>Ga0265319_1002424_pt1 | contig 10215 bp, 16 predicted proteins | sample 4824metaG_FD_192443 | JGI IMG/M metagenome (GOLD analysis project Ga0265319, IMG submission 192443) | Rhizosphere microbial communities from Carex aquatilis grown in University of Washington, Seatle, WA, United States - 4-8-24 metaG | ecosystem: Host-associated > Plants > Roots > Rhizosphere >... | reverse complement strand
ATCGCTTCAAATCCCGCTGACTTCGTCAGGACCACGCAGGGTTTTCTCGCGAAAGCGCAGCAGTGGGGCGTGATCGCAGCAGACCACCCGGTAGGCCCCGCAGTCCAGGGCCGGCGCCGCTGCCCGCCGGGGGCTTCCGTGCGAACGAAGTGAGCCATCCGACGCGGCCGTGGCGCGCCGATCGCCCAGGTTTTGGCCCCGCGGAGCTCACAACATTGATGCAGGTCAATTTCCCGTGCTGGAATGAAGTAAAAACGGAGTGGAAGCCGAGTGAGAAACGGAGCGTTTGGGGACAACGGTCGGGCGCGGCACGGGGTGAGTAACACCCCCCGCATGAAAGCAAATGCGCGAGCCTGAGACGCCAAAAGCCGCGGCGAAGCCGCGCGCGCCCAGCGCTTGACCATCGAACGTCGAACGACCTACCGCTAAAAAGCAAAACAGGAGAGAAACATGATTGAAAACATGAAGATGCAGAAGGGAATCACCTACGAACAGGCGCTCACGATCGTCCTCACGGGCCGTCGCGGCCTCGATCGCGGTCAAATCCTTGGTTATTTCGCCGAAGACGAGCACGGAAACGTCGGCATCGCGCTGGACGAAATGGTCATCGCCGGTGACGTCGCGTTCGACCGCGTCACCTACAAGCTGCAGAGCCCGAAATGAGCAAGTGTGCCGTGTGCGGCAAGCCGCGCCGAACTGGCACGGGTGGGCGCGCCGAGTTTCTCGACGCTGCCGGACAGCTCCGCGCGGTGCTCGCGTGCAAATCGTGCCTCGACCGGGCGATAACGATCGTGACCGCGCCGCCGCCCACGTTCACGCTCGTGGAATCGGACGATACGGACGTGAAAAAAGTGCTGCGCGGGCTCGCGAAGCATCTTCGCAACATGGGCAAAGCCTACGAAGCGTCGTCGCCCGATCCCGAATTCAAAGCAGGACGTGACGCTTTCGAGCGCGCGGCGGACTTCGCGGACGCGTGGGCGAGCGAGCGCGCTGCACGAAACCCGGACAACACGAGCGACTCACCGATCCTCATGCAAGGATGGGTGTGTAAAACTTGTGCAGCGTGGAACAGCGACGAGAAAGAACGCCGGGAAACTTGCCGCGTTTGTGCAGGTCCGCGCACTGTGGGAAGCGACGTGTCGCACGTGGCGAAAAGCGACGAGCGTTGACTTCTGGCGCGTGATCGTCGAGAAAAGAAAAAGCCCCCGGACGCGAGCGAAGCGCCGGGGGCGGAAAGTCGAAGAGCGATTTCGACATGGTCAAAATAGATCGGGGTGAGGCGAAAGGCAACGATCTCGACGATCGCCGCGCCAAAACGTGCGCACTGCGTTACCTCGCCGGTGCCATCCGTTGCGCCCGCAACCTCGACGAAATCGGCTCACCGATGGCCGTGGCGTATTGGCGCGCGGCGTTCATGTTTGCGATGGTGCGCTTCTCGTGAGCGATGACTTTTCCTACGCGGACTGCACGCCGAGCGACGAGCGCCGGAAGCGCCGGCCTCCGCTGCGATTGGGGACGCGACGTCGAGAGCGAAGGTGCGACGCGTGCAGCGGTCGCGGCTGGATTGATCCACCGAATGCGCAAGCTTGGCCAGAGCCGTGCACGAAGTGCGGCGGACGTTCGAAATTCCGAACGATGCAGCTCGCGCGGTTGCTCGGCGTGAACCGCCGCGACGTGTATCGCGTCGACACGTTGACCGCGGGCTCGCGCGTCGGCGTCCGTGTGTTCGACGCGATCGTGAAAAACTTTCCTGAGCTCTTCGCAGCATGATGCTCGACACTTCGAGCGCGCCGGTGCGCATCGTCCACAACCGCGTCGACGCGTTCGTCGTCGCGTACCGCGTCGCGATCGACGAGCCCACCCGCATCGCGCTCGTGCGCGCCGCTGAAGTCGCGCGTCGTCACGGTCGCGCGGCCGTGCGTGTCGCGTCGCTCGACTGGGAATTGAAGCTCGGAAGTGCGTCGACGATCTACAACCTTCGGCGCGATCAGCACGTACGCATGCGGATCGATCTTCTCGCCGTCGGCGGAACGCTCACGCCGAAAATGGATCCGATCGGTCAACCGACCGTGGTGCACGAGCCGGGTTGGACGATCGAAATCGTGTGTTACGCGGCGCACCTCGCATCGGTCGGGCTCGTTGCGGCAAAAACGGAAGCGGAGAAAATCGCGCGAGCGATGGGTGAGGTGTTCGATGGCCGACTTCGTCGTATCGATCTCGCCGCCGACGTGGCGGGATGGGAGCTTCGTGCAAAGGACCGTCGCGCTTTCGTGCGGCGCTCGCGCGTTCGCACGAGCATTTTTGCACCCGGAAAGCACGATCTCAGAGCCGTGCCACAACCGAACGAAGTGCGCGCGAGCGCGACCGCGTACGAGACGCGGCAGATAACGGGTTTCAGCGTGGGGCGCGGCAACGTCGTCGCGCGCGTCTACGACAAGCGCGAAGAACTGCAGCTCGACGCGTCCAAACACAAGGCGCCGGCCGAAGAAGAGCGATGGCGCGCGGGTGGATGGGACGGTGAAGAGAAAATCACGCGCGTCGAGTTCCAGCTGCGCGGTGAAGCGTTGAAAGAGCTCGGCGCGCGCTCGCTCGACACGGTGCACGATCCCTCGACGGGCGAGATCGTCGAGCTGCACGACTACATCCCGCGGATTTGGTCGACGTGCCTTTTGTGGCTACGCCTCGTGAAACGCGAAAAGACGCGCACGGGAAAAGAAAAAGCCCTCACGCGCTGTCCCGACGATCCGCGCTGGGAAGTGCTTCGCTCGGCGTCGTGGGGCTACGCCGCGCCCATCCGTCGAAAGCGCGAGCGCGGCGGCGCTTCGAGCGCGCAAGCGTTGGGATCGATGCTCTCGGTCGCCGCCGCGCGCGGCAAGCTGATCGACGCGCTTCCTGAAAATGAAACCGCGTGGGCGCAAGCCGACGCTACGAAGCTCCGCGAGCTCCTCGCGATCGTGGCTTCGTGGGGCGTCGACTTGATCGCCGCCTACATGATCGAACGTTGGAACGGCCCCGTGGACGCGTGCGTTCACGTAGCGGTTCTTTGGAACGCCGCGCGAGCACGGTTTGCTCGCATCATCGAACAAGAGAGAGAAGCACCATGGCTGAAATCAAACCGGGGAAATATGTCGGGCGAGCCCGCGCCAAGTCTGAGCATTACGACATCGCCGGACCCCGCGAACGACTTCCGTTCGGGATGAGCGCGAACAACCAACCGCAGATCGCCCTCGACTTCGATTTGCACGACGAGGCGGGTCGCTTCGTCGGATGCATGACGGTGCCGATGTCGCTGGCGAAGGGCGCGCTGCAGTACACGATCGAGCGGCTGCGCGCGTGCGGTTGGATCGGGAAAAACATTCTCGATCTGCATGGCGTCGAAACGCAGGACGTGAAGATCGACGTTTTCATCCGCAAGGATTTGCAGGGGCGCGATCGTCTGAATGCCGAAGTCGTGACGGGCGCCGCCGCGTCGACGTTCAAGCTGAAAAATCCGATCGCCGTCGGTCGCCTCGACGCGTTCGCGGCGTATGTCGCGCGCGGGATTGACGCGATGCCGCCGCCGAAAGCGAACCCGGCGACGGGCGAGCTCGACGACGCGACGACTGGCACGAACGATGAGATCCCGTTCTGATGTTCACCCGTGAAGAGATCTTGAAAGAGATCGACGATCTAGAACCCGGCGATCTCTATCCGACGCGCTGCGAATGGGGCGAGCTGATCGCGGACAGCGGTCCGGATCCGATGTGCGATCCGCCGTGTGTCGTCGCTTCGCTGTACGACCGAAACGAAGGCGGCGGGCCGGAAATGCCCATCGTGCTTTGCAATGAGCACGCGAATCAATTTGAGCAATTCGCTCACCTCATGCACCGAAGCTATCGGCTCTCGGGGTACGCTCCGGACACCGACGTTCGCATTGTGATGCGCGCTCACGTGAACGACGTCACGTGCATCGAATGCGAAAAAGATCACGTTACCGTCGTCGGTACGACGCCGGGGCACGAACATGATTGATCGAAAAGATATTCGCCCCAAGGCGACTGCCGAACCGCACGCGTGCCCGAACCACGGACCCGTGGAAAAAATCGCGACGCTCGCGTGCGTCGCGTGCAACACGTTCAAGTGGAACGGCGTCGACATGTGCGGGAAGACGATTCGCACCTCGACGCTCGAATGGATCGCGAAGCTCCGGCGTTTTGATTTCGGGGTGCACGCCTGCACACGCAAGCGGCACCACGAAGGTGAATGCAAATGGCACAAGCTCGATCCGTCCTACGAACCGCAGTGATCGCGTTGCTCGTGCAGGCGTGCGCGTCGTCGGGAACACAAACCGACGTCGCGCGCGCCATGTGCGAGAAAAATATTTCGTGCGCGAATTTTCACGATGACGTCGAGGCGTGCACGACGCGCGTTGCGGCGACCATGCCGATCTCGTCGTGCACGTCTGAAGAGCTCGCCGCGTGCGAGGACGCGATCAACGTCGAAACGTGCACGCCACCTGAGGCGGCGCTACCCGCGTCGTGCATGGTGTGCGACTGATCGCGCGCGCGCTTCGGAGCGCGCGCAAGCGGAATCGAAAAAAAACGCGTCGCCCGATGTTTCGCGTGTATCGGTGCGGCATCTGCGGCGCGACGGACCACAATAGACGCACCCACGAGCATGCAATCGTGGCGCAAGAGAAGAAATCATGACGAACTGGCTCGATATCCTGAAAGTCGTTTTGCAAGCCGCGTTGATGCTCGTGACCTACTTCATCGGTGCGCGCGTGACGGCGACGAAGATGCTCGCGGCTCACCCGCCTATCGCGCCGAAGCGCGAAGATGAGACGGTGCTCTTTCACGAAGGCATCATCGACGGCGACGCGCTCCGCTTCACCGTGCGCACGCGCGCGCGCATCGGATCGTTTCTCGTGCCAAAAGAAATGGTCTACCAAATGAGTGACGACCTTTTGCGCGCCGCCGCGCAGCTCGGAAAGCGCGAACAACCGCAACGGGGGCCGGAATGAAAAGGCTCGAAGATTTACGCGACGAGCTGTTCGCAATGAAATACGTAATTGTTGCGAGCGTGCGCGGACGTTGGGTGTGGCTGCGCGTCGTGCGCATGGGTTCTGATGTTGCGCTGAAGCAGCCCTATCTCGAATGGGATGAACGCGTGGGCGCGACGACGTTCGAATCGATGCCGGAAGCGCAGCTTTGGGCCCCGCCGGGTTCGTCGATCGTCTCCGAGACATGGGAACCGAAGAGCGCTAGAATCGAGTCAACATGACGCAACCGGGGCTTTACGATTCTGGAAAATATCACCCGCTCTTTTTGCCCGAAGACGGCTCGACGGAAGCGGACTTCGCGCCGCCCGTCGGATCGAAAGAGCTGAAGTGGATCCAAGTCTCGCGCATCGAGCGCGGCGAAGAAGTGAAGCTCGTGCCGGGCAAGCTCGACCCGACGGAGCTGCAGACCGAAGAAGAGTTGCTCACGCGATGGGGCCCCGGCACGTACGTTCTCACCGCGCGTACCGTCGGCGGCTTCGTCTACTCGAAACGAAAAATCGTGCTCCGCGATCCGAACGCGTCGCCCGTGCCCGCGAATGCGCCGGCGTCGGGCGCGATCGTTCCGCCGTCGGCGATGGGGAGCGACGGTATTTTTTTCGCGATGATCCAAATGATGAACGCGAACCAGCAGGCCGATCGCGATCGCGAGTCGCGCATGGCGCAAGAGCGCGAACGTTCGCAGCGAGAGCACGCCGCGATGCTCATGCAGATGCAGCAGCAGCAGACGCAAATGCTCGTCGCCGTGCTCGGCAACGCCGGCCAGTCGCAGACCGAAATGATGCGTCAGACGATGGCGCTGATGTCGAACGCGCGTGCAGGCGGCGCGGGCGCGTCGGACTCGATCAAGGCGCTCCAGGGCGTCTACGATCTCGCGAAAACGATGGCACCGAAAGCCGCGGCGGGGGGCGAGACGGACTGGATGGCCATCGCGCAAGCTGTCGGCGGATTCCTGGGAGGCATGGCCGAAGCGCAAAAGAACGGCGGGCAACCTCCCCCGCCGCAGACGATCACGGTGCAAGCAACCGAAGTGCAACCGCAACCGCCGGCCCCGATCGGCGATCCGCTTCCGGGGTGACATCGTGAGCGAGACGACGCGTCGGCACATCACGTGGGCGAACGCTGAGGCGAAAGCCCAGTGGATCGACGGCATGGCGTACACCGACGCGAAGCTCACACTCGTTCGCGACTTCGCCGCGCGCGTCGCGTTCGCGCTCGATCCGAACGATCGCGAAGGGCTCACGCGCACGCTGCAGCGTTTCGTGCGTGACGCGATCCGATACGTGCCCGATCCGACGTACGAAGAGATCAGCGACTCGCAGACGATTCTCGAGCGCGCGTGGGGCGACTGCGACGACAAGGCACGTTTGTTCACGGCGCTCGCGCGCGCCGTCGGGATCGACGCGCGCGTGCGTCCCGTCGAGGACGAAGAGGGACTTTTTTATCACGTGCAGTGCGAAGCGCGGTGGCCGGGATCGGATCGCATGAAGAACGCGCAGCCCGGCGGGTGGGTGCTCGCCGAGCTCATCTTGCGTGACTGCGATCTCGGCGACTCGCCCACGATGTTTCCGTGCGCGTCGAACGGTTCGCGCGTGCTGCAGTGAGCGAACGTCGCAAGGGGCGCAGTGGTCGCTACGTGAAAGAGTGCCCGCGCTGCAATTGCCCCGTCGGATGCGCGTGCGATCCGTTCGGCGAGCGCGGAGCAATCCGGCCGTGCGCGTGCAACACCGTGAAGTTGCCGAAGCGCTACGCGAAGAAGCGCTAGCCGACGATGCGGAGCTTCGGACGCGAGCGCTTCACGCTGATCGGCGACGGACCGAAACGATTTTTCGGTACGTGAATGCGGAGCGGCGAGAGCTGCACGACCGTGTCGCACATATGCGAGCACCACCCGGGCGCCGCGATCTCGCCGCCCTTCGTCGCGTGCATGATCATCACGATGGCGCACCCGATCTCGCGGCGCGCGTCGAGAATTTCCGAGCACACGGAGCGGATCATTTTCGCGGAGACTTGATCGCCGGGGATGAGACCCGTGACGGAATCGATGACGACGAAATTCCACTTCACGGCGCGAATGATCGCGCCCGCCTCGCGCGAATTCGAAACGAATTTGCACGCGACTTCGGACACGTCGACGCCGACGCGATCGGCGAGCATCCGAAGCATGCCCACTTCTTTCATTTCCGAGTTCAGATAGAGCGAGCCTTCGATCTTCGCGCACGCGCGCAGCATTTCGGTCGTCTTATTTCCGCCGGGCTTGCCCCACAAAATCACCTCCGAGCCCATCGCGAGCCCCGGACGGTTCGGAAAACCGAGCGCTTGATCGAATTCGTCGCTGATCGAAATGCGCGGAGGATCGAACGCTTTCACGTCGCCGAGCATTTGCACGCCCTCGAGCGCCGACACGTCGACCTCCTCGACCTTTTCGGCCGCCGCGAGCTTGCCGCACGTCCCCCATTCATCGCATCGCGGGCACTGATCGAAGCGCGCGAGCGTCCGTTTTTGGCATAGCAAACACTTGAATTTCACGCGATCAGTCTACATTGACCGGGGGCGGCTCGCCGTGCGACATTTGGGGGGTGGGTGCTTTCAATCGGATCCCGCTGTCCGGCGACGTCATCGAACGCGCGATCCCCTATCATGGCGCCGATCACGTTGCTGCAGCGCTATCCCGCGATCCCGCGCTCCGCTCGCTTCCGTCCGATGAGCTCGCGCGCCGAACGGGCACGACGCGCGCGCACGCCGAGCAAGCGATCCACGGCCTCGTGGTGCACCACACGGGGCATCGTTTGCAGGTCGCGGGCCGCAGTTTCGACGAAGCGATCTCCGATGCGGGCATGGCGCGCCGCGCGGCGCTCTCACCGGAACCGTTGAACGAAGCCGCCGGGTTTGGATTTCACCACGCAGGTGCGGTGCGGCCGGGCGCGATCCGTAGCGGCGCCGGCGCGAGCATGATCGAACGTCACGCGATGATGTCGCGCGCCGTGGCGATGCCGCAGTACATGCGATCGCGCACCGGTCGCCGCGTCTTTGCGGGCTTCGACGCGGGCGGATATCAGACGCCGCCGATCCCGGATCTCTCGACGATCCTTTTGTCGGACGCGTTCCCCGTGACGCGCCGCCGGTGGACGCAAGGAAACCAACCAACCGCCGACGAAATCAAAATTCTGAACTGGCAACACCCGCTCGTGACGAACGCGTCGAGCCCGCAATCGATGGCGACGCTCAAAGCGATCAGCGCCGGCTGTCGCACGTGGGACACGCCCACGACCGTCGGCGGAAATTCGCTCACGCCGCGCTCGAACGACAAGCGCGGAAATTGGTGGCTCGAAATGCAGCAAATTTTGAACGCTGTTTCGAGCGGCACCGTGCAGCCGCACCAAAGTAACGATGTCGTCTACGACCTTTCGAACCCCGTCGGCTCGTGGGGGCTCATGCCGCCGAAGATCACGGCGGACGAAACCGATCTTCAATACTGGGATCTGTCCGACGCGTCGCATCCACGCATGAAGATGGTCATGTGGATGAACAAGGCGCTTTTGAAGCTCGGTTCGTCGTCGTCGATTTTGGACGGCACGTGGGCGAAGTCGGGCGCGCATTGGCAAATCTCCGTCAGCGGCAACGTCGTCAAGCAAGATTTGAATCCGGATTCTGCGGACATCGAAAAAGAGACGATGCAATATTTCGCGGGGCTCGGCGGCTTGATCAGCGGCCTGACGTCCGCGATCGCGGCGGCCGTGTCCGTGTATTGCCCCGCGTGCTCCGTCGCGATCAAGATCGCCGGAAACCTCGCGACGAACGCCGCCAACGGCGCCGTCACGACGAAAGCGCTCGCGAGCTACGGCGATCAAATGCTGACCGACGCGGCCGTGCGCGCCGCGCGCGGCGATGCGAGCGCGCTCGTTGGTCTGCGCGCGTTCGCGGGTGCGCTGATCGGTCTGCCGTCGGGCGCGTCCGCGGGCGCGCAGTTGAGCGGCGGCCTCGTCTACGATTATTTGTCGACGCTGGGATCGGCGCCGGGGAGCACGAACGTTGCGCACGCGTTGCAGGTGTACGCGATCGACAATTCGAACAAGATTTCGAACGCGGCCAAGCTCGCGACGGCGGCGCAAGTGCCGCTTCTCGACGCGCAGTACGCCGTTGCCGCGATGACCGATACGCTCGCGCGCTTCGCTTCGAACGTCTCCGCGGTCGAATTGAATCCGAACGACACCGGGTTGCAGCTCGCGCAAATGAACTACGTCGCGTCGCGCACGTCGCTCCGTCGTCTCGCGCCGCAGTCGCTCGACAGTTTGCCGATGGTCGGTCCGCAGACGGCCACACAACCGATGTCGACGGGAACAACGGTCGCCGTCGTGGGCGGCGCGATCGGCCTTGCGTGGGCCGCCGGTCTTTTGAAAGGTCTGATCTAATGAATCCCGTTCGTCACATCCCCATGGTGCCGTCGCCGCGCAAGGTGCCGTTCATTCCGCGCTCGTCGCTGCAGTCGATCCCGGCGATTCGATCGCTCGCGTGGCGACGCGGCGCGGGCGACACGTCGGCGGATCCGAACGCGACGAATTCGGCCTACGATCCGAACGTCGAAGCGGGCACGGGCACGAAATCGCAAGTCGCGCCGGACGGTTCGTCGACGGGCACGACCACGACGACGCTCCCCGCCGCAAACACGGCTGTCAATAGCTCGACGCAAGTTTCGGTGACGCCCGCGAGCGGCGCGAACCTCCGCGATCAACCGAGCTTGACGGGAAACATTTTGAAGGGCGAAAACGCCGGAACGATTTTGCAAGTGCTCGGCAACCAAGACGGTTGGCTGAACGTGCAGGATCCACAAGGCACGACGGGGTGGATCTATTCGGCGTACGTTGCCGACGCGTCGTCCGGACAAGGCACCGTCGACGCGCCCACCGTTTCCGCGACGCCCCTCGGCGCGACGGGGATCGTCGGGCTTCTCGTTGCCGGCGGGCTCGTGACCGGCGCATACTATTTGCTCGTGAAGTGACGAAAGGATTCGCGCGATGAAGATCAATTACGGGGTGCTTTTCGCAGGTGCAGCGGTCGGCGGCGTGATCGGCTGGTATTACATGTCGAAAGTGCAAGTCCCGAACGCGTACGCGCTTGGGCAAGGAAACCCGACGCTCGCCTTTCAAAACCTCACGGCCGCGCAGCTCGCGCAGCTC
>Ga0265319_1002421_pt1 | contig 10221 bp, 6 predicted proteins | sample 4824metaG_FD_192443 | JGI IMG/M metagenome (GOLD analysis project Ga0265319, IMG submission 192443) | Rhizosphere microbial communities from Carex aquatilis grown in University of Washington, Seatle, WA, United States - 4-8-24 metaG | ecosystem: Host-associated > Plants > Roots > Rhizosphere >... | reverse complement strand
TGCCTGGCACTCATCCTTACCGTGATTCCGCCGGCCGCCCCGCACGATGTCCGCCGCCGCGTCGACATACTGGGCGGGCTGCTGTGTATCGTCGGCCTGGGCGGCATGGTGTTCGCCCTGATCGAGGAGACGCGTCTTGGCTGGGGTAGCCCGGGTGTCTTGGTCCCCCTTGGCGTGGGAGCACTCGCGCTTTGCGCGTTCCTTTTCAGCGAACGCCGCTCGAGTGATCCGATGTTGCCCCTCGGCCTGTTCAGCCGCCGGAACTTCGCGGTGGCCAACGGCGAGACGCTCGCCGTGTACGCCGGGTTGTCGGTGCTTGTGTTGTTCCTGACCCTCTTTCTCCAGCAGGTGGCCGGATACTCGCCGCTTCGCAGCGGCCTCGCGCTGCTGCCCGTAACGATCGTGATGTTCATCTGTTCGCGCCGGTTCGGCGCTCTAGCGGGGCGGCTCGGTCCGCGACGCTTCATGGGTGCGGGGCCGATTGTCAGCGCGGGCGGCCTCCTGCTGCTGCTGCGGGTCGGGATCCATACGAGCTACGCGGCGGATCTGCTGCCGGCGATCGTGCTGTTCGGTATCGGGCTCTCAATGACCGTGGCCCCGCTGACGACGACGGTTCTCGCGGGCGTGGACGAGCACGAGGCGGGCATCGCTTCGGCCGTCAACAATGCCGTCGCCCGCGTCGCGGGACTTGTCGGCAGCGCCGCGGTCGGCTCGGTCCTCGCCGGAACGTTCGCGGCGTCGCTGGAGTCGGGACTTCGCGGCGTCGGTCTGGGTCGCGCCGGTCGCGCGGCCGAACTGGCGGCGAAGCACCTCGTCCTGGGACGACCGTCGGTGAGGGGCGTGCCTGCGGCTCAGGCCCACGCGCTCATCCGAGCCGCAAATGCGGCCTCCGTGTCGAGCTTCCACGTGGCGATCGTGATCGCGGCGGTTCTGCTCGTGGTCGGCGGGGTTGCCGGAGCGATCTGGATCGAGGACGTTCAGCCCGCTCAGCCCGGAGCGCTGGCGCTCGGGAACTGATCGAGCAGCGAGCGCGGTGCGACGAGGTCGAGGCCGACCGGAACGTCGAGGTATCCGGTCCCGCCGCCCGGCACGCCTGTCCTGCCGTACTGCCAGACGATCTTCTGCGTCTTGCGGTCGATGACAATGACACGGTCGTTGTACTCGTCGCTCACCAGCACGTCGCCGTTCGGCAGCACGTAGGCGATTGCGGGGTCGCGCAGCTCGCCCGCGCCACGCGCCCTGTAGGTCCACAGAACCTTGCCGGTGTCTGTGAAGATCTCGACCGCACCGGGATGGGTGTGGTCGACAGCGACGAGGTCGCCGGTGCTTGTCTGGTTGACGCCGGCTGGGAGCCGCAGTCCCGGCACCGTGAACGATCGCTGGAGCTTGCCCGACGCGTTCAGCAGGTCGATCGAAGCCGACCCGAGCTCCGTGACGACGGTGCCGCCATCGCGCAACGGAAACGCGCTGACCGGACTGTCGAAGGTGGTCGGCGGATCGTGTTTGCATGCGCCGGCTCGACCGAGGGTACGGACGATCGCGTGGTGCGGCGGCCTCATCACGAGGATCCGGCAATTGCGGATGTCGTTGATGAGTACCTCGCTGCCCTCCTGGATGGCAGCGGAGGGGTCATGCAGGTAGTTGAACGCGGACCCCGGTTTGCCGTAGTGGCCGTAGGTGAAGACGACCTGCCTGCCGGCGACGTTCAACACCTCGATCCGCGAGTTGCTCTCCTCGGTCATCACGATCTGCTTGCCCGAGCGCGTGAAGAAGGCGTAGTCGGGCTTCAGCGTGAGCTTGTAGCTCGCCGAGGGGTGATAGGTCCAGACGACCTGTCCTTGCGGCGAGATCACAAGCAGCTGGTGTGAGCCCCAGTCGGAGATCAGCAGGTTCGCCGGCAGAACGCCGGGGTCAGAGCCCTTCTGGAGAAAACCGCGTCCGGTGCCGGCCGAGGTTGGTGTGGCGGGCCCCGCCGGCGGCGTCTTCGCAGGCTTGCCGGAGCCGCCGAGCTCGTGCACGGCAGCGAAGACGATCAGCGCGAGAACGATGACCAGGATCACAAGGCGGATGCGGCCGTTGCGCCGGTGGCGCCGGTGGGCTTCGAGACGCCGCTCGTGGATCTCCTCGGCGGTGTGCTCGTAGCCGGTCGGGAAGAGATCGGCGGCTTCGCGTGCGAGCTCCTCCTCGTAGGTGCCGGCGAACCGCGGCTCGCTGTCGCCTTCGTCGGCGTCCGGCGGAAACGTCACGCCCTCGAGCGAGTGCTCGCCGTCGAGGGTGTCGCCCCCTTCGCCTTCGTCGTCGCGCTGTCCTCGGTGCTCGCCGGCAAACATGCGCTACGCGTACTCGTGCTCTGGATCGCGGTCCGGGCGCCCAGCGAGACCCTCGACGCGGCCGAGATCACCCTCATCGTCCTCGTTCCGCCAGAGCGGCTCAGTTTCCTCCGGGCGACCCTCTCGGGACCGACGGTACTCCTCGAAGGACGGTATGCGGTCAGCCGTACTCCCGCCCTCGTCATCCTGCGGCGGGAAGACCACCTCGTGCGCTCCCGTTGCCGGCAGGAGGTCCTCGCCGTCGGGCGCGGGCGGGAGACGACTTGGCGCCGGCAGAGTGTCGCCGCGGTCCTCCTCGTCGCGTCCGCGCTGGCCGACGTCATCGTCGTCGTCCTGATCGTCGGCGCCGCCGCGCCGCCGGCCGGCGCCGCGTGGCCCCTCGAACGGCTGCTCGCCGCCGGGTGTGGTCTCTTCGTCGTCGTCGTCGGCCATGGTGTCAGTGTGTCTTCGACTTACTGGTGGTGAGTGCCTGCTTGACAGTCAGCTTCCCGACGTAGGACACGGCGGCGGAGCCACTCAAGCCGCCGGCGAGGTAGATCGTGTCGCCGATCACCGTTGCGGCGGCCTCGGCCAGTGGATATTGAAGGGTTCCGGCGTTCGCGACCTTCCCTGTCGCCGGGTCGACCGAATAGATCGTGCCCACCGGCAGGGCCGTTGCATTGGTCGCGGTGCCACCGACGGTTGCGCCGCCGATCACATACGCAAGCTTTCCCAGGGTCTCGCCCGCGGCGGCGTAGATCGCCCGCGGCAGCTTCGTGCGGAGCGCTTTGATCTTGTGCGTGGCGGAATCGAACACGTAGATCGCCTTGCTGGCAGGCCCGCTCGCCGTAAGCCCCCCGGCGATGACCAGGCGCTCGCCAACCGCGGATACCGCCGCGTAGCGCAGCCCGACCGGGAGCTGCGCGGCCAGTGTCGGAGCACCGTGGCCCGGCGACCAGGCGTAGATGTCGGCCAGCGTGTGCGTTCCGTCATCGCCCCCCACGAGATAGACGGTTTGACCGATGACGGCCGCGCTGAGGCCATAGTTGGGACTGTGGAGCTCGCCGTCCTGCGTGATCGCACCGCTCCCCTTGACCGCGTAGCTGTAGATATAGGGCTGCGGCACCGGCGCGCTTGCTGTGCCCTCCGCGCCGCCGAAAAGGTATTCGTCCTCCCCGATCGTGACCGCCGCCGCCGCGAACAACGACGCCGGCAACGTGCCGACGAGCTTGATCGTCGTCGAGTCGACGAACGCGACGCCCGCGCTTGCGCTGTTGTTGGCGTCAAGACCGCCGAGCAGGGTCAGAGCCGGGTTGCCCGGGATGCGCGCGGCGGCGCTGGCTAGGATCGGCGCCAGCAGTGCGGCGGACGGGGTGTATTCGAGCGGCGCTGGGCTCGTCGGTAACGTCGCTTGTCCTGTCGTGGCGCGTTTCGACGGTATGCCGCCGCCCCCGGTGGTCGCGATGATGAGGATCAGCAGCAGGACAAGGACGACAGACACGGCGAACGTACGCCGACGCCGCCGATAGATCGCGGCCTGGTTCCACATATGTAACCGCTGAGTGTCCCTGATCTTCCGGCGGAGCGAGTCTGTGAATGCTCGCTTGCGCACCATCCGGACTCGTGCGAACATGTGTTCGTATGATCGCCTGCGTCTTCGCTCCACGCTTCGGGCTGTCGGTGGCCGCCGGTGCAAGCGCCGCGCTCGCCGGCAGAGCACTCGCGATCGCCCCCGAGCACGGTGCGGGAGCGATCGGTGAGATCTCGGGTGGGGCCGAAGCATTCGGTGTGCGCGCCGGCATGCAACTCGGCGAAGCGCTCGCGCGCTGCCCGGCGCTCGAGCTGATCAGCGCCGATCCGGTTGCGGTCACGGCAGCCTGGGAGCAGACCCTGCGAGCGCTCGAGCGGATCGGCGCCGCAGTCGAATCGCAGCAGGCGGGGATTGCCTTCTTCACGCTCGACGGGCTGCGCGGGATACACGGCGGATCCGATGAGCTAGTGCTTGCCGCCACGAGGCGAGCACTCGATCGTCCGGCGCGAATCGCCGCCGCACAGGGGCGCTTCTGCGCCCACGCCGCCGCGCTGCAGACGCGCCCGCGGCGTACGGCGATCGTCCGGGGCGGTGACCGCGAGTATCTCGCCCGCCAGCCGGTTGCGCTGCTGCGAAGCCGCGAGCAGACCGAGTCGCTGGTGCTGACGCTTGAACGGCTCGGGATCGGGACACTCGGAGAGCTCGCCTCGATGCGCAGGAGTGCGCTGGCCGACCGCTTCGGCGGCGCCGGCATCGAAGCGCACCGACTTGCGTGCGGCGAGGACGCGGCGCCGCGTCCCCGCGCCATACCGGAGGCGCTCGAGGAGTCCTTCGCACTGCCGCAGGCTGCCGGCGGGCAGACGCTCGAGCACGCGCTCATCGTCCTGATCGACCGGCTGCTGGCCCGTCCCGAGCGCCACGGCCGAATGCTGCGCGCGAGCACGCTCAGCGCAAGGCTCCTCGATGGCGGCAGCTGGCGCAGCAGTGTCACCTTCCGCGAAGCGCTCGCCGACCCGCGCCGGATGCGCCTCGTGCTCGCGCCGCGGCTTGCGCTGCTGCCTGCTCCCGCGGAGACGCTCGTGCTCAGCGCCGATGGCTTCGGAGCCCCCTGCGACGACCAGCACGGCCTGTGGGATCAGGCAACCCAGCGCCGCCTTGACCGGCTGCACGAGGCAGTTGCGCAGGTGCGGGTAGCTGCGGGCGCAGACGCCGTCCTGAGGGTCTGCTGGGCCGAGCTGTCATCGCGCGTCCCCGAGCGGCGCGCGATGCTCACCCCCTTCGAGTCGTGAGCAGGGTTGGACCACGACGGCTCGCGCTGGCGCGTGCGGCGCGCGTAGCGGCGACCGCTGAGGGAACGCCGCTGAGCGTGGATGGCCAGAAGGTCGCCGATGTGCGCGAGTCCTGGCTTGTCGAGGACCGCTGGTGGACCGATGAGCCGCTGCGCCGCCGCTACTGGGAGCTCATCAGCGAGACGGGGCGCAACCTCGTCGTCTACCACGACCTCGCCAGCGGTCGTTGGCTGCGTCAGCGCTGAGCGCAGAGGCGTGTACACCGAGCTGCACTGCCACTCCGCCTACTCGTTCCTCGACGGCGCCTCGCTGCCGCAGGAGCTGGTCGCCGCCGCGCTCGAGCTGGGCCACGGCGCGCTTGCGCTGACCGACCACGACGGCGTCTGGGGCTCGATGGAGTTCGCGCAGGCAGCACGCGGTCTCGGTCTGCGCGCGATCCACGGCGCCGAGCTGAGCCTCGAGGCTCCGTCGGGCGCGACCGGCCCCGGGCGCCACGTGACGGTGCTCGTCGCGAACGCGCAAGGCTGGCGGAGCCTCTGCCGCCTGCTGACGATCGCTCACGCACGCACGCGCGAGCGCACGCGCGACCCGATCGCGCCGGCGATCTCGCTCGAGACGCTCTGCGCCCACGCCGACGGACTCGTCTGCCTCAGCGGCTGCGCCGAGCACGGAGTTCACGACGTCGCGGGCCTGCGCCTGCTGCTCGAGGCCTTCGGCCCCGAGCGCCTGCGTGTCGAGTTGCAGCGCCCCTTCCTTGCCGACGACCGCGAGCGCAACGCGCTGCTCGCCTCGCGGGCAGAGCGTCTCGGCCTGCGCTGCGTCGCGACCGGCAACGTTCACGCCCACGCGCGCTCGCGCGTCCCGCTGCAGGACGCGTTCGTCGCGCTGCGCCACCACCAGACGCTCGACTCGAGTGAGCCGCTGCGGCGCCCCAACTCGAGCCACGTGCTCGCCACGCCGGCGGCGATGGCGGCGCGCTTCGCCGATCATCCGGCCGCGCTCGCCGAGAGTGACGCGCTCGCCGACGAGCTGCGCTTCGATCTCGCCTCCGATCTCGGCTACCGCTATCCCGGGGTCGAGGATGCGGACGCCGGCCGGCGACTGTCCGAGCTCTGCGCTGATCGCCTCGACGGTCGCTACGAGGGCATCGCGCTACGCGACGCTCGTGCTCGCCTCGAAGCCGAGCTGGCGATCATCGAGGGGCTGTCGCTGCCGGGCTTCTTCCTGCTCCATCACGAGATCCTCGAGCTTTCGCGTGAGGTCGCAGCGGAGATCCGCGGGCCCGACTGCGCACGCGCGCTGCTGCCTCCGGGGCGCGGGCGCGGTTCCTCGGTCTCCTCGATCGTCTGCTACCTGACGGGCCTCTCCCACATCGACCCGCTGGCGAGCGGCCTCGCGATGGGCCGCTTCCTGAACCCCGAGCTGAGCTCGCTGCCGGACATCGACCTCGACTTCCCGCGCGACATCCGCGAGCTGCTGATCCGCCGCGTGCACGATCGCTACGGCCGCGACCGCGCGGCGCTCGTCGCGACCTTCCCGAGCTTTCGCTCGCGCGGCGCGATTCGCGAGCTCGGCAAGGCGCTCGGACTGCCACCGGGGGAGATCGAACGCGCCGCCAGGGGTGCCGAGAGCTATGGCCGCCAGGTCGGGCGAGACCTCGACAGCGCCCTTGGCGAGCGTTCCCGCAGCGGCCGCTGGGCCTGGCTCGAGCGGCTCGCGGACGAGGCGCTGGGGCTCCCACGCCACGTCTCCCAGCATCCGGGCGGGATGATCGTCGCGACCCAGCCCCTGATCGACTGCTGCCCGGTCGTCCCGGCGGCAATGGAGGGGCGCCAGCTCGTGCAGTGGGACAAGGACTCCTGCGCCGACGCCGGCTTTCTCAAAATCGACCTGCTCGGGCTCGGGATGCTCTCCGCGGTCGAGCGCTGCGTCGAGCTGATCGCCAAGCACAGCGGCGAGCGGATCGACCTCTCGCGGATCCCGTTCGATGACCCCGCGACGTTCGCGGCGATCCAGACCGCAGACACGACCGGCGTCTTTCAGATCGAGAGCCGCGCGCAGATGCAGTCGCTGCGCCGCACGCGCCCCGAGAACCTCGAGGAGCTGGCGGTGCAGGTGGCGATCATCCGCCCCGGCCCGATCCAGGGCGGCGCCGTCAACCCCTACATCGAGCGCCGCCAGCGCCTGCGCGAAGATCCCGACTACGAGCCGCCGTCGCTGCACCCCTCGCTCGCCGGCGTGCTGCGCGAGACGCTCGGCACGATCATCTTCCAGGATCAGGTGCTCGAGGTCGCCCAGGCGTTCGCCGGTTTCGGGCCGGGCGAGGCGGACGGCCTGCGCCGCGCGATGAGCCGCAAGCGCGCGACGGTCGCGATCGAGCGCTACCACGAGCGCTTCATCGCCGGCGCCGCGCGCCACGTCGGGGCCGACCCGCAGCTCGCCGAGCAGGTCTGGCAGATGGTCGCGGGGTTCGCCGGCTTCGGCTTCCCGAAGGCTCACAGCGCCGCGTTCGGCCTGCTCGCCTACCAATCGAGCTGGCTGCGGGTCCATCACGGCTCGGAGTTCCTCTGCGCGCTGCTGAACGAGCAGCCGATGGGCTTCTACCCGCCCGACAGCCTCGCCCACGAAGCGCAGCGCCGCGGCATCGAGCTGCGCCCCGTCGATCTGAACAGCTCGCAGGCGCAGTGCACGGTCGAACCCGCCGGCCTGGACGCTGCGGCGCATGCGCCGCAGCGGGGATCGGCGCATGCGCCGATCCCCCGGGGGTCGCATGCGACCCCCGGCACAGCAGGAGCTGTGAGGATCGGCCTCGGCTACGTGCGCGGCGTGCGCACAGACGAGGTCGCGGCGCTCGTCGCGGAGCGCCATGCCGGCGGCGCTTTCAAGAGCCTGCCCGACCTGATCGCGCGCGTGCCGGTCGCACGCTCATCGCTCGAGCAGCTCGCCTGGTCGGGGGCCTGTGACGCTCTCGCGGGCTCGCGCCGGAACGCGCTGTGGTCGCTCGGCGTCGCGATCGGTGGCCGTCGCGTCATCGGCGGCACCCAGCTCGCGCTGCCGCTCGATCTCGGGGAGGCGCCCGCGCTTCGGGAGCTCGGGCGCTGGGAGCGCCTGCTCGCGGACTACGCCACGAGCGGCATGACGCTCGATGATCACGCTCTGGCGATCCTCCGCCCGCGCCTGCCGGGCGTCGCGACGAGCACCGAGCTCGACCGCCTGCGCCACGGCGCGGCGGTGTCGGTCGCGGGCCTCGTCGTCGCGCGCCAGCGCCCCGAGACCGCGAGCGGGGTCGTCTTCATGCTGCTCGAGGACGAGCACGGGACCGTCAACCTGATCGTCCCCCCCGCCCTCTACGAGCGCCGCCGCCACATCGTCAGGGCCGAGCCGCTGCTCTTCGCCAGGGGCCGCCTCGAGCGCCCGCCGGCCGGCGGGGGCAACATCAACGTCCTGGTCCGCGAGCTGCACGCGCTCGACGACATGCTCTCCGACCAGACCGCCGAGATGGCCTACCTGCCTGCGCCCGCGCGCGCGCGGGAGACGGGCAGCCCCGGCGGCGCCGACCTCCGAGCAGTCGCGCCGGCTGTCCAGAGTTTCGGCTCCGGACGGCGGCGCTGAGCGCGCCACCCGCTCAGGCGACCCGGCGCGGCGCCAGGTGCTCCGCAGCCCAGCCGGCGGCGCCGCGGCGCAAGCGACGCAGGTGGAGGTCCAGCGGCGGGGACGCCTCCGCAAGGACCGGCGCCGGGCGCTCTTCGGCGGCGAGGAGCCTCGCGCGGTGCACGCGACAGATCTCGTCGGCCTCGTCGTGAGTTCTGATCTTGCTGCCCATACTTACCCCATCGACGACGGCGAAATCGCGCTTGAGCGACCTAAGCGAACGTCCGTGTGAGCCGCCGCCCCGCGTGGCGAGAGGCCTTCTCAGCCGTATTCGACCGGCCGCCGCGCCCGGTCCGAGACGACGAGCAGCAGCGCAAGCAGCACGAAGTTCATGACGATCGACGAGCCGCCGTAGGCGACGAACGGCAGAGTCACACCCGTGAGGGGAATCAGGTCGGTGACGCCGGCGACGATCACGAACACCTGCAGCGCGACGATGAACGCGAGGCCTGTTGCGAGTAACTTGGAGAACGAGTCGCGGGCGAGTGTCGCGATCTTGAGGCCGCGGGCGACGAACAGCACGTAGACGACGAGCAGACCAGTGGATCCGAGCAGGCCGGTCTCGTCGGTGATCACCGCGTAGATCATGTCGCTCTCGGGAACCGGGATCAGCGAGACCGGGTGCGCGTGGTAGGTCGACCACAGGATCGACTGGCCAAACCCGGTGCCGATGAAGCCGCCGTCGGCCTGCGAGAAGAGCGCCTGCGCGAGCTGGTAGCTCGTTCCGGCGTAGGGGCTCTTGCTGGCACCGAAGAGCGCCGGGTCGAAGGGGTGCTCCCAGTCGAGCACCCGCGCGTAGATGTGACCCACATGGGTGCCGAGGTAGTACGCGCCGGCGGCGAACAGGAGCAGGCCGAGGAAGGGAAACGAGAGTCGTCCGGTGGCGACGTAGAGCAGCGCGAGAAAGGCGCCGAAGAACATCAGCGAGGTTCCGATCTCCCGCGTGACGAGCAGGACAGCCATCGCGGAGCCCCAGACGAGCAGCAGCGGACCGAACTGCTTCATCGGCGGCAATGTCAGCCAGAGGAACCGCCGGCCGGCCGTGACGAGCACCTGGCGGTTGTCGCGCAGGTAGGAGGCCAGGAAGATGACGATCGCGATCTTGCCGAACTCGGAGGGCTGGAACGAGATCGGTCCGAGATGGATGCTCAGGTAAGCGCCGTTCACCTGCTCTCCGACCACGGGGAGGCGCGGCAACAGGAGGCTCACGACGCCGGCGATCGCGATCAGGTAGCGGTAGTTCTCGAGCGCGAGGTAGCGACCGTCGCGCAGCGCGATCGTCGTGATCGCGAAAAGGATCAGGCCGACGACCATCCACTGTCCCTGCTGGCGCGCGAAGTCGGGAACGCCCGGGTAGTTGCTGATCCGGTAGAGCTCGACGAGACCGATGCTCGACAGCACGGCGGCCAGCGGGAACAGGTATGGGTCGGCGTGAGGTGTC
>Ga0265319_1002419_pt1 | contig 10232 bp, 9 predicted proteins | sample 4824metaG_FD_192443 | JGI IMG/M metagenome (GOLD analysis project Ga0265319, IMG submission 192443) | Rhizosphere microbial communities from Carex aquatilis grown in University of Washington, Seatle, WA, United States - 4-8-24 metaG | ecosystem: Host-associated > Plants > Roots > Rhizosphere >... | reverse complement strand
CGTCAAAGCAGGTCGTGTAGGCCAGGCCGAAGAGCGTCGACAGGATGTTGCGCATCCTCCCGCGCTGCTCCCGGTTCTCAAAGTAGCACATGACCATGTCCGCCTTGTCCGAGTTCCGGATGAGCTCCGTGAGGGTTGCGGCCGGCAGGTCGTTGTCGCCCGGAACGATGAGCAGCTGCCGGCCGGCTGCGCGCGCGATCGCGAGCTGGAGCGACGCGCCCAAGCCGAGGTTTCTCGGGTTCCTGATGAGCACCACCCGGGGATCCCGCCCGGATATCTCCCCGACAACGGCCGCGGTCCGATCCGTGCTCCCGTCGTCCACGACCAACATTTCCGCCGACTTGCCCGGCGACGAGGAAAGCACCTGGGAGATCGCGGCGAGCGTGCCCGCGATGTTCCGCTCCTCGTTAAGCGCAGGCACGACCAGCGTGAGGTCGAGAGTCGGGGGAGGGGTGGATTTCTCGGGATGCACGCGGGTTCAGGCCGGCCTGCCGAAGAGGAGGGACCTAAGTCCCGAGAAGAAGTGGGCGATGTGCAAGACAGCTCCGCGCCTCAGATAGAGGCGGTCTCCGCGTCGATCAATCTGCCGCCCGCCTTCAAGGCGGAGCAGGCGCGCGTCGAGCACCTCCACTATGGCGTAGCGCGCCCTCAGGGCCGAGTCGGTCACGGGCCGCGGATGCTGCCGGTGGATTTCCATCACCATGCGTATCCTCATCGAGGACACGTTAAGGTTTATCAGGTTGAAGAAGCAGAAGCCGAGAAAGGCGTAGGTCAGCGTATGCAGGAGAAACAACCCGGAGGCATCGAGGGGACCTAGGGGCAGGTTCAGCAGCGACTTCAGAAGCACGCCCGCGGACGCGGCGAGTCCTACACCGAAGCTGATGAACTGCTTGCGGACGTGGCCCGCGGGATACGGCAGGCGGCTCAGCACGAGCTGCGCCGCGACGTCGATCGCGAGGCCAAGGACCGGAATCAACGCCAGATAGGCATGTCCGCTCGACAACTGGTCAACCACCTTCATTTATCCGGAAGCATTTTGCCAGGAGGCTGGCGACCCGCGCGACGCGCAGGCCGTGCGGGGTGAGGCGGTTGCCGGTCGGGGTGCCGGCGATTATGTGCTGGTCTTTCAGCGCCCTGATGCGCGGCTCGACGAAGCGCTCTTCCGTGACGAGCGCGGCAAGCTCGTCCCGGGTGCAGCCTTTTTCCGCCGCCGCCTCAAGAGCCCGAATGATAAGGAGCGAGGGGCTGGCCTCCTCGATTCCGGCATAGGTGATCAGGTAGCAGCACGCGGCCCCCGCGTAAAAGAGGCCGATGCCCGGCATGTCGGCCGGCGGCGGGTACCACGAGGCATGGGTTGCGCCCAGAACGGAGACAGCTCCCCACGCAAGCGGCGGCAGCAGCGTGAACACGAGGACAAGGGTCCTGGTCTGGCGCTTCGGAATCCGGACTCTCCAGATGAGAACATGCGCGCCGAGCGCGGACAGAAACAGGCCAAGCGCGATCAAAAGGGATGTCATGCTTGGTTCCCGCTATACCGCCCTCACCACGGCATCTTCCCCCGCGAGCTCAGGAACAGGCTGCCGTCTCGGTGGGAGGTGGGCAGGTCCGCCGCGCTGCCGGCGGCCCGCCAGCCCAGTTTCTGGGGGTACATCCCGACGCCTATCGACGACAGGTGGCTGAATATCGCCGCGGCGTTTTCGGCGCTGCCGATCTCTACCATGATGTCGAGGTGCGCGAAATCGGAGCGCTTGGATGCGAGGAGCAGCTGCCGCTCATGGCCCTCGGCGTCGATCTTCGCCAGGGTGGCCCATTCGAAGAGGGGCTCCACCGAATGGACCTTGACCTTGAAGAACTCGCGGTCGCCATACGAGTTCTTCGCCCCAGCAAGGTGACTGCCGGTGGTGTTCCCGAGGACGCGCACGAATTCCTGCTCGCCGTCCGCGGTGGACACGGCCGCCTGGATGGCCTGGACGCCGGTCGCAAGGTTCGCCTTCAGATTGGCGCACAGGAGCTCGAAATGCCGGGGATCCGGCTCATAGGCGCGAACTTCAAACCCGCACTTGGCGAGGATTATGGAGTGGAGCCCGATGTTGGCCCCGATGTCCAGGACCCGGGTGTAGCGCGCGCGGTTGGCGTTGTAGAACGCAAATATGATGAGCTCGTCGAGGCCGAACAGGTCGAGGGAGTCTATGGCGCCCATTCGTGCGTAGGGCAGCGTGATCGGCCCGAACGGCCCGAACGGCTGGGGCTTCGCCTCGGCTGATCGGAACAGCCCCTCTATCTGCTCGCGGGCCTCCGCCTTCAGCTTCAGGTAGGCCTCGGAGCCGGGGACGTGCCCAGCGCGATCATGGGAAAGGGCCGAGAATATGTCGTCGAGTTTGCTCAAGGCGGGGGGATTGGGCGGTTACATCTTCAGCGACACGCTCATTGGCTTGACGAGCATGTTGGAGAGGAACTCGGGGCGCTCAAGGAGCGGGTCGGCGTCCTCGTTGGGCCGGCCAAACTTGACCTGCGGCACAACGCGGTGCGCCGGGTTGATCTCGACGTTCAGGAAATAGGGACCCTCGGAGTCCAGCATCTTGCGAAGGGCCCCGGGTATGTCCGCGTTCAGCTCGACGGTGTCGGCGGGGATGCCGTAGGCCCTGGCGACCGCCACAAAGTCGGGGAATGCCAGGCCGCCCTCGACCGAGGTCGCGTAGTAGTGGCCCCCAAGCCACATCTCCTGCGTCTGCTGCACCATGCTGTGCCCGTGGTTGTTGATGAGCAGGATCTTTATCGGGAGGTTATGGCGGACAACCGTGGCGAGTTCCTGGATGTTCATCTGGAGGCTGCCGTCGCCCGAGATGCAGATGATCCGGGCGCCGGGCTTGGCGAAGCTGGCCCCCACGGCCCCCGGAAGTCCGTAGCCCATGGGCGTGTTGTTGAAGGCGTGGAAGAAGCGCTGGCCTGCCTTGAAGTCGAAGCCCTGCATCATCCATGCGAGGGCGCATCCGGTGTCGGAGAAGATGACCTCCCCCTCGGCGAGCGCCTCGGAGAGCTTCTGGACCATCCAGTACGGGTTGACCCTCACCTCGTGCGCATAGGCGGGGAGGCACGCCGGGTACCGCCGCTTCCACTCGGCCACCTTCGCGAGCCACGGGGACTGCCCGGGGAGCGCCGCCCCGCCGAGCCTCTCCAGGAGCGCCCCGACAAAGGCCTTGGCCTCGGCCTGTATTCCGAGGTGCAGCTTGACGCCCAGGCTCGCGAACTTGCCGATCTCGGCGGGATCGATGTCGACCATCATGACCTTGGCCTCGCGCGCGAAGGTGGAGGGGGGCGTGCCGGTGGCCTTCGTGTCCAGCCGGGAGCCGATGGAGAGGACCGCATCGGCGTTCTGCACGGCGAAATTGGCGAACCGCACGCCGTGGGTTCCGAAGCCGCCGACGGCCAGCGGGTCGTCCCCTGGCAGCAGGTCAAGCGCGGCCCAGGTCATCGCGGCCGGAGCGTTGAGGAGGCGCACGAGCGCGCGGGCCTCGTCCTCCGCATGCGCCAGGTGGATTCCCCAGCCGAGGATGATCACCGGGCGCTTGGCCTGCCTTAGCACCTCCAGGCACTGGTCGATCACGGCGGCGGGAGCCTGCGGCCGGCCCTCGGCCTCGGTCTCCCGATATTCGATCAGCTTCGAGGGATCGATGTCCATGCGCTGAAGGTCGTCGGGGATGTCCACCAGCACCGGTCCGGGGCGGCCGGCGCGCGCGATCGCCACGGCCTTCTGAAGCTCGTAGCGGATGCGGTACGGGTCCGTGACGAGCACGGCGTACTTGGTTATCGTTCGGCAGATGGAGACGGTATCCGTCTCCTGGAAGCCTATCTGGCGCACCCCCGTGCTTCCCTTGGACCGGAATGTCGCCACCTGGCCCGTCAGGTAGAGGACCGGCACGGAGTCGTAATACGAGCTGCAGATGCCCGTGATCAGGTTTGTGGCGCCGGGGCCGCTCGTCGCCACGGCGCACCCGAGTCCACCGGTCACCCTCGCGTAGCCGTCGGCCGCCATGGCGCCCGCCTGCTCATGCTGCGGGCACACGAAGCCGGTGCCCTCTGTCTCGGCGATGGAATGGATGAGGTGAAGCGACGCGCCACCCGAGATCGCGAACACGTGCTTAACTCCGCTTTCCGCTAGGAACTCGGCGACAACATCCGAAAGCTTCATTTATTGGGTGTCTTGAATTTCAGCTGGTTTCCGAACCGGCGCAATCGGTAGAGGTCTTGGTCGCCTTTCAAGGCCGATGCAAGGGCGGAGCCGCCGTCCCGCCAATCGTCCTGCACGAGGGCCATGTTTCGGCCTCCGACGACCGCCTTTCCGGCCGCCAGGCACCAGAGCAGGCAGCGGTAGATGTCGTCGTGGCTCGTGCCCGGATCTCCGGAGGCGAGGAAGTCGGCCACCTTCTTGTAGTTCCCGCCGCTCTTCTCCGGTTCGTCGAGCGTCTGCTGGTGGATCTTCGTGCGGACCATGCCGGGGCCGATGATGAAAAAGCTGGTGTCCGCGGACTCCGCGTCGAGCAGCTCGCACATCTTGACCAGGAGGATCTTCGACGCGCTGTACGCGGAATAGGCTGGGGCGGCGTTGTTGGTCCCGGAGCCCGAGAAGAACGCCACGGCGGGACGGGCCGCCCTGTCGCGCAGTTCGTGGATTTCCCTCAGGAACCTGAGCGGGGCCAGCGCGTTCACGCGGATCCCGCGCTCCCATTCATCCGGATTGCATCCAAAGAAGTCGCCGACGGGCCGCTCCGTGCCGACGGCGGCAACCACGAGGCCCCAGCGAAGGCCCCTCTCGTGAAAGCTTCGCGCCGCCTTGTCGACGCTTGCCAGGGAGGCGAAGTCGCAGGGGACGATATCCCAGTCCCTGCTCTCGGGCCCCAGAGGGCTGCCGTCCGAGCGGCGCGTCCCGGCCACCCTCCATCCGTCCGCGCCCAGGCGCACGGCCAGTTCGCGCCCGATGTCGGAGGTGATTCCCAGGATGAGCGCGGTCTTCATTGGGGCGCCGCTGCCCGGGCTCGCTGCTCGACCACGGACTCCACGTACGTGCGGATCCCTGTCTCCAGCGTCGTGTACCGGAACTCTGGGAAGGCGCTTCGGACGGCCGCGACGCTGTAGGGCCGATGGACAATCGGCCCGATCTTGCGGCCCAGGTTGTAGAGGAAGCGAAACACCTGGGTGGGTTTGTAGGGCCGGTGCACGGCCTTGACGGTCCGCGGCAGGTACTCGATTGCCACGGGGTGCCGGCAGGCCCGGGCCACGACGGCCGCCACGTCCCTGAATGAGACCGCGGGATGGGCCGCGACGTTGAGGCATCCCTCGCTCCGGTGCAGGAGGACCTTCTCGATCATGGAGATCGCGTCGTCCACGTACACGTGGCTTCGCCTCTCCTCGCCGCGGCCGTAGAGCACGATGCGGCCCTCGTTGACGGCGGAGCGCACAAAGCGGTTCGGCCCGTAGTTTCCGTGGGTGTCGCCGGGCCCGTAGATGTTCGTGGGCCGCAGGAAGCAGTGGGGGATGCTCCTTGCGGCGAGGACGGAGCCAAGGAGCATCTCGCGGCTGGTGTGCGTGAGGGCGTACAGGTCCACGGGCTCCCTCGTGGATTCCTCGTCGAGCGGGGTCTTGTGCGCGTCGTACACGGCATCGGAGCTCAAGTAGACAAAATGCGCACAGCCGCGCGCCTCGAGGGCCCGGCACACCGTGTCCGCCATCTGGACGTTGAGCATGTAGGTCCTGTAGTCCCGGCCCTTTTCAGGCGTCAGAACCGAGGTCATGACCACGGTGTCGCCGGGTCTGAAAACCTCCGACAGGGGACCTGCCGATTCCGGGCGCGTGAGGTCGATCTCGCCGCTGCCGACGCTGACGCAGTCGACCGAGCCCGCCTCCAGCCGGTTGCGCAGATGGGTGGCCAGGAAGCCCTTCGCGCCGAGGATCACGACGCGGTCCGGACGAACACCCTGGGAGTTTCCGTGCTTTAGCATGTGCTTGATGTGGCTCGACCCGCGGGCCCGTTCCTACCGGTTTCCCGGCCCCAACGCACGCGGTAAAGCGGCGCTCACGAGCATGACGGCGTGCGCCTTGATGACGGCCCGCCCTCCCTGGATGGCGACGACCCACTCCTTATGGGGCGCGTCCTTGCGCAGGTACGCGGCCCTGAGGGACGGGTAGTCGTCGATCAGGGGCCTGAACTCCGGGCGGTCGATCCAGAACACGACGCAGCCCTCGGGATAGGGAAGGCTGGGAAGCGGTCCGCCGTATTCGTGCCGGAAGCTCATTCGCGGGGCATAGCGGTCCAGGACCGGCCTGCCGTTCTCCGTGACATGCCACGTCGGCACGTCGGCGGTGCCCTTGAGCAGGAATTCGGGGACGCCGCTGTAGTTCCGGTTGTTGTCGGGATGCACGACGATGATGTCGTGGCCCCTGGAGAACTCCAGCAGCTCGCCCTCGAGGCGCCACATGTTGTCCGCCCAGGGCTTCGACTCCTGGACGATCTCGAGCTTCGCCTGCAGCGGGAACGTGGCGTACGCGAAACCGGCCCAGAACAGCGCCGCAAGCCCGATGAAGCAGGCGCCCATCCGCGTCCGCGAGACCGTTGCGAGCGCGATGCTGCCAAAGCCCAGCAGCGCGACGGCCGCCTCAAAGAAGGTGGTCCCGGCCGGCCGCTTGTAGACGAAGTAGGCCCAAGCGGCTCCGCCCGCCAGCGCCGCGGCAAGAACCCAGAAGGTCGCGCTTCTGCGCTCCCTCGTCCGCAAGGCGATGCCCGCCGAGACGAGGATCGCCAGGAGGTAGAAGGCGATGATGTAGCCGTATGAGTAGCCGGTCAGGGAGCTCCTGAAGTCGGACGCCCAGAAATTCGCCTCGCCGCCGGGATTGCGGATGGTGGCCAGCCACCTCGGGAACATGCCGAGGGCCGCCGACAGCCTGAACTGGTAGAACCACAGGATGACGAACAGGAATCCCAGGGCGGCGCCCAGGGCCGCTGCGGCGGCCCTGCGGATGAGGGGCCCGGCAGCCGCCTTCTGCCGGAGGAGCAGCGGCACGATGACGGTGCAGGTGATCATGGCCATCGTGACCTTGTTGGCGCAGGCGATGCCGACGAACGCCCCGGCCGCGAAGAATGTCGCCGCGCCGGGCCGGGCCCCGACAGGCCGGTTCCAGGCCAGCTGGAAGAGCCACACGGCCCCCAGGGTGAGCAGGATGTCGATGTGGTAGTAGTCCGGCAGGGTGTAGTAGTAGAACCCTATGGTCTTCGTGAGGTAGAGCGGCCCGAGGGCCGCAAGCCCCAGGAGCGCCAGGTCGGCCATGCCGAGCGCGCGCTTGATCGCGGCCGAGAAGAAGACCGCGATCCCCGAGAGGACCACGAGGCTCGTGAACGTGTAGGCGTACCAATGGGTCCTGTCGAAGAGGTCCGCCGCCGGGAATCGGGTGACGCCGTCTATGACCCGCATGAGGGTCGTCTGTATCGCCGTCGTCAGGAAACCCGCGAGCACCCACACGGACGCCCCCTCTCCGCGGATCAGGCGTTCGCTGAAGAGGAAACGGTACGCGAGGGACTCGTTCCCGATCGTCAGTGGGTCTGCCCTGAAGCAAAGGAGGGCCACGAGGGGCAGGGCGAAGGCCGCGGAGAAGGCGGCCGCCACTGCGAGCCTTGCGGTCGTGGCGCGAGTCGATGCCGGTTCAGGTGAGGGGCCCGGGGGTGGCATCTTCAGGGCCGGCCAATCTGCAGGCAGCGCAACCCCGCAGCCGAGCATTCCCCGACGCTCATCGACGCGAAGGGATCGACGACCAGCTTCCCCGCCAAGCGCTTGCGCACCTCCGATGGCGCTATCGCGGAGAACTCCCTCCAGGGCGTCATGACGACGAGCGCGTCCGAATCGGCGAGGGTCTCCAGCGCGCTCGCGCGGAGGGTCACGTGGGGAAAGAGCGACGGGTCGACCCTGGCCGCGGGGTCGTAGGCCTGGAATCTGCATTCCGGGAGCGCGCGCATCAGCTCCAGCGAGGCGGAGTTCTTGATCGAATGGGTGTCCTGCTTGTAGGCCAGGCCCCAGACGGCGATTCGCGCCGTCGGTTTCGCCGCCGTGAGCTCGCGGGCCAGGATGCGCAGAGCCCATGATTTCGCATGCGCGCTGTTTCGAATCCATGCGTCGACGACACCGGCCTCCGTGCCGAATCCAGCAGCCAGGCCCCTCACCGTGACGAGGTCGCGCTCGAGGTTTCCGCCCGCGATCCCCAGGCCCGGCTTCAGGTAGGCGTGGGGCCCGATCCGCTTGTCCAGCCGAAGGGCGGGGGCGATCTCGGTCCAGTCGGCCCCGATTGTCTCGCAGAGCTCGGCAAGGGTGTTCGTCGTGCTGACGGTCGACACAAGGAAGAGGTTTATCGCTATCTTCGCCAGCTCGGCGCTCTCGTAGCGCATGACCAGGACCGGGCAGCCAAACGCGGACTGCCACGCGCTCAATTCCCGGGGAAGGGCTGCGGCCGGCTCCGCGGCCCCGACAATGAACCGCTCCGGCTCCATCGCACGCTTTACGGCCGCGCCGAAGATCAGCGTCTCAACCTGGTAGAACCAGCGCTCCGGCCCGAACCCGGTGCGGCCGACGAGGGAACGCATGTAGCCCGGCCTCACCTGGCTCATGACGACCGCAACGGCATCCTTGGATAGCGCCTGCGACGTCTTCTCGATGAGGCCCGTCAGGGGGCCCAGATCGCTCTCGTTGGCCTCGTTCGTGCGGACGTCTAGCGCATAGAAGACGAGCCCGCATTTGGCGAGGTCCGCGGCCTCGCTCGAGAAGGTGATCCGCGCCCGGCTCTTTCCAAACAGCTCCTGGAATCCCGGCTCCTCGATCGGGATGACGCCTTCCTGAAGGCGCTCCACCAGCGAAGCGTCGGGATCGTAGCAGAGGACGTCCATGCCCTTGGCCGCCGTCGCAAGGCTGTAGTTGAGCCCCAGGTGCGAGAGTCCGATGAATCCGATCATAGGCGGGCCGGCTCCTTCTTTTGCGCCCTGCAGGTCGCGGCGATCCCTTCCCGCCAGGGCGTGATCCCGAAGTCCGGAAACGCCCGCTTGATCTGGGCCGCGTCAAACGGGCGGTAGCCATTGTGGGGCATTGCCCCGGTGCGGGGCGAGCCCGTCACGGCGGGACTCGGGGAGAACTGGCCGGCCGTGTATTCCGCCAGCTCGCGAAACGAGGCAACGTCTCCGGACACCGCGTTGAGGATCCCGGAGCTCCGCCTGGCGACCATCCGGGTGAGCAGCTCCGCGACATCCTCGATAAAGACATGGTCGCGCCTTTCCTCCCCGTCCCCGAAGAGGACGATTGCTTTCCCCGCGCCCGCCAAGCGGCGAAACCGGTTCGGCCCGTAACCGTTGTGGGGATCTGCGGCGCCGTAGATGAGGGTCGGCCTCAGGATGCCGATGGGGCCGGGGAACTCCGACCGCAGCAGGACCTCGCGGGCCAGGTGCATCGCGCCGTGGGGAGAGCCCGGCTCCGCGCACGACTCTTCATTCAGGGGAATGGGCGAGTCCCTGTACACCGCGTCGGAGCTGACATAGATCAGATGCGCCAGGTCCGCACTCCTGATCGCGCCGCACACCGCCTCCGCCATGCGGACATTCTCGACAAGCATCGCGGCGTTCCTGCACGGCGCTTGTGCGGAGATGAAGACAAGGGTGTCCCCCGGGGCGAGCAGGTCGCGCAGGCGCGCGGCCGCCCCCGGACCAAGGAGATCCATGTCCCCGTGCCCCAGGCCGAGCGTCCCGATGCCGCTCGCAGCCAGGCGGCGCAGGCTCGCAGCCCCTACAAACCCGGCGGCGCCGAGCACGATGGCGCGCCTGGGCTTCTCGGTAGGCGACAGCAGGTGGGTGAGCATGGGGAGGCGGGTTGCCTAGGGTTTCCGCCCGTCGCCCAGCTTCCGGCGGACGTCGTTGAATATGCCGTTGATCCAGATGTCGTTGTCGATGTTCGTGGCCGGATTGGCGCAGAGCCCGAGGAAATGCTCGTATTCGAGCCTCCAGGTGGGATCGGGGCACTTGATGGTCTCCGACTCCTCCTCCGGGCGCCCGCTCGGAAGTACCCGCTGCCTGAGGGTGAAGGTGCTCGGTCCCCACTTGCAAAGGCAGTCGATGTGGGCCGAGCCGCGCTCGGCGAACACATCGCAGCGAAACGTGTTCCGCCACGATAGGAGCGACATTTCGAAGTCGAGCTCGGGGGAGCTGCCGC
>Ga0265319_1002415_pt1 | contig 10244 bp, 4 predicted proteins | sample 4824metaG_FD_192443 | JGI IMG/M metagenome (GOLD analysis project Ga0265319, IMG submission 192443) | Rhizosphere microbial communities from Carex aquatilis grown in University of Washington, Seatle, WA, United States - 4-8-24 metaG | ecosystem: Host-associated > Plants > Roots > Rhizosphere >... | reverse complement strand
TTGCACACCTGCGCTATTTCTCTGGATAGTCGTTGAGCCTATGGTAAGTTCCAGGGCGCTCACATTCATCCACGTACCGGAACCGTCTACATCTCCAATCCAGGCACATTGGACACTATTTCCGTCGGGCGGATCAACGATGGAAGGATTATAATTCTTGTTAAATGAACTGTTTGAAAGAGTCTGTACGACACTTTGAGTAAACGGGTTGCCATTATTAATGGAATCGAGTGAGGCGTATTTGATAGAGCTTCTTGTGCTGTTGACATCCTGCTCCCAGGCAATATCAAAGTACTGGGAGCCGTTGGGGAAGTGGTAACTTGAAATTGTAGCATTGACAGAGTTCCTGTCTGTCCCAGTGATTGAATCGGGGTACGGTTCAGGACCCAGCCCCCCATTCACATTCAGCATACCTAGTCTGTAGTTGATTCCAGGAGGGTAATTTGGAAGCCTGGTCTTTCTTTCCCAGAGTAACATACCGTGACCGTCGCCACCCCACACAATATTCGGATTCGCATTGGTAGTTGCATACTGGTCGCCATTGCTCGGTTCGGTATATAACGTAACTGGAAAGGTTTGAACTATCCACTGATTATTAATCATTGCGTACGTCATGTCAATGATGGTGTAGTAATTTCCTGATACCTGCTGAAAAGTGATGACGATAGAACTCGAATCAAACTGGGTATGACAATAATCAATTGAGGGACACTTGCCTCCTCCGACATCTAGATGCCCAGGAGTTCCTTGGAAAACAACTCCGCCGATAGTGCTATCGGTTGGGCTTTGCAATGCCCATGTCGTGCCGCCGTCCGTGCTCACCTCGTACCAGACATGGCCCATACTCTCATAGACTTGATGAAGCCAGCCGTTGCCTGTTCTTACTAACTTCCGTTGGCTATTGTTAGAAAAGGTAGAGGCGTTGTTGGAGAGATGGATGCCTTTGTAATTTGCGGTGACGGTTGCGCCTGTCGCATCGAACACCACAGCCGTTGTTGTCGAATTGGCATTCTGAAAATGCGCACCGCCACTGTTTGCAGACCAGTTTTGGAAGATGCCGGTATAGCTGCCGATTGTTTGAGTCGAAGGGGCGGAGGCGGTGTAAACCGGAACCCCAGATAAAAAGTTAGGATTCTGATTCAGCAACACGCCTTGATGTTGGGTGCTCGTACCGAGATTGTTTGAAGAATAACCGACGGGTCTTGCCCAATCCGACATTCCTTTATTCCGGGGGCCGTAACTGTCCGTCGTATCTATCATCCACGGGTCGAGAAAATTAAGCGTGCCGCCTGGCGAACCGCCTTCAAGGAGTTGTGATTGAAGCGTTGCGTTATTTGCAGTTTTGAATTGCGCGGCTAATATGCTAGGCTGCCCTGCCGAAGTCTTGAATGTATCGGGGTCGAAGACCCGTGAGTTGGTATTATTCCAGAGTTGAAATTTTTGTGTCGTACCGGATTTGAAATACTGCTGCGCCCGTACCCTTTCGACATTCCCGGATAGAGAAACAAATGGATAGGGTGCCATACTTGAATCGAATTTTACTGTGTTCCATCTCCCAACGTATCCAAAAGGGTTTTCCGATTCATCCAGCTGTGTAAGGGTTATGGTGGAACCTCCGATAAGCCTGCCTCCCGATCCCTGTACAAGAGCAGTTGATGGATTTAAAACCGCACCGCTTCCTAAAATTAACGTTCCATAATAAAGGATCTTTGCATTGGTCCCGAAATTTACAGTGCCGTCAATCTCGGTGGTGCAGTATGCATCAATTGTTATCGTTACTCCGGCATCAACCGTAGCTGTTCCTGTGATTCGGTTAAGGTCCCATGATGTATTGCTCGTAACATGCGGACTATTAAGTGTCGTTAACCCGGACGCGAGAGCATCGTATGCGCTAACCTTTCCATATCCTGAAGTATAATTCCATGTCCCTCCGGTTCCTCCGCCGATAGATTTCGCCGATGAGGTAATTGCGGAAATAAATTGCGATGCAGTATTTGACGGATACCGTGAGTAGTACAAGGCTGCGATAGCCGCAACATGAGGAGCAGCCGCAGAGGTCCCTGAAAAGAGACTGTCGGTGCCAAAATGTCCGTCTTTGCCCACTTTGGTAGCAACATGGTCCGTTGCGGTAATTACCGGAGTGTTCCGGTTTTGCTCGTTCCCCGGGTTTCCACCAGTGAACATGAGCGACGGTCCGCGCGAGCTGAAAGATTCGATAGAACCTGAAAGAGCATCGTAAGCTGCGACACTGATGCAACCGGTCGCCGCCGAGTGCCCATAAACTTGACCTGTTGTGCTTTTATAACTTAATGTATAAGAAGTTGTATTCACGACATTTCCTGGAAATACTCCTACTTTAATGTTTTTTGTCGATTGGGTTCTATCTTCCACCATTATATGAAAAGTGCCGGATCCGCCGTTCATGGGATGATCAAGCCACTCTTGGGGAACAACTCCTAATGGGGTGGCAGACGAATCAACAAGATTCCAGCCACCATCGTACAGATAAAGATTGTAATCGGCGCTCGCATTGCCCCACGGATCGTCCCATTGCAAACCGATAAAGAAATCAGAATAGCCGTTGATCGTGAGCGTCAGCGAAGTATCGATTCCGTTAAACTGAACCCAATGTTTCGTACCGGTAATGCTGAAGCTCGGTTTTCCAACGTACATGTATTGTGCATCATTGCCTGCAGCTGAAACGTAGACGTTCCCGGTTTGATATTGTTGAAAACTATAAATTGCAGAAGCAATATCCCCATCTGAGAACCACGGCTCTCCATAATTCCAACCGATATCGTCGACAATCACTTTACAACCGGCGGAAGTTGACATTGTATTGATGACGTTTGCCATATCGAGTGGTGTGCTGGAGTAATTGTCGATAGGGTCTGTTCCTACGGCGCCAAATGTCAATGACGCTCCAGGAGCGAGGTCATGGATAATTTCCATCATGGCGGTACCCTCGGCGTCGGAATAGTTTCTTGAGTCAAATCCATGGGAAGAAACCCATCCAACAGCGGGCAAATCTCCGCTCTGCTCAGAATTTATATAATATTGCATTCCGGAAGAAATGACGCCGACCTTTATAGGAGTTCCTCCGACCGTTGCTCCATTCGCGTAGAATACCGACCGTGCAGAATCGGCAAGCAACAGATGATCGCCGGCCGAAGTCACGTTTCCGGTCCGTGAACCGGCATATCCCACACCGTCAATTTCTCCGACGCCGCTCAATGCCGAGATATCTGCCAATTTATCCATAGGTATCCATGCATAAATGGTAATCTTTCCATGGCCGTGGACGATGCCACCCAACGCTGTAATCTCGTTGACGACCGTATCAATGTCTCCCGACACAGTAATGCTCAAGTACATCCTTCCTTGATCGTCAACAGGAAAGAACTTTGAACCGTACCGCTGTTTGTACTCCGTTGCGCTAATTTTCTTAACAACGGTATCCGCTTGAAATGCTCGGAATGTTTTCGCGAGCATACCGCCCATCTTATGTTCAGCACCGGTTTGCGATTGGGCCGCCATAATTTGCCCTGCAAGCCCTAAGCAAACCCCGATTATTAACAATATTTTTTTCATATAACAGATCCTTTCTCTTTGAACTTGTTCTTATTGTGCGTAAATTTATTATGCAAATAGAAAAGGGTCCGCCCCCGGCGGACAAAAGGTAACCAGCCTTAGCCTATCTATTTGCGTTTTCGGCGGGCGGAGCGCTCGTAACGCTCCGCTCGTTTTATTTTGTGCGGTTACAAACCTCCTCTTCGTTTATCGTTTACCGATCACCGCAATCGCCTTGTCACCATTCGATCCAACAGCTATTGCAATATCGCCTTTGATCGCAACCGAATAAAAAACCGTGCTTGGTAAATTAATCTCTTGTGTAAAATTATGCCAACTGACACCGTTAAAATGCAAGAATGTACCAAAATCTCCAGCGACAACAATATCGTTTCGCCCATTGGCGCGGATAGCTTCTACGTAACCATATTGGTTTGTCGGCGCTACCCGAAGAATCTGCCACATATTATCCTGTAACGACCTCTTGTAATACACTTCGTCGCCGACGATATAATAATCTTTGCTGTCGAACCAAACACCCCGTATGCTCCATGAAAGACCGTTCGTACTGAGCGTATCGAGTTGCGTCCCTCTGATGCGCAATAGCTCGCTCACTCCGCCGTAATAGACAGTTGAGACGGTGGCTAATGCATACGTTGTTCCTGTTGTTGGGTCTGTCCCACCCCAAATATCCTGAATATCCGTTGTCGTACCGCTTCCGATCTTCGTCCAACTACTGCCGTTGTAGTGAACAATGGTGCCCGTTGTTCCGACAAAGTAAATGTCGCTTGAATCTTTTCCCCAAGCTTTCGTCAGGTAGCCATCGCTCTGACTTAACACTCCCATGCGGTACAAATCGTATTGTGTCCAATTTTTCCCATCTCCGTGAATTGGTAAACCCGATAATATCCAAATGTCACTAGAGGAAAAAGCGCAGATTCCATAGAACGGCGCCGTTACAAGTCCATATGTTGTTTGTACCGTGACTTTTGTTAATTGCCATGAAACCCCATTCCATCTCGCCAAGTTGTACGGCAAAGGGTCAAATTGCCCCGTCGAATCTTTCAAATAAATTTCTCCAACTGCATAAGCAAGGGTGTCATTAATAATCGCCGCATCGTTCAAAACACAGCTCCCTACGTCGCCGTTGAAAGTAAAAGTTTGAAACATCCAATTATGGGAAGATGTATCCAGTGTCGTCGCTTGTGCAGATGCGCTCAGAGTTCCGGCAGTGAGTGTGTAGGTGTAGCTTTTCTTTGGTAAAAGCCCTTGGTCAACAAAAGAAGAATCAGTACGCGCTAATGTTATTGTGGCTATGGCCGAGTCGCTACGTTTGAGTACGATAGTTCTCTGTGTTTCGTTTGCTGAGAGCGAAAGCTTGAGATATGCCTCAGTGCATGTCACATCTTGAACGGAGAGTTGGAGAGGGTAAGTTGGCGGAGCAACGGGATTTTTCTTGCAACTCATACCGGCAAAGATGCAAAGAAACGACAACGCGAGAAAAATGTATTTCGTCATACAATCTTTCTTAAATATTGCTTTTCAATTGTCAATGCTCGATGACAGGGTCAATGTCGTTTTTGTATACCTATTTTTAGGTTCATTACTTTCAAGGATTCGAGAAATCGTAAAGACTGATTTTGACAGAGCCGAGCGCTTAATCTTAAATGCTTGGGGTAGAGTAGAGTAGAGTAGAGTAGAGTAGAGTAGAGTAGAAATAGAGCGCTTCCCTGACTGCCCCATGGGGTAATCTTCGGGAAAATTTTATTTAATGTCAATAGGCGTATTCAAATTTTTTTGCGCTATTATTTAAGCTCAACCTAAACAGGCGTTGAACAATTCTGTGGCGGGTGAAAGATTAAATGAGTTACACGCAAATTTTATTTTTCAAGATCGCCACGCCTTCCGACTCGTCGAGGATCCTTGCGATGGCGTTTAAGAGACTTTTCACACAGTCTGAGAAATTGGGAAGGAGATAAAAATAGTGAATCCTATGACATCAATTCCGACAGTGGTACAATTCGGAAAAAAATTGCCCGAACACATTCTGAAGTGAGATCAGGATGGCTTTAGAGGCATTTTGATATCTTCTATATAAATAGTCTGAGATTTCTGAATAATTCCAAAAGTATGGCTCACGCCAAGACGCTGGCGAAGCCATTCCTTCGGGAAAAGTCGCACAATGATTTTAAAATAGACTCTTTGCGTCTTGGCGGCTTGGCGAGAGACGATTTTTCAGATGTCTCAGTCTATAAAAAATAGTCTCATTTGCTATTAATCCTTTTCTAAGGTACTATTGTATATATAGTAGCAGTTAAAATCCGATTGTGACACTATTCAATTGAAAGAATATGAAAACGAACCTTTTGATCGTGATGAGCTGCGGTATGCTCATCGGTTTTGTTCATAGTATTGCCGTTGCACAAGAGCCGGTTGTAACGCATAAGCACTTGATGAAGGAAGATTCAGCGGCTCTCAATGCATTGGTGATGTATCCCGATACTATTCGCCTTCATATTTTTGAAGCCTGCGAATATCCGTCAGCGATAGTGAGCATAGCAAGCTTGCAGAAAAGTTCGAGCGACGAATTCGTCACTTTGATCGGCACTTATTCTAAAAATGAACAGGAAGATTTCTGGAATTTGAGCAGGTATCCCGGCTTGATTTCAAAGCTTGTGCAGGAGGGAAAAGAATCCGTAGACCAGATTAGCGCCATTCTGAAGGATTATCCGGCTGAGATTCATGAAACTGCATTGAAGTACGGGATGGGGTACTATGCCACGCTTCAAAAGATGGACGAAATTCAGGTGAAAACGGATGCTCAATTCGACACGATCCTTACAGATTATCCTCCCGAAACTCAGCAAGCCCTGAGAGTTCTCATCCAATATCCTGAAATCATAAACCTTCTCAACGATCATCTTGGTCTGACAGTGAGGGTCGGCGATCGATACAGACGCAATCCGCAGGGAGTGATACACAGGGCCGATTCTCTCAATCTTGCAGAAACACGGCAGAACGCCGAGGATGCCGAAGCATGGAAACAAAGCATTGAACAAAATCCGGATGAAGCGGAAGATTTAAAAAATGCCGCTAATGACTACGCGACGGAAAATGGATATACCCAAGAGGAAGTGAACGCCCCGCCAGACCCTGACTATGTTACTAATTACACCTGTTATCCGTATCCATATTGGTATGGTTATCCGACGTGGTACCCATACAGCTATTGGTATCCGTATCCTTATTGGTTCGATTGCGGATTTTACCATGATCGACGAGGACAGATTGTGATCATAGGTCCGCCGTCACGCTATTTTACAAATTGGTATTTCTATTACCCCGACCATCTGCGCCGCTATCCGAATTTGGGCAATGGGTACGTAGACCATTATTACGGACGGCAGAGATCGGGCGGCGGGAATTCTGCGATTGTTCATACCTGGGTTCACGAACATAAAGAGTTTTTACCGAATGACTTTACAACCAACAGGACTCGTAGACCCGAGGTAATAAAACAAGTGGGGATCTTAGACGGGGATGTTCAGAAACAAAACGGCGGCAGGCAGGTGTCTCCAGCCATTCGGGATAAATACATTCGGGATAATTCGTCTAAGTTTCCATCTCTGAATACCGAGCCGAGAAAACGGATCACCGTCGAAGAGACTCAGCAAAATCTGCCGACCGTGATAGAGCGCCCCGAAAAACAGCCCCCTATCCGAATTTCGGTGCCAATCCATGAAGTTGTCACGAATCCCAGGGAACCGGCCCCGCGTCCCATAGAGGAGCATAGGACTGTACCGCCGCCTTCGAATGAGCAACCGATAAGAGTTTCCAAACCGACGCCAGAGCCAGTCTTTACTCGGCCGCCTGCATCATCGCCTGGATATAAGTTTAATACAATTCATAATGCACAGGAGTATCAGAGGAATATCTGGGAGCAAACGCAACCGACAGTACGGCCTCAACCGCAGCCGGCTCCACGGCCTCAGATGGCGCAGCCTCAGCCTCGTCCACAGATGCAGCAGCCCGTCAGGCAAACGCCGGCACCGGCTCCGGTAAATCGTTCAAGGCAAAAGTAAGCCGGTGTCATCGAGCGAGGGCAGATGTAGCGCTTAGAACTCTGAGTGGATTCGAAAGGCTACTACGTGAACAGGCCCGCGGTCTTTGTTATAGGCCGGGTCAAGAACGAATTGATAATCCGGGGCAAGCTGCAAGTGATACGAAGGAAGTGAAAGGGAATAGAACGCTTCGGCGATAGACTCAGGAGCGTAATTTAAATTTCCGTCACCAATAAGAAATCCGTAACCGCCGGCTTTGAGATATGCGCGGTGGTCCGCGGAGATTCCGTTCGCAAGCAGAGCAATACCGAAATTGTCTCCTGTACGATTCCACGCTTTTCCGTTGCACACAATGGCTGCGCTCACAGATTGGTCAATTTCCGTGAACATCCACGTCTCATTGTGTCCGTCGTTCCATCCCGCTCTGAACATCATGCCGACATTGTCGCTCAATTCTTGTTCGATGTTCAGTCCCATCCCGTATTTGCTCCGTCCATACGCGCGCGTCGCGACAACATCAATATCTCCCGGAGGAGCATTCAGAGCTTCTTGGTAGTTCCCCATACGCGCCATGGTATGGAAGCCAAGAAGCCGCACCGATCCTTGATGCATACCGACAGCGTAGTCGTGTTCGATTTCAATCGTCTCAGAATGCGCCCGGCTGAGGTTCATGTCCATAACAGATTTGTTCGCTTCGGTGGGAACCATCGCAGTCGACGCTCGCAGCGCCCACGGTTGTGTTACAAGTTCCGCAACAAGTCCCCATGTATAACCATGTGTGTTGGCAGGATAATCCCAGGAGCCGTTCGTCATTAATGCCCAGTTCAGAAATTTCGTGCGAGGGTCATCGCTGTAGCGGTTCTTATCGAAGTAATCGATCATGCTTATTTTTCCGGCGGTGATGTTGATGTATGCATCGGGCCGTGATTCCATGAGTTGATTTTCGTCATCCTCAACCGTTGTTCTTGTCTCCGACAGATCGAACCGCTGCATGATAAAAAGGCGGGCGATGGTCACCTGCGGAGCAGGATTGCCTATGCGGAACGTTTCGCCGTTCGGAAAGCCCGCAACACCTGTGGCGCCGCTTAGTCCGTTGCCTCCCGCCAACTCCGGGTTGACATATGCCTCCGCGTTTTTCCAAAGCCTTCTGCCGATGAAGAATGTGGACGTAAGCGATGTCTGAGCCGGTTCGCTCGTGTTCAAGCTGTTGGACCCGGAATACTTAGCCGTAAAATCTGGATGGTATTGAACCACGATGGTTTGCTGGAAATGGAAATTCCAATCCTGCGGCAGACTGTCGGCTTGCTGTGCGGATGCGGTTTGGACGAAAACTAAACACGCTATTGTAATAGAAAAGATTTTCAGATGAGAGACCATCTCATACATCGTTCGGAAGGATTTTATATGACTGTTTTTGCCGATTGAAGTTTCTCCTAATAGACAATCTTCAAAATCTAAAATGTTGCTTTGGTGCCTCGACCCACAAAATAAACATCGCTATCCTCACCCGAAATTATTCCTGTTGTGCGGCAACGGGGCGGAGTGAAAGGCCTGGTGCCCCGTTTTGGTTGAAGTGTGGTTTGATAAATGTAGCTCATGGCCGAAGCATAATCAAGGGAAAGTTGGGTAGTGTCTCATTTTCATCAAAGAGTCATTCCGGCGAAAGCCGGAATCCATAAAAGCTGTTCTGGATGCCAGCTTTCGCTGGCATGACATCTTTCTTCTTGATTTTGAATATTCAAACTGAGACACTATCGAAAGTTGGACCGATGTTAGATATCTTGTTGATTTACTGCACCGAATACTTCGACAAATCGCGAGTTCAGTATAGGTGTCCGCCATCTACTTGTTAACGTCTTTTTGGTTGGTATTACAGTTTGAGAAATTACATTCTCGTTCAGAAACTCAGTTTGGGAACGAGTTGCTTAACTTGTTTTTTCGTCTGAAAATATCGATCACGTGACACAGTTCGTTCCCAATCGGAGATTGGAAGCGAGAAAACGTTTGAAGCAATGGTGTCAGGCGTGAAACGGTAACACTACCCCTTTTTGATTCTACTTGATTTTGGAGTGCCTTCGTGCTTACTTAAAGAGTAAATCCGGCGGCATGCAATTCTATCAACCCAATGAAGCCAACAGAGTTGTCAAGGAATAACATATGCGAAGAGCAATTTTTCTAATGATTGGTTTAGGCTATGCGATTCTCCATGCCCAGACTCCGAACATTTCCGTTCACTCTGCTTCTAATTATAATGCATGGGGATGGGATGCAGTTGTCATGCAGAACGGCCTTATCACTATCGCGACCGTGCCGGCCATTGGCGGTCGCGTGATGCAATATGATTTAGGGAGCCTTCCATCCGTTTTTGTCAACTCAAGTCTGCTCGGGAAGACTTACACGCCTGCTTTGAACAGCAATTGGTATAATTTGGGAGGATACAAAACGTGGCCCGCTCCTCAAACCGCGTGGAATGCCGGCGGCTGGCCTCCGCCTCCTACGCTAGATTATGGAGCGTACACGGTGGACGACACTGCCCAGACTAACGATTCTGTCAGCGTTGATATTTCGAGTTCTGCTGAGCAGTGGTACGCACCGGGCATCCAATTTGAGCGC
>Ga0265319_1002413_pt1 | contig 10247 bp, 10 predicted proteins | sample 4824metaG_FD_192443 | JGI IMG/M metagenome (GOLD analysis project Ga0265319, IMG submission 192443) | Rhizosphere microbial communities from Carex aquatilis grown in University of Washington, Seatle, WA, United States - 4-8-24 metaG | ecosystem: Host-associated > Plants > Roots > Rhizosphere >... | reverse complement strand
TCGCGTCTCGGATACCAGCCCACCATGGGTACCGAGTTATCAGGGCTCGAGGAGCGCATCGCCAACACCCAGGCAGGCGCCATTACATCCATTCAGGCGGTGTATGTTCCCGCAGACGATTTGACAGACCCTGCCGCGGTGCATGTATTTTCGCATCTCTCGGCGTCCATCGTGCTTTCTCGCAAACGGGCAAGTGAAGGCCTCTACCCCGCGATCGACCTGCTGCAATCCAGCTCGAAAATGGCGACGGCCGGCATTGTCGGCGAGCAGCATTACAAACTCGCGCAGGAAATCCGCAAAACCATGGGGGAATACGAGGCGCTTAAGGACATCGTCGCGATGCTCGGCCTGGAACAGCTTTCCCCGGAAGACCGCAGCACGGTCGCGCGCGCCCGGAGGCTGGAACGCTTTCTGACCCAGCCGTTTTTTACGACCGAGCAGTTTAGCGGAATCCCTGGAAAACTCGTCAGCCTCAAAGATTCCCTCGATGGCTGCGAACGCATTCTCCGCGATGAGTTCAAGGATTATCCGGAGAGCGCGCTTTATATGATCGGAGCGATTGGCGAAGCGAAAAATGACGGCGCAAAACCAAAAACCAAAGTTGCGGGCGCCCATGCATCTTAAAATCCTTCTCCCCTTCGACATCTTCGCGGATAAAGCCGACGTGTTGCGCATCGTTGCGGAGACTTCCGCGGGATCATTCGGAATACTGCCACACCGGCTCGACTGCGTTGCGGCTCTTGTGCCCGGAATTTTAATTTACGAGACAAAAGAAACCGGAACGGTTTATGTCGCGGTGAACGAAGGCGTGCTGGTAAAAGCCGGCGCGGATGTTCTGGTCTCCGTCCGCAATGCCATTGGCGGAACCGATCTCAGCAAGCTTCATGAGGCGGTGAAACACGAGTTTCTGAATCTCGACGAACGAGAGCAAACCGTTCGTACGGCGGTCGCAAAAATGGAAAGCGCATTTATCGGCCGTTACGCGGAGTTTCAACATGACCGGTGAAATAACGAATCGGACCACGGATGAACAGAAAGACTTCGTCCGCGAAGTGGCCGCGAAAACTGCTCGCAAGCTCAAGGCGCAGCGCGATGGGAAGCAAGGAGTGTGGTTCGGTCTGGGCATGTCGGGACTTATCGGCTGGTCCGTAGCGGTTCCGACGCTCCTCGGCGTAATGTTCGGGCTCTGGCTGGACCGCCGCCATCCGAGCTCTCACTCCTGGACGCTGATGATGCTGGTCATCGGATTGGTCATCGGCTGCGCCAATGCCTGGCATTGGGTGGACCAGCAGAACAAGGCCATGCAGGATGGACCCGAGGACAAAAATGAGTGAATCCTTGTCGGTCATCCTGGCGCTGGTCGCGGGAATCTTGCTTGGAATGTTCTTCTACGGCGGCCTGTGGTGGACAGTTCAGCGGGGAATGTCTTCCAAACAGCCGACCCTTTTATTTACTGGCAGTCTTTTCGTGCGGACACTCGTAGTTCTGGCGGGGTTCTATTTTGTGTCGCATGGGGATTGGCATCGGATGGTTGCATGCCTGCTGGGATTTTTTGCTGCGCGTATCTTTGTGACGTGGTTCACGCGCGCCCGCCCTGAGAAAAACTCGCGAATCGTTCAAGAGGGTCGTCTATGAACCTCACTTCCGACCAGCAAATTGTCTGGCAGCATGGCTTTGTCAAGCTCAACGGAACCATCGTAATGACGTGGGCTACGATGATTTTCATGTCGCTGGGTTCCAAGCTGGTCACCCGCAAGCTTGCGACCGAAGGCAACATTTCGCGCTGGCAAGGCTCACTGGAAATTATCGTCACGGGCATGGAGAAACAAATCCAGGAAGTGGGCCTGGGCCATCCCGAAAAGTATCTTTCCTTCCTGGGTACACTCTTTTTATTTGTCGCGACGGCCAGCCTCTTCACCGTGATCCCCGGCTACAAGCCGCCGACCGGTTCGCTTTCGACGACGGTCGCACTGGCGCTTTGTGTGTTCGTTGCCGTGCCTCTGTTTGGTATTCGGGAGCAGGGATTGCTCGGCTATCTCAAGACCTATACCAAGCCGACGTTCATCATGCTGCCGTTCAATATCATCAGTGAATTGTCGCGCACGCTGGCTTTGGCCGTTCGCCTGTTCGGCAACATGATGAGCGGAGTCATGATTATCGGCATCCTGCTCACGATCACGCCCTTTATTTTTCCGATTGTCATGACGGCGCTCGGGTTGCTCACCGGCATGGTGCAGGCTTATATCTTTAGCATCCTGGCTGCGGTTTATATTGCCGCTGCCACTCGCGAGAGCAAACCGAAGCCTGCGCCTACGCAGCCGAAAGAGCAGTTGGCATACTAGCAATAAAAGGGAGTTCCTATGGACAGCAGCACAGTCGTCGCAGTCGTATCGATCGCCACCGCCGGACTGACCACAGGCATCGGCTGCATGTGCCCGGCGCTGGGCGAGGGCCGCTCGGTCGCCACCGCGTTGACCGCGCTGGCGCAGCAACCCGACGCTTCAGCCACGATCACCCGGACGCTGTTCGTGGGCCTGGCGATGATCGAGTCAACGGCCATCTATTGCTTCGTCGTCTCGATGATCATTATTTTCGCGAACCCTTTCTGGACTCACGTCATCGCCCAAACCGGAGGCAAGTGACCCATGCTCATCGACTGGTTCACCGTCGGAGCGCAGGTAGTCAACTTCCTCATCCTCGTGTGGCTGTTGAAGCGTTTCCTGTACAAGCCCATCCTTGCCGCCATCGACGCCCGGGAAAAACGCATCGCAGATGAACTGGCGGACGCCAACGCGAAAAAGACGGAGGCCGAAAAAGAGCGCGCGGATTTTGAAAGCAAGAACAAAGCGTTCGATGATCAACGCGCCGCTCTGCTGGGCAAGGCTACTGAAGAAGCGAAAGCGGAGCGCGAGCGTCTCCTGGACAAAGCGCGCAACGATACGGAAAGTATGCGCGCCGCGCAAGCGTCCGCGTTGCAAAACGATCACAAAATGCTGAGCGGGCAGATCGCTCGTTTAGCCGCCGAGGAGGTCCTGGGAATCGCGCGAAAGGCGCTCGCGGACCTCGCTACGGTCAGTCTGGAAGAGCGCATGGGAGAAGTATTCACGCGCCGCCTTCATGAAATGAAAGGGAAAGATAAGGAGTTGCTTGCCGTGACGCTCAAGTCGTCGCCTGAACCGGCCATCGTGCGAAGCGCCTTCGATCTCCCTGACAATCAAAAGGCCGCGATTCAAAATGCGCTCAACGAAACTTTCTCGGCTGAAATTCGCGTGCGGTTTGAAACTGCGAAAGACACGGTCTGCGGGATTGAATTGACGGCCAATGGGCAGAAGGTCGGCTGGAGCATTGACACTTATATCTCGGCGCTCGATCGGAAGGTTGGCGGATTGCTGGACGCTCAATCGAAACAACAAACTAAAGTTGCGCCGAAGGCCAATGCGGAAAGCGCGGCGGCGCCGAAATCCAGCGCTCAGGCCGCCGCCAAATGACTACGCCGTCCAACCTTCTCCAACCTGCCATTGAGGGCGCGTTCACCGACCTGCGGGAGGCCCGCGAATCGTTCAAACCGCAAATGGCACCGCGCGAAGTGGGCATCGTTACCGATGTTTCCACGGGCATCGCCATGATTTCCGGCCTTCCCAACGTCGGGTTTGAGGAGTTGGTGAAGTTCCCGGGCAATCTGCTGGGCATCGCATTCAACGTGGATGAAGACGCCGTCGGCGTTGTCCTGCTCGGGGATTATCAACATCTACACACTGGCGACGAAGTGGAACGCACCGGCCGGGTCATGGACGTCGCGGTGGGGGATGGTTTGCTGGGGCGAGTAATCGATCCGTTAGGTAATCCACTTGATGACAAGGGGCCAATAAACGCGGATCACCGAATGCCGGTCGAACGTCCGGCGCCGCCGATCATGGATCGGGACCCCGTCGTCGTGCCTCTGCAGACGGGACTGAAAGTTATCGACGCGCTCATTCCCGTGGGGCGCGGCCAGCGTGAATTGATTTTAGGCGATCGCCAGACAGGTAAGACGGCAATAGCGATCGACAGTATCTTGAACCAGCGCGGTCAAAATGTGATCTGCGTGTATTGCGCGATTGGCCAGCGCGCTTCCGGTATCGCGAAGGTCGTAGCCACGCTCGATCAGCAAGGCGCAATGGATTACACCGTGGTAGTCGTCGTCGAAGGCAACGACGCCCCAGGACTTGTCTATATCACCCCTTACGCCGCCACTAGCATCGCTGAATATTTCATGGAAAAGGGATGCGATGTTCTCATCGTGTATGACGACTTGACGCAACATGCCCGCGCATATCGCGAAATTTCTCTGCTGCTGCGCCGCCCGCCGGGCCGCGAGGCTTTTCCCGGCGATATTTTCTACCTTCACTCGCGAATGCTGGAACGCTCGACGCATTTAATTAAGGAACGCGGCGGCGGGTCTCTCACCGCCCTGCCGGTCATCGAAACCACGGCGCAGGATATTTCCGCCTACATCCCGACCAATCTTATTTCCATCACGGACGGACAGATATATCTTTCGCCCACGCTTTTCCAACTCGGAATCCTTCCGGCCGTGGATGTCGGCAAATCCGTTTCGCGTGTGGGCGGAGCAGCGCAGCGTCCTGCGTATCGCTCAGTTGCCGGACACCTCAAGCTCGATTACGCGCAATTCGCGGAACTGGAAACATTCGCCAAGTTCGGCACGCGCCTCGATGAATCCACTCGCAAGATTATCGATCATGGGCAACACATCCGCGCGTGCCTGAAGCAGGCGGAATCTCAGCCGGTGTCAATGGTCGACCAAATCACCGTGCTACTTGGTCTGACCACTGGCCTCTTCGACAAGATTCCGATTGACAAAGTGATTGAAGCTGAAAACGCGCTGCATCAGGCATCAGCGAATCTTCCGGCAGACCTTGTGAAGCGATTGACATCAGCCGAAAAATTAAGCGACGAGGACCGCAAGGCGATTCTCGATCTCGCCACCCGAACGCTGCTTCCGTTCCAGCCGGCGCCCCAAATCAAACCCGAAGCAAAACCCAATACGAAGCCCGCGGAAGAGGCCAAGCCATGAGCGGCAACACTGAAACCTTACGTCGAAAAATCGCCGGCGCTGAGGATTTGGAAGGAGTGGTTCGCTCGATGAAAGCCCTCGCCGCGTCGAGCATTGGGCAATATGAAAAGGCAGTCCAATCGCTGAATGAATACTATCGCGCAGTGGAGCTTGGTTTGTCCGTGTGCCTCCGTGAAGCAGGACCGGCTTCGCTCGCAATGAACGATCGGTCATCGAAGAAAATGGCGAGTGGCGCCGTCGTTTTCGGTTCCGATCAAGGTCTGGTCGGCAGATTTAACGAAGCGGTAGTGGAATTCGCCGTTCGCACCCTCAAGTCGACTCCGGGCAAGATATCCAAAATCTGGGCGGTCGGAGACCGCGCTCACAGTCTCCTGGCAGATTCCGGATTAAATCCGGCAGGACTGCTATCGGTTCCCGCCTCAGTAAATGCCATCACGCCTCTGATCGGCCAGATTCTGATCGAAATTGAGGCGGCAAGAGAGCACGGCGACCTCTCGGAGGTTTACGTCTTCCACAATCATCCAAAATCCGGCGCGCTTTACGAACCCCTCAGCAAACGGCTACTGCCGCTGGATCGCGCCTGGCAAGACAAGCTTGCCGCAATGCCCTGGCCCACGAAGATTCTGCCGGAAGTGATTGAAGGAGCCGTATCGCCGCTTTCCGCTTTCATTCGGGGATACCTTTTCGTTCTGCTGTTTCAAGCATGCGCCGAATCGCTTGCCAGCGAGAACGCCAGCCGTCTGGCGGCGATGCAACGCGCGGAAAAGAACATCGAAGACATTTCGGAAGAGCTGAATCACTCGCTACACCGGATTCGACAGGAATCCATCGACGAAGAATTGTTCGATGTGATCTCCGGCTTTGAGGCCCTTACTGAAAAGCGTCGCCAAGCGCAATAATGCGCTGTAGCTCCCCTATCAAGTGAAGCAAGATGGCTACCCGACGGGAACAAGAGCGTGGGAACACTTGGGGCAATCGTAGCCCATGGATCCACGCCGGATTGCCAGTCTTGTCCCCACCTGCACTTAAGGGCAAGGTCCGTACAGGCTATCTTCATGAGAAAGCCTGCCCATAATCCTCCGCAAGAGTGATGTGATCGAATGCTAAGATTTTTTGGACCCAGCGCACGGGAGATACAAGCACTCCATGCGCGAGCCAGGCCGATCGGAATCGCTCATTGACCAAGAGATCTACCATCAAACGGATGCCTGTCGGGCAGTTTTCATCTTTGGCTGTCCTTGTGATAATGGGCGCGTTTCTTAGCGCGTTGTTTGCGGTTCCGGGGCGCGCCCAGACTTCACCTGGCCCTCTTTCCCGACCACATCAATCACTGTCAGGCGCTTTAAGCTGCTCGAAGTGTCACGAATTCGGCGCCGGCACATTCCAGCTCAAGTGCCTGGACTGCCATACGGAGATTCGCGATCGCATCGCGCAACGGCGCGGAATGCACGCGGTTTGGCTCCCCGCGAAGGTGACAGGCAAAGACTGCCTAAGCTGCCATTCCGAGCACAATGGCGAAAATTTCCCACTCATACATTGGCAGCCCAACCGAGAAGCCATCGACCACAGTAAGACGGGCTTTCCGCTGACCGGTCGACACTCCAAAATCAACTGCACCGATTGTCATAAAGCTGAAAATATCCAAGCTGCGGCGCGTTCCAGTATCTTGATGAAGGATTTGAATCGCACGTATCTTGGACTCTCCAGCGCTTGCGTGAGTTGTCATAAGGACGAGCACCACGGTCAGGTCGGCAATGATTGTGCACGCTGCCATACGGCGGAGACATGGAAACCGGCTTCAGGATTCAATCATGCCAACTCAAAATATCCACTGACCGGGGTGCACGAAACTGTTGCTTGCGCCAAGTGCCATATTTCCATTCCCGATGCGAAGCCGTATGTGAAATATACAGGGCTCTCCTTTGAAAAATGCACTGGGTGCCACGCAGATCCCCACAAGGGTAGCTTCACCGCGCCTTGCGAGTCGTGTCACAACACGACGAGCTGGACTCGCGTGGCGCAACTTGAAGGGTTTGATCATTCAAAGACGAATTATCCTTTAGTCGGAAAACATCGCACCGTGGCCTGCTCCGACTGCCACACTCACGGGGATTTCAAAACGCCGGTGGCCCACGCTAAATGCTTCGATTGCCACACTCCCGACCCGCACAAGGGCCAATTCCAGGGTCGCGCGAGTAAAGGTGAGTGCGCCGAGTGCCACACGCTTGACGGATGGAAGCCAAGTTTGTTTGGCGTGAACGAACACGCTAGATCGGCGTATCCGCTTCTGGGCAAACACGCCAAAGTGGAATGTTCAAAGTGCCATCTCCCAGTGGGGCGAGATACGGTTTTTAAGGTCAAGTTTGGGCAATGCATGGATTGCCACAAGGACGCCCACGATGGGCAATTCGCGAAGGCTCCTTACGAGAATCGTTGCGAATCGTGCCATACCGTCACGGATTTTCATCGGTCCAGATTTACCGTTGCCATGCATCAGAAGACGCGTTTTGCACTCGAAGGCGCACACGCAGTAGTTCCTTGCATCGGTTGCCACAAAGAAGGCGCGACCGGACGTGTCGATAATATCCTGCCATTTCATTTCGAAGACCAAAACTGTGCCGCTTGTCACGAGGATCCACATCGTGGGGAGTTTAAGGACCGCATGGCCGAAAGCGGGGCAAACGGCAGGGCGCTGGGCTGTGAGGCTTGCCACAACGTGACGTCCTGGATCGACGCGAAAGGGTTCGATCATTCAAAAACTCAATTTCCATTGATAGGCGCCCATAACGCAGTCGCGTGCACCTCATGCCACGTGATTCCCGCCGGCGCTCGCAAAGCACTATTCAACGGTACGGCTAAGGAATGTCAGGATTGTCACGCCGATGCGCATGGAGGACAGTTCGCCCAAAATAACAAGACACTCTGCAAAGACTGCCACAACTCTGAACGTTGGACGCCATCAACTTTCGATCACGACAAACGAACTTCTCTGCCATTGACAGGAGGCCACGCCAAAGTATCTTGTGACGCGTGCCACAAACAGACTCGGCCCATCGGTAATGAAGACCTCATTGTCTATCGTCTTGCTCCTTCCAAGTGCGCCGATTGCCACGAAACGCCCAATAAGGCGATCTTGCCGGTACGGTAATGCCAAATTTGTGGGTCCCAGGTGACAGCAGTTGCAGTGCAACTAAGCCGCAGCCACTCCACTACAACTGTTCCATAACTGCCCCGACGTACAGTTGATCCGCATATTAAAGATAACGCACACTTTCTTGGCGTATACGTGTCCGCACCGTGACGGTGGAGGCGGATCGCAAACAATCGAGGGTCAAGCGGCAGTGAGACACGTACTCATCGGGATCCTGTGCGGGGTGCTTTTCCTGGCATCGCATCTGGCGAATACTTCCGCTTCGCCTCAGCGAAGCCCAACCCCGAATCCTCATGGCGATATCTCGATCCCTTGCGAAAATTGCCACAGCGCCGAGGGCTGGTCACCGATTCGCAAAGTTCCTGAATTTGATCATGATCGGACCGAATATCCACTCCGCGGCGGCCATAAAAAGGTGAAATGCACGCGATGTCACGCGAGCCCGACTTTCACTGACGTCCGAAAGAACTGCGCCGATTGCCACGCTGACATTCACCTGCGTAAGTTCGGCCCAGACTGTGCCCAATGCCATGTTGTGCAGGGTTGGTTCACAACCCGTCAACAGATTCTCAATCATCAGAACCTCTTCCCTCTGATTGGCGCTCATGCTGCGGTCGAATGCGAGGCATGTCACAAAGCTGTTGTTGGGGGGCAGTACCGAGTTCTCCCATATTGTTCGGCGTGTCATTCGTCTGACTTTAAGAAGACAACGAATCCCAGTCACGTGGCACTTAATTTTCCGGAAACGTGCGACTCCTGCCATTCTCAGGACAGTTGGCTGGGCGCAAAATTCCCCCACCAGCAGTTTACTGGATTCGCGTTGACCGGAGCGCACGCCAGTCTCAATTGTCAAAATTGCCATGCATCAGGGAATTATAAGAGCACGACGTCAAATTGCTTCACATGCCACGCCAAGGACTTCCAAAAAGCACAGGCTCCGCGTCACATCGCTGCAGGTTACTCGACGGTGTGCGCCACATGCCACGTGACAGCAACGTGGATGGGCGCTACATCCCCGCAAGCTCACGTTCCACTGCTGAATCCCAGAAACGCGGGCGGCCACTGACATGGGGATCGCCACCATTCGGTCTGCGGCATTGCTTGTCCTGGTTTGGATCTTTGCAGGTCTCGCGTCCCATATCACTAGGGCCCAGAGTCTGCAGCCAACTTTATTTCATGTCCTCCATGTGGAGGACACCTCCGTTTATATTGATGTGGGGCGCAATTTAGGATTGCATGAAGGAGCAAAACTCCTTCTCTTCCATGATGATTCCAGTTCAGACTTGACAGGAGTGGAGCGACTTAGCGCCAAACCCGTCGCCGAATTAAAAGTGCTGATCGTGGCGGATTCGTCGGCGGTCTGTGGAGTTCTCAATCCTTCGAAAGATGTACAAGTTGGGGATGTTGGGTACATTGCACGAGATCCAAGACCCCTAGGCTCTAATGACGGTGCCCTCATCCAGGCAAACGATCATCCAATCTCGATGGGTTTTCTGGACGGAGACCCGCGGGACGATGAAATGGAACCAGTCGCCAAGAACAGGGCAGCCCCGCCGGGGCATAACTCGGTGCGAATCGGTCTGGATTACGATGGGACCCAGGTTCAGGGGGGCTTCAGGGCAACCGAAACAGGGTTCCAAATTGATGCAGATATGACCAAGATTATAGGCACAAACTGGAATTTTACCGGTTACTGGCGTAGCCGGTTCCGCGAAACATATTCCGGGATAAACGGCGCACAAATCGAAACGCTCGCAGACCGGATTAACCGAACGTACCATATCGGTCTGTACTACGATAGTCCGACTTCAGCAATCATCGCGGGTTTCGGTCGCCTCTCTGTACCCGGTGCGCCGAGTCTCTCGACGATCGACGGAGGATATTTCGGCCGCAAGATGACCCGCCATCTCACTTTGGGCATTTTTGGCGGCTCTACACCCGATCCATCAGCTTGGGACTACAACCCCAACGAGCGTATTGCGGGAATTTTTACGAATATCGAATATGGTGATTTTAGCGGCC
>Ga0265319_1002410_pt1 | contig 10255 bp, 15 predicted proteins | sample 4824metaG_FD_192443 | JGI IMG/M metagenome (GOLD analysis project Ga0265319, IMG submission 192443) | Rhizosphere microbial communities from Carex aquatilis grown in University of Washington, Seatle, WA, United States - 4-8-24 metaG | ecosystem: Host-associated > Plants > Roots > Rhizosphere >... | reverse complement strand
AGGAAAGTCTACTGCGAAAACGCTGCCAGGCGGTACCGCATTTCCACTTGTATCACCAGCTGAACCGAGTTCCGCAATAGAAATAACCGTAGATCCATTAAGGATCGCAAATACAGCCCAGTTGCCGACACCTGGAACCCAAGTTAGCCTACCAGGGTTTGTTGTGCTTTGATCAGGTATAAGCCCTACGAATACCGGCCGCCCTGAGGTTGTAATTGTGCATGATAAATTTGTAACATCTGTTAAAGACGTGCTAGTTGTAGAGAAATTACCTGATGACCCGCTATATGCCACCCCGCCAAGCCCTACGGTAGCACCAGCGGCAGACCTTGTTCTGGCATTTGCCATAGCGTTCGCAATATCAGCAGTTGCGACGTGTCCGCTAGTACCAGCGAATACGACACCGGTATTGAAAGTGCTTATACCAGTAGAACCCTGCGTAGTAGTGGCCACTGTTAAAGTAACGGAACCAGAAGCATACGTCAGTGATGATGCAACCGTAACCTGCGCAACGTTCTGTCCAGCAAGAGTACCTTGAAATGTAAGAGTGTATACTTTTGTAGTACCGTCTAACGCAACAGCAATGTTTCCAGATCCAATAGATCCCATTGCTTGCAGTGCCGTTTGTACCGTAGCAGCGCTATCATTCCAGTTAATCGCAGCAGATGTACTTATGCCGAAAGTAACTGTAAACGTACCACCGGTAGGAATATGGTTAGGTGTAATTGTTTGGACTTCGTTAACCGCAGTTCCAGCCGTAAGAGACGCGATACCGCTAACATTGTTAGAATCATCGATAATAACGCCGGAATTTATAAGCGTGTTCCCGCTAGTTCCACTAAACTTCGCAACAGCTCTATCCGTAGAAGATGCTGCAGCACTGAGCTTCTGATTCAGAAGAACGCTAGGCGCAACATACCACTGGGCTTCGCCACTAATGGCCTTGATCGCAAATCGTAATCGTTGAATCTCGCCGAGAAGATCGCCCGCAAGTGATTCTGTTCCAACGCCACCAGGATTCGCGGTAGCCTGCATAGCAGTCTGATTACCACTAGCGCCAGCGATACCGGCTGGAATTAAACCATTGTCAATAATATTATCAAACTCACCATTGTAGTGAGCTGCAAAAATTGTATTCCCGCTGGCTTCGGTAAAAAATCGTAATATAGGTACTGACATTGATTAGTCCTTAAAATATGATGTGAAGAGTTTTACGTTATCAGTTCGTTTTGTGGGGTCAGTCTCAGATACAACTAATCCTGGGACCGGTTTGCCAACTATGGGCGATAAGTTAAGGGATTCATTACATTTTACCACAGTTTCATGTACTTCGTCAAGTATGGCAGAATCTTTCCAATTCGTATTAATGGCACAATTCTTGCAGCAATTAATCGTATAGATTCCAGTAGGTTCGCGCTCTAGCATCACATGGGCTTTATTGCCTAGCGGTTGCAGAACGCCATCTTTAAGACGCGCGATGGGCGTTTCACAAATCATACAAACATGATGCGAGCCAGGTTTAAAGTAATCGTGTTTCATTATGCTTCATACTCCTGATCTTGAACTTTCATATAAACGCGAAGATTTGCAATTGCAAAGTCCTCGTTTGCAGCATTGTTACTAATTGCCACTGCAAACTGGTTACCAATTTTCTCTATAGGAATTCTATGTTTTACGATTCGAGCGCCTCCGAATGTAGCAGTATCGAATACTGCAGTATCGAATATCGCATCGTTAGAACCTACGCTGCACGTAGCACTACCTGCGACATTTCCATCAATATAGAATGTTACAGTAATGTCGTACGCACCTGATGGAATAACTGCGATTTCAAGCATGTCAAAACGTTTATTATACTGCGCGTATGACATATTGCCTGTAATATACGGAGTAACCCATCTAAAATCGGTATCGGCATATTGTAACGTAGATGTATACGCCGTAGAGCCATCAATGCTACGATTCTCTACTTGCTTACGAACTTTTCCATCAGAACCGCCGAACAACAATTCCACAAACTTTGTAGTACTGACATGTCGCCATGCCGCTTCGAAAAATGCGCCCCTAGTTTCTTCTGACGCTTTTACGGTGTTAGGATCATTGAAATCAAAAACCAAAGCCCTATCATTTGTATTACTGTCAGATGAACTAAATATATACCAAAGTTCTTTGCGCGTTTCATCATATTCAAGCCGTGCGTATTGCAACCTACTAGCGTTAACGTTTGTTGTTATATAATTACTTAAGAATAGTTGCGCCGTTAAATCACTGTCTTTTATTTCAGCGCCATTTAACAATGCATTGAGACTATATAGCCTGCCGTTTGCGGATACAAAATACGTATCGTTCCCAACGCGACAAATCGCATTTGGTCCGGCTATGCCCACATCATCTCGGATTAAATTTATAGGAAGGTAAAAACCAGTCAGATCGCTGGTATCGATGCTCCACATACCGTATGGGTATTTGAATGCGAGTAATTGGTTCGGAGCGTAGGAATACAGCGCCTTCACACCATCGCCAACGCCAGGATTTATAGCATACACCCTTGCGTCTACTGCATCTGAGAAGTTGCCATTATCGTCTAGGGAAGAAATATAAATATTATGTTCATTTCCTTCAACGTCAAACGCGTAGATCCTAGCGTCATGATTTATAGCCCCACCTGGTTTATTACTGGACCAATCAGCACTTTCTGCAGTAATAGATCCCATAGTACCGCTGGTTCCAACCATGACTTTAGGTGGAATGCCTTTACCAAATGCGTATAATCTTTTATTTCCATCTACGGAATAGTTTGCGCCTTCCACAAACGTAACAGGCCCACTAATAGTAAGCCCAGTAACTAGTGTAGTACTATCTAGTACACCGCCGGATTCCATGTATATTTTTCCTGTAGAAAACGCTGTAATTTGATTCTGTACACCGCTTTGTGGCCGCCAATCCCAACCTGCAAGAATAGTACCGCTAACCGCAGCACTGTTAATTGCATTTAATCCAGGAGCTTTACGCCAACAAAAACCATCATAGCGAATATTTTCTGCGCGAACTAAATTCGTATGTGGAACTTGGTATAAATTCTGGTTAGAATTCAACCCCGCAAGTCCGCATTCAATATCCACTGCTATTCCGCCGTATGGCATTAAACACCAATCTTTGTTTTTATAGTACTATACGAATCAGATACAGTAAGCATTGTAGAATCATTGTTCTTAGATCGATCATAGACTTTGATCTGACAGCCACCAGCACTTAGTGGAGTTACTTTTACAATGTTCGCAACACTAAGCAATATCTTAGTAGTGCCATCTTGTGATGTGACTTCGATATGTGTAGAAGTGCTCAATTAATTATCCTTTAAATACCGTAACGTCGAAATGAACTGTGCCGCCGTCAGCGTATGCACTGTCAGTATCACCTAGCAGTGCCCATGCATTTGTTCCTCCGCCCATAAGGGCAATGGTATGACTACCAGCGCTAAGTCCGGTAATTCTGCGTGACCATAAAATTGGAATAATCTCAGTAGTATCTGTTTGGTTTCCTCTGGACATATACCATGCATTTACGGCTGCAGCACTATCAACTTTATAACCTAACTGATGGTCTCCGGAAGTATGGTTTGATTGTCCGATTCCACTTAATGAAATTTCAATCACATCATTAACCCCAGATACACTTACTGTAGCTGCAATAGAACCTATCGCGGTTAAGCCACCGGAAGATATAGCCGTATTCGATGGAATCGCAACCGAACTAAACGCCTGGATTCCTTTTCCACCGGAAGATCCGCCACCACCTCTAAGTTCACCCATTTTATTACTCCTACCTAATTAAATAAATTCAAAATCTTTGCAATAAGGCCAGGCGCGTAGAAACTTTCTAGCGCACTGATTGCTGTTGCGACGTTCGCGTCAGCACCTTCAATATCGATTACTAGTATTTTCGTACTAGGATCATAAGACAACGTTAGACCGGCTAAATCCGGAAGCGTCGGTTTTGGATCGGATAATCCAAGACCTACACTCCTAACGCCTTCAATCTGTATTGTTTCTTTCATTTAGCTTTTACCAAAACCGTATGAATTGTTCGTAGCATTGTTGCTGACCCTAAGTTCACGCAATGTGCCTCTAAACGGATCGGAATGATACCCTATAAACCCATTTCCAGCTGGAATTGTCTTACCGTTCATAGAAGTGAATCCCGTAGTTCCTTGCGACGCACCGTCGATGAAATATTCCAACTGCGCACTGCCTGTTCCACGAGCACTAGCAACTAACCTATGATGATGCGTTTTACCATCTTTGTATTTCGCGTCTAGTACCTGTTGCCACGCAATCGCTGTACCGTCAGTAGCTTCGAAATAAAAATAAGCCTTATTTATATCGTCCTGGAATGCTAGTTCATATCCGTGGTTGGTTCCATCGTAGAACAACATAGGATATAACGACGTCTCGGTATCACCCTTAGCCATTACGTATTCTATAGTGAAGTTTCCAGTTCCTAGGCCCATTGCCGCAATAGGACCGGAAGCGCTGTAGTAATCTCCGTTCATATTGAACAGAACGCCGGCGTATCTAAACCAATCCCCTTCGCCAACTTGCAAGGTATTTTGATTGCCACCACTAGAAGCCAGTGTAACGCCACTAACCGTATCTACTAAACCCCCCGTAGATTGCGAGAATACAAACTGGCACGCAACATTCGGTTCAACATTGGTCGCGTCCCCAGGATATCCAATGCGATACCCCTTTGCAGCGGCAGCACCGGAATGCATGCGAAGTTTACCCATTACGCCCTTGTAAAGTATCTAAACGAACTTTGTCCAAAGCCGCCTGGAAATGGCGATACTGCTCCGAAATTTTCATCGTTTGAATTCATAACCTGTCTAGCTTCAGTTGTAAGTGCATCAAACAAACCGCGAGCGGTTGCAAAATGACTCTGTGCTCGCGTATCATCTCTCTTACGGAGATGATAAAATGCGGCCAAGTGTACTAGAACGGTTCTGTAATTTGGAAGAATCGGATCACTGCCACTGAGCGTTAAATCCGCTGGTCGCGGTACAAAGAACATCTCTACGCGCTGTGGAGTAGAAGGATAATGCGAGAATTGTAACGTTAGATTTCCAACGCCATCTTGGTTTGTAATTGCACACAATAACGGCATACGAGCATACACACGCGTAAGCGGCCATTGTTCAAGCAGCTCACCTAAATCGCACATGGAGATATCTTCGTTTAATTCAGTATACGTACGAAGTCTATCAGAAGGAAATCTAATATCATTAGATCCAACCGGATATACAAGTTTAAACGCGGTCATTTGTTGTGATGTCGAAGACGCATCAACGTAGGCCGAGTCAAGGGTAATCGTGGTGCCAGAATGGGCCTGAATGTAGTAGACCGTTTGGTCACTGGAGAAACGAACATGCCAGCCAGTTAGATCAGTGGTACTAGCATTGACCGAAGAGTTAACAACGGAGGCGGAGAGTTGTGTAACGTCCGCAGTTCCATCTACTTCCGGCAGGAGGGTTAAAATCTTGGGGCGTTTTGCCACTGCCCATGGAAATATAAATGGATCCCGAACCGGCTTTCCTCTGCTGTCGAGGTTTAACTCGCCACCACCTGCTACTATTTCCTTGTGGGCCTTGTCTATGAGCGCCAAGTACCTCGCTTGGGTAGTCGCGTTCGGAGCTGTGTCTCCGACTTCCTGCTGTAGTAGTGTGAGTAGTTCTGGCGTACTTTCTAACATCTGATTTTCTCGTATTTCATTTCGCGAATGCGGTTTAGAATGGAATTACTTTTGAATGGGATTTCTTTAACATAGGTGCCAGTCTCTTTTAGCTTACTAATCGCAACCTGTACCCTTATGCCGTTTAGACCGGATATTTCTAGTAACTTATCCGCATGGCTGAAGACGTATCGAAATCTGTAGGATGGATCTAAATCCTGGACCCATTTTTCAAATCGCTCTTCTGTAAGTTTAGAATTCTTCAGCCTGAAAAGATGTCGTACCGGATTAACCAGAGGTCTATTAGGTAACGATAAATCTGCTACGCTGTTGAATTCCACGTTAGGCTGACCTTGAAGTCTCCACAGAACACCAATTGTCTACGTTTGCAGTAGAGCAATATGGAATCAAGGAAGATCCGTTAGGAATCTTACAACCTTTGTCCCAGGACATTGTAACTGCATTATTTGTAGGAATGGCGCCCATATAGTCCAGCAATTTAACTGCAGTAAGCGCACTTACTGTAATAGGTGCTGGCGTGGAACCTAGTTTGATAATAAGAGGAAAACTATTAGCATCGAATCCAGCTGTAACCATCGCAGCATTGGGCAATGACCAATCGCTAGGAATTTCGAACAATAAAACTTGTTCTGCGGAACTTTGAACGTTCGGGGATTCTAATGCGGTAGGAATGTTAGCAAACGACGTACCATTGAAGTATTTAACTGACGACGCTGCGACGTTTGACTGTGCGCTCAATGTAAGCTTAGCACCACTAAACACATGGCGTGCTTGAATCACTAAACCACTGGCAATTGAATCGCCCAAGTTCTTAGCAGCAAACGTACTACCATCGGCACTATCTCCAAGGGACACTTCGCTAGCTGGTAATGTATACGCAATACCGCCTGCAGCATCAGCGCCGCTCTCGTTGCCTACGTTATATGAATGCAGTACCAAAGCTTCGTTTATAGGAGACGATGCTGGACTTAAAACTACTGGGCCTAGTTTATTTGCAAAACTAACTACCCCTGACGATTCTGTCATTTCTATTACCTCACGTATCTATTTAAGTTGCGCGCCATCTGTTCTTGTGGCGTGGCTTCATCCAACTTAGCGCGGAATTTCTCGTTTTCGATCATTCCTGTTGGACGTGTTGAATTTAAAATCGCGCTGAAATCCGGTTGTTCGTTGCTAGAAATCGCAGCATTAATAAGTTCGCTTCGTTTCTTTGCAATGTTTTCAGGTGAGCATGGGAATAATGAAATCTGATAACCAGTTTTAACTTTCTTAGTTCTACCCTTATCATCAGTCGTTTCGATTTCTTCATCCACTAAAATATCATGATCCCAACGAAGATATCTAAGATATTTCTCTTCTAGTACCTTTGCTGGACATTCATGATCTTCACCTGTAAAGAACTTATTATCCTTAGCAGTATAGATCAACATCCCAAGCGAAATATTCGCTAAAATCACATACGGATCAGAAGAAACAATACCATAGGTACCGTCCTTCGTTTTCCCCATAACATCCGGTTCGTAGTTATTAAACATATACACCTTTCTCTAAGTTTCTATATTTCGAAGAGTGAATCCCTTCATAAGATACAGGGGTTTTAAGGCCCCTGTATCCGAGAAAGGCACTCTTATGCTGAGATGAGAGCGTTTGATAGGTTCGCGGGAAGCTCCTGAATACGGTTGTATTCAATAACTGCCACTGCGAATGCGTTAGCGGAAACGGACTCTGCTGTCACGTTAACGACGATTTCGTTGCCGCAGTCTAACTCAACTGCGTTTGAATCATCTTGTGATTTACAGAGAAATTTCCCCTGTTCGTTAGCCGCTGGTAAAGTTAACACAGATACTCCGCCGCTTACACGGTTGGTATCGCTGCCCGCTTTAACGCGTTTATCGAACTTAATTGTTGCGCCACCAGTGTCGGCTGATTGAATAATCAAACCTACTCGGATGACTTTGATAGGACAAGGTAGTGAAAACACTGCTTTGTCGCCTGTTCCATTCAAGTCAATCTGACTTGAAAGTAATAATTGTACTGGTTGTTCCATATTCTATACTCCTTATGCCGTTGTCCAATGAAGACCACGAACTAAATCGGCACTGGCTGAATCGCTGAACAAGCCTGCACCATAATCTCCCATCCAAGCAATGTATTTAAAACGACCGAAGTCAGTTGCTTTGGTTTTGGAGAAATCATAGTAAAGACCGATTTGTTCAATAAATCCGAACAATACAGCATCTTGTCCAAATACGAATCCTTCAGAATATGAAGAATTGAGTGAGTTGGAAAGAACTCGGCTATCATTGTGTTTATACAAAACGATATCGCCGATTTTACCGACCTGAAGTTTCTCAACTGGGGCTGTTCCTAAGCCACGGTTTAATTCGAAATATTGGTCATCACGTTGAATGCCCAAGATTGCGTTTCCGCGAAACACGCCTTTGTATGATCCACCATCCATAGGAACACGTAATGAATCAGAAAGGTAATTTCCGATAAACTGCATGTGATAGATATTTGGATTTGAGCCGATAGTACCAGAAGCGGTACCATTGGTTGTGATTGTTTGAGCCGAAGAACTCGTAGCAACATATTTCACTGGCATTGTTTTCAATGCGGTAGAAATAACTTCTTCTAATTCTCGTTCCATCATCTTAGAAACTGCGTCGCGATGTCCTTGTAAAACATCCCAAGGTGAACGTCGTTCCGTCATGCCGGTGATAGCGACTGCGCGCCCTCTTTCCTGCATGGAAATGGTTTTGGCTGTGATTGTGAGTTTGCTTAATGGAATCGTTTGATCTTCGTCTAAAACGGTTGAAGTTGGAAACGAAAGATTCTGATAAGCAGGAATGGTCAAAGATTGACCACTCATTACGCGTCGTTTAGACGCTAAGTTAAATAGCAAGGATGCATAAGCCGAAGGTTTAAAAATCTCTGAAACTTCGTGTTCTTTATACGCGCCTTGCGTAGGTGCATCTGCACCCCAGAACTGTGGTGTTGACATATAGGTAAAATACCCCCATGAATGATATTAAATAACCAGGAACTCCCGATTATTTAAAGCCTAATTCGTCCAGCATTGCGTCCCAAGCCCCAGGTTTCTTGTCCTGAGTTGTAGAAGCTTGCGCCCCTACACTGGTAGCAGCTTTTGAAGCTGCTGCTGATCCGGCCCCTGCGACCGCCGCAGGTGCTTCCTTCTGAACCCCTGGCTCAGAAAGAAATTTGGATACCTTCGGTTTTAAGATACTATCAATAAGACCAAATGGATTATCCGATTTATATAGTGCCTCGCGATACTCGCTAAAAATATACTTCTTAGCCATATCTTCGGGTAAAAACTCAAAAACTTTAGGGTTTGAACTCTTATAGTCTTGCCACAACCGGTCTTCTTCCCGCCCTTGAGCGGCTACCGCTTGTACTTGTCTACTATATTCAAACATTAGTTTGTCTGCTTCGAGATGATTGCCTTCAGCGCGATATTGGTCAACCTTAGTCGCGATGCTAACTTCGTCGAGAGTAGCATCCTTTAGGTTGTATTTCCGCAAAGGTTCGACTTCCTTACGGAGCTGTCCAACTTCATTAGCCAATGAACCTCTGGCACTTTCGTGCGCTTCAGCCCAAAGTCTAAGATGCGTCCGGCCTTCTTCTGTACTTACATCAAACTGGCGCCCATAGATAGGAATCATCTGCGGTGCCGTTTTTACAGTTTCAACAGCAGGCGTGGTAGTTGTATCTGTAGATACATCTGTAGCTTGCTGGTCCATATTTTCACTCATATTCGTCCGATTCTGTCCGCCGTCGCGGGGTCGTTAGAATTACAGAAACTCCATATAATCGACATTACATGTAGGGTAATGTATGTATCCGTTTCCGAGCGACACATACATGCAAGAATTATACCATGGCGAGGCCATGGGTGTCAAGGACTACTTAACATCGTCCTTTGGTTGCAAATTCCGTGCTAAATCAAGTATAGAGTAGACCATTCCACTGAGTTGTTCACCCGTAAAATTCTTAGTATTTCCGGTATAATCCCGAATACTTTGATTGTATCTACCCGCAATTTGCCTGACGACAAACTCTAAGCGAGCGCGAAGAGCAGTTTGAATGTCCTCCGGCAAGGTCTTAAATTCGTCATCAAACATCATTATCGTTTACCTTTAAAAAGGTCATTCAACATAATCTCGTCGCTCTTCTCCACAGTCGTAGGTGTTTCCTTCGGCTTTGGCGTCGGAGCTGGCGCAGGAGCATCCGGTTTAGATTGTCCTGTAATAAGATCCCAAAATCCTGTACTCATTTACTTACCTTTTCTAGGTCGCTGAACGACCTGCATTAAATCTTCTAGGCCACCTTCGGCATTAGTATCGCTAAGATCCTCTTTGGAACTTTCAACTTCCTTGAGACCTTTTTTCGCGACCTTACTAGTAATAGCCTTCTTAATTCCTAATTTCTTCATTATTGTCCACCTTGCTGTCCAGTCATAACGCCCTGCTGCATGCCATTGGCC
>Ga0265319_1002409_pt1 | contig 10255 bp, 7 predicted proteins | sample 4824metaG_FD_192443 | JGI IMG/M metagenome (GOLD analysis project Ga0265319, IMG submission 192443) | Rhizosphere microbial communities from Carex aquatilis grown in University of Washington, Seatle, WA, United States - 4-8-24 metaG | ecosystem: Host-associated > Plants > Roots > Rhizosphere >... | reverse complement strand
TGCCGCTTGCGACGATCGCGTGTGCGACGACGACGCATGTGTACGCGGGGCAGATGATCTCGCGACCGGTGAAGCCGAACGACTCGAGCAGGAGTCGGAGCGCCGTGCGTCCGTACGGGAAGGCAAGCGCGTGCCTTCGACCGAGCGCTACCGCGAACGCGCGCTCGAACTTCGGCACGGCATCGGAGCTGGGGCTGACAGCGGCGATGAGCTCGCGGGTGCCGATCGCCGGTCGCAAACGTGCGATCACGTGTCGTCCCCAACTTGCCAGTAGCCCTGAGATGCCATGTGCAGCGCAGAGAAGGGACCTGTGACAACAACGCGGTCGAAACCAGCTGGGTCGCCGACCCATTCGTCATCGATCGTCAGCGCTTCGCCGAAGCGGATCGTCCGTCTGTTGGCGAGTGCCACTTCGTTCCGCGCCGTGACGACGTGGCGCACGAGCAGCCGTTTCGCGAGCAACCGTAGGCGTGTGATGCGGAATGCTGTTCCTGCGGCGACACGGAGAACTGCAAACTGAAGCGGCGACGGAAGCCGGACGGGGACTGTCGACAGCCGCGCGACGACCTCGACACCGTCGGGTAGCTCGCGCCAAGCGTTCGAGGAACTGTACGCCTGGGTGGTGTAGAGCCGATCCCCTGCGCGCGCGACGATTCCTGCATCCACGTCGGTGCCGGCGTTGCCCACGTGATGAGTGACGCCTCCTTTATGCATCGAGACCACGGTGTAGTGAGCCGAGCCACGATCGACGATCAACCCGGCGGACGTGAACAGACGTCGAAACGGTTCGCTCTCGGCGGGCAGTGGCAGGTCGGAGTTGAGCGGGCGTTCCTCGGCAGCGGCCCAGCAGTAGCTGTTGAAGAGCGGAACAAGGTTGGGCTCGTCCATCGTCTCGAGCGTGACGACCGATCGCGCGGCGATTGCTCGGCGTGCAAAGAGTGACAACGCGGCAGCCTCCGGAATCGTCTGGGCAAGCGCCTCGATCCCCCCAGGTGCGAGGAAGCGAGTGTTGCGGCTCCCGTACAGTCCTCCGAACGAACCGTCGGGGTGCGCGAAATGCCAGAGAAACTGCAACGACCGGCGGAGCGGCTCGAGAAGCTCGAGCTCTGGGCGCAGACCGTGCGCATCGGCGAGGTAGTGCGTCGTGAGTGTCTGGTAGCCGGGGTCCGCTCCTGCGTATTCCCTGAACCATCCCTCGGTGTCCTGCGCAGCGAGTAGTCGCCGCACAAGGGCTTCTGCGGCCTGAAGACCACCGGAGCCGGTGAGCGCGTGCCAACGTACAAGCGCCGCCACTCCTGTCGCCAGATGGTTCGAGATGACGGCATGCGTCTCGTCGGAGCGCTCGATGAACCGGACCATGGGCTCGATGGCATCCAGGCTTCCAGGCTCCAACCGCGGGCCGAGGAGCTCGACTGCGGCAAGGATGTCGTGCACGACGAGCGCGGTGACGCAAAACGACGACTCGTGCGGGAGCGCTTCGCCGACGCTGCCGTCTCGGTCCTGGAGCTGCGTCGTGGCGTCGATCATCTCCTGAATGCGCTCGATTGCTGCATGCTCCGAGAGGTACTCCGGCAGCAACCCCGCTGCGACGAGGCGGGCCAGGCCGTGGCATGCGCCTTGGAACGTCGCGTTTCCGAAATCGATCAGCTTCCACGCCCAGCGGTAGCGGTCGCCGAGACCGCGCGTCGGACTGATTGGATTGCGGTCATAGAGCGCGAGTAACCGCGGCAGCACGCGGTCCACCTGTGTCTGGTAGGCGCTCACCGACGCCAACGCTCAACGGCGCCGCTTTGGATCAATGCCGTCACCACGGCTTCGCCGAGCGTTCGTTCGGTGCCGAGGCCGTCGCTCGAGTACGTCAGCGTCGAGTCGACCGTCGGGAACAACGCGTCAAGGATCTCCGAGTGGCGTGTCGTCTTTGGCAGCCCGAACCAACTATGTGCCTCCAGGTATGCGGCGATCTGCGCGCGCTTCGCCTGCGGCGAAAGCTTTGCCCACGCTGCCGCGTCGACCGGGCTTGCCGTTTCGCCCCCACGAGCCAATGTGAGCAGCGAGGTGTACTTCCCCACGCGTAGCCGGTTCGGCGTCAGCTGATGGCTGAGTTCGTACTGGGCGATCCGATCACGTCGGACGAAGATTGCGAAGAACCGAACGTCGTTGAGGCCCGGAGTGAGCTCACTCGGCTGCGGGTGACCGAGATCCGGATGCTGAACGATCACGACACCCATCTCCTTGAACGACGGCCCCCATACGCGTGGGTCGTAGAGGAAGTACTGGTATCCCTCACCGTCGTCGTTCGTGACGACCACGGGCGCTGCCTTTGCCAGATGCCGTGCTAGCCAGGCCGGCGGCTCTGCGGCGGGGTCGTAACCCTTTCGCTGCCGAAGAGCTCGCCGGAGAATCGTGACGAACGAGTCGTGTGCCTCCGGCTTCAGATAGTACGAGCCGACGAGGCGCATGGGGGTCGCGTACGGGCGGTCGTAGAGGTAGGGGTATGCAGCGACACCCATCATCACGCGCTCGTTCCCGGCGACAAACGTGCCGAGATCATCCCGAACTGCGTGATACACGCGGTCGGAGCTTTGCAATCCGAACGGATTCAGCGGGAACAGGTGGTGTACAACGGTCGACGTCGAAAGGATGAGGGTAGCGGCCGCAACAGCTCCAACTACGGCAAGTGCGGGACGCCGCAGGTAGTTCGCGACGAGCTCGACGATGCTCACGTAGCCGCGCGCCGCGAGCGGGATCGCAAAGAAGTAGAGATCGCTTCCGTACTGAGGCGCTTTGTTGCCGACGAAGATCGCGAACCACACGAGGTACAGAAACAGGTTCAGCAGCAAGTAGATCTCGACGACGAGCGGTAACGGCAATGATCGGAGCCGAACTGCACGCCAACCCTGCGTCCGAGCGTGGAGCCCGAGTCGCACGAAGACCATGGCCAATGCGAGAAAGACGCCGGCTTCGAGAATGCGCCCGCCCGGCCACTGATAGACGAAGGTCAGGAAATAGTCCATCGTGTTGTGGATCGTCGAGCGGAACTGGTCCCCCTGCAGGAGCGCGAAGACGAGTGCCTTCCAGAGGTCGCGCCCATAGAGGATCGACCAGAGACCCAGACCGAGCGCGCTGCCCGCGACCACAAGCAGCACATTCACCAGGCGTTCTTGCTTCCGAGCGATCGCGATGACGACGTAGGCGAGCACGTACAGCTGCACGAAATATCCGAACCAGTGAGACGCGAGCGTCGCGATCCCAAGCACACCGATGAGGAACGAGTGCAGCCGTAGCGCACGCGCCGAGAGTTGCAAGAACAGCGCACGGCCGAACGCCAGCAAGAACAGCCCATACGTGAATCCGAAGGTGATGTCGCACCGCAGCTGGTCGGCCGAGAAGTAGAAGCCGTAGAGCGCAGTTGCGATCGCTATCGCGACGAGGGCGGTCGCATATCCCCAGATTCGCGCCGAGACATACGCGGCTATCCCCATCCCGACAATGCCGACGGTTGCGCTGATGGCGATGATCTGCCACGTTCCGACGCCGAACGCGAAGACGATCCCGCTCGCAAGGAGATAGTGGAGCGGCGGATGAATCATGAACGGCTTCACGCCTGGAAAGAAAATGTCCTGCGCATGGAGTGGGTAGTGCCACTCGCCCGTCCGAGCGAAGTCGATCACCGGGTTGGCAAGCATCGACGTCTCTCCGTCGAGAAGCGTCGTCGACAGCATCGAGGAGACGACCGTTACGGCGAAGACGTAGAACGCGATGACGACGCCCGCGATCCCGATGCGGCGTCCGACGGAGCGATATTCGTTTACATCATGCATCGGCAGGCTACGAACGCGCGCTCACGAGCTCGAGCAACTCGCGATACCCCGACGACCAACCGTAGTCTCGGTGCATCGTCTGTTGGTGCCAGAGGAAGCTTGCTTCGCCGCCGACTGCCGCTACTTCGTCGACCCAGTGTTGCATCGCCGCTCGGCGGCCGGGCTCGTCGAGCAACGCGTAATCGTAGACGTGTGAGTCCATCAGCACGAGCGGGATCACCTCGACGCGAAGTGGAGCACGGCGGGCAAAGCTCCATGGTCGGAAGCGAAGCGCAGCACCGTTCCGGAAGCCGGGCCGGTCATTGAAGCCGAGCGTCGAGTCGAGCTCGATTCCGGCCTCCTCGTGCGCTTCCCACGTCTCAGCCCAGGAGAATCGTAGCCAGTGCTGCCGGCACCGCTGCACTCGCGCGTCGACGACACGCTCCAGTGTCTCCCGCTGGGAGCGAAGCTCAAGCGCGTCGCGCCAGACATCGAAACCGGGATGCAAGCCGATCGTCCAGCCGCCTTCGCGTAGGGAGCGCAGCGTCTCCGCGAGACCAGCGACGTTGTATGCGGGATCGAAGAGAAGTGCGCGGCCCTTTCTCCGACGACCGGCCGGCCCTGCGTAGACGTGGAAGGTGCTCGTCACACCGTGCTGTGTCTCGAGTGTCCGGATCGCCTCCCAGGTGGAGAGCTCTCCGCCGCTCGCCGCGAAGCGTATCCCTGCCGCAGCGCGTCGGCCGCTATCGACGGGTCGTCGCTTCGCCAGTAGCCGACCGGCGTTCGCCAGCTCGAACGCCCCTTGCTTGAACCTGAGCTCCGGTGTTTTTCGCACAGCGTCGACGTCGTGTGTCAGATCGAAGCGAGGACGTGGCATGGCGATCTCGTCGCCGCCCGTCTCACGCACCGACCACCTCTGCAGAAATAGCAGGATGCGGTTCACCCAGGCGTTGTCGAACGCGACGCCGTCAATCCCACGTAGTCGCCACGCATACGAGTGGACGGGACCTGACAAGGACTCCTGCCGACACTCTGCCGCGCCGGTGAGGAAGCGAAAGGCCGCGGTCCACCAATCGACTTCGTCGCCCACCAGAGAACCCGAGTCGACCACAAGCGACGGCGGAGACCCGACGCCGAGGTCGGCCGCCCACGGAGGCAGCTCGACGCGGACGAGGCTTGCGCCGAGCGCATGTGTCGTGCGCGGGACAGGAAGTGCCTCGAGCGCCGCGCTGTCGCGCCAGTACGGCGAGCCGCACTCGATAACCCACGCGCGCTCAGCCTCCTCGACACAACAGCTCACACCGATGAGGCCGCTCACCGACGATGTTTGCTGCGATAAGTCATCCGCCAGCCGCGCGCCGGCCAGTAGTACATGACCGTCATGACGAAGTAGCCGAGCGTTGTGACGTTGGTCAGCATCTTGCTCTCGCTTGCTTTCAAGTCGTAGCGGAGCACGAACGGCACCTCGTCGAAGCGCGCCCCGAGCAACCGGAGCTTCACGAGCTTCTCCAGCGTCGATGTGAATCCGAGTCCCCTGAGCTGGATGAAGTCGTTGCCGAATACTTCGATCGCCTTGCGCAGAGTTGAACCACGATAGGCACGAAAGCCGCATGTGTACTCCCGCACACCCGGGATCGGGAACACGACTTTCATCACGAGATTGGCCCCTGAGCTGAGGACGCGGCGTCTGCCGTGCACGCCGAGCTGACCTCCGCCCTCGCAGAAGCGTGACGCCACGACCACGTCGGCGCCGGCATCGATCCGCGCGATCATTGCCGGAATGATCGCGGGATCGTGCGTGTCGTCGGCATCGAGGCGCACGACCACGTCGTCGTCGTCGACGAGCGCTGCTGCTCGCTCGAAGAGATCGCGGACGGTCTCGCCGAGCCCGCGGTTCAGCGGATGCGTCATTACTTCGAGCTGCATCTTCTGCGCGTACTCGGCGAGAATGAGCGGGGTTCGGTCGCGGGAGCCGTCGTCGCCTGCGATGACCGCGACATCGAACCCGTCCACCTTGAGTGTCCCGATCCGGTCAAGAAGGCTCGCGATGCCGTGCTCTTCGTTGAACACGGGCAATAGCACGACCAGCTTCCGCGTCGCCGACATGACGCGGAGGTTAGCGTGGCCGGGCGATAGCGCAGCCTGGCTCAGTCGAGGTAGGCGCGGGCCCAGAGCTCGACACTTACCGTACGCCAGAGCTCGAAGCCCGCCGACCCGCCGGTCTGATGAGCCTCGAGTCGCCGGAGGGCTTCGTCGACGTCGACGAACCCACGTGCGCGGGCGGTGGGTGATGTCAGAACGTCGCGCGCGAGATCGCCGAGGGCGCCGCGCATGAACCGCTGCTCCGGGGTCACGAACCCGAGCTTGTCGCGCCGTTCACGGACTTCGCGCGGTAGGAGGTCGCGCAGCCCTTCGCGGAGGACGACCTTCGTCGTGCCTGCGCGAATGAGACTCTCCGCAGGTAGGCCGTACAGGAATTCGACGAGCCGGTGATCGAGGAACGGCACGCGGCCCTCGATAGAGTGCGCCATCGTGTTGCGGTCTTCGTATCGCAACAACTCCGGCAAGCCGAATTGCGCGAGTACGACGTGGTACTGGCGGCGAAGCCGGTCGGGCAACGCGCCCGACTCCGGGCGCTGGAAGGGCGCGTCGAGCCGGCGCAGCGCGGGATGAACGAGCAGGTCGGCGCGCCGTCGCCGTCCACGAAGCTTCCACCGGAGTTGTTCGGGCAGGAACGGGGTGACGGCCGCTTCGACAACGGCCCTCGACCCCGGCGATCCCGCAGTCAACTCCCGGATGCCGGCAATGAGATGTCCGTGACGGAGGAGATCGGCGGCGCGGTACGCGCGCGTCGTGGAGTTGTACCCGGCGAGCGTCTCGTCTCCGCCTTGCCCGTCGAGCATCACCTTCAGGCCGGCGCGGCCCGCCTCGCGCATCACGAACCACTGCGCGACCACGCTGGTCGAACCAAACGGCTCGCCTTGCGCCCGCACCACATCAGGGAGCATGTCGACGAGGTCGCTGTCGTTGAAGCTGATCTCATGCGGCTTGGACACGATCTGCCGCGCTACTGCATCGGCATACGTCCGCTCGTCGTATCCAATGTCTTCGAAGAAGGCCGTGAACGTCTCCTGCCGCTTTCCGACGGGCCGTGCGTTCTCAACCTCCGTCCGGAGGAGGTGATCGATCGCGACCGCGACGGCCGACGAGTCGAGACCGCCGGAGAGTGCTGTCCCGAGCGGGACGTCGCTGCGCAAGCGGAGGCGCACGGAGTCCACGAACAGCTCGCGAAACGCAGCGGCCGGGTCTGACGGTGGAGGAGCGGGCTCCAAGCGCCAATAGCGCGAGACGTGGACGCCGCGCTCGTCGAGCGTCAGCGAGTGGGCCGGCGGCAGTTGGGAGACTCCTCGAAAGAACGACTCGCCGCGATGATCGGAATATCCCTGCTCGACGAAGTCGCGGACGGCGACGAGGCTCGGCTCGAGGTGTGTCCGCGGGTCACCGCGAAACGCGCGCGGTTCGCTCGCAAACAGAAACCGCGTTCCGTTCCACGTGTAGTAGAACGGCTTGATCCCAAAGCGGTCGCGCGAACAGAACAAGCGCCGCCTCTTGGTGTCCCAGATCACGAAGGCCCACATGCCGTTGAATCGCTGGACACACTCGTCGCCCCACTGCGCATAGGACGCGAGCACGACCTCGGTGTCCGTGTGCGAGCGAAAGCGATGGCCGAGCCCCTCGAGCTCTTGTCGCAACTCGAGGTAGTTGAATATCTCGCCGTTGTGCAAGAGCTGAAGCGAGCCGTCAGCGCTTGCGAACGGCTGTCGGCCACCGTCCGTGAGGTCGATGATCGCCAGGCGTGCGTGGGCTAGCGCGACGCCCGGTTCGGTGAAGAAGCCCTCGCCGTCAGGACCACGATGGCGCAGCTCCGACAGCATGGCCCGTGCGACGTCCGGCTCGGCCTCGTGGCCTAGAGAGACGACACCGCAGATCCCGCACACGTTCTAAAGCCCCCACGCGGCGGCGAGCGCCGGCAATTGCGCCTCGGCGTTGAAGCGCTGCACCGCAGCGTCGCGGGCCCGCAGACGCATCTCGTCAAGGGCGGGGCGGTCGGCGGCAAGTTCCGTCAGCGCTCGTCCCAGCGCTTCCGGATTCCCGGGCTCGAAGGTGACACCGACGCCCTCGGCATCGATCAAGGGAGCCAAACCGGGAAGCGCCGGAGCAACGGTGGCGAGGCCCGCCATCATGTACTCGAAGAGCTTGTTCGGGAATACGAGCTCGTCGTTGAGCGTCACCGGACGGTTGATGATCAAGCCAATCGAGAAATCGCGAAGACCGTCGAGTATCCGATCCGCCGGAACCGGATCGAGGATCTCCACGAGCCCGTCGAGCCCTCGCTTGGATGCCTCTGCACGAAGACGATCGATGTCGGCGGTCGAGACCCGAATCGCGAGGGTGGCGCCTTCGACAAAAGGGGCGGCATCGAAGATGTCCTCGATTCGCCGCCCCGGACCGGGTCCGCCCTGATAGATCGCGCGCACCGGAGACGGGGATGGCTTGACCGCACGTCCGTCGCGGGCGGGCGCGTTGAGCACGACGTAGGGCTCCCGATTCAATCCCAGACGGGTTCGTAGGTCGCTCGCAATGGGCTGGCTGACGGTGATGGTTGCGTCCGCTCGGCGAGCGAAGAACGACTCGAGGCGTCGTGCTATCGCGCGGTACGCCTTCGGGCCATGCGGCTCCTGTTCGGTGTAGATCTCATGGGCGTCGTAGACGAGGCGGGCTCCGTGCCTTCGCGCGATGATCCAACCCGCGGGCAGGGTTTCGAAGTCGTTCGCATGAACGACATCGACCTCGCTCACGTTCCGCGCCGGCCCAAGGAGTGCACCGGTTCGCCACGCGAGCCGCGCAAGCCTCATCAGCCCACGGATTTCGCGCGTCACGGCATGCTGCTGGGCGAGCGGTCCGCGCTCCGGGAATCGAAGAGGCGTGATGCGACCCCAGCGATAGGCAGTTCCCAGGCCAGGGAGGGGTATAGGCGATGCGGTTCGCCGACAGATCCCGACGGTCTCGTGACCACCGCTCGCGGCATGCCAAACGGCCCTGCGGATTCGCGGGTCTCGGGTGATCTCGTCAGTAGCGAGGAAGAGGATCCGGGCCATCGGCGACGGAGCGAGGGACGACGTACAATCACATCCTACGTGCCGCTCGAGGGCCGATCCCTGAGCTCCGTATCTTCACTATGGTCCTGGATACCGCTTCCACTGCTCAACAGAGGTCTTCCAACGCCCCGTCAACCACGGCGGTGAAGGGCAGACATTCCGGGCGGTTCCTGAAAACGCATGGCCCTCTGCTCCTGCGCGTCACGCGTAGCGAGCTCAAGGCGCGCTACGCAGGCTCCTTCCTCGGTGCGGGATGGGTTGTTCTTGCGCCGCTCTTCATCATCGCGATCTATGCCCTCGTCTATCTCTACATCTTCAAGGCGGCAACGTCGGCTACCGGCTTGCCACCGTTCGAGTATCTGCTCTACATCGTGGCCGGTCTCGTCCCATATCTGGTCACGGCGGAGGTGCTCGGAGTCGGCGTTGGCGCAGTCGTCGCGAACAAGTCGGTCTTGCAGAACGTCGTTTTTCCGATCGATCTCGTGCCCGCCAAGACCGTTCTCTCGAGTCAGCCGACGATGGCTGCGGGTGCGTGCGTCCTTGCCATCGGCGCGACAGCGACCGGCCGGCTCCACTGGACCTTCCTGCTGTTTCCTTTCGTGTGGGTGCTCCAGATTCTCGCTCTACTCGGCGTCGTGTGGGTTCTCTCGCTGCTCAACATCGTGCTTCGCGACCTCGGAAACATCATCACGGTCGTGTTGATGATGCTGCTCATCGCGTCTCCGATCGTCTACACCACATCGATGGTTCCTCACAAGATGAAGCTCATCTTGGCGCTCAACCCACTCGCGTACTTCATCGTCGTCTACCAGGAGATTTGCGTCCTGGGAACTCTTCCAACGCCGCTCCAGTGGGTGCTTCTGATTACGTTCTCTCTCGGAAGCTTCGCGGTCGGAGGCTGGTTCTTCGCTCGTGCCAAGGCGGTACTCATCGACTATGTCTGAGGTAGACGCTCCGCCTGACGAGAATGCCTTGGAGTTCGTAGGCGTGGGGAAGATGTACAAGATGTTCCACAGCAGGGGCGACAACTTCCTCGACGCGCTCGGACTGGCAAAACTTCGTCCATGGCGAAAGGTCGAGTACCGGGAGTTCTGGGCGCTTCGGTCGATCGAATTCAACCTGCGCACCGGCCAGCGGATCGGAATCATCGGCCGCAACGGAGCCGGGAAGACCACGCTCTTGAAGCTCGTTACCGGCAATCTCACCCCGACGGAGGGGTCGGTACGCGTCAACGGCTCAGTCCAGGCGCTACTCGAAGCAGGAGGGGGTCTACACCCTGAATTCACCGGGTACGAG
>Ga0265319_1002408_pt1 | contig 10269 bp, 11 predicted proteins | sample 4824metaG_FD_192443 | JGI IMG/M metagenome (GOLD analysis project Ga0265319, IMG submission 192443) | Rhizosphere microbial communities from Carex aquatilis grown in University of Washington, Seatle, WA, United States - 4-8-24 metaG | ecosystem: Host-associated > Plants > Roots > Rhizosphere >... | reverse complement strand
GCACCGCAGTGTCATTTGGAAGACCGAGACCGTCAATCAAGGAACCGAGCATCTTTTGAACGGTCCGTTCTTGGCCCCTAACGCGTAGCGCGGCGCCATCAGGATTCTGCGCCCTAATCGACTTGTCTATCGAGACACCAGTAGAGCCAGATTGTTGTGAGAGTATACCCTGAATCCCACCCTCTCGATTGACAGGCATATCTCTAGCGGAAGTTGTTTGAGAAGCTTTGTTTCTGGTCGCAAGCGAACGATTAACGAATGAAGAATCGTCATTGCCCACTTTCTGTGAAGGCAGTCGCTCAACTGCGATGAAGGATACACACAAAATGCAAAGAAGTGCTAAGGCAATAACGATTGCCCACGATGGTCGATTGATTGGCGCGTTCATGATACAAGCTAATTTGTTTTAATCCCGAGAATTATGGAAGCGTAGTTGAAGCTTATCATACCTGGATGGTAAAGAAAGCAGATAATGGCCCCCGTAAAACAGGGGCCATCGATAACAAACACTGTTTGTCAGTGGTTATTGCTATATCTTCAATACGGACCCTCCCAACCATAGTCATACATGCTATCGCCATAGAATGCGTACATGTCATAATAATATTCATCTTGCGCTTCATCGCTCGCTAGGAGATCTGTGAAGAATTCCCAATTGGGCACATAGTAGTCCATCACGATAGAAAGCAGTGGATCCGAGAAGAAGTATTCGGCCTCCGTTAGCCAATCGAACAGCGTCGCGGATTCAGCCAGATTCTGGTAATAATGTTCACCTGGACGGATGCCAAGATCCACTTCAAGATCGCAATCGATCAACGATCCACAATTCGTATAAAGGATATTGTAGTCGAAGTCGTAGTCATGTATGTCGGTATACAGTTGATCCAACTGTGCATCCGTACAGTCGATAGTTTCGGCAAGGACTCCGTAGGTAGCGACACGATCGGAATCATCCTCTATTTGTCCGCTATAGGTTCCTGAGGTACCATGTGTGCCGCCAGGGTAGAATCCATAAGTTAATTGAGCCGAGCTGGAGAAGTTTAGTTGAATCGACACGTGCACTACCCCTAGGCTTACGGTCGATAGATATACTTGGACATTCTGAGCTTTCGCTAATGTACCGCACATTAAGAACGTGAAAAACAGCACTAAGCTGGATCGGAGTATTTTCATATTATCGATGAGTTTAGTTGGCTTGGTTTTCCATGAAGGACCGAGACGCTTTTTGTTTCGGCTATCAAACAGGGGAATCTAACCAACTGTAATCACCATAAAGACTGCATATTCATCTTTCAGCGAAACAGAAGATGACCTAAAATAAGGCTGCGTGTTTTTGCAGAAGAACACCATGATGTTTCTCGCCGATAACAGGGCTGTAATCGACATAATGGGCGTCTCCACGAGCCAACTGCTTTGTGATGTAGTTGGCATGTTAGGCTAAAACTCCGCAGCGATTTGCTAGTGATGTTGCTCTGAAGAACATTCGGAGCGAACCTTCTTCGCAACCGGGTTTGGCGATTCTGATACGCGTTGCCAAATTGTTCGGTTTCGATGGAACGTTGATCACGTTGTGATATCGTCTACACAGATCGTGATGAAGGCCGATATTAAGGGCTACGGCGGAGACTCGGCGGATTTCACTGGCACCAAATCTCTCTCACCGCGTCCCTCCTTAGAAGTTTGCGTGACACTTTGGTATTTTGCAAGTTGCTCTTTATAAGCCTCTAAATGCTGAAACCCCATTGTGAGTGCGTAATGAATTAGCTTTGGAGTACTATGGATATTTAGTCTGTTCATAATATCCCGCCGGCGCGATTGTATCGTGGCCGCGGTTAAGCCAGTGATTTCGGATATTTCCAAGTCAGTGTAAAACCGTGCGATTAAGGAGAGTATGTTTTGTTGGTGGTCTGATAGTACCAGGTTAAATGCCAAAGGATCTTTTCTTAAGTTGGACAAAGTGTTGGCCACAATCGGTGAAAAGTAGCTACGGCCCGCTAAAACAGCATTAATGGCATGTTTAATTATCTCAGGAGACACGGTATTGCCGTCGATAAAGCCTTGTATGGCTAGTGAACGGAGTCTTAGGAAAACGACCGGGTTGCGAAGTGCGGAGAGGAGAATTAGGCGACACTGAGGATACTCAGATAGTACGCTTTTTGCGATGGCGATCGCGGTGATCCCTTGGATGGGAGCTACTTGAATGTTCAGAATGATAAGGTTGGGCGGGGAATTAAATGGCCTGGGGTTTCTACCGAAAGCCGTGAAATCGCATTCGGCAACCTGAGCTTGAAATGCTTTCTTACAAATATCGGACAGCCATTCTTTCTCGATGATAGTTGAAGTGACGATGCCTATGGAAAGCGTTGGCATGGATTTTTCGTTCCTAGCACGTCGTTAATTATTTCTTATGACAAAATGCCCGTTATATAAATGTTCTAATAAGCATAGCTGGAATTTAGGATAAATGACGCCGTGTCAATAAGGTCAGGAGCAATGAAGATTAATACTTAGAGTTATGGGGATGGTAGAGTTGTGTGATGGGTGTTTCTTTTGGCTAAAATGAGGCATTGAGAGCCCTGTCTAAAAAGTCCTGTGCAGATTTGGCCGATGTTTTATAAAAAGGTGGAGAATCCCAAAATATCTTGTTCGACTTTAAACCAATGGTACGCTGACCGATCATGTTGCACGATTCTCTTTGATTGCAGCGACACTTTGCAGACCTATGATTCACGAAAACGCGAGAATGAGAATTAATCGTGCCTTGCTCTCGGTGTTGATCTTGGGAACTTTGAGTTTTGGTGGTTGCTCAAGGTTTTTCGAATTGTCGGATCCGCCACATGATCATGCGGTTGTTAATGATCATTGGCTCGAAGGCGCTAACGGGCTCGAATACGAACTTGTCGAGATCGATGGCAGTCCCGTGAAGAGGGAAAGATTTCAGTTTGGCGTCGACATGAATCCCGGAGCAATTGCCCTGCCGGGGCGGCATGTCTTCAAGGTCAACGTTTTGCCCGAGCGCAGGCTCCCTGACACCTTACCAACTGAGGCCACCTTTACCGCTGAAGTTGAGGGCGGTAGGAGATACGGTATTGGCACGCGAATGGGGGTGCCAGTCTTAGTTGTGTGGCCTAAGCCAAAGCGTTGACAGTGATCGATGAAAGAGGGCAGTCCTAAAATCTTTTGCATTGATTTAAGAACTACCTCTAACGCTACGGCGTGCAAATCCGGAGAGTCACCAATGCCCTTCAGGCGTCGATAGTCAGCGGCTTGCCATGCGGCGAGTCCCACAACTGAGCCCGCTTCCGCGATCAATCGTCCGGCCACGGTTACCGCCTGCTCGGCCCGGGTGCCATTGCCTTGAAGTACCATGGCTATGAGTTCGGTGTCGCTGAGGGCACTGACCCCGAAGTTTTCCATCCGCCGCTGCGGGCGCTCCCCGCACGCCGTTGAGACACTTTCGCTTCTGTCGTCGTTCAGATCCATCGAGCTTTGATTCATGATGCCAGGCGCACGTGGCGCTCCCCGCCCGGATGACATATCCGGATGTCGGGTTGCTACCCGCGCGTTGGCGGGTTCAGCCACGCCCAGCCACGACGCAGGCCGCTGAGCCCGGAGCGCTTGGGCAACGCGCGAAGGGGAAGGCCAAGGCGGGATGGTGAAACCGGGCGCAGCCCGGATCACCATGGCGGGCGTGGTAGAATCCGAAAAACGCGCGGATCAAAAATCGTCAGAGTTCTAACGAAAAAGCTGCGCTCTAGAGGGAGAGATTACGTAAACACATAAATAACAATGGCGTAGATTAGGGGAAATTGACTCATCACGCGCCCCCTATCTGGACCGCGTTTAATGCGGTAAGATCTCCGGCGTGAAGAATCCTACTGCACAAAATCCGACAGATCCGCGGGTCGTTTATAGCCGAACGTCACGCGTTGATAATTGGGGCAAAAGCTCGGCGCATTCAGGCCCTATTTCGAAAAGTCGAACTGGCGTACGGTTGGAATCGGAAAAACATCCTATGGCTAACACCGAATCAGAGTCCTTTTTTGACGAGCCGGCCGATCCACGGCAGGAAGCGCGAGCTCTGGCATCCGAGGCGATTCGCCGTTTGCTGATCTGGATGGCGGATGGCCGATCCCTTGAGGACCGAGGTCTGCGCGCCTGCGTTGCGCTGTACTGCATCCGCCCCGACCTGATTGACGGCACAACCCTCGACCGAATTGGTGAAACAGCCGGGTGCTCCCGGCAAGCGGTGCACAAGCTGGCAATCGCGTTTCGCGAAACAACAGGCTTGGAAAAATGACCGCCGACGTTCCAGTCCCGGCATCCTGCCCATCGGGCGTGGAGGAGATCAACCGGCTCCACGCGGAAGTCGTGAAGCTCAGCGCGGACTCCCGCGACGCGCTCGATGCGGCGCTGGGTGCGGCCTGGAAAGCCGGCCAACTCCTGGTCAGGGAGAAGCGCAATGTCCGTCGGTCAATGGGGCCTGGTGCATGGCTCCCTTGGTTGGAACGACATTTCTCCGGCACACCGCGTACCGCACAGCGCTACATGCTCCTGGCGAAAAGTGTGTCGGATTCCTCGTTCCTGAGAGGCCTGAGCCTGCGGCAGGTCTATTTCCGGTTGGGCATCGCGACCGAACCTAAATCGCCGGGGCGGTCCGTCGCCCTGCGACCGCTTCCCCGGCACGCGGTTCTGGCCTTCCGATTGCTTGGAGTTCTGAAGATCAATCCCGGTCTGCTGCCGTTGGAATTGCAGCAAGCCTACCAGCAGGACTTGCGACCGCTTTACGAACGCTTGCGCGCTCTTTTTGAGCCGGGGGGCAGATGACCGCCCGCAGTAGATTTCCTGCAACGGTTGTCGCGGCAAATGGCCAGCGTTCCGAGTCCCGGACGCTGGCTTTTTTCTGTACGTCTTCTCCGCACGATTGCCGGCATTATCAAGGAGCGCTGGAACACGGTTAATCCGCATCAAGTCGTGATGGGCACTGGTGCCGGTTTGGCCGGGCCGATTCGTTGATGGTTCGCCGGTCCCCGGGCAAACCTGCGGCCGTTGGCGCCCGCGCTCATGCGCCAGACGTCGTATCGCACTTGCGAATGCCCTTCCGTTGCGGTTCTACGCAAGGGGTAGGGTGTCTCATCAAAACGAAACGAGACTTCGTTTCGCAAGTGAGCGCGGTTGACGCGGCCGTTTGGGCGATGATCCAAACGAAGATTCAATTCAACCTGAAGAATGCCAGGCAGTATTTCCGTGAGCATTTGGGTGCCGGCGACTATTATTCGGAGGGTCAGAAAGTGACCGGGGAATGGCTGGGAATGAGCGCCGAAAAGCTGGGTCTAAAGGGTGCGGTCGGAGAGCAAGCTTTCATCGCCTTATGCGAAGGAAAACATCCGGAAACCGGGCTGCGATTGGGCCAACGCTTGAACTCGGTCCGGCACGATGGGACTGCTGACCTGAAGGCCAACCGGCGCATCTTTTTTGACTTCACGATTGCACCGCCGAAGAGCGTATCCGTGGTCGGACTTTACCAAGATGAACGCATCCTGGCGGTGCATGATCGGGCGGTCCGGCAAGCCATGCTTGACCTCGAAATGCGCGCGGAATCCAGGGTCCGAAAAGCGGGCCAAAACGGCGAACGGGTGACGGGAAATCTGGTCGCGGCCTGCTTCCGGCACGAGACCAGCCGCGAACTCGACCCCCACCTCCACACGCATTGTGTCGTGATGAACGCGACGTTCGATCCAGTCGAAAATCGTTGGAAGGCGCTGCATCCGGCGGGCATGTACCGCGCGCACCGGTTTGCCACGAATTTCTACCGGCACGAGCTGTGCAAGGGCCTCCAAGTGCTCGGTTATAAAATCGAAAACCATGCCCGTGGTTTTGAAATCAAGGGTGTCCCGCAAAGCCTGATCGACCGCTTTTCGAAGCGGCACCAGCAGATCGATCAGGAGACCCGTGAGCGGCTGGCAAAGGGTGAGGCGATTGGAAATGTAAAGGACCTCCGCGAGCGGGTCGCCCATGGCAACCGCCGTCGGAAAATGAAGGATTCGACGGCCGACCGCCTGCGGTCGGCCTGGGGCCGGGAAATGCCACCCGGGGAGCTTGCGGCCCTGCGGACATTGCAGGCTCGGAAGCCGGGACTGGCCACGGCTCAGAAACCCGACCTGGCTGGCATCGTGGCATGGGCCGATCAGCACCTTTTCGAGCGCCGGGCGGTGGTCCATGACCATGAGCTTATGGCTGCCGCGTTGGAGCGCGGCCGGGGGTTGGATTTCGACCTCGGGGCGCTGCGGCAGGCCATCGATCAGCGCGGCTATTTGCGCGAAAAGGGCTCGGACAAACTCACCTCCCGCGAGGTCCTGGCTTGGGAGGCTGAAGTGGTCATCGCGGCCCACGATGGCCGTAACCAGCACATGGCGCTAAATCGGGATTATCGGGCGTCGACGGCTCTTTCGGCCGAGCAGACCGCAGCTGTGGACAAGATCCTGCGTAGCCGGGATCTCATCACCCTCTTCCGGGGCGGTGCCGGTACGGGAAAGAGTTTTGCCCTGAAAGAGGTGGAGCGTGGCCTGGCGGCGGCAGGTCGCCCTGTGACCATCCTGGCTCCCCAGCGCCAGCAGGTGCAGGACTTGCAGGCCGACGGACTGGCTGCCGACACCCTCGCCCATTTCTTGCAGCAAAAGGAGCTACCACGCGACTCCGTCGTGATTGTCGACGAAGCGGGCCAGATTGGAGCCCGGCAGCTCGGCGAATTGGTCCGCATCGTCCGGGCCAACCATGGGCGCCTGATCCTTTCGGGGGACACTCGCCAGCATGGCGCGGTTGCTCCCTCGGATGCGCTGCGGGCCATTGAAAAGCACGCGGGGCTCAAGCCCGCCGTGATCCGGACGATTCGCCGTCAGGACCCGAAGCTTGGGGAGACTGCCCGTCAGCGGACGTTTATCCGGGCCTACCGGCGGGCGGTGAAAGCAGCGGCAGGCGGGAATGCGGCTGCCTCATTTGAGGTGCTCGACCGGCTGGGCTGCATCCGGGAGGTCGGCAACGAAAACAAGCGAGACATGGTTGCGGCGGAATATCTCGCAGCAATCGAGCGGAGGGAAAGGACGCTCGTCGTCGCCCAAACCCGCGAGGAGGTGCGCAACGTCAACGAGGTCATCCGTGCGAAATTGCAGGGAGCGGGGAAACTCGGGGCCGGCACCAAACTTACAACCTACCAACCGGTCGATTTGGATGAGGCCCAGAAACGGGATGCCCGCTTCTACCAAGCGGGGTATCACGCATGTTTCATCCGCGGTTACGGGCGCTTCGCCCGGGGTGAAATCTGCCCTGTCGTCGGGGCCAATGAACGCGGGATCACCATCGAGAAAAACGGCGTTCAGAGCACCATGAGCTTTCGCTATGCCGACCGCCTCGCGATTGCTGTTTCCAAGGAAACCGAAATTGCTCCCGGTGACCGGCTCCAGCTCAAGTTTAACGGCAGGTCCGCCGAAGGCGCCCGCCTGAATAATGGCGAGCTCGTCACGGTCTGCGAGGTCGCACGCGATGGCTCGCTCGTGGTTGAGGCCGGCGCGGGAGCGCGCAAAACGCTCGCGCCGGCCCAGCGCCTCTTGGTGCGCGGTTATGCAGTCACCTCCTACGGCTCTCAGGGCAAAACCGTTGATACGGTGATCATGGCCGATGCAGCCAATCGGGCGGCAACGGACGTGCACCAGTGGTATGTGACGATTTCCCGCGGACGGAAACAGGTGCACGTCTTCACTCCGGACAAGGAGGCCCTGCGCCTCCAGGTCCAGCAGGCAGGTGAACGCGAACTCGCGATGGATTTGGAGCTGCGGGAGCGGCAGTCGGTTGACGTGCAGCAATCGGAGTGGACCCGGCGATCAATTATCGCCGGAGAGCGGATCCGCCAGGACACCGCTCTTGCGCAAATGGCAGCCACCAAAACCAACCAACCACATATCCGCCTATGAGTTCTACACTGAGACAGCGTCTTGCCGAAAGAAGGGCCGCGTGCGCCCATATTGTCACCTGCGTTGAGACAGAATTTCAGCCGGTCGCCATGGTCACTTTCTACCCATGGCAGGCCAGGGAATGGACCGTGCCCTGGGCTCGCCTCGATGCCTTCAGTTTTTCCAACCAGGAGGAATCGGAACGGCTGGAACTGTTGTTCCCTCATCATCAAATCATCGCAGTCGGAGAGAACCTCCGTAAAATCCTGGATGACATTCGCCAATTCAAGGTCCGCTGCCTGCGCGACCTGCCGGCGTCCCATCGTGCCAAGGTCGAGCCGGGTGACGTGTTTATCGGTCGGCTGGAAGTAAAGCCGCTGGCTGATCTGAAAAGCCGTCCCCCGACAGGCAATCCTGTTTAGGGACGTGGCGGCCGGCCGGCGTATCGGCCACCCAGAAAGCAGAAATGCGAAACACGTGTGTCGCATTTCTTATTTATCGCCCTGCGCCGGGTAGCGCAGGGATTTAGCCCCGGGCGGGCACCTTCAGCTTGGTGCGGATGTGGTCCGAGACTTCGGCCGGATCGTAGTAAACGAAGTGCCCGACCCGGTGATGAGGGATCCGCCGGAGTTTCGTCCAGCCACGAAGCGTGCGGATCGACGGCTCTTTGCCTGCAGGGAAAACGCCGCTGAGACGCAGGCCCGTAATGTCGGTGAGCTGTGAGGCTTTGATCGGAGATGTTGGGGTTTCCATGCCCTCGACTGCGCGTCAACCGCCGCATGCGCGGCTGTTTCCGTATGGTCAGACATGGGATTGAAAAAGGGCAATTACCGTGGCTTGAGCGTCCCAATGGCCGCTTGACCCATCACGGGAATTGCTTTTCCTTTCTGCCATGGAATGCCGGGCAGCGATGGGATAGCCACCGCTCAGTTGTCCGGTGTCGGTGGGAGTTTCGGCTATGACAGCTCCTTCCGTGAGGCCTCACTCCGTGAGGCAACTTCGTTGAGGCCGCGAGGCCAATAGGCGAAGTCGAAGCCCGGGACGCCAGTCCCGGGCTTCCCTATTTAAGGCGTTTCCAACGCAGCCGGAATGCTTCCTGCCGGCCATCTTTTCTGTGGCTGAATTGTGTGATGAGATAGCCTGATAATTGGCCGCGTTGAAATCCACTGGGCAGCGGCCTGACGACGACAAAGTGCAGCCCTCCCGTCGCATACTTGCGCGCAAAAAGGACGGTCCCTTCCTGCCGGTCATCGAAGACGGCCGCAGCATCCAGTAGCGTGGTCGGAATGCAAGGCAGCCAGCGGCATTTGTCCTGATCAGGGTGAAACAAACCGGAATTGCCGTCGCGGAAATGGGAAATGTGGCGAGCGCGTTTCTCGATACTCCCGTGCTCGGGATTGTGGATGAGAATTTTCGCGCCAAATATGCAGCAAAGCCCTTCCGCCGGAAATGCCATGAATGCGGCGACGGCCCGCGCGCTCAGGGTCGCATTGTCAGTCGCAACGTCCAAGTGCACGGGCGCCTCCACATCGGTGGGAAAGACATGCAGACAATCGCCGAGCGTTGTCTTGGCCGGGACGTTTTGCCACGAAGTTATCATGCGGCGGATTCCTGATGGGTGTTTATGGCCGTCGCTTCAATCTTGGACACTGCCTGTGAGAGCCGCGTCAAATCACTCTCGTTGGGTCGGCGCGCCGGCAGGATGCCGAAGAATTGCTCCGCCTCCTCGGTACTCCGCAGATCGAGATAGTGTTTGCGGATGATGCTCTCGGAATTGCCCGCCTGGAGAGCGGCTTCGCCCATCGAGCGATATTTCGCCACGAACATCGAGATGAACGTGTGCCGGAGCACATCGTGCGTAAGCGCGAATTCACCGCAGATCCTCCGGTGCATGTTCACGGCGTTGGGCGGGAGGATCGGATATTCCTTCAGCGGGTAGGCCCGAAGCCATGCTGCCAGGTTGGGCTGGATCGACACGAGACGGGGCATGCGAACCTTAGAAACGTCCGGTTCGATGCGAATTACACCGGTTTCCAGCTTCACCGATTCGGGTTTGAGCTTGGAAATTTCACCGAATCGGAGACAGGGCCGGATGCCGGCAAAGAGGCAAAGAGCGAAGAAGGGCACCATCTCGCCGTTCTCGTAAGCCTCGACACGGGCCATGAGCTTTGCGGCCTGCTCGGCGGAGATTGTCACGGCGGACCCTCGCCGATGGTTGATCCTGTGATGCGGCGTCTTCTCGACCGGATTCAGGACCGTCCAGTCTTTCTGAAAGGCAAACTTGAAGAAGGTGGAAAGCAGGCCGCGTCGGTTGTTGTAGGTC
>Ga0265319_1002407_pt1 | contig 10270 bp, 11 predicted proteins | sample 4824metaG_FD_192443 | JGI IMG/M metagenome (GOLD analysis project Ga0265319, IMG submission 192443) | Rhizosphere microbial communities from Carex aquatilis grown in University of Washington, Seatle, WA, United States - 4-8-24 metaG | ecosystem: Host-associated > Plants > Roots > Rhizosphere >... | reverse complement strand
GAAGGTCGTGAAGATCACCTCCGGCCGCTCCGCCAATGCAATCGCGTCGTCGACCCGCCCCATCGGGATCACGCAAACGGGGCAGCCGGGGCCGTGCACGAAGTCGATCTCCGGCGGCACGAGGTCCTCGATGCCGTGCTTGTAGATCGTGTGCGTATGGCCGCCGCAGACCTCCATCAGCTTGATCGTCCGGCCGGGCTCGACCAGCGTCACCAGCTCATGCGCGAGCTTCTGCGCCAGCTCGCCCGAGCGGAACTCGTCGACGAACCTCACGGCGCGTCCGCGATCTTCTGGAGTGCGATGCCGGCGTGACAGAGAAGCTGCTCACCGACGGCCACGGGCTCGACGAGCTCGATCCCGACGCGCTCGCGTGCCCCGTCGACGTCGACGGTTGCAGTCGCGCCGTCCACGTGGACGACCGTCGCGGTCACGGCGATGTCACCGCACGTGATGCAGTGCTCGGCGTCGACCGTCATCCGACCGCGCTCTCACGGATCTCGCGCAGCTCCTGCTCGTACGCTTCACCCATCTGCTCGAGCAGCTCGAGGGTCTCCAGCGCCTGCTGCTCGTCGATCTTCTCCAGGGCGAAGCCGACGTGGATGAGCGCCCAGTCGCCGACTTCGAGCTCCGGACAGAGCGCGATCGAGACCGATCGGCGGACGCCGGAGATCTCGGCCTTGGCGAGGGATGCCTCGCTGTCACTGAGCTCGACGATCTGCGCCGGAATCGCTAGGCACATGAGACAATCCTTCCTGCTGCGACTGCAGCTTGTCCGTAGCTTATGCGCGCACGGCGCAACCGGCAGGTTCTCAACTGCTCTCCTGCGTGAGCGCGCGCTGTGCCAGATGGCGGCCGATGACGATCGAGGCGGTCGCCGCCGGTGAAGGCGCGTTCAGCACATGGAGCACGCGCGGCGACTCGCGCACGAGGAAGTCGTCGACGAGCGATCCGTCGCGCGCCAGGCACTGTGCCCGCACGCCCGACGGGCCGAACACGACGTCGCGCGACTCGATCGCCGGGATGTAGCGGCGCATCTCCGCGACGAATGCGGGCTTCACGAGGTCGCGCCAGATCTCGGCGGCCCCGGTCCGTGCGTACGTGCGGGCGAGGCGTCTGAATCCCGAGGATCCGAGGAGCTCGAAGAAGTCGCGGGGATTCGCCGAGAAGCGCCGGTAGCCCTCGCGCGCGAATGCCGGCACTGCGTTCGGGCCTGCCGTGAGCCCCCCGTCGACGCCTCTGGTGAAGTGCACACCGAGAAACGGGAACGCCGGGTCGGGCACGGGATAGACGAGTCCGCGGACCAGCTCGCGCGCGTGCGGCCGAAACGTGTAGTAGTCGCCCCGGAACGGCACGATGGAGTGGCCCGCGTCGCCGTCACCGGTGAGCGCCGCGAGACGATCCGCCTGCAGGCCGGCGCACACGACAGTCCTCCGTGCCCGCAGTGTTCCTCCGTCGGTCTCGATCGTGCATGCACGCTCGTCACGAGTGACCCGGCGAACGGCGTGCCCGAGCAGGATGGAGCCGCCTCGCTGCTCGATCACGCCGGCGTAGGCGTCCGCCACGCGGCGGTAGTCGATGACGCCGGTCTCGGCTACATGGAAGGCCTTGATGCCCTGCACATTCGGCTCGATCTCCGCGAGCTCGTCGCGTTCGACCTCGCGCGGCGCAAGTCCGTTCGCCCGCCCGCGATCCATGAGCGCCTCGTACCGTCCGAGCTCCTCGCTTCGTGCGACGACGACGAGCTTCCCGCAGAGCTTGTATGGAATCGAATGCTCGTCGGCGAACGCGATCAAGGCAGCGCGACCCTCACGGCAGAACTGCGCTTTCAGGGATCCAGGTACGTAGTAGAGGCCCGCGTGCAGAACGCCCGAGTTGTGGCCGCTCTGATGCGCCGCGAGCTTCGCCTCCTTCTCGACGACCGCCACGCGGGCGTCGGGCCGCTCCTCCAGCAGGCTCATCGCGGTGGCGAGACCCACGAGACCCGCCCCGACGACGACGAAATCGAACTCGTCCACTAGGCGGCAATTCTCGTAGACGCGACTGCAGCCTGGCCGTAGCTGATGCCGCCGTCGTTCGGGGGGACGAGACGGTGCGAGAGCACGCGGAAGCCGAGTGCCTCGAGGCGCCGTCGCGTCGACTCGAGCAGCCGCAGGTTCTGGAAGCTGCCGCCGGAGAGAACGACGGTCCCCGGTCCGCCGGCCTCCGCGCACGCGGTCGCCGCGGCGGCGGCGACGGTCTCGTGGAAACGGGCGGCGATCTCCTCGACGCGACGTCCGGCGCGGAGCTCGGAGTGACACGTCGCTACGAGCGCGGTCGCATCGCCGAACCGCCACGGATACGGCTCGGCGCTCGCCGTGCCGGCGAGCTGCTCGAGCTCGACTGCCGCCTGCCCCTCGTACGTGACCTGATCGCGCACGCCGAGGAGTGCGGCGACGGCGTCGAACAGCCGGCCCATGCCGGAGGAGAGCGTCGGTGTCAGCTTGAGGCTCTCGCGGACGAGCTCCCAGCGAGACCACGGCACGACCAGGCCTGCACGCTCGAGGTGGACGGCCGCGACGCGCCACGGCTCGCGGATCGCCGCCTCGCCGCCGGGAAGTGGCACCGGGTCGAGATGCGCCAGGCGCTCGAAGCCCGCGCGGTCGCAGCGCAGCAGCTCGCCGCCCCAGAGCGTCCCGTCGGTTCCGTAGCCGCTGCCGTCGAAGACGAGCGCGAGCGCGACGCCCTGCTCACCGTGCTCGGCCAGGCACGCCGCGGCATGCGCATGGTGGTGCTGGACGGCGACGAGCTCGGCATCCTGCTCGAGGGCCCACTTCGTCGAGAGGTACTCCGGGTGCAGGTCGTGGGCGACGACATCGAGCTCGACGTCGAGCATCGCGAGGTAGAGCGCGAGATCGGTGCGGAAGGCGTGGTAGGCCTGCTCGGTATCGAGGTCGCCGAGATGCGGCGAGAGGAAGGCCTCGCCTGAGCGCGTGACGCAGAACGTGCTCTTCAGCTCGGCGCCCGCCGCGACGATCGAGCGTTCGCCGGCCGCAAGCGGGAGTGAGGCCGGCGCATAGCCGCGCGAGCGGCGGATCGGGAAGGCCGCGCGCACGACGGAGTCTTCGCAGCGGCGGTGAATGGGCCGGTCGTGCGCAAGGAACGCGTCGGCGATGCCGTGGAGACGCTTGCGGGCCTCGACGTCGTCGAACGCGATCGGCTCGTCCGCGACGTTTCCGCTCGTGAGCACGACAGGCCCTGCGAGGTCTGCCGCGAGCAGGTGGTGGAGCGGCGTGTACGGGAGCATGACGCCGAGCCAAGGCGAGCCCGGCGCCACGGCCTGGGCGACACGGGCGCCGTCCCGCCGGTGCAACAGCACGACCGGCCGCGCGCGCGAGCGCAGCAGCGACTGCTCCTCCGCCGAGATGTCGCACAGCTCTTCCGGCGCCGCGGTCATCAGCGCGAACGGCTTGTCGTCACGGTGCTTGCGCGCGCGCAGCCGCGCGACGGCGTCTTCGCTCGTCGCATCGCAGGCGAGGTGGTAGCCGCCGAGCCCTTTCACCGCGACGATCGCTCCGTCGCGCAGCAAGGAAACGGCCTCCTGCAGCGGCATCGAGAGTTGCGGTCCGCAGGCGGGACAGGCGATCGGCTCGGCGTGGAAGCGTCGATCGGCCGGATCCTCGTATTCCCGCCGGCAGTTGGTGCACATCGGGAAGCCGGCCATCGTCGTAGCTGCGCGGTCGTAGGGCACGGCGCGCACGATGGTGAAGCGAGGGCCGCACTGGGTGCAATTCAGGAACGGATACCGGTACCGGCGGTCGGTCGGGTCGAAGAGCTCGCGCAGGCAGTCGTCGCACGTTGCGACGTCTGCCGGAATCGTCGCTGCATTGCGCACATGGGCGTCGGGTGCCTGCCGGCTGGCCGCGATTGCAAAGCGCTCGTCGCCGCAGAGGTTGAGTGATGTCACCGTTACGGCCTCGACGCGCGCGAGCGGCGGTGCATCGGCAAAGAGCGAGGTTGCGAACGCACGGAGCGACGCGGTATCGCCCTCGGCCTCGATCAGGACGCCTTCGCCGTCGTTCAGGACGAAGCCGCCGAGCCCATGTTGCGCCGCGAGACCGTAGACGAACGGACGGAAGCCGACTCCCTGGACGACCCCGCGAACTCGGAACCCGTGCCGCTCCCGCATCGCTCTCTTCTACCTGCGCCGGCAGTCCGCGTCATGCGGAAAGTCCCCGCCGACGAATACGTATCTCCCCGGATGTACGCTTCCGGCCGCGGTGTGAATGTCACCTGGAAAGGGACGACTGCCTGACTTCGAGACAACCGTGATTGAACCCGAGGCCCTCGAGGACCTCTTGAAGGCGCTCGGCGCCCGTGGTTTCCGTTCCGTCGGCCCCACGGTGCGTGACGGAGCGATCGTCTACGAGGACATCGAGTCGGCGGCCGATCTTCCGATCGGCTGGACCGACACGCAGGCTGCCGGCAGCTACCGGCTCGAGCGTCGCGACGACGAGGCGCGCTTCGGCTTCGCGGTGGGGCCGCACTCGTGGAAGCAGTTCCTGCTGCCTGCGCGCATCCGGCTCTGGCGCGCTCGTCGCCTCGACGACGGCTTCGAGGTGGCGGAGGAGCCGGTCGAGGACGTCCCGCTCGCGCTGATCGGCGTGCGTGCCTGCGAGCTGCACGGAATCGCGATCCAGGATCGCGTCCTGCTCGGCGGGCAGTACGCCGACCGTGACTACGAGGCCCGGCGGAAGGACGCGTTCATCGTCGCCGTCAACTGCTTCGAGCCCGGTGGTACGTGCTTCTGCGTGTCGATGGGTACCGGCCCGAAGGTGGAGGCCGGGTACGACCTCGCGTTGACCGAGATCCTCGACGGCCCTCACCGGCTGCTCGTCGAGGTCGGGAGCGAACGCGGCGCCGAGGTCCTGCAGGATCTCCCGTGCCGGCCGGCGCTACCGGATGATCTCGCCGCGGCCGGCGCTGCGGTCGCAGGAGCGGCCGAGCGCATGGGCCGGCACGTCGACGTCACCGACATTCGCGACCTGCTCGCGCGCAACCTCTCGAACGCGCGCTGGAACGAGGTCGCCGAGCGTTGCCTCACGTGCGGCAACTGCACGCTGGTCTGTCCGACCTGCTTCTGCACGAGCGTCGAGGACGTCACCGACCTGACCGGCGACAACGCCGAGCGGACGCGGTCCTGGGACTCGTGCTTCACCGTCGACCACGCCTACATTCACGGCGGCAGTATTCGACCGTCCGGGAGCTCGCGCTACCGCCAGTGGCTCACGCACAAGTTCGGCACGTGGTACGACCAGTTCGGAAGCTCGGGCTGCGTCGGCTGTGGCCGCTGCATTTCTTGGTGCCCGGTGGGGATCGACGTGACGGAGGAGCTGACCGCGATCCGCGCAAGCGAAGGAGTCGACCATGCAGACGATTGAGACCCTCCTGCAGGACGTACCGCTCTTCCAGAGCCTGCAGCCAGCCGACCTGGCGCTGATCGCGGGTTGCGGCTCGAACGTGCAGTTCCGCGCAGACGAGCTGATCGTCCGCGACGGTGACACGGCAGACGTGTTCTACGTGGTGAGGCACGGCAGCGTCGCGCTGGAGACGTTCGTCCCGACCCGCGGCGCCGTCACGATCGAGACGCTCGAGCCGGGCGAGGTGGTCGGCTGGTCGTGGCTCTTCCCGCCGTACCGCTGGCATTTCGACGTGCGCGCGCTCACGCTCGTGCGGGCGACGAGCTTCGACGGCGCCTGCCTGCGCGGCAAGTGCGAAGCAGACCCGCGTCTCGGCTACGACTTGATGGCCCGTTTTGCACAGGTGATGATCGAGCGGCTCCAGTGGACGAGGATGCGGCTCCTGGACGTGTATGGCTACGACGGCGCAGACTGACCTCCACGAGGCGGCCGGGCCGATGGCGCCCGTGCCGTTCCGTGTCACGCGACGCCGGCGCGAGCTCCACGACACGTGGACGCTCGAGCTCGAGCCCGTCACGGGACAGAGGATCCTCCCGTCACCGGGTCAGTTCACGATGCTCTACGCGTTCGGGATCGGCGAGGTGCCGATCTCCGTCTCCGGCGCCACCGACGGGCCGCTCGTCCACACCGTGCGCGCAGTCGGCGCTGTCTCGAAGGCGATCTGCGCGGCGAAGCCGGGCACGGTGCTCGGCGTTCGCGGACCGTTCGGGAATGTGTGGCCCGTCGAGGCCGCAGTCGGCAGCGACGTGGTCGTCGTCGCCGGGGGCATCGGCCTCGCGCCGCTCCGGCCGGCTCTCTACCACGTGCTCGACCATCGCGGCGAGTACGGCGAGGTGGCGCTGCTGTACGGCAGCCGCACACCCGCCGATCTTCTCTACAAGACCGAGCTGCAGCGACTGCGCGGGCGCTTCGACCTCCAGGTCAACGTCACCGTTGACGCCGCCGAGGGCGGGTGGCAGGGCAAGGTCGGCGTCGTGCCACAGCTCGTCGCCACGGCACGCTTCGATCCGGCGTCGACCGTCGCGCTCGTCTGCGGGCCGGAGATCATGATCCACTACTCGGCGCGCGCGCTCCTCGACCGCGGTGTCGCGCCCGACCGGATCTACATCTCGATGGAGCGCAACATGCGCTGCGGTCTCGGCCACTGCGGGCACTGCCAGCTTGGCCCGACGTTGATCTGCCGCGACGGGCCTGTCTACCGCTACGACGAGATGGAGGAGCTGATGGCGGTGCGTGAGCTGTGAGCGCAAAGGTTCGCAAGCCGACGCTCGCCGTCTGGAAGTTCTCCTCCTGCGACGGCTGCCAGCTCTCGTTGCTCGACTGCGAGGACGAGTTGCTTGCGCTCGCGGGCGAGGTCGAGATCGCCTACTTCCTCGAGGCCAGGCGCGCCACGCTCAAGGGACCGTACGACCTGTCGCTCGTCGAGGGCTCCGTCACGACTCCGCACGACGTCGAGCGGATCAAGGAGGTGCGCCGCCTGTCGCGGAGCCTCGTCACGATCGGCGCGTGCGCGACCGCGGGTGGCGTCCAGGCGCTGAAGAATCTCGCTGACGTCAAAGACTTCACGTCGATCGTCTACGCGACGCCCGAGTACATCTCGACGCTCGAGACCTCGACGCCGATCTCGGCGCACGTCAAGGTCGACTTCGAGCTCAACGGCTGCCCGATCAACAAGCTGCAGCTGCTCGAGGTGATCACCGCCATGCTCCACGGCCGGCGTCCGAACATCTCGCCGGCGAGCGTCTGCATGGAGTGCAAGCGCCGCGGGACCGTCTGCGTGATGGTCGCGCACGGCACGCCGTGCCTCGGCCCGGTCACGCATGCCGGCTGCGGAGCGATCTGCCCCTCGTACAACCGCGGCTGCTACGGCTGCTTCGGTCCGATGGAGACGCCGAACACGGCCTCGCTGACGCGGCAGCTCCACGTGCTGGGAATGGGAGATCGCGCAGTCGAGCACGTCTTCCGCACCTTCAATGTCTCGGCCTTCGAACGAGTACGGGAGAGCAATGACTGAGCGGCGGACGAAGACGATCAAGACCGACTATCTCGCCCGAGTCGAAGGTGAGGGCGCGATGCTCGTGCGGATCGAGAACGGTCGCGTCGAAGAGGTGAAGCTCAACATCTACGAGCCGCCGCGATTCTTCGAGGCCTTCCTGCGCGGTCGCGCGTTCAGCGAGGCGCCCGACATCACCGCCCGCATCTGCGGCATCTGCCCGATCGCGTACCAGATGAGCTCGGTGCAGGCGATGGAGCAGGCTTGCGGGATCGAGGTCGGCGGGCAGCTGCGCGCGCTGCGGCGCCTCATCTACTGCGGCGAGTGGATCGAGAGCCATGCCCTGCACGTCTTCATGCTCCACGCCCCCGACTTCCTCGGCTACGAGAGCGCGATCGAGATGGCCCGTGACATGCCGGAGCTCGTCGCGAAGGCGCTCGAGCTGAAGAAGACGGGCAACGAGCTGATGACGGTCGTGGGCGGGCGCGAGGTGCACCCGATCAACGTCAGGGTGGGCGGCTGGTACCGGACGCCGCGCAAGCGAGAGCTCGCGCCGCTCGTCGAGAAGCTCGAACGCGCCCGAGAGATCGCGCTCGAAGCGGTGCAGATCACGGCGGGCTTCAACTTCCCCGACTATCAGCAGGACTACGAATTCGTCGCGCTCTCGGAGCCGGGCGAGTATCCGATCGATCGTGGACGCATCGTCTCGAACCGCGGTCTCGACATCGCCGTCGCCGAGTACGACGAGCACTTCGTCGAGGATCACGTCTCCTGGTCGAATGCGCTCCAGTCGCGGATCATCGAGCGGGACTCGTATCTCTGCGGCCCGCTCGCCCGCTACGCGCTCTCCGCCGACCGGCTCTCGCCGCTTGCGCAGGCCGCGGCGAAGGAGGCCGGGCTCGATCCGTCCGAGCGCAACCCGTTCCGCAGCATCGTCGTGCGCTGCGTCGAGTTGGTCTACGCGACGGACGAGGCCCTGCGCCTGATCGCCGAGTACGAGGAGCCGGACGCGCCGTCGGTCGAGTTCGAGCCGCGCGCAGGCGTCGGCTACGGCTGCACCGAGGCGCCGCGCGGCATCTGCTACCACCGCTACGAGCTCGACGCGGAGGGAACGATCCTCGACGCGAAGATCGTGCCGCCCACGTCGCAGAATCAGCGAACGATCGAGGAGGACTTGCGCGGTGTCGTCGAGCGCTCGCTCGACATGCCCGACGAGGAGCTGGGGCTGCTTTGCGAGCAGACGATTCGCAACTACGACCCGTGCATCTCGTGCGCGACGCACTTCCTGAAGCTCGAGGTCGAGCGGCGCTGAAGGTCGTTTGCGTCGGAAACCCCTGGCGGTGTGACGATGCCGCCGGGCTGGAGGTCGCGCGTCGCCTGCACGGGACGCTGCCGGCCGGCGTCGAGTTGCTCGAACGCGAAGGCGAGCCGACCGCGCTGATCGACGCCTGGGACGGCGCGACGGTGCTCTGGCTCGTCGATGCGGTCTCGTCGGGAAGTGAGCCTGGGACGATTCACCGGCTCGATGCGAGCTCGCGCGAGCTGCCGACCGAGTTGTTCAGAGGCTCGACACACCACGTCGGCCTCGCCGAGGCGGTGGAGCTCGCACGTGCGCTCGGGCGGCTGCCCGCGCAGACGGTCGTCTACGGCATCGAAGGCGGTAGCTTCGAGGTCGGGAACGAGCTCACGCCCGCGGTCGCGGCCGTGATCGACCGGGTTGCCGAAGCGGTTCGAGAGGAGGTGGTCGAATGCACGAGCAAGCGCTGATGAACGACCTGATGCGAACGATCGCGGCGCAGGCGGAGGCGGAAGGCGCCCGGCGCGTGACGCGAATCCGGGTGAAGCTCGGTGCGCTCTCCCATTTCACGCCCGCCCACTTCCGCGAGCACTTCGAGGATGCCGCCCGGGGCACGCTCGCAGAGGGCGCCGACGTCGAGGCCGAGCTGCGCACCGATCCGACCGAGGACAACGCGCAGGGCGTCGTACTCGAGTCGATCGACGTCGAGTTGTAGTACCTGCGGCCGCCTTTCTGCGGATTTCCCGAACCTGCACCTGCGGCTTGACCCCGATGCGCCTCGCGTGGCTACGGCGCATGTCTCGTATAAAGCCAACCGCGCGAGAGGCAGGGACTCGAGATGACCGTTACGGCAATTGGTACCCGGTACGTCTACGACTTCGATGACGAGGCGCCCGGCGGGCGTGAACAGCTCGGCGGCAAGGGAATCGGGCTCGCCGAGATGACGCACATGGGGCTCCCCGTACCGGGAGGCTTCACCGTGACGACCGAGGCCTGCCGTGCCCAGTTGGAGAGCGGCTCGTTTCCCGACGGCCTGAGCGAGGAGCTCGACGAGGCCGTGCATCGGCTCGAGCTCAAGACGGGGAAGCGCTTCGGCTCTTCCGACAACCCCCTGCTCGTGTCGGTGCGCTCGGGCGCGGCGATCTCGATGCCCGGGATGATGGACAGCATCCTCGACCTCGGCCTCTCCGATGCCGCGGCCGAAGGTCTCGTCCGCAAGACGGGCAACGCACACTTCGTCTACGACTCCTACCGCCGGCTGATCCAGATGTACGGCGAGGTCGTCGACGGTGTAGACGGCCGGCTGTTCGAGGAGGCGCTGTCCGCGGCGAAGGACGCGCGCGGCGTCACGGTCGACACGGACCTCAGCGCCGACGAGCTGCGGCTGCTCGTCGAGACGTACAAGCAGATCTACAACGAGTCGCTGGGCCGCGGCTTCCCCCAGGATGCCCGGGCGCAGCTGCGCGCTGCAGTCGAGGCCGTGTTCCACTCCTGGCAGAACCCGCGCGCGCGTGTGTATCGGCA
>Ga0265319_1002406_pt1 | contig 10271 bp, 5 predicted proteins | sample 4824metaG_FD_192443 | JGI IMG/M metagenome (GOLD analysis project Ga0265319, IMG submission 192443) | Rhizosphere microbial communities from Carex aquatilis grown in University of Washington, Seatle, WA, United States - 4-8-24 metaG | ecosystem: Host-associated > Plants > Roots > Rhizosphere >... | reverse complement strand
TGGCGCAGCAGATCGGCGTGCCGATCGACGGGGGGATCGAGCGGCGCATCACGCTCGACCTGCGGGGCCGTGCACAGCGGGTGGGGGTCTCGGCCGTGCTCGGCGCGTCGGCCATCGGCCCGGCCGCCGACGCGGCGCTGGCGATCACGCCGCTCAATCGCGCCCAGGCGCTCGCCGCCCTCCCGGGCCGCGTGACGCGCATCCTGGTGACGCCGAAGCCGGGGCGGGAAGCGGCGGCGCGTGCGGAGCTGCAGCGCCTCGCCGCCGGTCGGCTGACGGTCGCGCCGGTCGACCGCGAGGTGGCGCTGATCTCGCAGGCGGCCGCACCGAGCTATCAGGCGACCGGCTTCTTCGCCGCCATCGCCGCGATCTGCGGCACGCTGCTCGTCTTCAACGCGATGCTGCTGACCGCTCCGGAGCGGCGCCGCAGCATGGCGATCCTGCGCGTCGCCGCCGGCTACACGCCGGGCGACATCGCGCAGATGCTGCTGTTCGAGGCGGTCGTGCTCGGCACGCTCGCGTCCGCTGCCGGGATCGCGCTCGGCGTCGTGCTCGCGCAGACGGTCTTCGCGGGCGCGCCCAGCTTCCTGTCGTTCGCGTTCGCCTTGAGCGGGAACGTCTCGATCCCCCTCGGCACGGTGCTTGCCGTCGGTGCCGGCGGTGTGCTCGTGACGTGCGTCGCGGCGGCGCCACCGCTGCTGGACCTGCGGCGCGGGCGGGCGCTCGACGCCGTCGAGCACGAGCAGGGCGAGGCCGGCCAGCGCCTGCCCGCCGCGGTGCGGCACGCGATGGCGGCCGCCGCGCTGGTCCTGCTCGCGGCAGCCGGCCTGCTGGTCGCCGCCGAGCCCGCGGCGACGGTGGTCGCGATCGGGGCGGTGACGGTCGCCACCGCACTCGCGATCCCGACGATGTGCGTCGGCGCGGCGCAGCTCGCCGCGTGGGTCGCCGCCCGCTTGGACTGGCACGCGCTCGACCTCGCCGCCGAAGGCGTGCGCGCGCGCACCGTGCGGGCGAGCACCCTCGCCGCGATGGCCGCGGTCGCCGTCTGCGGCTGCATCGCCATCGAGGGCGCGCACCGCGACGTCCTGCGCGGGCTCGATCGCAACTTCGCCCAGTACCTCGCCTCCGGCGACATCTGGGTCACGTCCGGCGGGGCCGAGAACAGCCTGACGACCGAGAGCTTCCCGGCCGCCGCGACGGCGCGCCGGCTCGCGGCCGTGCCGGGCGTCGCGCACGTGCATACGTACTACGGCAGCCTGCTCGACATCGGCGACCGCCGCGTGTGGGTGATCGCGCGCGGAGCGCACGACGCGGCGCCGATCCCGCCGAGCCAGTTGATCGACGGCGACCTGCGCACCGCGACGGCGCGCCTGCGCACGGGCCGCTGGATCGCGGTGTCCAACGCGCTCGCGCGTCAGCAGCACGTAACCGTCGGCCACACGTTCGCGCTGCCGACGCCGGCGGGCGTGAAGCGCTACCGCGTGGCCGCGATCACCACGAATCTCGGCTGGGGGCCCGGCGCCGTGATCATGTCGGCGGATCGCTACCGCCGCGACTGGCTCGGCCCGCAGCCGTCGGCGATCGAGCTGCAGCTCGGTCCCGGAGCCGATCCGCTCGCGACGCGTCGTGCGGTGCAGGCGGCGCTCGGCCCCGGCTCCGCGCTGCGCGCGCAGACCACGCCGGAGCGCGACGCCCAGTTCCGTGCGCTCGCGCGTGACGGCCTGGTGCGCCTGAGCCAGATCGCGCTGATGCTGGTGGCCGCCGCGGCGCTGTCGCTCGCGGCCGGCACGGTCGCGGCGATCTGGCAGCGACGCATCTCGCTCGCCGTGCTGCGCATATCCGGGCACCTCCCCGGCGAGCTGTGGCAGGTGCTCCTGCTGGAGGCGGGGATCGTGCTCGGGACCGGCTCGCTGGCGGGTCTCGCGGCCGGCGCGGTCGGGCACCGCCTGCTCGCTCGCTGGCTTGCGGACACGACCGGCTACCCCGCACCGTTCGCGCTCAACATCGGCCAGGTCGCAGTGGTCGTCGTCAGCATCGTCGGCGCCGCACTCGCGTTCATCGCGCTTGCGAGCGCGCGGGCGGCGCACGTCGACCAACGCATGGCGTTTCACGAGTAGCCCGCCCGCCGACGGCCCCTGAACCGACGCTGCGGTCGGTTCGATTCGCTTTCGGCTCGGGTTGCGGCTGCCGACACCCGCTGAAGGCGGCACGCTTGGCGCATGCGAGTTACAAAAGCCACTTGGTGCCGGACACGGGAGACCGCGGCGCTCGCCGCGATCCTGGCCGGCTACTGGACCACCGTGTTCCCGGCCGTGCGCCGGGAGCTGGCGGGCTGGCGCGCGTGCGCGTCGGCGATCCCCGATGCCCGCACGCGGGCGCTTGCGTTGAGAACGCTCGACGAGGAGGGCGGGCTCGCCGAGGGCGCGGCGATCTTCGCGACGCTCGTCCCAGGACGCGCGGCTCGTCGCGAGCTCGTCCGGCTGCTGGTCGCCTGGCAGGTCGCCTACGACTACCTCGACACGGTCGGCGAGGAGATCGCCGAGACGGCGTCAGGCGATGGCATGGACCTGTACGGGCCGTTGGGCATCGCCCTCGACCCGACGGCCGCGTACCGCGGGCACGAGGGCGACGGCGGCTACCTCGACCGCTTGGTCGCACGCTGCCGCACGAGCGTCGCCGCGCTTCCGTCGATCGATGCCGTCGGCCCGTTTGCCGTGCGCGCCGCCAGCCGCTGTGCAGAGGCGCAGACGCTCACGCACGTCGCGAGCTCGGCGGGGCCCGAGCCGCTGCGGCGCTGGGCGCTTGCACAGCCCGGGACCGACGGCTTCCTGTGGTGGGAGACGGCCGCCGGGGCGATCAGCTCGCTGGGCGTCCACGCGCTGCTGGCGGTCGCGGCGCTTCCGCGTGCCACCGCGGCGAAGGCCGCACAGGTCGACGCCGCCTACTTCCCCTCGATCTGCGCGCTGAGCACGCTGCTCGACAGCACGATCGACACGGCCGACGACGCCGGGACCGCCAATCACCGATGCACCGCGTACTACGCCGACGCCGAGGAGGCGTCGGGGCGCATCGCGGTGATCGCGCGGACCGCGGCGTCCGCAGCGCGCGGGCTGCCGCGCGGTCGTGGGCACGCCGTGATCCTGGCCGGCATGGCGGCGTACTACGCGGCCGCCGGATGGACGGGCAACGAGCGGATCCACCGGCTCGTGGCAGCGTCGGTCGGGCTCGGCACCGGTCCGATCACGTGGACCTTGCGCGTGCGCACGCGGTTGCGCCGGCCACCGGGCAGCGCGGGCGCATCGTCCGCTTCAGCTCCGTGAGCGATGCGACGCCCGCCGTCTCCGCGGTTGGGGGGAACCGGTGCGGAGACGGCGGGCGCGCTGGCAGAGGCCGCTGGCCGTGCGTGCGGATGGTGCGGTGCACGACCGTGTGCGACCCCGGCGCGAACGCGCCCGCCCGCCGGTGGGGGATTCGGCTGAAGACGACTCCGCGAAGGGAGGCATCGAGCGGGGCGTTCGCGGTCTTGGGAGCATCGAGCCGCGATCTTGAGCGAACGCCGGACGGCTGCCTAGTCTGCGCCAGACCATTCAAGGTCTTGAGTACGCGAAGTGACGGTCATTAAACTGGATGTTTGATCCTGTGCAGTTAGGATCGTTCGTCGTGCAGTCCTCCAAAGTCAGCACGCTCGCGATGGAGGCGGTGAGCAAGCGCTTCGAGCGCGGGATCGGCGTGCTCGACGTGTCGCTCGACCTCGACGCCGGCGAGGCGGTCGGCATCTGGGGCCGTCGGCGATCGGGACGCTCGACGCTGCTGCGCCTCGCGGCGGGCATCGAGGAGCCGGACGCGGGCAGCGTGCGTCTCGACGGCGTCGATCTGCGGCGCACGGTTGCGCGGCGTGACCGGATCGCCGTGTGGCACGCCGCGTTCCCGCCCGACCACGGGCGCTCGGTCGAGCGGCAGGTCGCGATCGCCGCGCGCCGCGGGCGCAGACCGACCGCCGAGGTTCGCGACGAGGCCCGCGCGGCGCTCGCGCGCGTGGGCCTCGAGCAGTGCGCCGGCTGCCCGCCGCGCGATCTCGACCACGCGGAGATCGTGCGGGCCGGGCTCGCGCGGGCGCTCGTGATGCGGCCGCGGCTGCTGGTGCTCGACGAGCCGACGAGCGGCTTGGAGGCGCTCGAGGCGGAGCGGCTGACGGAGCTGATCGTGGAGATCGCGCGCGCGGACGGGATCGCGGTCCTGCTGAGCGCCGCCGAGATCGGCCAGCTCAGCGGCGTCGACCGGCATCTGTCGATCAGCCGCGGCGTCGTGCGCGGGGCGACGACGCCGGCGCCCGCGGAAGTGCTGCGGATGCGCGGCGCCTGAGCCTCCCCGACGCCCGCCGTGTCAGTGCGGCGAACCACCCGCCCGCAACGTCACCACCGCGACGCCGGGACGCGGCAGCGGCAGCAGGTACCCCTGCGCATCCGGGCGCAGCGATTCGACACGCCGCGACCCGTGGAGGAGGCCGTCGCCCGCGTATGACTGGCCGGCGAGCAGTGCGGTTCTCGCGCCGAGCGCGGGGGCGTCGAGGCGCACGAGCTGGGCGGAGCCGAGCGCCGGGACGCGCAGGCGCATCACACCGTGCGCGCGGGCGTCCTTGTCGATCACGACGATCCGCAGCGCCCGCCCCGGGCCGGCGAGCGCCCAGGCGGTGACGTTGAAGCGTGTCGAGACGCGAACGCGCGCGAGGCGCGTGTGGGCGGGTGTCAGCTGCGCGAAGAGCGACAGCGCGTCGTACAGCGGCGCCACGTGCGCGACCCAGCGACCGTTCGCATGGACGAGCTTGAAGGCGGAGTACGACGTGTCGGGGCGGGTGTGCAGGTCGACGCGGTCGACGCCCGCGTGCACGAGCTCGAACAGTGTGTCGAGCCCCCACAGGGCCGAGGCGAACGTGTCGGAGACGCCGCGCCGGCCGCCGCACGCGACGGAGTTGATCTCGTCCACCCAGAACGGCAGGCCCCGGTCGTGCGCCTGCGCCACGTACGGCGCCAGCGCCTGTGCCAGGCCGCGCGAGGAGCTCGCGTCGAGCAGGTGCGAGATCGTCGCCGCCTGCGGCGGTCTGTGGCACGTCCGCAGCGGATAGCGGTGGTAGGTGGCGGCGACGAGCAGTCTGCCCGAGGCGTCGAGGAACCGGCGCAGCTGCGGCATCCAGCGCTGTGTCGAGAAACCTGGCCCCGTGAAGCCGGCCCCCGGCACCGCGCTCCGAACCGCGGCGGCGTAGCGCAGGAAATCCGCGGTGTAGCTCGGGAGCCCGTAGTGCGGCCCGCGCGCGAAGCGCTTGCCGGCCGCGGGGCTCGCGAGCACTGTGCCGGGCGAGGTGGCGCGATACCAGGCGATGTGGCCGTACAGGTCGGGCTCGTTGCCGATCTCGAAGCCGGTCAGCGATCCCGCCGGCAGCCCGCGCGCGGCGGCGCCGGCCCAGGCGGCCGCGAGCTCCGGCCGGCCGGCCGCGAGGTTGAGGCCCAGCAGCACGTGCACACGGCTCGCGCGCACCAGGGCGCTCAACTGCGCCAGCCACCGGGGAGTGATGTCGAACGCGATGCCGGGCGGACGCCGCAGGTGCCCCGGATTCCACCACGACGCGTCGCTCGTCCGTCCGCCGATTCGCAGCGTCGGCGGGCCGCCGCCGCTCGCCAGGCCCTCCACGAGACGGGCGAGCAGCGGCCCCGCGGCGCCGTCGTGGCCGAAGCCGAAGTACTCCATCGACAGCCCGAGGAACGACCGCGGGACGCGCACGCCGGCCGGCGTCGCTCCGATCGTCGCCGTCGCGATCGGCGGCGGGGGGACGGCGGCCGCGGAGCGCGAGGCGAGCGACGCAGGCCCGAGCGGCGCGGTCCACGCCGTGACGATCAGCGCGCAGGCGATCGACAACGCGAGCCACCGGCGGCGCCGGATCCCCGGCTCGACAAGACGTCTCCGTTCCACCCGACTCCAGTAGAGCGACCCACTCGTAAGCCGAGCGTAAGCCCTCCATGAGAGACCGTTCATCCCGGACGGCGATCCCAACCGGCAACCGCAGCCCCACCCTCGCTACAGTCGTGCGCGATGACATCGTCCCGCGTACGGAAGGGCACGCCATGGCCCCGCTGAGGTCCCGCACCGTCACCCACGGCCGCAACATGGCCGGCGCCCGCGCGCTGCTGCGCGCCGCCGGCGTAGCGCGCGAGGACTTCGGCAAGCCGATCGTGGCGGTCGCGAACTCCTACACGCAGTTCGTCCCCGGCCACACGCATCTCAAGCCGGTCGGCGAGGTCGTCTCGGCGGCGGTGCACGCTGCCGGCGGCGTGCCGCTGGAGTTCAACACGATCGCCGTCGACGACGGGATCGCGATGGGCCACGGCGGGATGCTCTACTCGCTGCCCTCGCGCGATCTGATCGCCGACTCGGTCGAGTACATGGTCAACGCGCACTGCGCCGACGCGCTGATCTGCATCTCCAACTGCGACAAGATCACGCCGGGCATGCTCAACGCCGCGCTGCGGCTGAACGTCCCGACCGTGTTCGTCTCCGGCGGCCCCATGGAGGGCGGCGTCGCGACGCTCGTGGACGGCACGGTGCGCAAGGGCCTGAACCTCATCAGCGCGATGGCGGAGGCCGTCTCGCCCAATGTCAGCGACGCCGACATGGACCTGATCGAGGAGGCCGCCTGCCCGACGTGCGGCTCCTGCTCGGGCATGTTCACCGCCAACTCGATGAACTGCCTGACGGAGGCGCTCGGCCTCTCGCTGCCGGGCAACGGCTCGACGCTCGCGACGCACACGATGCGCCGCCGCCTCTACGAGGACGCCGGGCGCGCCGTCGTGGCGATCGCCAAGCGCTTCTACGACGAGGACGACGACTCCGTCCTGCCGCGCTCCGTCGCCACGCGCGCGGCGTTCGAGAACGCGATGACGCTCGACATCGCGATGGGCGGCTCCACGAACACCGTGCTGCACCTGCTCGCCGCCGCGCAGGAGGCCGAGCTCGACTTCAAGATGGCCGACATCGACGCGCTCTCGCGCCGCGTCCCCTGCATCTGCAAGGTCGCGCCGAACGGCAGCTACCTGATGGAGGACGTCCACCGCGCCGGCGGGATCCCCGCGATCCTCGGCGAGCTGCGCCGCGGCGGCCTGCTGCACGAGGACGTCGCGACCGTCCACGCGCGCACGATGGACGAGTGGCTCGGCGCCTGGGACGTGCGCGGGCCGAAGCCGAGCGAGGCGGCCGTCGACCTGTTCCACGCGGCGCCCGGCTGCGTGCGCTCGTCGAGAGCGTTCTCGCAGTCCGAGCGGTGGGAGTCGCTCGACCTCGACGCGGCAGAGGGCTGCATCCGCGACGTCGCGCACGCCTACTCGGCCGACGGCGGGCTGGCGATCCTCCACGGCAACCTCGCCGAGCGCGGCTGCGTCGTCAAGACGGCCGGGGTGGACGAGTCGCTCCTGCGCTTCAGCGGCCCGGCGGTCGTGGTCGAGTCCCAGGAAGACGCGGTCGAGCTGATCCTCGCCGACGGCGTCAAGGCCGGCGACGTGCTCGTGATCCGCTACGAGGGCCCGCGTGGCGGCCCCGGGATGCAGGAGATGCTCTACCCGACGTCCTACCTGAAGGGCCGCGGGCTCGGCAGAGCGTGCGCGCTCGTCACCGACGGCCGCTTCTCCGGCGGCACGTCCGGCCTCTCGATCGGGCACGCCTCGCCCGAGGCGGCCGCCGGCGGCGCGATCGCGCTCGTGCAGAACGGCGACACGATCTCGATCGACATCCCGGCGCGGACGATCGCGCTCGAGGTCGACGACGACGAGCTGGCCGAGCGCCGCCGCGCGCTGGAGGCCACCGGCGGCTACGCGCCGGTCGCGCGCGAGCGCGTCGTCTCGCCGGCGCTGCGCGCCTACGCCGCGATGGCGACGTCGGCCGACACCGGCGCCGTGCGCGACGTCGACGCCGTCGAGCGCGCCGTCGCCGCGCTCGCCAAGCAGGGCGACGGCGCGCCGCTGGGTCAGCGGTAGGGACGTCGCGGCCGGGCGGCGGGAGCGTCTTCACCCCACCGAGGTCACTGTGAAGATCCTGGGAACGCGCCGGCGACAAACTGGATCGGAAAAGGCCGGAAAGAGCGGGGCCGATTGCCTCCTATAGATGTGAACGCGCGCAGGGTCTGTTAGCTTCGCGCGCCTCGCACGGTCGCTCCATCCCCCCATTCGTGGGCGGCCGTGCAGCACGGACACGCGCGCAGGCTCCCCCCAAGGCGCGCGCGCTGTCCGCTCTCCCGCCAGAGGCTTCGGCCCCGTTCGGCGGTGGCGACGTCTCTCGACCCCCATCCCCGGGAGGCGTCGCCTTGTGCGCGCCCGCGAGTACGCTCAGCGCAGATGGTGCGCCGCTCGTCCACGCTCCTGCTGCGCGACGTGCGCCCGCCGCCGGCGGTGGGCGTCGCGGCCGCGACGGTGGCGGTCGCCCTGACGACGCTCGCGATCTATCCGCTGCGCAAGGTGATGCCGGCCGTCTCGACCGGCGTCGTCTACCTGCTGGCGGTGCTGCTCGTCTCGAGCTGGTTCGGGATGTGGGTCGGGCTGGCGACGGCGGTCGGCAGCACCCTCGCGTTCAACTGGTTTCACCTGCCGCCGACCGGGCGCCTGTCGATCTCGAACCCCGAGAACGTCGTCGCGCTGTGCGTCTACCTGATCGCGGCGGTGATCGTGAGCACGCTGGCGGAGCTGGCGCGTGCACGTGCGCGAGAGGCGGAGCAGCGGCGCCGCGAGGCCGACCTCGCCGCCGAGCTGGCGCGGCTGCTGCTCGGCGAGCCCGACGCCCGGGCCGCGCTCGTGCCGGCCGCCGAGCGGCTCGCCGCCGCGCTGGAGCTGCCGGCGGCCGCGATCGAGCTGGAGACGGCGCCGGCAGCTCGCGCCGACGACGGCGCCGAGCGCATCCCGCTGCACGCCGGGGGGCGGGAGATCGCGCTGCTGCGGCTCGAGGGCGAGCCGTCGGAGGCGGCGCTGGCGCGGCTGCGCGAGCGGATCCTGCCGGGCCTCGAGGCGCTGCTCGGCGCGGCGCTCGCGCGCGACGCGCTCCAGCGCGAGGTGGTGGAGACGAAGGCGCTGCGCCGCAGCGACGACCTCAAGACCGCCCTGCTGCGCGCCGTCTCGCACGACCTGCGCTCGCCGCTGACGGCGATCGCCGCGGCGGGCGAGGCGCTCGAGTCGCCGCGCCTGGCCGCCGGCGAGCGCGAGGAGCTGGCCGCGGCGGTCGTGGGGGAGTCGGCGCGCATGTCCCGGCTCGTCGACAAGCTGCTCGACCTCTCGCGGCTGCAGGGCGGGGCGGCGGAGCCGCGCGCGGAGTGGTGCTCGGTCGAGGAGGTCCTGCGCGCGGCGATGGACGAGACGCCGCACGCGGCCGGCTGGAGCGTCGCGATCGATCCCGACCTGCCGCTGATCCGCGCCGACGCCGCCCAGCTCGAGCGGGCGTTCGCGAACCTGCTGGAGAACGCCGCCCGCCACGGCGGCGAGCATCCGGTGACGGTGCGGGCGCGAGCAGTCGGGCCGCGGCTGCTCGTGCGCGTCGTCGACCGCGGCCCCGGCATCCGCGCGCCGGAGCGCGAGCGCATCTTCGAGCCCTTCTACCGCGGCGGCGGGGGCGGGGTGGGCGGGATCCGATCCCCGCACCACGGCCACACCGGCTCGGGCCTCGGGCTGGCGGTCGTGCGCGGCTTCGTGGAGGCCAACGGCGGGCGCGTGTGGGCCGAGTCGCTGCCCGGGCAGGGGGCGACGTTCGTCGTCGAGCTGCCGCTGGCCGACGCGGTGGAGACCCTGCCGCAGCCGCGCCGCCGCGACGCCGCGGTCCGCCAGGCGGGCGGCGCACGGTGAGCGCGCCGCGCCGCGTGCTCGTCGTCGACGACGAGCTGCAGATCCTGCGCGCGCTGAAGGTGATCCTGCGCGAGGCGGGCTTCGAGCCGGTCGCCGTGGCCACGGCGGAGGAGGCGCTCGACGTCGCCGCGACCCGCCCGCCGGACGCCGCGATCGTCGACCTCGTGCTGCCCGACGGCGACGGCGTCGAGGTCTGCGAGCGGCTGCGCGCGTGGAGCGAGATGCCGATCCTCGTGCTGTCCGCGGTCGGCGACGAGGAGCAGAAGGTGCGTGCGCTGGAGGCGGGCGCCGACGACTACGTGACGAAGCCGTTCGGGGCGCGCGAGCTGGTCGCGCGGCTGGGCGCCGCGCTGCGTCGCGCCGGCCGCGCGGCGGATGAGCCGGCGATCGCCGTCGACGGGCTGG
>Ga0265319_1002405_pt1 | contig 10274 bp, 10 predicted proteins | sample 4824metaG_FD_192443 | JGI IMG/M metagenome (GOLD analysis project Ga0265319, IMG submission 192443) | Rhizosphere microbial communities from Carex aquatilis grown in University of Washington, Seatle, WA, United States - 4-8-24 metaG | ecosystem: Host-associated > Plants > Roots > Rhizosphere >... | reverse complement strand
ATCGCGCTGAACCCCAATGACGCGACTCCTTACTACAACCGTGGCAAGGCGAAGCGCGCCAAGCAGGACCTCGACGGGGCGGTCGCCGATTATGATCGTGCCATCGCTCTGGATCCCAATTACGCGATCGCCTACTACAACCGCGGCAACGCGAAACGCGCCAAGCAGGACCTCGACGGGACGATCGCCGATTACGACCGTGCTATCGTCCTGAATCCCGATTACGCGACCGCCTACTACAACCGTGGAAACGCGAAATACGCCAAGCAGGACATCGCCGGGGCGATTGCCGATTACGACCACTTCATCGCCCTGAACCCCAATTACGTGCCTGCCTACAACAACCGCGGCAATGCGAAGGAGGCTCGCGGCGACTTTGCCGGGGCGCGGGCTGACTACATAAAATATATTGCCATTGACCCCAAGGATTCAACTTACGTGCGGTTTTACCTCGCCTTGGTTCTGCGTCGACAGGGTGCCGATGAAACACCCGCTGGCTTGGCCGCAGCGGTCGCCGCTTGGGACAATGGGTGGACAAAGACCGTCGGACAATTTGTTACGGGAGTTACCGTCGAATCCGATTTTCTCAATCAAGCCGCTGCAGGCGACCCGAAGAGCGTTCCTGAACACCAGTGCGAAGCGTACTATTATGCAGGGATGGCGCATCTGTTGAAAGGCGACTCCGCAAAGGCCAGCGACTTCTTCCAGAAATGCGTTGCGACGGGCCTTACAAATAAAAACGAGTTGTTTCTGGCCAAAGGCGAACTGGCGAAAATGCATTGAAAGGGTGGCTGCGAAGGTTTCACGCCCATCACCGACCGGGCGACCGATGGAACCGTGCGCAGGCCAGCTGCGCGCGGAGGTCACGGATCACCTAATTCCAACTGCACGATGCCGGCTTGCCCGAACTCTTGCAGTTGTAGGAACCTGCTTGCAGGCGATTTTAGCTCGGTCCGCGTCCTTCATCGCCTGCAAGCAGGCTCCTGCCTCGAACCACCAAAAGATTTTCTTCCCACCCGGCCAAAGCGGAATTCAAATACATGATTCCGACTTCGGCGCGCCGAAGGCCGGGTCAGCTGTAGACCAGCAGGCGCTGGCTGATGGGCGTGGCCTGGTTGTGGCTGCGGATCTTGGCGATCGTGCCGGGGCTCAGCTGCTGGCCTTCGCCGATCAGGAGCAGGCCGTGCGGGCTGTAGATGCCGTTGGCCAGGATCATGCCGGGCTCAAGCTCGTGGAGCATGATCTCTCGCACTTGCTTCGGCAGCTGCACCAGGTTCGCAATCTTCAGGAAGAGCCGCACCGCCTCGGGATCGTATGCGGTGCCGGAACCGGCGAGCAGGGCTTCCATCGCCGCGGCCTTGGTCAGGCCGGACTCGACGAACCCGACCGCCACCGCCAGGCAGCGCGCCGTCCAGGGGATGGAGTTGCCCGCCAGGCCGTCGGGATAACCGCGACCGTCGAAACGTTCGTGGTGTGCGCGCACCGTCTCGCCGACTTCGGCGCGACCGTCGACCAGCCCCGCGAGGGTCTGGCCGTAGATGGGGTGGTGGTGCAGCGTCGCGAGCTCGCGCTCCGACAGCTGGCTGGACTTGGTCCGGAAGGCGCGGAGCATCTCGCGCGGCACGCCGATGAGGCCGAGGTCGCACAACCAGGCGGCGGTGCGGAGGGCGTGGCCCTCGGGCGCGCTGAAGTGACTGGTCGCGGCCATCTGGGTGGCAAACTCCACCAGCGCCTTGGCCTGGCCGCCGAGGATCGGGTCGTAGGTCGTGAGGATGCGGCGGCAGAGCTCGAGCGAGTGCTCGTAGTTCCGGGCCAGCTCGCGGTTGGCGGCGTCGAGCTGCTGGCGCTGCTGCTCCAGGTCGCGCACCTTGGCCTCGAGGGCGGAATTCGCGGTCGTCAGCTGGCCGTTGAGGTCGAGCGTCCGGGCCTGCAGCTCCGCGTTGTGCGTCACCAGCTCGTGGCGGTGCACGGCGTTGCGCACGGTGGCGATGAGCTCCTCGCGCAGCCAGGGCTTGGCGATGAAGCGGAAGATTTCGCCCTTGTTGATCGCCGCGATGATCGTCGGCAGGGCGAGGACCGCGGTGATCAGGATGCGCGAGGCGTTCGGGCGCAGCTGGCGGCTGGCGATGAGGAAATCGAGGCCCATCATCTCCGGCATGCGCTGGTCCGAGATGATCACCGCGAAGTCGCGCTCGGCGAGGATCGCCAGCGCCTTGAGCGGGCTCGTGCAGCTGACGACGTGGAAGTGCTCCCGCTCGAGGGTGGCCTTGAGGGCGGAAAGGACCACCGGTTCGTCGTCGACGATGAGGACCGTGGGTTCGGCGGGCGGCGTGGCGGTGGTGGCGGGTTCGGTCATGCGGAGGCGCAGCGGGCCCGCGGCGCAGCCAGCGGGAATACACGGCGGGCAACGGCCCGGCCGGAATCGATGGATGCTAACCGACGGTCCCTCATGAATGTAGTCTGAGGGCCTTATCATCGGCATCTTTCGGCGAAAATGTAGCGCACGATTGCGGCGCCGGTGCGACGCGCGCGGGGCGGGGGCAATTTTTTCCCGCGGTGCCGGCCGGATTTCGTGTCCGAGGCTCTCCGCGTTTTTCTATAATTGTATTTCATTCCGGTGAAGCGGGTTCCATGGAGGTCCGGCGGCGTGGCACCGGCTTTGCTAAATCGGACCGGCATGATTGAACCCATCTTCCAGAACGACAGCTACCAGCTGGCGCGGAAGCTCCTCGACGCCGCCGCCCTCCGCCAGGAGGCGATCGCGTCCAACGTCGCCAACGCGGAGACGCCGGGTTACCATCGCATGGACGTCGCGCCGGATTTCGCCTCGCAGCTCAAGGCGCGCGTCGCGGCCGGCGACATCGGGGCGATCGCCGACGCACCCGCGCCGCGCCTGACCGAGGATCCGACCGCCCGTACCACGCGGCCGGACGGCAACACGGTGGAGATCGAGCACGAGCTCCTCGCGATGAACCGGAACGCGGTCGAGTACGACTACCTGACCGAGGTCGTCTCCACCAACCTGAAGCAGCTCAAGCTCGCCATCAGCGGCAAGAATTCCTGAACCCCGCCGCCCCGCCATGAATCTTATTTCCGGAGTCGAACTCAGCGCCGGCGCGCTCAACGCGCAGAAGACCCGCCTCGACATCGTCGCGCAGAACATCGCCAACGCGCAGACCACCCGCACTGCCGCGGGCGTGCCTTACCAGCGGCAGGTGGTGTCGTTCGAGACGCAGCTGATCCATCAGGAGGGCTCGGGCGGTCCCGCGCTCCAGGGTGTGCGCGTGGCCGGCATCACCGCCGACCGCACGCCCGGCCAGCAGGTGTACAACCCGCAGCACCCGGACGCCGGCCCCGACGGGCTCGTCACCATGCCGAACGTCAATCTCGCCTACGAAATGGTCGACCTCATCACCGCGTCGCGCGCCTACGAGGCCAACCTCTCGGTCGTGAAGAACTCCAAGCAGATGGCGATGAAGACCCTCGACATCGGCAAATAATTCCCGCGCCCCATGTCCACCATCGGCTCCGTCAACTCCATCCTCCCCGGCCTGACCGCCACGCGGCTCGAGGGTCCCGACGTCACCCTGCCGAAGCTCGGCCTCGTCCAGGCTCCGGGCGCCACCGCCCCGACGGATGGCTTCGGGCAGATGCTCGACGGCCTCGTGGGCCTCGTCGATGCGAAGCAGCAGTCCGCCCAGGCCATCACCCAGAAGGTGCTGCTCGGCGACTCCGACCAGCTGCACCAGAGCGTCATCGCGATGCAGGAGGCCTCGGTCGCGTTTTCCCTCATGGTCGAGGTGCGCAACAAGCTCGTCGATTCCTACCAGGAACTCATGCGCATGCAGGCCTGAGGCCGCGGCACTTTAAACTCCTTTGATGAAAAACTTCGCCCAGTCCCTCCTCGATCTCTGGAAGCAGCTCGGGATCAACCAGCGCGTCTCCCTCGTCGTCACCGCCCTCGGGGTCGTCGGCGGGCTCGTCGCCGTCGTGATGTGGTCCCAGCGCCCGGATTACCAGCTGCTCTATGCGCGCATGGGCGACAAGGACGCCGCCGCCGTCATCAGCTACCTTGAGACGCAGAACATCCCGCATCAGGTCACCGCCGGCGGCACCGCCGTGCAGGTGCCCGCGAGCATGGTCTACAAGATCCGCATGGACCTCGCCGGCAAGGGGCTGCCCAGCGGCGACGGCGTGGGCTTCGAGATCTTCGACAAGGGCCAGTTCGGGCTCTCCGACTTCGTGCAGCGCACCAACTATCTCCGCGCCCTCCAGGGCGAGCTCGCCCGCACCATCGCCCAGCTGCAGGGCGTCCGCGCCGCCCGCGTCATGATCGTCCAGCCCGAGAACCGCCTGCTCCTCACCGAGCAGGGCGTGAAGTCCACCGCCTCCGTCTTCGTCGACATCGGCGGCGGGCGCCTCGACGCCGACCAGGTGAACGCCATCCGCAACCTCGTGGCCAACGCCGTGCAGGGCCTCGTGCCCGACCAGGTGGCCGTCGTGGACAACCGCGGCCACGTGCTCTCCGAGGAATTGAAGCAGGATCCCACGCTCGGCTCGGCTTCCTCCCAGATGCGCTACAAGCAGCAGGTCGAGGACTACATGGCCAGGAAGGTCGAGACCATGCTCGCCGCCGTCATCGGCCCGGGCAACGCGGTTGTCCGCGTCTCGGCCGAGATCGACACCGAGGCCACCACCCAGACTTCCGAGAAATTCGATCCCGAGGGCCAGGTCGTGCGCTCGCAGACCACCGTCGAGGACATCAGCAATACCGCCGAGTCGCGCACTGCCGGCGGTGCCGTGGGCGTGAGCGCCAACGTGCCGGAGAAGAATCAGGGCGCGACGGACACCGCTCGCCCGGTCTCGACGACCGAGGCCAACCGCAAGAACAGCACCACCACCTACGAGATCAACCGCGCAACGACCAACATCACGCGCAACCCCGGCACGGTGAAAAGCATGACGGCGGCCGTGTTCATCGCGGCGCGCATGGTCACGCCGCCCGTGGCGGCCGACGCCCCGAAGGGCGCGCCCGCCCCGGAGCCGCAGCCACAGAAGCGCTCGGCGCAGGAACTCGACGCCCTCCGCCAGATCGTAATCAACGCGCTCGGCCTGAAGCCGGTCGCCGGCCAGACGCCCGAGTCGCTCGTCTCCCTCGAGGAAACCACCTTCCAGGCCGCGGAGCACGTCCCGGCCCAGATCGACGCGATCGAGAAGGCCAGCCGCTGGCAGGGCTGGATCGAGGCCGCGAGCCACTGGACCTCCGTGGCCGGCGCCGCCCTCGTCCTGCTTGTCTTCTGGCGGATGTTCCTGCGCCAGAAACCGGAGGCCGTGCCGGTCGAGGTCCTCTCGCTCAGCCCGTCCGCCGCGCGGTCGCTGCCGTCGTCGTCGAGCACCGTGACCCCCGAATTGCTCAACGAACTCATCCGCCACAAGCCCGCCAACGTCGGGGTCGCGCTCCGCGACTGGGTCTCCGCCGGCGCGGGTCCCGCCCCTGGCGGCAAGAACTGATTTTCCGTCCCCATGGCCGACTTCGACTACGCCAAGCTCAACCGCCAGCAGAAGCTCGCGGTCTTCCTCATCGTGATCGGCCCGGAGGCGGCCGCCGAGGTGCTGCGGCAGTTTGACGATCCCGAGATCGAGCAGCTCTGCCGCGAGATGTCCGCGTGCCCAATGATTCCCGCCGCGGCCCAGCGGCTGGCGATGGACGAATTTTCCGCCCTCGTGGCGCAGAGCGCCGGCGCCGCCCTCGGCGGGGCCAGCTACGCGCACCAGGCCCTCGGCATCGCCAAGGGCGAACAGAAGGCCGCCGCCATCATGGACCGCGTCGGCCCGGCCGGCGCCCCGGTGGACGTGATCAAGGAGATCGGCGAGATGGAGGCCGGCCAGATCCACAACCTGCTCAAGTCCGAGCAGCCGCAGACCATCTCGTTCATCCTTTCCTATCTCGACGGCGCGAAGGCCGCGGCGGTCTTCGGGCTGCTCGACCCCGAGGTCCGCGAGGAGGTCATCGAGCGCCTCGGCACGATCGAGGCCACCTCGCTCGAGCTCGTGGGCCGCATCGCGCGCAGCTTCGGCCGCCATGCCGACACCAAGTCCCGGCCGACCTACCACCGCAGCGGCGGCGTGCGCGCCGCGGCGGACCTGATCAAGCTGCTCGACAAGGAGACCAGCAAGACGCTGCTCGGCCGCCTCGACGAGCGAAACGCCAAGCTCAGCGCCTCCATCCGCAAGAAACTCTTCGGCTTCGAGGATCTCAACCGTCTCACGCCATCCGACCTGCAGCGCGTGTTGCGCGAGGTGGACTCCTCCAACCTGGCCATCGCGATGAAGTCCGCGAGCGAGGGGCTGCGCGGCAAGATCTACGCCGGCATCTCCAAGCGCGCCGCCGAGAGCCTCAAGGAGGAGCTCGAGATGCTCGGCTCCGTCCGCCTCAAGGACGTCGAGGCCGCGCAGGACGGGATCATCCAGGCCGTACGCCGCCTCGAGGAGGAGGGGCACATCACCCTGGAGGCGGAAACCCAGAGTGTGGTCGCCTGACCATGGCCTTCTCGAACCTCATCGCCTTCGATCGCACCCTGGCTGGCGCCGCCATCCCGGGGCACACCGGCCGGTTTTGCACCGAGGCCGAGCTCGCCGCGCACGCCGAGGCGGCCTACCGCCGCGGCGTCGATGCGACCCGTGCGCTGGCCGACCAGCAGATGGTCGATTCACGCGCCGAGATCGGTCACCTCAGCGAAGGGGTGCTGGGCAAGCTCGGCGCGCTTGAGCCGGCCCTGCTGGCGCAGCTGCGCGAGGCCCTGCCGGGCCTCGCCGTCGAGATCGCCCGGCGCCTTCTTGCCGGTTACGAGCCCGCGCCCGAGATCGTCTCGCGCCTGTGCGAGGAAGCCCTTGCCGAGCTCTTCCCCGAGCGGGAAAACCTTGAGCTCGCCGTCTCGGCCCGCGATGCCGCGCTGCTTGAGAACGTCAGCCCGGAATGGATGACCCGGTATCCCGGCCTCCGCGTCCGGATCGATCCCTCCTTCACGCCCGGCGACTGCCAGGTGCGCAGCCGCTTCGGTCTGACCGACGGGCGCCTCGAGACCAAGCTCAACGCCCTCGCACATGGCCTGGCCGCCGGCTGAACCATCGCGCCGCATCCTCCCATGACCTCCAGCGTGGCCCCCCTTGTCGACTTGCTGCGGACCCAGGTCCGCCATCTGCCGCCGGTGCAGCGCGTCGGCACGGTCACGGGCGTCGCCGGACTCATCATCGAGTCGGACGGACCCAATCTCGGGCTCGGCGAGCATTGCCTCGTGCGATCGCTGCGCTCGGACGAATTCAGCGTCCGGGCGGAAGTGGTGGGTTTCCGCGAACACCGCATCCTGCTCATGCCGCTCGGCGAAACCGCCGGCCTGCACGTCGGCTGCGAGGTGGTCGCAAGCGATCATCCGGCCATCCCGCGCGCCGGCCCGCAGCTGCTGGGCCGAGTGCTCGATGCGCTGGGCCGGCCCTTTGACGGGCTCGGCCTGCTGCCGCCCGGCCGGACCGGTGCGGCATTGTCCGCGCCGCCGCATCCGCTGCGCCGCCGCCGCATCCGCGAGCCCTTCGTCACGGGCGTGCGCGCGATCGACGCCTTCATTCCCTTCGGCCGCGGTCAGCGGCTCGGCCTGTTTGCCGGTTCCGGTGTGGGTAAGTCGACGCTCATGGGCATGATCGCCCGGGCTTCCGAGGCCGACGTGGTGGTCATTGCGCTCGTGGGCGAGCGCGGCCGCGAGGTCCGCGAGTTCGTCGAGAAGGACCTCGGCCCGGAGGGCATGCGCCGCGCGGTCGTGGTCGTCGCGACCTCCGACACCCCGGCCCCGCTCCGGCTGCGCGCGGCCTTCACCGCGACGGCGATCGCCGAGGCTTGGCGCGACGAGGGAAAGAATGTGCTTTTCATGATGGACTCGGTCACGCGCTTCGCGGTCGCGCAGCGCGAGATCGGGCTTGCGATCGGCGAGCCGCCGACGACCCGCGGCTACACGCCGTCGGTGTTCGCGATGCTGCCGCGGCTGCTGGAACGCACCGGGGCGGGGGAGCAGGGGAGCATCACCGCGCTCTACACCGTGCTGGTCGAGGGCGACGACATGAACGAGCCGGTGGCGGACAGCGTGCGCGGCATCCTCGACGGCCACATCGTGCTTTCGCGCTCGCTCGCCCATTTCAACCATTACCCGGCGATCGACGTGCTCGAGAGCGTGAGCCGGCTGACGCGCGACGTCTGCACGCCGGCGGAGCAGGCGCTGGCCGGGCGCGCCCGGGAGCAGCTCGCGCTTTACCGCCGGAACGAGGACCTGATTTCCATCGGCGCGCACCAGAAGGGCGCCAACGCCGCGCTCGACCAGGCCATCGCGCTGCACGAGCCGCTCCGCAAGTTCCTGCGCCAGGGCGTGGACGAGCACACGCCGCGCCAGCAGTCCTTCGCCCGCCTCGGGCAGATCCTCGCATGAAGCGCTTTGTCTTTCCCCTCCGTCCCGTGGCCATGCTGCGCGAGCACCGCGAACTGCGCGCGCGGGAAATCTTTGCCGCGTCAGTGCAGGAGTTCGTCCGCGCGGGGGAGGCGCACGAGCGCGCCCGCCGGCGCGTCACGCAATTTGCCGAGGCCATGACCGGCCGCCGCGACGGCCGCTTCGGCGCCGCCGCCGAGGCGCAGAACCTGGTCGCCTACCGCCGCGAATGCGCGGTTGAGGCCGAGGCCGGCCGCGCGGTGCAGGCCGCCCGGACCGTCATGGAGCAGCACCGCCGCGAGCACCTTGAGGCCCACCGCCGGCTCGAGGTGATCCGCCGACTCGAGACCCATGCCCGCACCGCGCACCGGTTCGAGTCCGCCCGGCTCGAGCAGGCCGAGCTCGACGACTTTTCGTCCCGCCGCCACGGCAACCGCCTCGCCCCTTCCACGCCATGATCACCAAGCTGCAAAACCCGCTGGCCGCCGCCGTGCTGAGCCTCCTGCTCAGCGTCGGTCTCGGCGCCTACCTGTGCTGGCAGGCCGCCCTGCCGGCCATCAAGGTCGCGCTCGCGACCCGCGCCCGGCATGTCGAGGAGAAGAAGGCGAAGGGCTGGGACTTCTGGACGATCGAGATCGAGAACCTCTCGAACGAACTCAAGGACGAGCGGGCCGGGCTCAAGCAGCGCACCGGACTCCTCGACCAGCGGGCCGCCCGCCTCGATGCCGAGGAAAAGGCGCTGGCCCAGATCCGCTCCGACATCGAGCGGCTCCGCAAGGAAATCGGCGACCAGGTCATCGCGATCAACGCCGACGAGGCCAAGAACCTCCGCACGCTTTCCCAGACTTATACCAACCTCACGCCCAAGGCGGCCGTGGCCATCTTCCGCGAGATGGACGACACGACCGCGGTCAAGATCCTGTCGCTGATGAAGCCGGAAGTGGTCGGGCACATCTTCGAGGAGATGAGCCGCACCGCCGGGCCCGACGGCTCAATGCTCGCCCGCCGGGTTGCGCTGCTCTCGGAAAAGCTCCGGCTGATGAAGTCCGGCAAGCCGGACAGCCCGGGCTGACCCGACATTTTCAAGCGCGCCATGGACGGCGCGCACGATGGCCACGGAGGGTCGCTTCAACCATGCAACTCTCCGCCTCCCTCCCATCCCTCGATCCCGCCGCCATCGCCGCCCAGCCCGGGTCCGGCGCCTCAGGTCCCGCGCCCGCGTCCACCGCGTCCGGTGATCCCGCGGGCGCCACATTCGCCTCGCTGCTGCCGGCGATCGGCCCTGCTGCGCCCGGTGGCCAGGCCTCGCTGGGAACGCCACACACCAGAGGTGAGGTCGGAGCGAATCTCTCCGGCCTTCCGGACACCGTGATCAACCCGCATCCGGCAAGCCGCATCGGTCTCACCTCGGCGCGGGCGGGAACCCGTCCCGTCGCAAAAAAAACCGCCGGTTCCGATCCGGCGGTCGATCCGTCCGCGACCGCTTCGATTCCGCCCGCAGTCGCGGACCGTGCCATTCCCGGAGTCCCGGACCTGGCAGCAACGGGAACACCGTTGCCGCCCGGCACGGCTTCCGGGGCGGGGCAGTCGGATTCCACCGGAGCCGCGGCCGCCGTGTGCTCCGGCCCGGTGACCGTTCCGGTTGCCAGCCGCGGTGGCGTCGCGGCGGCGGTGACGGGCGTTCCTGTTCCCGGTGGCACGATCCCGGTGGCGCCCAGTGGCAATGCGGCCCCGGCCTCGCCGGTCGCAGCGCTCGCGGGAAAATCTCCGGCCGCGGAGCCGGTCAACGCATCGGATACCGCAACG
>Ga0265319_1002404_pt1 | contig 10277 bp, 11 predicted proteins | sample 4824metaG_FD_192443 | JGI IMG/M metagenome (GOLD analysis project Ga0265319, IMG submission 192443) | Rhizosphere microbial communities from Carex aquatilis grown in University of Washington, Seatle, WA, United States - 4-8-24 metaG | ecosystem: Host-associated > Plants > Roots > Rhizosphere >... | reverse complement strand
CCCCGGGGGCAAGGGCCTGGGGTTCGTCACGTCGACACTCGCCGCCCCCGTGACGGCGGCCGAGGCCGCGCTCAGGCCGCTCTCCTTCTCGGATTTCGCGGGCCAGGCGAAGACCATCGAGCGGCTGCAGGTGATGGTCGGGGCCGCGAGGAAGAGGGGCGACCCGCTGAACCACATCCTGCTCTCGGGGCCGCCCGGCCTCGGGAAGACGACCCTCGCCTTCATCCTCGGCGCCGAGCTCGGCAAGAGCGTGCGCGTGACCTCGGGCCACGTCGTCGAGAAGGCGGGCGACCTCGCGGGCCTCCTGACAAACCTCGAGGAGGGGGACATTCTCTTCATCGACGAGATCCACCGCATCCCGAAGACGGTCGAGGAGTACCTCTACTCCGCGATGGAGGACTTCCGGATCGACATCATGATCGACCAGGGGCCGAACGCGCGCAGCGTCCGCCTGACGCTGCCGCGGTTCACGCTCATCGGGGCGACCACCCGGGCGGGGCTCCTCACCGCGCCGCTCCGGTCCCGGTTCACGCTCCAGACGAGGCTCGACTACTACGACAAGAAGACGCTCCAGAGCATCGTGCGCCGGTCCTGCGCCCTCCTGAAGGTCGAGATCGACGACGGGGGCGCCGCGGAGATCGCGAAGCGCGCGAGGGGCACGCCGCGGGTGGCCAACAACCTCATCAACTTCATTCGCGACTTCGCCCAGGAGAGGGCGAAGGGCGTGATCACGCGCGACGTGGCCGCAGGCGCCCTCGAGCTCCTCGAGATCGACGCCGCCGGGCTGGACGAGATGGACAAGCGCATGCTGCGCGCCATGGCCGAGAACTACCGCGGGGGCCCCGTCGGCATGAGCACGATCGCCGTGGCCGTGGGCGAGGAGTCGGAGACGCTCGAGGAGGTGCATGAGCCCTTCCTCATCCAGGAGGGCTACCTCCAGCGGACCCCGCAGGGGCGCGTCCTCACCGAGAGGGGCTACGCCGCGGTCGGGCTGAAACCCGCGGGCGACGGCCAGGGCTCGCTCCTGTAGGCGCCTCGAGCCCGTGACGCCGCTCGGCTTTACGCTCGCCGTCCTCGGGATTTCATACCTGGCGGGCCTCCTCGGCTCGCTGGTCGGCGTGGGCGGCGGGATCATCGTTGTGCCGGCCCTCACGCTCCTGATGGGCGTCAGCATCCAGAAGGCCATCGCCGCGTCGATCGTCTCGGTCATCGCGACCTCGAGCGGCGCGGCGGCCTCCTACGTGAGCCAGAGGATCACGAACATGCGCCTCGGGATGGTCCTCGAGGTGGCGACGGTCATCGGGGCGATCACGGGGGCGTACCTGGCCGCCTGGATCTCCGGGAGGGGCCTCTTCCTCATCTTCGCGGCCGTGCTCGGCTACACGGCCTGGTCCATGGTGCGCCCGAAGGGCAAGCCGAGGGAGCCCGAGCCGGACGGGCTGGCCGACAGGCTCAGGCTCCACGGGTCGTTCTTTGACCGGTCGCTCGGGCAGGAGGTCTCCTACAGGGTCTCCAAGACGAGGCTCGGGCTTGCCGTCAGCTATGTCGCCGGGGTCTCGAGCGGCCTCCTCGGGATCGGCGGCGGGGTGCTAAAGGTGCCGGTCATGAACCTGGCGATGGGCATCCCGATCAAGGCGTGCACGGCGACGAGCAACTTCATGATCGGGGTCACCGCGGCCGCGAGCGCCGCGGTCTACCTGATGCGCGGGGAGGTGCTGCCCTTTGTCGCAGCCCCCGTCGCCGTCGGCGTGCTCCTCGGCGCGAAGACCGGGGCCAGCCTCATGGGCGGGATGAGGAACAACAGCATCAGGCTCGTGTTCGTCGCCGTCCTCGCCGTCTCGGCCATTCAGATGCTGCTGAAGGGACTGCGATGACGGCGCCCACCGGAAAGCGCGCCGCAACGGCCGAGGATGCGATAAGCGCAATCCTTCGGCTGGGCGTGTCCGCGAGCCTCCTTCTCATCGGGACCGGGTCCGTCCTCTCGTTCACGAGGCGCGGCGGCTACGGGAGCGGCGCCGCTGAGGTCGCGAGGCTCGCCGGGCCGGGAGGGTCCTTCCCGCGGACCCTCTCGTGGCTTCTCGGCGGCCTGGGGCACCTCGACGGCCAGGCGGTCATCGTGGCCGGCCTTCTGCTCCTCATCGCGACCCCGGTCATGCGGGTGGCGGTCTCGCTGGTCGTCTTTGCGAGGGAGCGCGACCGCGTCTATCTCGCGATCACGGCGACCGTGCTGGCCCTGCTCCTCCTCTCGTTCGCCCTCGGGAGGGCGGGATAGTCAGCGCGCGCAGGCCCGGACCCAGGCCGGCCTCAGCGCGTCGTCACGCCGCGTGGACTCGGAAGAGCGAGGGTGCCGGATCCCGCCGGAACCATCGAGACAAGCCTCAGGCCCATGGGGATGAAGTGCGCCCGCACGATGAACCCGACCGCGACGGTGATCTGCACGGCGCCCATGAACGCGAGCCAGAGCGCCCTCGCGCTGTCCTGATCCGACCTCGTCGGCGGGAAGAGCGAGGGGAAGGCCTTCGGGAGGATTTCCATGGCCGCGCCTAGGGCGGCAAAGACGAGGGCATTGAGGGCGTTCATCGGTTTAAGGTTGGTCACTGCGGGCGATTCAAAGTTGCGGATTCGCCCCACAAATAAGCCTGTGGCGTGCCAGTCCGGACCCCTCATCCCTAGTTGCTGCAATCCATTGCCTTAGCCAATGTTGCCCATTATTCGCCCCGTGCAATTCAGGCAAAGTGCATAGTAGACCCCAGTGCGGTCATGCAAGATGCCGGGCGCAATCCCGGCCTCGGCCCCCCTAGAGGTCTCCGAGCTGGGGGCGCAGAACGACTTCCTCCACCACCGTCCTGCGCGTCATCTTGTAGACTGACAGGAAGGCCTGGGCGACGTCCTCCGCGGGCATCATGCGCGCCTCGGGGACGCCGCTCCCCTTCCACGACGGCGACACGGTCGCCCCCGGATGGACGCAGCACACGCGCACGCCCTTGTCCCTGAACTCGGCGCGCATGGACTTTGAGAGGCCGGCGACGCCGAACTTCGCGGCGCAGTAGGCCGACGCCCCGGGAAGCGCCGTGATCCCCGCCACCGAGCCCATGTTGAAGATGTCCCCGCGCCGCCGGCGGACCATCCCCGGCGCGAAGGCCCGCGTCACGAGGAACAGGCTCCTCAGGTTCGCCGACAGCATGCGGTCGAAGTCGGCCACCGGCGTGGAGAGGAAGGGCGCCCCGAAGTACTTGCCCGCGTTGTTGACGAGGACGTCGACCGCGCCGAAGCGGGCCCGCACGGCGGTCCCGAGGGCGTCGACGGCAGCCTCATCCGAGACGTCGCATGGGAAGACGGCGGTGACGGCGCCGAGGCGCGCGCAGGAGCGGGCCACCGCGGCGAGGTTGGCCGCGCTCCGGGCCACGAGCGCCAGCCTGGCGCCCCGCACGTCCGCCGCGAAGGCCCTCGCGATCGCGGCGCCGATGCCCTGCGAGGCGCCGGTGATGACGATGACGGGTGCCTTGGGTCTTGGGGGCATGCTGCGGGGGCCGCCCTAGCAGACGAGCGACGAGAAATTCATGAAGTCCGCGGCGAAGCCGCCCTTCACGCCCTTGCAGATCACGCTCACCGCGTCGTGGGAATGGAGCGACTCGAGGTGCGAGCAGGCGATCTGGAAGTCGCAGATCCGCTTGTCGGCGTCGAACTCCCGGTAGAGCAGCCGGGCCGCGTCCTCGACGAACTTCAGGTTGGCGCCGTTCAGCTCGGCGAACGCCTGCTCGTCCTCGCGCTTCACCATGACCTGGGTCTCCGTCTTGAGCGCGCGCACGCACATGGCGTGGACGTCCTCGATCCAGATCTTCCGGCCCTTGGCCTCCTCGAGCGTCAGGCGCGCCTTGCTCCTCTGGGAATGCGGGACGCCGTAGACCCCCCGCGTGTCCCGGGCGTGCTCAGCCAGCTCCGCCGAGCAGGGGCACGCCGACGAGTAGACGAAGTCAAAGTGGACGAACCTGCGGTAGTCCCCCGAGCGGGTCACGACGCCCTCGAACCCGGCCCTGTAGAACTGGTAGCCCTCTAGGCCGCTGCGCAGGCTCTTCTGCATGATGGGGTACGAGAACTCGAGCTTCAGGCGGGCGTCCTTGCTCTCGACCCGCCTCAGGTAGGACTTGAGGATCCTGCCGACGCTTTCGCCCGTGAACACGTCGGCCTTGTGGTCGTAGAACGAGCGCACGATCCGGCTCATGTTGATCCCCTTGAGCTCCGCCTCGAGGGACACGGTTCCCGTCACGCTCGTCTCCAGCACCAGGGAGCCGCCCTTCTTCGTGCGGATCTTCAGCGGCAGCTTGAAATTGGACACGCCGACCTGCTGGATCGGCACGTGGGCGCCCTGGATCGTGCTGTGCGCGACGTCCATGATGTCGGGCATCGAATCGCGGTACTTGGCCGAGGGCCTGAAGCGCTCGTCGTAGGCGCTTGCGATCAGCGGGCGCGTCCCGTTGGCCGAGGCGTGCAGGTACATGGGCTTCTTCTTGCTCATGCGGGCACCCCCGGTCCGCGGTACTCCGCAAAGTTCCTCGGCGTCTCGTACAGGCGGACGCTGTGCAGCGCCCCCGCCCTGATCCTGGGGGCGATCCGGCCCCAGAAGGCGACGACCAGGTTCTCGGCCGTGGGGTTCACGCCCCTGAGGAAGTCGACGTCCTTGTTGAGGTTGCGGTGGTCGCAGGGCCCGACGACCGCCTTCTCGAGTATCTTCTTCAGGTCGCCGAGGTCCAGGACGTAGCCGGTCTCGCGGTCCGGACGGCCGCGCACCGTCACCTCGAGCACGTAGTTGTGGCCGTGGCCGTTTGCGTTGGCGCAGGGTCCGTACGTGCGCTCGTTCCACGCCCTGCTTCGCGCGGGGTTGTGGAGGCGGTGGCCGGCGTTGAAATGCACCTGCCTGGTGATGTACACGTCCGCCGTCCGTGGGTCTTCGGCAAGCTTGCGCATGGAGGGTCAGAGGTAACACAAAACAGTCACGGGTCAACTCGCGGGAGGAAATTCCGTTGCGCTGCCGGCGGGCGCGTACTGACACTGGCGAATGGCGATGAGGTTCTGCATACTGGGGAGCGGCAGCTCGGGCAACAGCGCCCTTGTCGTGACCGAGGGGACCCGGGTGCTCCTGGACGCCGGCTTCTCCGCCCGCAGGCTGGGCGCCCTGATCGCGGCCGCCGGCGAGTCGATCGAGCGCGTCGACGCCGTCTTCGTCACCCACGAGCACAGCGACCACTCCTCGGGGATCGAGAGCCTGAAGAAATTCCCGAACCTCAAGTTCTTCGCGAACGCGGCCACGGCGCGCGCCGTCCAGAAGACGCTCACGTGGAGCCCGGAGTGGAAGATCTTCGAGACCGGCACGTCGTTCCAGTTCCGCGACCTCGAGGTCGAGAGCTTTGCCATTCCCCACGACGCCCAGGACCCGGTGGGCTTCCGGTTCACGAGCGGCCTGGACGGCGACCTTTTCCTGCCCAGGCGCACGCTCGCCTGGGTGACGGACCTCGGGCACGCGCCCATGAGCGTGCGCGACCGCATCCGCGAGTCCGACGTCGTCGTCGTGGAGGCCAACCACTGCCACCGCATGCTCGAGGCCGACCCGAAGCGCTCCTGGACCCTCAAGCGCAGGATCTCCGGGCGCCACGGCCACCTGTCGAACGAGCGCATGAGCGAGCTGCTGACGAGCGTCGCCAGCCCGCGCTGGAGGCGGATCTACCTCGCCCACCTGTCCCGGGACTGCAACTCGCGCGACGCCGTCGAGCAGGCGCTCATGGCGCTGCGCTCGGTCCTGACGTGCGAGTTCTCCATCGTCGGCCACGGCGAGGGCACGCCCTTCTACGAGATCGCCTGACCCCCTGCGGTCCTGGCATGCCCTTTCCGCCGGGGGCCGGCGTCGCCGGTTGACGGCGCGTCGCAATGGCGTTCACTTTGGGCGGCTCCCGGCGCCAACCTATGGATACAGAACCCATTCCCGTCACCGTCCTCACCGGCTTCCTGGGCTCGGGCAAGACGACCCTGCTGAACCGGATCCTCTCCGAGAGGCACGGGCGAAAGCTCGCCGTGATAGAGAACGAGTTCGGCGAGGTGGGGGTCGACAACCAGCTGGTGATCCAGAGCGACGAGGAGCTCTTTGAGATGAACAACGGGTGCATCTGCTGCTCCGTGCGCGGCGACCTGATCCGCATCCTCGGGCGCCTCCTCAAGCGCAAGGACCGGCTGGACGGCATACTGATCGAGACGACCGGCCTGGCCAACCCCGCCCCCGTGGCCCAGACGTTCTTCACCGATGACGAGATGAAGCGCAGCTTCCGGCTGGACGCCATCGTGACCGTGGTCGACGCGAAGCACGTCTCGTCACACCTCGATTCCGGCGACGAGTCGGTGAAGCAGCTCGCCTTCGCCGACGTGATCCTCCTCAACAAGACGGACCTGGTCGCTCCGGCCGAGCTCGACGCTCTCGAGGCGCGCATCCGGGGGATAAACGCGGTCGCCTCGATCCAACGGACGCAGAACTGCGACGTTCCGCTCTCGCGCGTGCTGGACGTGGGCGGCTTCAACCTCGGCAGGGCGACCGAGATCGACCCCGGCTTCCTGGAGCCCGAGTACCCCTTTGAATGGGCGGGCGCCTACGCCCTGCCGGCGGGGGTCCACGACCTCGAGATCGGCCACCCGGAGGGGGAGCACGGCCACGAACACGGCGACGGCCACCACCATCACCACCACGGCAACGCGGACGAGCTCGACGTCGCGGTCCTGCCGCTCGCCTCGCTCGGCGAGGAGGCGATCGCCGGCGCGCGCGACGCCGCGGTGGCGGTGTTCTCGGACTGGGAGAAGCGGGTCAAGGACGGCGAGGCGGTCGTTCCCGGGGCCATCCTGAACCGCCTGCTCCTGAAGGACGGATGCGGGCGCTTCGGGCTGGAGGTCGAGAAGCCCGGCCTCTACCTCGTCTTCGAGGGATGCGGCGAGGAGCCGCTCCACATCAGCGTCGGGGGCGACACCGTGAAGCCCACGTGGCAGGCCGACTACCACCTTGAGCACGAGCACAGCGAGGGCGTCTCCTCGGTCGGCATCCAGCAGCCGGGCGAGCTCGACGGCAAGCGCCTGAACGAGTGGATCAGCGGCCTGCTTCGCACCCAGGGCAACGACATCTATCGCATGAAGGGCGTCCTCTGCGTGAAGGGCGCCGCCCGGCGCCTCGTGTTCCAGGGGATCCACATGCTCTTCGACGCGAAGTTCGACCGCGACTGGGGGACGGAGCCCCGGGTCAACACCCTCGTCTTCATCGGGAAGAACCTGGACCGCGCCGCGCTCACGGGGGCCTTCAAGAGCTGCCTGTCCTCGTGAACGGCCCATGCAGCTGACCAAGCACTGGGCGGGCCAGCTGGACGACTACGTGATCGACCTTGCGTGGTCGCCAGACGGCGCGCTCCTCGCGGCCGCGTCGGCGGCGGGCCCGGTCGCCCTCCTCTCGGCCGCGGACGGCGAAAGGCGCCACGAGCTCCCGGGCCACGAGGGCGGCACCAACGCGCTCGCCTGGCGGCCCGGCACGGCGATCCTCGCCAGCGGGGGCCAGGACGGCGCCGTGAAGCTCTGGGACGCGGCGGTGGGCCAGCACTGCGGCACCGCGCCGCTCGGACGGCCCTGGGTCGAGCACCTGGCCTGGCGGCCCGGGGCCGCGGAGCCGATCCTCGCCGCCGCCGCGGGTCGCAAGCTCTGCTTCCTCGGGCCCGACGGCGCGGTGCGCCACGAGTTCAAGGACGCCCCGAAGACGATCACGGCCCTCGCCTGGCATCCCGCCGGCGGCTGCGCGGCCGTGGCGTATTTCGGCGGCGTGTGCCTGTGGGACGCGGACGACGCCGTGGCGCAGAGGGAATACGCCTACGGCAACGGGATCCAGGCCCTGGCGTGGTCGCCCGACGCCCGCTGGCTGGTCTCGGGCAACCAGGACCCGAGCGTGCACATCTGGATGCCCGAGAGCGACGTCGAGCTCCAGATGAGCGGCTACGAGGGCAAGGTGCGCCACCTCTCGTTCGACGCCGCAAGCCGCTGGCTCGCCACGAGCGGCAGCCAGGACGCCTGCATCTGGGACTGCTCGGGCGCGGGGCCCGAGGGCCGCGAGCCCGTGATGCTTCCCCACCCCGCCCCGGTCTGCGGCGTCGCCTTCCAGGGGGCCCACGGCCTCCTCGCGACGGCCTCCGAGGACGGGAGTGTGATGCTCTGGAGCCCCGAGCGCAGGCAGCCGATGAGGGCCACGGTCAAGATGCCGGCGGCGGCCACCCGCCTGGCCTGGTCCCCCGACGACGCGCTCCTCGCCATCGGGACGCAGCAGGGCTTCGTGTACGTCCTCCGGTGCCAGCCGTGAGCCCCGCCTCATTCCTTGGGCTGCCCGGCCCCCTCTGGCAGTCCCTCGGCCTCACGGCCGAGCTGGCCGCGGTGACGACCGTTGTCCTCGCCGCCGTCGGGCTTCCCCTCGCGCACTGGCTGAACACCTCGAGGCGCCGGATCGCGCCCGTCGTGGAGACGCTGGTCGCCCTGCCGCTCGTTCTGCCTCCGACCGTGATCGGGTTCTACCTTCTGATCGGCTTCTCGCCGAACCACCCGCCGGGCAGCTGGTGGGTGGCGATGACCGGCCACTCCCTCGCGTTCACGTTCGCCGGCCTGGTCGTCGGCTCCGTCATCTACTCCCTGCCCTTCGCCGTGCAGCCGTTCCAGGCCGCCCTGCGCAGCGTGCCGCAGGAGCAGCTCGACGCCTGCGCAGCCCACGGCGCCCCCCCCTGGCACGTCTGGACCCGGGTGCACCTGCCCCTGGCATCGCGCGGGATAGCGGCAGGCCTCACGCTGGGGTTCGCCCACACGCTCGGGGAATTCGGGGTGGTGCTCATGATCGGCGGCTCCATCCCGGGCGTGACAAAGGTCGCGAGCATCGCCCTCTACGACGAGGTCCAGAGCCTCGACTACAGCCGGGCGCACGCCTTCGCCGCGCTCCTGCTCGCCATCTCCTTCGCCCTGATCCTCGCGGCCACGCTCCTGCGCCGGCGCTCGCAGGCCCGCTAGTCCGACGGCCCGGCGCCGAATACGGCGTCCGCGTAGTTCTCGGCGCTGAAGGGCTGGAGATCCTCCGGGCCCTCGCCGAGGCCCACGAAGTATATGGGCAGCCCGAGCTCGCGCCAGATCGCGACAATCGCCCCGCCGCGGCTCGTCCCGTCCAGCTTGGTGACGATGAGGCCGGTGAGGCCGAAGCTCTTGTGGAAGGCCCGGGCCTGGACGATCGAGTTGCCCCCGAGGGAGCCGTCGACGACGAGCCAGGAGTGGTGCGGGGCAGCCGGGTCGATCTTCGCCAGCACGCGCCGGATCTTCGAGAGCTCGACCATGAGGTTGTCCTTCGTGTGGAGCCGGCCCGCCGTGTCGACGATGACCCAGTCCCTCCCGCGGCTCCTCGCCGCCTGCGCGGCGTCGAAGGCGACCGCGGCGGGGTCCGCCCCGCTCTGGCCTGCGACGAGCTCGATGCCGAGCCGGGTCGCCCACGACCGGAGCTGGTCGATCGCCGCGGCCCGGAACGTGTCGCACGCCGCGAGGATCACCGTCCCGCCCTCCTGCTTCAGGCGCCAGGCGAGCTTAGCCGCCGTGGTCGTCTTGCCCGAGCCGTTCACGCCTATGAGGACGATGACGGTCGGGGGGGCCCCGGACGCCGTGAGCACGCCCTCGGAGCCCTTGAGGGCGCGCCGGAGCACCTCAGCCCCTATTGCCGCGGCCTGCCGGCCCTCGAGGCCCGTTTCGCCGCGTGCCGCCGCCTGGATCTCCCGGAGGATCTCGCCCGTGGTCTCCACGCCGAAATCCGCCGAGAAGAGCGCCTCCTCCAGGCTCCCGAGCGAGGCGGCGTCGATCCTTCGCCCGCCGAACAGCCCGTGCGTCGTCGCCGAGATCGCGGAGACGGTCTTCGCGAGTCCCTCCCTGAACTTCTTGAGGAGCGATAGCACGGTCCGCCCGGAGCTGGGCTATTCCGAGGCCTTGCGCGAGTCCCTGCCCAGCTGGTCCTTCAGGCGGTCCAGGATCCCGTTGATGAAGCGCTTGGAGTCCGCGTTGGAGAACTGCTTGGAGATGTCGATGGCCTCGTTGATCGAGACGACCGGCGGGATGTCCTTCCTGTGGAGCATCTCGAACATCGCGATCCGCAGGATCGCGAGGTCGATCTTCGCGATCCTCTCGAATTCCCAGTTTTGGGCGAGCACCTTGATCTGCGCGTCGATCCCGGCCTGGTTCTTGATGACGCC
>Ga0265319_1002403_pt1 | contig 10278 bp, 20 predicted proteins | sample 4824metaG_FD_192443 | JGI IMG/M metagenome (GOLD analysis project Ga0265319, IMG submission 192443) | Rhizosphere microbial communities from Carex aquatilis grown in University of Washington, Seatle, WA, United States - 4-8-24 metaG | ecosystem: Host-associated > Plants > Roots > Rhizosphere >... | reverse complement strand
GTCTACCGGCGCGTCCGTGTCCACCTTGATTCCGAGAAAATCGAAAGCAAAGTGAAGATGGAAAGCCCCACCAATGAGGCCCGCCAAAATTCCCATTTCCGTAAAGCCTCCCATAAGGTTTCCCGCTAGGAAGTCTTGAACGGTTATGATCAAATCCGTTCCGATCATGACGGCCATACCCAGGACCATCAGAACTTTTGAAAGAAATGCGCTCATGCAATCACCCCCTTTTTAATTTTAAAATCCTTGATTTAATCCCACCGTGACTATTCCCAAGTCTACCGTCACAGGGCTTCCGGTGGATACAAAATTTGGAATTGCTATTCTAATATAACGCGCCAATCCCGAATTCCCTCCGGTTGGCCCCGCGTTCACTTGTGCCAATGTCAACGTAGTGGCTGCGCCTCCGCTACCGGCCCAATAAATTCCATCCGTACTCATTTGAACGCTACCCGTAAAGATGGAAGGCAAAACCCCGCCGGAGTAGGAATTAACGCCAACCGCTATGTCATAAATATTCCCCATGTCCATGACAACAACGGTGTTGGGACCATTGAAAATTCCAGCTCTGGAAATATAGTTCGCCGGTTTAATATTTAAAGTTACCGGACCGGAAACAATAACCGGAAGCGGACCGTCCACCGGCGTATTAGTTGCGGTCCATGTCGGTTCCGGCGTGTCCGTTCTTTGAGGCGTCGGGGTGAAGGTGTTAGTTATTCCCGGCGTAAAAGTATTCGACGCACCGGCCAAGGTATTTGTGAAAGTAGGCGTAAAGGTATTCGTCCACGTGGCCGTAGGAACAAAGGTATTTGTTATTGTCGGGGTGAACGTGATTGTAAAGGTGGGAGTGGCCGTTGGCGCCACCTGTTCCACGTAAAGCGGAATATTTCCCCGGTTGGCGTCAACGCCGGGGGGAATAAATCCGGCATTCAAACCGCTCCGGTCATATCCGTAAAGGCTCATTGAAAAAATATCTCCGGAGGATAAAAAGGTTGGAATTCCCAATCCGTCCATGCCCTCCTGTTGAATATTTCCCCCGATGTCTACGCCATGGTCAAGCACCCATAAAATAGTAGGGGTGGCCGTCACCGTGGAGGTGGGGGATAGCGTGGCCGTCGGAGTAATGGTGGGCGTGGGAGTTTTCGTGGCCGTCTTGCTTGCCGTCGGCGTAGGGCTTACGGTTTGAGTTTTCGTGGGCGTCTTGGTGGCCGTATTTTTCGGAGTGTTAGTCACCGTAAGGGTTGCGGTCCCGGTGGGGGTTTTCGTAGGGGACTTGGTGGCCGTATTGGTAAAAACGTTCGTCGAAGTGCCGGTGGGGGAGTTGGTGGCCGTCGGCGTCCGCGTAAATGTTTTCGTGCCGGTATTCGTCGGCGTAGGCGTAATGGTGGGCGTCGCGGACCCTGTTTGGGTGAAAGTGAACGTAGGAGTGCAAGTCACCTTATCAAACGGACCGCCACATTGAGCCATGGCCGAACCGGTAAGAATCATCCAAGCAAACAGCCCTACAATGAATTTTTTCATCGGCCACCCCCCAAAAATTTAACTATTTTTGACGCCTTCCACAAATTGGTTAAAGCCCCAACCCAAATGGGTAAAAGGGTTCCGCTCACCAACACAATTAAAAGGTTGGTCTTTCCCTTGACCTCCGCAACGTCCGCGATAAGTTGTCCTATAACTGGGTCAATCATTTTTCAATACTCGTTTATGAATTGGCCGAAAAATCCCGGCGTAATATTCCGGCAAGGGTCCCCGTTTTCCATGATGGCGCAAGCCCTTAAAAGAAGATCCCCTGAAACCTTGAAAGAAACGGGAACCATCGGGGCCACCCTCATCACCTGGGCCAACCGGACCCCATACATTTTCAATTTATCCCCGCTCCAAATATTTCCAAAGGTATAAGGAACCAAAAAACCAAAGGTTAAATAGTGGTCCCTTATTTCATCTATTGAGGCATGAATTCCGGCTTCAAGGGAGGGCATGACGGCCAAATGGTCCCCTTGGGAATTGTCTTCACTTTGTTGGCCGTAAAGCCGGGTATAACGGCAAGAGGAAAGCCCAAAAATATTCAAGGCCCTTAATTCTCTTTTGGTTAGTGGGTTGACCCAATCAATTTTAGTTTCGGGCATCTAAGGTCCTAACTCTGAATTGGACCGTGAATTGAGGGGAGTGAACGCCGGTTGTGACGGCCCGAATTAAAATTACCAGCGTGTAACCGATGCTCGAATAAGCGTAAAAATCTTTCGGTGCCCAATTTCCAAGTTCTCCACCGTTCGGATTATAAAATCCCAAGGGCATCATTTGCCAAAAAATAGGTTTGAGGGAATCGGTTATATCCTTGGGGCCAACTTGTCCCAGGTAACTGTCCGCTTCAAGCGTCAAAAGGGCCGTAGCGACGTTCCCGTAGCTAACACCGGCGCAAAATTGATCCACCATGACAATTTTCCCACCGGCCTTTGTTAAAAAAGTATCTAAGACGGTGACTTCACCCTGGGGACCGGCCCCGCCGGTAGGAACTCCGTCAAGGGTGTAGCGGTGATATTCGGTATCATCCGCCAATTTTATGATGTCTTTTTTTAAGATTTTCATTCATCAACCCCAAGGCCGACGGACACGTCACCATCGGCGGAAACATCTACCCCAAGGCTCACAGAGCCGGAAGAGGAAGCCTTAGTCATGGCCGAATTTCTTTTTTTCATCCAAATAAATACGCCCACCGCTCCGGCAATCATGGCCCCGACAACCCACCAAAGAATGTTTTTCATACCGTCGCCACCTTTAGAACTTTTTCAAATTTAAGCCATGCCATGAAACGCCGGGTTTGAGGGATAAAAATAATATCCTTCACCGTTTGAACTTCCAAAACCGGAGTAGTAAACACCCCAGGAATTGAGTAGACGCCCTCCGTCAATATTGTTTTTACGCTCTTGGCTTCACTTCTCGGTATCGCGTAAACCTTTTGAGGCCCAAAATAAATCAAGGCCCCAATTAAGGCAAAAAATCCTAAAATTATTCCGTCGGACCATTTCACAAAACCGATCCTCTCAACAAAGCCCAACCGGTGGGGAGGTTCCAAAAGTCTCTCCAGCCGTTTTTCAAGAGGGTACCGCCCCCGAACCCCTCGTAATGTAAAACCGTCAATCCATCTTTCCAAGCCACCCAGCGCCGGGCAAAAACTCCCTCGGCGGTCATCACCGGCCACATGAGAACGACGCCCACAACGGGAAGGAGAACCACCAAAGCCAACCACCAAAATTTAACGAAATAATATTTCATGCCGGGACAATCCCGTCTAGAGGGTCCCGCCCCTCCACCACGTTAGCAATCACGATGAAAGCGAAATAAAGAAATCCCAGGACCGCCGGGAGGATTAAAAACACGGTAAGGTAGGGGTGGGCTTTTATAAATTCAGTCATGCCGAAGTCTCCGTTTTAGAAAGGTTGTACAAAAAATAAAGAACAAAACCCAGGAGGCCAACCGCGATCAAATATTCAAAATGGCTTCCGACGAAAACAAAGAATTTTACGACGAACTTAAAAAGGGTTTCCACAAATTTGAAAACAGTTTTAAACCCTCCCCAAATCAGCTTGAAAAAATCAATAATATATTTGAGCGGACCCATTAGGAACCCGCCGGAGGCGTAGTTTTAATCCAGCCGAAAAGGAAATTCCAAATAGCGGAAGCGCCGGAAACAATTCCTTTTCCCAACTTGGAGGGGATGGCTGCCAAAGTGTCCGTTAAATCAGAAGTGAAAATATCCAACTCTTTTAAAACCAAAATCACGACGATTCCCACAACGGAAATCATCACGATATAGAGAATCAAGGTTTCGAGTTTTTCATTTTTCATTCATCACCCGCCGGTAAATTTTTGTCAATGTCTTGAAGGACCATCACCAACAAGCCCCCCGCGATCGCAACCAAGATGGTTAAAGCGATCGAATACCACCAATCAATCCTCAAAGGCCAAAAATGGACAACACATCACCCAGGAGGCCACCCCCCCCGCTCCTCGACGCGTCCATGCTTGAAATTTCAGCCTCTAACATGGCGTTATTGTTTTGGATGGTGGAGTAAAGGAAATAAAATCCGAAGAAAATAATTCCAACTCCGGTTAGCGACAAGAGAATCAAAGCTATGGTTTCGCCCTTCATGTTTTTCCCCTTACGTTAAGACGTTTGAACTTTTAACTCCAAAAATTCCCTTCCAAAATCCAGGGCTTACCAACAAATAGGGAAGCGCCCAAATCCGGCGGAAACCTTGGAGCCAATCTTGCCATTTTTTCGAAGGCTTGCCAGCAATCCAAGAACCGGACGCGTAAGCCTCTTGAAAATCCGTTTCGGCGGAAGTGTAGAAGGTAAAAACGTGGATGTTATTTTGGTTCATTTTGTACCCGAAGAAATGAAAGAGCGAGAGGGTACGGATGGCGCGGTAAAAAACCCACAAGAGAAAAGCGCCGGGGATTGCGAACCAAAAAAGCAGGTGAAGAATTCTTTTTAAAAGATCCAATTTACTCTCCCTTTTTCTTGGCCGTCCTCATAACAAGGGAAGGGCAAATTGAGCCGGTCAATAAGCGGACCGGCGCGCTTTAAATTTTAGAGGCCCGAATAGGGCGGGAACTTTCCAACGGATTTTTTCGCGGATTGCGAAAGGTTGGCCGTCACTTGGACAATCCGGAAGTTGGACCCCAAACCAGCTTGAGGCGTTCCGTTGGCGTTGACCAAGTGTTGCGCTTGGTCCGCGTTCAAGAAAGTTTTCTTTTCCCATTCGTGCCAGTTGTGGCCGTATTCGTCCAGAATATAAATTCCCGTCGGCAAAGTGAAACCGGCGGTCATGAATTCCGTGACGTTCCCGGCGTGTAAATTCACCGCCGACAATTGAGCGATAGGGTCCGTTCCGGAATCGGTTTCGACAATTCCGCTCTGATTGAGGCCCAAGCGCGCGGACCCCGATTCCTGGGTGGCCGTGTTGCTTCCGCCAATTTGTCCGTTGTTGGTGGAGAGCATATAAATATACTGTTGGACTTCCAAATCCGCGAGATTGTTGTTGTTGTAATTGGAGGGGGTGGCCTTGAAAAGTTTGATGTAGTTGATGGCGATATCGGCGCACTTTTCCCCGGCGGACATTTTCAGATCGGGGACCGTGTAGGCCGTCGCGTCAACCTGTAGACCGCTCAAATCATACGTCAACGACGCGGGGGTGACGGTTTCTCCGGTCAAAGCCACATCATCCCGGCTTCCGTCGGCCACAACGCCAACCTCGAACAAATTTCCGCCTTCAATTTGAAGGCTGGGTTGTTTGTTGTAACAGACCGGGCGGAAATAGGTGAACGGCTGTTGAGAGCCGGGAGTTTTCGCGTCAAAGTGGTCAATGGGGACCGTCACGGAAATGTTATACGTTCCCGGCGCGAAACCGGCGGTAAGCATTCCGCCGTCGTCAACCGGGGCAGGGATTCCGGTTTCCATGAAGTGTTTCATCCAGAGGAACCAAGCGGGAACGGAATTCATCTTGATACCTTTTCCGGCGTCAAGGCGCGTTCCGTTGAAGGAAACGTTTCCGAAAAGGTTCAAGAGATAGGGCCACAACGACAAGGGCGAAGTTTGGGCCATGAGCGGGGCGACGGTCCCGGCAACGGCGGAAATGACAACGGGGCCGGAAAGGGTTAAGAGGGTGTGACGAACCGGGGAGTTGAACTGGTAGGGAACCGCGACGAGATTACCGCCCTCCACGAAGGGGATAGGCTTTTTGAAAATGTTCACCGGTTTGATTGACTTCATGCGGAAAACTCCTTGAAAGTTTTGTTTCCCGCGATTCCTGAATTAGAACACTTGTATACCCGGTTGTCAACCGTAAATTTGGAAAGAGGCGTTTTTATTCGGGTAGGGGTCCCACCAATTATACTTTTCCGGTTGATTTTTCAGCTTTTCTTCAAAGGCTTTAAAATCCATTTTTGTACAAACGGTTGACGCGTCGTAGAGGGCTTGGGCTTCCTCCCCGTTGAAAAGAGGACCCACAAAAAAGATCCTTTGAAAATTCATTATCCAAGCCGGGCTCAGGTCCCGTTTGATTCGGTGAGTGTTGGCGTAAAAGTTTTGGTTATTTTGTCCCACAACGCGGATAAAAACGTCGAACTGGTCCCAATCTTCCTTGGAGGCCGTCAAGATCGCCAACTCTTCCGCGTGAATCGTGAAATTTCTAAAACGTTCGTCCCTCAAAATTTCCCAAATGGATTGTTGACCCTTCACCGCCGGGTTAATCAGTAGGACCAACAAAGGCCCCTTCCGCTCTTTGGCGTGGTCATTCCAAGCCGTTTCCAAATCGTCGGCATTCATTATTGACCAGGAAACAAAATCCATATCCTCCATTTTTTCTTGAATCGTTCGGCGCGGGGAAATCACTAGGTGAAGATCAGACCGCTCCTCCTCCTCCACCAAATCAAAGGTGAAGCCGGATTTTCCAACCCGGCCCCGCCCGATTATCAAAGTGCTTTGGCCTTCCATGTAAATTTTTTTACCCGTCAACTTGGTGGTCAAAACAACTCCCTTACTTTTTTTTCTTACTTTTCGGTTTGGCTTCCAACTTCCGGCGCGCAAACAAACGCCTAACAGGTCGCCTTACCAGCAAACGGGACAACGTTATTTTTTTTTTCACCATCCCGATTTTCTCCGGTTGGCGCGTCATCGCTTGCCGGTGGGTCCGTCGCCGGTGGGTCCGTCGCCGGTGGGTCCGTCGCCGGTGGACCGGAAGCGGGGGGGGCCGGAGGCGCGGAAGGAGGCGCTTGCTGATTTTTTAAATTCGCCTCCGCCTCTTCAAACAAAATATCCACCAACTCCTTGATGCTTTTCAGCGCCTTCAAAGACGCTTTTTCCAATTTGGCTTGGTCCATTTGCTTCTCCTTTTTTTCTGTGTGCTTACAATCCGGACAACACTTTAAATACCCGTAATGGGGGGAGCGGGAACATTCGTAAAGCGAAAACCCGCACCCCTCACAAAATAATTCTCTCAAAAAATCCTCACTTGTACTTCCGGAAAATCCATCTCCGGCATTTCCTTGGGGCAATATTTACAACGCCCTTTTCCCGCGTCAATGAAGATTGCCCCGTCAACGTTCAAAGCCGACGGTTTCCCCTTAACTTGGGTTGTCGCCAAAATTTCTTTATGACGGCATCCGGACCGGATGAAAATTTCATCCTTCTCCAAACTGACTACAGCCTTTGGCGCTACGAATGGTTCGGTCAATTTATTCAACCCCTTCCGGTTTAGATTCCAAATCTCCAGCCTTTGGTTTTATTTTTTTCCCTTTCCAAACGCCCTTTAACTTGGCAACGATACCGACAACAAAAGCCCCCACCAAAACCTTGATAGGGTGGTTCTTTGCCACCGTCGGCATGACCTTCATAAGCCCCGGCCTGACAACCTGGGCGAATAATTCCGATTCCTCGGTGGTCATGTCGTCAATTTCCAAACGGAAGGGGAGAGGGAGAGCGTTAAAAAGATTGAGGCAATTGTTGACCGCCTTGAACAACAACCGGGAAAAAGCCGGAAGCCCCAAGGCGAACTTATCCGCGTCAATTACGTATTCGGTTTTAGGTTCTTTGGAACTTTTCGGAATTTCACGACCAGTTCCCGGCGCTTTGCCACCAGAATCATTCCCGCCCCCACCACCCCCAGGAGGTTTAACCCCACCAGGGAGAGAACCGCCATCACTAGGGACCCGATCCCCGCCCCCACCAGCACCGCCACCGCTAGGATGGGCCGGAGAATCACCTCCCGAAGTATCGGACTCTTTGGTTTTTTTCGCGCCATTGGCTAACCTCTCCTTAGCTTTGTCTCGAAGGTGTTGTTTCTCCTCCGGCGTTAAAGGTTCTCTACGTGGCAAAGGTATCACCCGGTTCCGGTGGGGAAGGGCTTTCCCAAACCCACCTTTAAATAAAAGAATTTACAAATTTTTTCTTTACCTCAAAGCTCCCCCCACCTTTAGAGGTGGGTGGACCTTTCAGGCCCCCCGCGTTCGCGGGAACGGGGGGTTCCTGGGATGGTTTCCGGTCCCGGCCTACCTCTCGGTTGGCTGACTTAATAATAACATTGTTTTTTTTTCATTCTAGTATGTTAAAGTTATACTTAGTAATACCGTTTAAAGGTCATTTCAAAGGAGAGAAAAATGGAAAAAAAGAAAAATACCCCCCCAAAGGAACCTCCCAAGAGGTTGACGGACCAAAGGGACATCAAGCGAGTGGGGGGAGGCGCGGGAATAAGCCTACCCGTCAAAATGCTCTTAGAGCAGGGTTGGGGGCCGGGGGATACCCTTTGGCTTGAATCAGTCCCAGGAAAGGGCATTCTTTTGGAAAAATTTAAAAAGGTGTAGGTGGTTTTGCTTTGGTCTAACGGCTCTAGCGGTTTCACCGCTAGGGCTTTTTTTTTGTGTTCCGCCGGGCTTCTAATACATTTCCATAAAGGCCAGCCGTTCAATGTTTTCCGGTGGAGATGGCTGGAGTGTTGAGGCTTCAACGCTCCGGTGTATCCGGAGAAAATTTAAAAAAGGCAACGCCGGAGGCGTTGTACCGCTTGAGCAGGGCTGTATTCAGCCCTTGAAAAAAAATTTTCAAGGGATGGACTATATAAATTTTTTTCCCAGGATTTACGGGTTTAAAGCATTTAAATAATTTTTCGACGAAGGAGAAAAACACCTTAAAGGAGGAGGCAAACTTGCCGACGAAAGCCCGTCAAGGGCGAGAGGCAAGGAAGATAAAATCAGCCAAAAAGGGCCGTGTCAAGAGTACAGCCGTATACTTTGGCCCCCTACCTAGCGAAAAAGCCCCTTATTTTTGTGGGGTATACAAATGTCACCCCCACCGGAAGCGCGCTCCCCCTGGTAGGTAAAAGGATCCTTTTTGTTCTATCCGTGGGGGACCGCCGGAAGGGGTGGCTAAAATCGAATCGTAGTGCATATGGTGGGCCGTCCCTTGGGGCATACAAACGACAACCACAAGCCACCGGCCGGAAATTGTAGAACAAAAATCGAATAGTGTTCTACGTGGCCGGCCATGTAGAACACTAGGACCGGTTGTTGTACACTGTAGAACACCGGAAGATCCTCCGGTGTTGTACAAATCCGCGGGGAGGCAATATGCCAAAACTTTTAAAAGATGGTTGGCCGGAAACTGTTGGAATCCGAATACCGGAATACGGTAACGGACCGGAAAGAATCCAAAGGCCGGAGGCGATCAAAGCACTTTGGAAAGCCTACAAAATTTGGGTGGAAAAAAGGGGGGCATGGAGTTCAACGGTTTCCGATTTTATCCGTGAGGCTATTTGGGAAAAAATCGAAAGGCAAGCCAGCGACAAAAAGGGGAAAGGTTAATGGGTGGCTCTTGGCCTCCGGCCCGGGAAAAATATCAGTGTGACACGTGCCTTTGTTTTTTTTCCTATTCGGAAGCCTACTACCGGTTCGGCTTGAAGCCTTCAAGGTGCGCCGGTTGCCAGGGAGAAATTGACGTAAAGGCCATTGAGAGGGAATTAGTAAAGTTGTTGGAAGATCCATTTTTCAATTTTCTAAAAGGAGACTCAAATGCCAATTTATCAAACGATCGTCCGCAAGGTGGAGGCGTCACAGTACCGGCAAAACCAGTTAAAAGAACTCCCCGCCGGAGTGAAATTTAGACAATTAGGAACGCCCTTCCCGGTCCCCTATTGCGTGAGCAACCACGGATTTATTTTGGTGGAGGATGGAGATTTTATTGTCTTGGAAATTGACGGGACCTACTACCCGGTGCCGGAGGAAGTCTTTAAAAAGAAATACGAACGCGCGGGGGTGGCCCCATGATGACGCTTAATCTTTGGACGGCTGGAGAGATTTTAGGAGCGTTTCTATTTTTTGTGATAGGGCTGTTGGGGTTGGGGCGTTGGTTTGAGAGGGAGTTGGCCGTGAGGAAGTTGGAGGAAAAGTGGCTTTTGGAGTTGGAGAAAAAGAGGGTTGAGGGTCGCTTGGCTTTAAGAAACCAAAATCCAGAAGGGAGGCGCGGACCGGAACATTGAAGGTGCAATCGTGGTAAGTGAAACACCCCGCCAAAAGAAAAAGCCCCCCGGCAATCGTCAACCGGAGGGCTTTTTTTATGACCTTGTACACGTTAGGGACCTTTCGGTTGGGCCGGAGTGTCTACCGGCGCGTCCGTGTCCACCTTGATTCCGAGAAAATCGAAAGCAAAGTGAAGATTGAAAGCCCCACCAATGAGGCCCGCCAAAATTCCCATTTCCGTAAAGCCTCCCATAAGGTTTCCCGCTA
>Ga0265319_1002399_pt1 | contig 10285 bp, 10 predicted proteins | sample 4824metaG_FD_192443 | JGI IMG/M metagenome (GOLD analysis project Ga0265319, IMG submission 192443) | Rhizosphere microbial communities from Carex aquatilis grown in University of Washington, Seatle, WA, United States - 4-8-24 metaG | ecosystem: Host-associated > Plants > Roots > Rhizosphere >... | reverse complement strand
CGCCTCCGTGGCGATCACGTCGTTGCGCATTTCCCACCGAACCCAGATCTCCGACACCGACGAGTCGGTGTACGCGATCGTCGACAGCGTCTGCGCGTCGAGGAGATACGGCTGCGGGTTCGTGAAGGCCTCGTCGGTCGCGAGCTCGACGGTCATGTCGGACTCGCTCGTCGACGACGTGATGTGCCAGGCGATCTGGCTCCCGTCGGCCGTGCACCACGGGTCGATCTGCACCGGGTAACACGCGAGCGTCACCACGGTGAAGGTCAGCCACGCTGCACCCGCGACGATCAGGAGTCCAATTCGCCTCAACGCATACCTCTTGTTGCTTCCACCGGGACTGAGCTCCCGGTCCGGAGGGCGAGTTATGAGGCCGATGTACCCACTCGTCTAGTACCCCTGCCGTTTGCGCTTGCGCACCGCAATTCGCTCAACGCGTCCGTTCCGAACACGACTGCACCAACGAAGTGGTGCCCATTCGCACCGCCGTGGCCAGTACGAGCCGGGCGTCGTCTATCCGGTACGCTGCGGCCATGGCAACGACGCGCGATCTCGTCGAACAACGCATCCGCGCCGCGGCGCAGGACGCGCTCGGCGTGCAACCGGGCGTCGTCGAGGTCGCACGGCCGCAACAGGCGGAGCACGGCGACTTCGCGATCAACCTGGCCATGAAGCTCGCGCGCGAGCTGAAGCGCCGGCCGTCCGACATCGCGTCCGATCTGGTCAAAGGTCTGCTCGCGGACAAGAGCGATGGCCTCATCGCGCGGGCCGAGGTCGCCGGCCCGGGCTTCGTCAACGTCTGGCTCAACCCGCGCCACGTCGAACAAGCCGTTGACGCGGTCCGCGCCGCGGGCGCCAACTACGGGCGCAGCCAGACCACTCAACCCAGGAAGATTGACGTCGAATTCGTCAGCGCCAACCCGACCGGGCCGCTGACCGTGGGCAACGCGCGCGGCGCATTCGTGGGCGATCTGCTGTGCCGCGTGCTCGAGGCAGTCGGCCATGAAGTGACGCGCGAGTACTACTTCAACGATTCCGGCGGCCAGGTCGAGCGCCTCGGCCTGTCTGTCTGGGCACTGGCCAACAACGAGGCAGTGCCGGAGGACGGCTACCACGGCGACTACGTCGCGGACATCGCCAAGGAGCTCTCGCCAGAGATCCGGCAGCAAGCGGAAGCCGACGCCGCGAGGGCGGGCTGGGTAGTCGGTGCCTGGGCGTCGGAGCGCATTCGCACGGGGATCGAACGCAGCCTGGAGAACCTGGGCACGCACTTCGACGTGTGGACGACCGAGGGCTCGATCCACGACGCGGGTTGGGTCAGGCGCGGCATCGAGCAGCTCAAGCAGACCGGTTACATGTACGAGCTGGACGGCGCGGAGTGGTTCCGCTCGACGCAGTTCGGCGACGACAAGGATCGCGTCGTCATCCGCTCCAACGGGGAGCCGACCTACTTCGCCAGTGACATCGGCTACGTCGTCGAGAAGTTCAGCCGCGGCTTCGACGAGCTGATCTACATCTGGGGCGCCGACCATCACGGCACGGTCGCGCGCCTCAAGAATGCCGCCCAGGCGTTGGGCCTCGATCGCGACGCGGTCAACGTGCTGCTCATCGCCTGGGTGCGCTTCGTGCGCAATGGCGAAGAGGTGTCCATGTCTAAGCGCTCGGGGGAGTTCGTGACCCTCGACGAGCTGCTCGCCGAGGTGGGCGTCGACGCCGCGCGCTGGTTCTTCGCCTCGCGGGCACCGAGCACCGGGATCGATTTCGACATCGAGCTGGCGCGCAAGCAGTCGAGCGAGAACCCGGTCTATTACGTCCAGTACGCGCACGCGCGGATCAGCTCGATCCTGCGCAAGGCCACCGACTCCGGGCTGGCAGCCAGCGCGACGCTCGAAGGCGGGCTGGTCGACGATGACATCTCGCTCGCGCTGGCCAAGGAGCTGCTGCGCCTGCCGGACATCGTGCGCGACGCGGCCGAGGCGCGCGAGACGCAGGCGATCACGACCTTCGCGACCGACCTCGCGACTCGCTTCCACGCCTTCTACCGCGACCGGCGGGTCGTCGACGCGGCGGATCCCGTGACGTCCGGCCATCGCCTCGCACTGGTCGATGCGACGCGCGTCACGCTCGCCGCCGCGCTCGGTTTGCTGGGGATCAGCGCGCCCGACTCGATGTAGCTCTGGCCGCGCGCTGGCCGGATCAGCCCGACGGCAGTGACAGCAACAGGCTCGGGTCAGAGGCGAGCACGAAACGCACCGTTTGCGGTCCCGGGATCAGGCGCAGCGTGCCCTGGAAAGTCGACTGCAGGTCGGTCATCCGTGCGCTGAACTCGTCCGCGTCGGCTTGCGTGTCCCAGGCGGTCTGCCAGTCGATCAGCCACGCGCCGCTGGCCGCGTTCTCGTACATGTTCAGCCGATCGCCACCCCAACCCGCGGCGACCTCCTGGTGCGGCCATGCGACCGGCAGGCCGGGCACATCGATCGCGGGCTTCTCGCCACCCGCCGCGAGGACCTGGATGTTCAGCTCGCCCATCGTCTGCTGATAGTCGTTCGACCAGCCCGCGCCGAGGGTCGAGGTCAGGTCGTTCAGCGTCACCGGCACCGGCTGCTCGTTGTTGTAGTACTTGTCGGAGTGCAGGATCTGCTCGGTCGACGCGGGCGGCGTCTGGATCGCCTGGTTGACCGCGTCGAACCCGCCCAGGCCGTAGACGTCGCGCACGAACAGGAAGCCTTCCGCGTACGGGAACTCGAGCTGACGGCGGAGGATCGTCGGCATGTTGGCCAGCTGGTCCTGGCTCAGCTCGCCCAGCGCCTGGGTCACGAGCTGGCCCTGCTCCGCCTCGGACATGTTCTGGACCATCCACAGCTGCGAGGTCAGCGTCGCGTCACCCTCGATGACCGACAGCTGCGCGAGCGCGGCATCACCTTCGGCCGGGTCCTTGATGCGGTTGCCCTCGAGGTCGAAGTGCTGGTCCTGAAGAGCGTGCGTGTACTCGTGCGCCACGGCCACCTTGTCGGCCGGGCCGAACGGCTGGCCGGTATCGATGATGTAGAAGGTGCCGTCCGTGGGCTGGTAATACGCGGCGACCTCCGCGCTGTAGAGCTGGACGAGCAGCTGCTGCAGATCCGTGTCCTGCGGTAGCAGCCCCATCCGCTTCAGGAACTCCTCCTCGGCTGCGCGCCACTCGGGGGTCGTGTCCTCGTCCGACTGGGCCGAGATGAAGCTCGTGAAGTCGTCACGACTGATCGTCTGGTACGGGACGTCCTTGGTCGGCTGGAGCTTGCGGATCGGCGGCACCTGCGCCGTGACGGCGTCGATCTGCGCCGCGACGGCCGGGTCGACTGTTGCCGTCGGTGTCTGCGGCGCGATCGAACAGGCGCATGGCGTGGGCGAAGCACCCGAGGACGGCTGCGGCGTGCCGGGCACCACCTGCGCAGTCGGCAGCGGCGTCTGCGTGCCGGAGCGGGGCGCAGGAGTGGCGCCTTTGATGAGAGTCGGTGGCGGCGGAGCGGCCGAAGCGGGCAGCGAAGGCGTCGGGCTGACGCTCGTGCACGCGCTTGCCGCGAGCAGGGCGGCAAACGTGAGCACGACGCCGCGGTGCCGGAGCGTGCCGATTGCTCGGGACATTGGCGAATTGTGGACCAGATCGTTTGATGTCTGTTTCTTCACCGTCTGCCGTCTGGATGCTTCACGCAGCCGCCCTATCTTTCGGCTCAGCGGAACCGCGAAGCTTCGCTTCCCTGTTCCCTCTCCCTCCCTCGGAACGAGGGGCGCCAATTGGGCAGGCGCCCCTCGTTTCTTTTGTCGCTGCGACAATCCGCGGATGGAGATCGTTTCGTTCGGGGAGACCTGTCTCCGACTGCGCGGCCGGGAGGGCATCGTCGCCACGGACGCCTTCCCGCGCATCGTCGGACCGACTGGACGCGGGCTGAGCGCGGACATCGTCACCTACAGCCACATCGATGGACAGCAGACCTTGGGACTGGCGGCCGGCGACGATCCGGCCACGGCGAGCAAGCGCAAGGCAGCCGCACGCAACGACGGGCTGCGTGTGCCGACGAGCCTGGAGAACTCGTTCCTGCTCGATTCGCCCGGTGAGTTCGAGGTCCACCACATCCTGATCACAGGAGTTCAGACGTACCGCGACGAGCACGATGGATCAGAGCGTGGCCGCAACGTCTGCTTCGTCTATGAGCTCGACGGCATCCACGTCGCCCACCTTGGCGACCTCGGCCATCTGCTCAACCACGACCAGCTCGAAGACGTCGGCAAGGTCGACGTCGTCTGCGTGCCGATCGGCGGCTCGCTTGGCGCCGCCCGCGCGGCGGAGGTCATCGCCCAGCTTGACGCGAACCTGATCGTGCCCATGCCGATCGAAGGCGCGGCCGGCAGCGCCACTGAGCTCGAGCGCTTCCTGCATGAGATCAGCGTTGCCAAGGGCGAGGCCGTGCCCAAGCTTTCGGTCAGTGCCTCGTCACTGCCGGCCGAAACGACCGTCGTCCTGCTCGACCCGCGCGGCCGCTAGCTGGCGCGGCTGTTCCGCGCGCTCGAGTTTCTTCGGCGGCCAATAGCCGCGGCCACTCCAACGACCACGAGCGCTGCCGAGATCGCGATGTGCGGCGCCAGGTCGACAGGCGTCGCGCCGCACGGCTGGCTGGGCTGAGCGCAGTCCTCGGCGGAAAGGACGAATACGACGAACCATGTGCCGCCGAGCGAAATCGTGAACCCCGCGAACGCGAGCCGACCGAAGTTGAAGGCGGTCAAAACGGCCGCGAAGACCATGCAAGCCATCACCAGCACGCCGCCGACGAGGCCCAGAAACGCCAGCGCAATGCCGGCCACGAACGCGACGACGAAGCCTGCTCGCTCGCTCAACCTCGGCGACCTTCGTAAACGATTCGGCCGCGCTTGACGACGGTGCGGACGAGGTCCGCGCCAAGCCAGTAGGGCACGAGCGTGTGCGATTCGGGCTCCCAGACAACGAGATCGGCGTGCTTGCCTTCCTCGAGCGAGCCGTGCGTCTGCTCGAGGCCGAGCGCCGCCGCGGCGTTGATCGTCATCGCCGCGAGCGCCTCCGATGCGGTGAGTCGGAGCCCGTGGACAGCGAAGTCGAGCGCCAGCTGAGCGTTGGGCGCGGGCGACGTGCCCGGGTTGAAGTCTGTGCCAACGGCGATCGGGATGCCCGCTTCGATCATCGTCCGCGCCGGAGCGTAGTGCGGCTCGTCGAGGTAGAAGGCGCTGATCGGCAGGAGCGTGGCCACCGTCGGGCGGCCACTCTCGGCGGCTGCCGCGAGCGCCGCTATGCCAGTCTCCGATATGCCACCCAGGTGATCTGCCGATAGCGCTCGGATGTCCGCGGCGAGCTCCGCGCCACCGGTCGGATTGAGTTGGTCGGCATGCAGCCGCGCCTGCAGGCCAAGCTCTCTGGCCCGGGTCAGCAACCGACGCGACATGTCCACGTCGAACACGCCGCGCTCGCAGAACACGTCGCACGACGTGGCGACGCCCTGCTCGGCGACGCGCGGAAGCTGCTCTTCGATGACGTTCGCCATGTACGCGGCAGCGGCATCCGGGCGGCCACGAAACTCGGGCGCGATCGCGTGCGCGCCCAGGAACGTCGGGACGATGTCTAGCGGCCCTTCATCCGCCAGCTGACCACAGAGGCTGAGCAGCCGCAGCTCCTCGTCCGCGCTCAGGCCGTAGCCGGATTTGGCCTCGATCGTCGTCACGCCGTGGCTGAGCATCTCGGCCGACCAGCGCCGCGCACCGTCGAGCAGGACTTCGTCCGGCGCGGCGCGCGTCTCCCGCACCGTCTGCAGGATGCCGCCGCCGGCGGCCAGGATCTCGAGGTAGCTGTGCCCGCGCTGGCGCAGCTCGACCTCAGCCTGGCGCGTGCCAGCGAAGAACAGGTGGGTGTGCGGATCGATCAAGCCGGGCGTGACGACCCCGCGGCGTGCGTCGAGCCGGGCCACGGCGTGCGCGGCAACGCCCATCGCCTGGAGTCGGCGCTCGACTTCCTCGAGCTGGCCGATCGCGACGATGCGTCCTTCATACGCCGCGACGGCCCCATCGCCGTAGATGATTCCGATCTCGGCCTGCTGCGACCCGCGGCGCACGCCGCCTGTGACGGTGACGACCTCCGTCGCGTTGTGGACGAGGAGTCCGGGTCGGTCGCTCACGCTCCAGCCTGCTCCGTCTCGGCGAGGCGGATCTCGAGCGCCATCGACGGGTCGAAGTCGCGGATGCGCAGCCACTCCGCGGCGCGCGTGATTCGTTCGTTGTCCGCCTCGCCGGCGGCCGCGTCGATGTGATCCGCGACTTCGATCAGGGCCTTGATCGGGCAGAGCCCGATCAGCTCTGACTCACGCAGACCGACGCCGCGCTCGCGTGCCGCCGCCTCCACGGCCTCCCACACGCGCCAGATGGGCGTGACGGTGAAGTCGAGCAGGTTCATCGATACCTGCGCGCAGTTCAGATCGTCCAGGAACAGCCCGAGCGCCTGGACACGCGGCAGGCCGCCCGACCGCTCGCGAACGCGCTTGGCTATCTCCTTGGCCAGATCGATGTCCTGACATTCGAGGTTGATGTTGTAGGCGATCAGGAACGGCCTCGCGCCGACGACGACTGCACCCGCGCTGGAGTGCACCTTCGCCGGTCCAAAGTCGGGCGTGTACTCGGGCGTCGTGATCGCGTCGCGCAGGCCCTCGAACTGCGGCCGGCGAATGTCCGCGAGCACCTCGCGGGTGGGCGATACGGCAGCGCGCGCGTACAGGTAGACAGGCAGGTCGAAGCGCTCGGCAACGTGCTTGCCAAATTCCCGCGCGAGCTGGATGCAATCGTCCATGGTCGACTCGCCGAGAGGCACGAAAGGCACGACGTCGACCGCCCCCAGGCGCGGATGCTGGCCCTCGTGAGCGCGCATGTCGATGCGCGCGATGGCTTCCTCGAGGGCGCCTTCCATCGCGCTCGTCACGGCTTCGGCTGGCCCGGCGAAGGTCAGCACGCTCCGGTTGTGGTCGCGATCAGAGGTCCGATCGAGCAGGTGTACGCCGGCCACGGACGTCACTCGCGCGGCGATCGCGTCGATCACGCGCAGATCGCGACCCTCGCTGAAATTGGGCACGCATTCGATCAGCTTGTCCATCCCGGGAAGAGTCTACGAGTCCCTGATCCTCCCGGGAACGAGGCGCAGGGCGAACTGAGCGATTAGAGAAGTGAAGTGCGAGCTTGACAAAGTGAAAGCTCGTCTTTACTGTTCGCGGCATTGGACACAACAACGAGGCGCAACAGGGTCGAATGCAAAGAGAAGTGATCGCAAATTGCCCGGTGTGTGACAGCCAGCTGACCGTTACTCGGCTGCATTGCAACACGTGTGGCACCACCATCGAGGGCGAGTTCAGCGTCGGACGCTTCTCGCGCCTCAACCGCGACCAATACGCCCTGCTCGAGTCGTTCCTCCGTTCGCGCGGCAATCTGCGCGAGCTCGAACGCGAGCTGGGGGTCTCCTATCCCACCGTCCGCAATCGTGTCGAGGCGCTGCTTCGGGCGCTTGACCTGGCCGATGGCGCGCCCATTCCGGTCGAGCCAGTCCCTGCGCCCGCAGCGTCGGTCGACCCGGAAACCCGCCGCGACATCCTCGAGCGCCTGGCCCGTCACGAGCTGAGCGCGGAGCAGGCCGCGGCGGCTCTGCGCGGTGAGCCAGTCTCAGTGCCGGAGCCAGCAACCCAGGCAGCTACGGCACAGTCCGAGGCGGCCGAGGGGGCCGAGGCGGTCGACGCGGCCGAGCAACCAGCACAGGAGCACAACCAGGAGTCTTCCAATGGATAGCCAGCAGGGTTACCCGGATCCCAGTGAGATCCGGCACAGTATCGGCGCAGCAGGGCAGCTGACGATCAACAACGTTTCGGGCTCGGTCGAGCTGCGCGCCGCAGACACAGATGAGGCCGTCGTCAACGTCCGCTCTGAGCACGGCCGCATGGAGTGGCTGCCGATGACCGTCCGCAAGAGCGACGGCGTCCTTGCGATTGATGTCGAGAAGCGCGGCCCGATGGGCGTGTTCGGCTCGTTCTTCGGCGCCAACGATGGCCTGGATTTCGAGGTCACCGTCCCACGCGCCGCGCGCGTCACGATCAACACGGTCAGTGCCGACATTCGCTCGCACCTCCTGTCGGGCGAGCAGACCTACAAGACCGTTTCGGGCGACATCGAGATCGATCCCGACGGCGGACGAATTCGCGTCACGACCGTTTCGGGCGACATCCAGGCTCGATCCTCACAGCCATCCGAGCTGACCGTCAACACGACATCGGGCGACGCCCGAGTCCAGGGCGCCGTGCTCAACCAGTTCGATGCGCGCACCGTGAGCGGTGACATCGACATCGAGGCCGGCCTGGCCGCCGGGCCACTGCACACTGTCGAGACCGTCAGCGGCGACCTGTCGATCGATTCGCCAACCGGGGTCACGGTCGACGTCAAGAGCAGCCTGGAGCTGCGCCGTGGCGGATCGCGTGGCTACGTGTCAGGCGACGGCGCGGCGAAGGTTCGTTTCCGGACGCTGTCGGGCGACTGCCACCTGGCCGGCGCGCGCGAGGCGTTCGAGAACGACGACGACCGGCGCGGCCGCCATCGCCACGAGGGCCGCCACGAACGGAGCCTCGAGCGACGCATCGAGCGCCAGGTCGAGCGCATGACGCGCGGCATCGGTCCGGACTTCGACTTCCCTCCCGTGCCGCCCACCCCTGCCCGCCCACCGATGCAAAAGATGCCGCCGACGCCGCCCACGGGGGCGCCTCGCGGCTCGAGCTACCAGCCACAGGACCAGCTCGAGATCCTGCGCTCGCTTGAGCGCGGCGAGATCGACGTTGACGAGGCGACCCGTCGCCTCCAGGAGGCCTGACGGTGGCAGACGTAGAGAAGATCCTGAATCTCGTGGCCCAGGGCGTGCTGACGCCCGAGGAGGCCGACGAGATCCTGACCGCGCTGAGCTCATCGAAGGCACAGGAGCCTGCGCCAGAACCGCCACCGACACCCCAGCCGGACCCGGCGACCCAGTCAGCGCAGCAGGCGCCCCGCCACCTTCGCATCCAGGTCACCGAGCGAGGTCGAGCAGTCGTCAACCTGCGCGTTCCCATGAACATCGCCGGTTGGGCGTCGAACTACATCCCTGGCCTGTCGGACCAGGACGCCGATCGCATTCGGGGCGCCATCGCATCAGGCATGCGCGGCTCAATCATCGACATCGGAGACGACGAAGACAGAGTCCTCATCACCAGCGAATAGCTGCGGATCTGCCTGGCAAGGAGGAAAGGAGATGGTTCACCACTTGTTCTACGGGTCGTTTGCCGACGAGGCGGACGACATTCGCGGACGAGCGTGGCGCAAACCCATGACGCGCCAACCCATCGCTCGCCGTGGCGGAGCACGGCAGGCCGTCGGCCGAGCTTTGATCGGCCTCGGCGAGCTGATCGCGGCGGAGCCAGAGAACATGAGGGTGGCCGGCAAATAGCCGGCCACCCTCTTCTTTTCCCGCCCATTCATGACAGGTTCTGTCCTGAAAGCGACCTACCTTTCGGGGGTAGGAAAACGCTGCGGAGTCAGAGCCGTGAATCTCGGCAACATGGTCATGGCCAAGGTCATACAGGACGATCGCGAGCGCGATCTGGCGGAGCGGCTGCGGGTCCGGGACCTGCGCGATTCGATCATCGCTCGGCATACCGAGCAGCCACCTGACGGGCGATCTCAGCTATCCGCAGCCGCATCTCGGCTGGCTCGAGCAGTTCGGCATCCGCGCCAAGGGCGACGAGTCGTGCCGGCACCTCGAGTGGCCAATCCATGCGCAGGCGCAGTACCTCCCACCCATCGGGATCACCTTCGGGCGGCGTGAGCCGCTCGGCCTGGCGCACGGCGGCTGAGCCGGCCAGCTCGGCCAGGATGTCGATCGCGGAGGGCGCGATGCGGAGGGTGATCTCGATCCGCTCTGCGTGCTCCTCGTACGCGGCCGTCGAGTCGGCCCAGTAGGCACCCAGGTCGAAGCTCTGCGGTCGCTGGAAGTGCTCGTCGACGGCCGTGGCGCGCCGGAAACGGGCGACGCGATATGTTCGAATCTGGCCGTCTGAGGCCGCCACCACGTACCAGATGCCAGCTTTCAACACGAGGCCGAGCGGCTGCAGCGTGCGCTCTACCAAGCGGTCGTTGCGGTCATAGACGACCTCGACTTGCCGGCTCTCCCAAACCGCTGCGGACAACACGGGAAGGAGCGGCGTTTCCTCTCCGGACTGGAACCAGCCGG
>Ga0265319_1002397_pt1 | contig 10296 bp, 20 predicted proteins | sample 4824metaG_FD_192443 | JGI IMG/M metagenome (GOLD analysis project Ga0265319, IMG submission 192443) | Rhizosphere microbial communities from Carex aquatilis grown in University of Washington, Seatle, WA, United States - 4-8-24 metaG | ecosystem: Host-associated > Plants > Roots > Rhizosphere >... | reverse complement strand
CGCCCCTGTGGGGCACTGGGTGGGTTAAATTGTCCATGCCGGCGAACGCTGACATAGGAATAGAAGGGCTTTGAGACGCATAACGGAATGACGTGGCCTCCGGATAAGTCGTCTTAACCGGAGACCTCTGTACTTACTCATATGGCGATGACTGAGATAGCACCGCGACCAGCTAGACTCTTGACCATCTTGTCCAGCGTCTCGGGCTTCATGGATGCCATCGTGTCTGTCGGCAGCATCTTGGGCAGCATGGTGATTGGGGTCCTCAACTCGAACACGCCGAGATGGGCTCCGAGAGCCATGAAGATCATGGCCTGCTGCTGATCACCGATCCATCCGCCGAGTTCCATGTAGCCGTGTTCTTTGCCGTCGAAGAGATCAACGTTGCAGTGCTCACCCTCAGCTTTCTTGGCGATCTCCATGAACGCCTCTTTATTGATGGTGGCAGCCGGTTTGAACGGTACCTTGAAGAACACCATGTCGAACATGTCCGACGACGGCACCTCTGCGGTATCGGAAAGGGAGTTGGAAATGAGTTCGTGAAGAGTCACGGGTATCCTTAATTGGGGTTGGTGAAGCTGGAGATGATGATGATAAGGAATACTATGGACAGTATCCCTATAACGGCAAAGACGGTATTAGCCTCCACAGCTGGTTTCCATCAGCTCTGGATGCTGGTCCTGGGGCTGGCACCGGTCACGGGTCCAGGGGTGGTTCTCGGGGTCTTCGATCCAGACTAGCTCGTACCCCTTCGGATACTTAGCCATGTAAAGCAGCCGCTTATACGGTGCGGTCATATCCTTCCGGCAGGATATTAGAGAGAGGCTAGTGCAACTCCCTAGTACCGTACAGTCTTCAGCTTCAGCTATCCCGTAGAGTATCCCTGGGGCTCCTGGGGCATGTCCTTTGCAGTACACGTGGACCTTGGGGATCTTGACCGGTTCGACTCGGGGGATCATGACTTCTCCTTCTGGGGCCATACTAAGTAGCCCCAAAACAGCCACGCCAGGGTCATCAGGACTAACCATGGCCACACCGTGATGTAGCCATGGGTATTGCAGAAAAGAACGATGGACAAGCATCCAGCGATCCAGCCGACAAGGCAGAGCGCGAGATGCTGTGAGACGGTGTAGAGCTTCATGTGTTTCCTTAGAAAGGTGTTGATCGCCACCCCAGATGGAGCAGCTAAGGAAAAAGTACGCAACGTACCCTTAGCGAATACGCGTCGTACATATGACAGTCCACCGCCTCACGCTGGAGGGAGCTACCGTCAACTATACTGCTGCAACCGGCTTGGTGGGCTCGGCTGCAACGTTTAGTTCAGAACTGGTGTATTACTCAGTTCGATAGGACATCCAGATCTTCCATCGGCACCACCCGTATGGATCCCCTCAACCAGAGCCGGTCGCTGTGCAACCGGGGTAGCTTTCGGTTAGTTTCGGCTTGCGCCTGTAGACCCTATGTATCCTTCCCTCAATGGTGTCTCCAGTTACGGGCGCCCGTCGGCGCGAGATGTGGAGTTCACACGTTTTGCAGTGAGCTGGGTAGGCACACTCGATGTATCAGCGGTGAGGTAAAACACACTCCCCTACTGATCTAGCGTTATATGGGGCCGAAGCCCCATTTCGTCCTCTAGGACTCGTCAGTAACGCTCATGGTTCTGCGGTGTCTATCGCTGTACTGTTCTTCTTCGGTCCAGTGGACACCATGTATGTCGCAGCGACACAGTAACTTACATGATAGATCCTCTCGGATATTGGCGATTCTCAAGATGTCGTCGCACCACTCCTCAGCTTTGAGTAGTGCCACCTTAAGGGGCCAACGTTCGAGCTTCCTGGTATCTTCCCCGATGAGGTATGTCAGGAGTACCATGTCAGACCTTGACGCACCAGTCCCCGGAGAAGAGGAACTCACTGGGGTCATCTTCGATGAAGAACTCCCCGCTGACCAAGACGGCTTTTACGGTCTGGACGGTATTATTGTACTTGTCCATGCCGTGCCCCCACCCTGGTCCGTCACCGCGATTGTTCGGTTTGACGAGCTTGACCTTGTCTCCGATGTTTAGACCCATGCCGAACCTATCCATGAAACGCCCTCGCGGAACTTGGGCATTTTCTCCTTCTCCGGTGATCTCATCGGGACCACAGCACCATGGGGCTGCTGTGGATGAGCACCGCATTGCTTACATGTCGGTACCGGAGGTACCGTCGATAGCCAGTTGTCAGGAACCGTGACACGGCCACTACAGCACGAGCACGTTCCGATGGTGATGTCGCCCATATAGTCTCCTTGTGCCTGTGGCACTAAAATGGTTTGTTGATGCGATCCTGGTACTGTTCTTCTGTCAGCTCGACTAAGCTGTCTTTGACTGCCTTGATCTCTTTGAGACCGACGCAGACCTGGGAGATCGTCAGTACCCTGACAAACTCCTTGAACTCAGCCTCGGATTCGAAGTACCCATAAGTCGTGATTGAATCAGGCTTTGGGATGAAATCGGATCCGTTGCAGACCCCCTTGAAGGTCATCACGTATGTTATACGGACAGGCATACTATGCCGCTCCGGTGCTAGGCGTCTCTTGTCTTATGAACGTTACACCAAGCGTGTAGCGACCAGTCCTGCATGCTGAGTGAATACTCCAGCCATTACGAACTCCAAATTCCGGAAAGTATATCTCGCCATGCGCTCTCTTAATCTTCTTTCCTTTAAAGAACGAGTCATCACTGTTAGTGAACCATAAACAACACGCATCCATATCATAGTCAACCGAACTAATTCCGACGCATTCAACGTCAGCTCTTTTAAGGCGCATATCGATCTCTACGATAGCCGCTAGTGAGCTGCGATAGACAGCATAGGCACAATGTACATAACGTCGTCCAGACGGTATATGCATACGTATCTTAGTCATATGAGTTCCTCTGTCCCAGCGGGACGTAAGTGGTTAAAATGTCTCTCACCGTAGTGAGAGATCATTTAACTACTTAGCCGTTTTGAAATCATCATCGCCGGTCTGGGCAGCCATGCTGTCCAGAAGCGCCTTGATGGCGCCGGCTTCGGTGACCTTGTGCTTCCTGAAGTACAGCTCAGTGATGTACTTCGGCTGGCAAGCAAAAGCCAGGTCGCTGGCCTTGACTTGCTTGTACCTAACGCCGAAGCCCCCTTTAGCTACGTCACCGTCGAGCATCCAGTCGATCACAGCGACGGTCTTCTGCATCTTAGCGTCGCTTTCACGGCCAACCCAGTCAGCGGTATAATGGACGAGCCACGCCCCGCTGGCTGTACTGACCTTCTCGACTTCACCGAGATACAGGTCCAGCTCTGGGACGGTCTTGGCAGCCATAGCACGGCTCCAGAACTTCTCCCAGATCCGCTGGACCCCTTTGCTGTCATCAGCTGTCGATGCCAGCTTGATATCAGCCAGTTCCTTCTCAGTGGCAGGCACGAATGCAGCCTTAGCGGCGACCGTGTCTGTAGCCAAGAGGTTCTGGGTCTCAGCGGATTCGATCTCGTCCTTGAGGGCCTTGATCTTGTCATTCACAGCCGTAGCTGAGTCGCCTTTGAGCGACTTAGCCATGGATTCCATCTTAGCGATAGAAACCTTCTTCCTAGAGAAGACCTTGGCGTTGTAGTCGAGTTGGATCTTCTGGACATCGCTGTCCATCTGAGCCCACTCTTTTTGGATGTTCGGCGGGAGATCGTCAACGGCCGCGATGAGGCAGAAGACGAGAGACAGTATGAACGTGTGCATGAATGTGTCCTTGCGGCTATGCCGCGTTTGTGTTAATCGTCGATGTCTTCGATATCGTCAGCAACGTCTTCGAGAACGTCCGAGACACCGGTATCGATAATGTTCTTATCGACAACCTTCACTGGTATCTCAAGTATTCTAACTGGAGCAGCAAGTAGATCTCCGAGTAAGCCCATGTTGTTCTTTCCGCGACATAGTCGCTATTAACGGTACCATTCCTTGGGGTTGTCCCTGATCTGGTATTCGTGTTTTTCGAGGATGAGACGCATAATCCGTTCAGCAGAACTATTAGCAGTTACCAATACAACCTTAGGCGGGTAACCACCATCGCTGCGGCAGAAATGAAGGAACTCATCAAGAATGTCTTTACCCTCAGGGAACTCTGGACCGGGGCCATCCTGAGCTACGTCCCGGAACTTGATATCGTTGTCCATGTAGAGAACGTCGATGTACCTATGCAGCCTAGTTAAAGCTACGTAGGCGCACTCGGGATCCCTGAGGATGATCAAGCCTTTATCACCACCAATGTGCCCGGCATCCCGGGCATCATCGACCAGTACTCTGAACATGTTACACCTTTGGGAACAATCGTTTATACTCGGCGTCAGCTCCGACTCTTTGATTGAGTGGATGACTGTCACTCCATTCACCGATATCGACTGATTCAAAAGCCTTTACCTGTGGATGGATACACCAGTTTGGATACTTCTGATTTTCGAGTACCACCTTAATCTCTTCTTCCCCTAATCCGTCATGGTCAATTATTAGGATTTCTACCTTGTATGCCTTCACTTCATTCCTTGTTATTCGTCGCTATGCCCTTCTCCGGCAGCGATGACTTTGAGCCCCAGCTTAGAGGCTTCTCTTCGGAGATCCTTCTCAGCTAAGTCTCGGTTGTAGTCGTGGTCAGCCTGCTTCACCCACTCCAGGAAGTCCTCGGCTTCATCCTCGACACTGGGGTTGAGCTTCGTTATCAACCCGATGAACGAGTAGATCATCGAGTTGAACCGCCCAGCCATGCAGCCACCGAGGTACTTACTGTACCTCTCCCCGATGAAATACAGCTTGCCGTTCTTGGTCTCAGCCATGTAGAGCCGCTCGTCTCTAGTCGCTAGACGGCACACAGCTGTTGGTGGGACAGTACCGTCAACGACGAGCCTGTTGATGTACTTGATGATGTTCGGAAACCGCTTAGGTAACCGAAACGGGTTCTTCAGCTTGGTCATGTGTTTCCTTGTGTTTGTGGTCAACTAGCGTGCTTTCCCTCAAGAACTTCTAACATGATATCAGCGTACTTGATCAGCCATTCCTTGCCGATCTTGTTCTCGCATTCCAGGACTTCATGGGGATAGCTACAGGTAGTTGTCAGCTCCAATCCAAGGTGGGCATATCCCTTCGGAGCAAGGGTATCCTGGCATAGACCGGAGTTTCCCAGTGGACGCACCCTAGCTGATGACAGTACTGCTCGCCACCGCGTGGCATCTCGTCTGTCAGTCCTCCATGCTACTTCATGGTCATCGAACTTCTCCACTATCCTCTGGGCGGCATTGTCGAAGTTAGAGAAGCCCCAGGCCCCGAGAAGCATATGGATACTGAACATCTCGCTTCGGAGCTTCATCTTCTCTTCATCAACGACTGGCTTCTTGAGGTCCTCCCGGAGCTTCTCTACGATACCCCGGAGTTCGGCCGTTTTGGCTTGCTCAGCTTCTAGGTTCTCAAGCGCCACGGTAAGCGGGGTACCACAGGCATGATGCGTCGCACCTTCCAAGTAGTTGATGCGCTCCCGCTGGTTCTTGATCTTTTCCTCAAGCTTAGCCTTGATCCCCTTGTAGGTCTCAAGATCTCGCTCCAGGCGCCGGATCTGGCTTCCAGCTTTGGCATGCGTGATATCCAAGTCGCTGACTGCCTCGCAGGCATTCTTGTACTTGTTGAAATTCTCGGCAGCCTCGGACTTTGCAGCGATCAGGCAAGCATCAGTCTCAACATACTTCGAGACGGAGGCTTTTAGTTCGAGCTTTAACCGGGAAACCTCGTGCTCAGCAAAGATACGCTTATCGCGTTCATCAAGTACTTCATCGAAGTTCTTCCGTGCCTGGTCCTGCCATGACGTACAGGGGCCTGCCATTTCTTCCTCACCCTCGTCGATCTGCCTCAGCGCGACTCTGACACGATCCAGAAATGGGTGCTCCGTTTGGTGGTGATTCAGGACGTCCTGGAGGAGTTTTCTGATTTCGGTTTTCATGTTATTTCCGTAGTTGGGGATAGCATAGGGGGCATTTGCCACCGAAGTCGTGATCACATGGACCCCAGAGTAGGAGTTCCACTTGGTTGACATATTCTTCGTTGAACGCAAACGCCAGGCTGCGCTTGAGAAGCCCTTCAGCAGTTTCCTTGTGGGTCTCTAGAGTGGCTACTTCACCTTGAAGAGTTTCCATCTTCTCACGGTAGTACCTGACGGCACCATGCCTGTTGAACTCATCGATAAGTTCTTGTGCCGCTTTGAGATCAGCTTCGAGCTTCTTGAGTTTGTCCATTGCCGTGGACATGGGTAGCTCCATAGCCAGGCGGATGGTCTCCTCTTTGTAGTGCTCCTTTTTCTGGGAGACCCGGTCCAGACTATCATTCAGTCTATCGACCTCATCACGGGCACGATTCATTCCTTGGCGTAGGCACACCGGGCAGCCCTGGTATTCGCCTTCCAGTATACGGCCATGCTTATGACCAGAGTCGCAGGTTTCGATGACGACGTTGTTGGTTTTCTGTACGGAGCTATCCATTGAACCTTTCTTGTGACACTCGCAGTCACATGGGGTATGTTCGCAGTATGGCCCGTAACCGTCTTGCCGGCATTTCTGGCACGGCACCGGGCACGCGGTACACATGTAGTGGCGACCCTCGGATTCAGACAATATGATGTGGATATCGTTGCATTTTTTGCAGACTGGATCGGTCATTGGAGTACCCTTTCCTCAAGGTATTCATAGATGGTGTCGAACTTCTCATCACGGGTCGTTAGCTGAAGAGCAGTAGCCAGAAGCAGGGCTTCGAGTTGCCTGGTCTTGAGCTGGTGTAACCATTCGATGGTTTTCTCGACATCGAAATCAGTGGATTCACGGATCTCGATGGTATCACCGTGACCGGTGTAGTCATACACCGTATCAGCCTTCATCTCCTTCGGAATTGAGGCCGAATATTGGTGAAGCCAGCGATGGGCATAGGCAGTCGCCTGAGCCAGCGTTGGGAACGTGTTCTCAATGGGGCACCCGGGGTAACCGATTGGCCCGTTATTAGAAACGACTTCGAACATGGTTTACCTTTCGGGTAAGTGGTTAAAATGACTCCCAAGTTAATGGGAGTGCATTTAACGACTTAGCACCTACTGCTGCCGCAACCGCTACTACCGCAGCCACTGCGGCCATTATCTCTATCGACGTAGACAACGCGGACCTTCTCTTCAGCTTTTGGTGTAGCCTTCAAGCGTCCATGTAGCGCAAGCGGAATCTTCATCCCCCAGTCGGCGTAGATCCTTCCATCGGGATGGAAGATTGCTTCATAGGTCTTTCCGGATACGATGCTGGGCTCAGCGACACTGCCTTTCCAGCGGACATCGAATCCATTTACCCGCTGTGACATTCCCCGGCATACCGGGCACTTCGTTTCATGGACAACACCGTGCATCCGACGGAACTCGTTCTCAGCTGGGGTCGGTATAACGTTGCTGGCTTCCTTCCTCAGAGATATAGCGTCGAACCCAGTATCTCTGGCGTATTCGATGAGGTTGATCGCTGATAGCCGTGTCGGAGAATGCGCGGGTAGATCCGGCGGTACAACAGCGTTCATGCAGACATCAACGGAGCTTGTTACGTGGATCCGCCAGATAAGGTCCTTCAACATCGCTGTAGTCGGCACCACCTTCGTCTTGAAGATGGCCTCGTTCTTGGAATCATCGATTTCGTGTCTACTGATGTTGAGATGATCGATAAAGCCCTCAACAGCAATGCTTTCGAGGGCTTTGCTGTTTGACCCATTACTTGTCAGAACAACACGGTTGTAAGGCCGTTCCATACGGACTTTATCGATTACCCGTAGGATAGGCACCAGGAACTTGCTAACCGTTGGCTCGCCACCCGAGACGGATATGGTAGTGAAACTGGGAGGCAGCGCCAGGAGGGCTAGACGGAGTTCACTGAGATAATCAGCCGGTGGACGGATTCGTCCGAAGTCGGCGTTCCAGAAACAGAAGTCGCACTTAGCGTTGCAGCCACCGGGAACCAGAATGGTGAAATTCGGGTCCGGGCGGGATAGGTCAAGGAGATCCATGACTAGTGGCAGACGACTGCTTCGCGCTTCTTCAGATCCGCCATTGCGGCTTCGATCAGCGCTTCGTACGTCGGATACATGTGGCACCACGACTGGTAGTCGCGGCTCAGCGGGCCGGTACGACCTTCGATGTTCTTATCATCAAAGGTCACCGAGTACTTCATCATACGGCCAAAGCCGTAATCGACATATACACTTGTGGTGTTGTTCTTATTAACCACGGGTTCGATAGAAGCCCACAGCTTGTCTTCGGTGATGTCGGGGCGGTCCTGGAACACGCCCATGCCGACAACCTGAGCAGCTTTGTAGGCAAGGAAGGTAGCGGCCTTGGCAACTTGATAGCCGGTGAACGGGGCGCTCAGCATACTATACTCCTTTCAAGAGTAAGTGGTTAAAATGGTCTCCATCGAAATGGAGACACATTTAACGACTTAGTACTGCGGATGCCGGGCACCGACGAGAATCGGTTCAGCCGGCACTTCTTCGGGCAACTTGGTTTCGATGCGTTGAAGCATATACGTCGTGAAGTTGGAGATCCTGGTATCCATTAAGTTATCCATGGTCCACTTCTTGTAATCCAGCTCTCCGCTGATAAATGCCATAGCCAGCTGGAGCTGCTTCACGGCATCATCTGCTAGCGACATCGAGGAGTTCCAGATCTGCGGGATGCAGATCTCGGTGACACCGTATTCGGTATAACCGATTTCCTGGTACTGCCTGAAAGCTTCTACCGAAGCCTCCTCGAAGGTCTTGAACACCTTGCAATCAACCCACATTCTGCGGGCATTGAACATGTGCCAGGTGCTGTCCTCGGTGTAGCCACCGGGACCGTACTCGGCGTCGTCTGCATTCTTCATCAAGTAGTTCCAGCGGTAGCTCCCGACGTCTTGGAGATACGTGACTCGGTACTCCCAGCCACCGTTGAAGGTGAGAGTCTTCAGGATGTAGATTCCGTTGTCTGATGACATGGTAGATTCCTTGTTAGGCGTATTTACGGAGTTGGCGTTCGATCTCGGTTTCACGGATGGTCTGCGGCAGATCGAACCTGATGATCATGCCACCATCGGTCGGGCTGCAACGCCAGCCAGCAGCCATGCTCTGACGGACCTGACGTTCCGTGATTTGCAGCACCCCTGGCCAAGCCGACAAATAGGCGAGCCAGCGGTGGCCAAAGTACTTCCGCGCTTTGACACGCTTCATAGTTTCCTTGATCTCCTTTTTAGCGGTGATCAAGTAGTCGGGATATGCACATCCATTGGACATGGTAGATTCCTTGGGTAAGTGGTTAGAATGCTTCCCATGGAATGGGAAGACATCCAACAACTCATCTCATTGAGCTGCTTCGACCTTTAGATCGGCTCGCTTGTACGGGACTACTGCTGTACCGTGTTTACGACGGGCATCGCAGATTATCTGTCGGACCCCTCCGATGGTTACTCCAAACTTATCGGCGCATTCCACTTCGGTTGCTCCCTTGGAGTACAGGTCTGCCATAGCGCGATGCTTGGCAGATACATGGGAGTGAACCGGTGATCGCGTATTACTACGGCGTACCCAAGCGTATACCGTTCCAATCTTAATTCCCATGAACCTAGCTGCATCTGCTATGTCGCCCATTTCTTTGATCTTGGGGACCATTAGCTTAGCAAATGCTTGAGCCGCTGGATCCTTTGCCGCGTAGCCGGCTTCAAGGAATACCGTTCTTGCACTTTCCGATAGATGCGCAATCAGAATCGCTGGCATTGACACGGTGTGTTCCTTAGAATGAGGTTTGTTTTGGGCCGGTTGTTGTTCTGGAGTACCGGCCGAACTCAGCCTTCGTATCGCTTTCTGGTGGCGCCCATCTCAGTTGTGCCCCCAACGGGGAAGCAACTCCGTTCCCATCTCAGGGAACCAGCTCTGGGATTGCTGCCCATATCTAACCCCTTGTGAGGGTCCTGACCTAGGGAGTGGTCGGGGGGTACGGCGTATCTAATCCGCCTCCCGTAGTGGGGGTATTAGCCCCCACCGAATTCCGCAGTTATGGATTCCTGCGGCCATTTCTTCCTCCAACGAGGCAAGCCTACTAGACCCTTTAGGGGTAGTCCCACCCCTTACGGAGAGGATCATAGCTCACGGCTATGTTTAATAGGAAGGCGTCCTGGACATGTACCAATGTCATGGACTTCTTATGGACTGTTAATCCATAAGCCCGATTGGCTAGTGATAGATACAATAGCCTATCAA
>Ga0265319_1002395_pt1 | contig 10297 bp, 13 predicted proteins | sample 4824metaG_FD_192443 | JGI IMG/M metagenome (GOLD analysis project Ga0265319, IMG submission 192443) | Rhizosphere microbial communities from Carex aquatilis grown in University of Washington, Seatle, WA, United States - 4-8-24 metaG | ecosystem: Host-associated > Plants > Roots > Rhizosphere >... | reverse complement strand
CTCCAATTTTCTCGCGGTTACCGGTGGACATTATTACATAGGATAAAAGCCCCCATCTATCGTGCCAGAGCTCTTTCGCAATCCGCCTGAAACGCCGGCAAGCCCGCCTGCCGCTGCCGTTGCGCGTCCGTCCGCGCCCACATCCGGCGTCGCCGAGAAGCTAACCGGCGTCCTCGAGAAATTCATTTTCCTCAACGAGGAAAACGGCTACTGCGTCGCCGAATTGCAAACCAGCGCCCGCACCGCCCCGGTCGTGATCACCGGCGAACTTCCCGGCGTCCAGTGCGGCGAGACCCTCGTCCTCACCGGCCTGTGGACCCGCCACCCAACCTTCGGCCCCCAATTCAAAATCACCGGCTATAAATCCACGCTGCCTTCCACGGTCCACGGCATCCGCAAATACCTCGCCAGCGGCCTGGTCAAGGGCGTCAGCAAAAGAATCGCCGGCCGCATTGTGGATAAATTTGGCGCGGACACCCTCAAAATCATTTCCGAGCAATCCGGCCGCTTGCGCGAAGTCGAGGACATTGGCCCCAAGCGCATCAAATCCATTCGCGACGCCTGGCAGGCCCAGCAGACGGAGCGCGATGTGATGATGTTCCTGCAAACTTACGGCGTCACCACTTCGCTCTGCATCAAACTCGTCAAACAATATGGCGCCAGCGCCAAGGACCTGTTGCAAAAAGACCCCTATCGCGTTGCGCGTGACGTCGCGGGTATCGGTTTCCTGACCGCCGACAAAATCGCCCGCAATCTCGGCCTCGGCAACGACAGTCCAGCCCGCCTCGATGCCGGCTTACTCTACACCCTCGAGGAACTCGCTGGCGACGGCCACACGTGCTGGCCCATCGAGGAACTGGTCACCCAGGCCGCGCAAATGCTCGATGTTGCGCCCATGCTCCTCCCGCCGCGCATTGATGAACTGGTCTCCAGCGGCGGCCTGGTCAAATTGCCCCAGGGCTTGATGCAGTTGCCCGTTTACGAAAAGGCCGAACGCGCCATCGCCGAGAGCGTCCACCGCCTCAACGACGCCCCCTCCGCCCTCCCGGCCATCGCCGTGCCCAAGGCCGTCGCCTGGGCCCAGGACCGCGCGGGCTTTGCCTTTGCCCTGGAGCAGGCCGCCGGCCTCGCCGCCGCCCTCCAATCAAAATTCTCCGTCCTCACCGGCGGCCCCGGCACCGGCAAGACCACCATCCTTCGTGCTCTCGCGGACATCCTTGGCGCCAAAAAGGTCAAGTTACTTCTCGCCGCGCCGACGGGCCGCGCCGCCCAGCGCATGGGCGAGGCCGCGGGGGTCCACGCCGTCACCATTCACCGCTTGTTGAAGTTCGACATGAACAACGGCGGCTTCACCGTCAACGCCGGCAATCCCCTCGATTGCGATTTTCTCGTCGTGGACGAATCCTCGATGCTCGACGCCCGGCTCGCCGCCGCGCTCCTGCGCGCCGTGCCCCCCAAGGCGCACGTCCTCCTCGTTGGCGACGCCCATCAGTTGCCCTCGGTCGGCGCGGGCCATGTGCTCAAGGACATCGTCGCCAGCGGCCAGGTTGCCGTCACCCGCCTCGAAAAAATCTTTCGCCAGGGCGAGCGCAGCGGCATCGTCACCACCGCCCACGGCATCCTGCATGGCCACGCCGCGCCGCCCACGCCGATTGGCGACCCCGCCAAAATTGACCCCGCGGGCGACGTGCATTTCATTCGTGCCGTTGAACCCGAGCAATGCCTCGAAATGGTCACCCGCCTCTGCCGCGAATTTCTGCCCCGCTGGTACCACATGGACCCCGTCATGGACGTGCAAGTGCTTGCGCCCATGCACAAGGGCATTGCCGGCATTACCAACCTCAATGGCGCCCTCCAGGCCGCCCTCAACCCGAACGCCCGCGGCATCGCCGCCGGCGGCACGCGTTTCCAAATCGGCGACAAAGTCATCCAGCTCCGCAACAATTACGACCTTGGCCTTTTCAATGGCGACCTCGGTCGTGTCGAGATGGTCAACCCTTCCGCTGGCACGCTCGCCGCGCGTTTCGACGGCGACCTCGTCGAGTTCGACCGCGCGGCCGTCGGCGACCTCGCCCCCGCCTACGCCATCAGCATTCACAAGTCGCAAGGCAGCGAATTTCCCTACGTTGTCATTCCGCTGTTGAAGCAGCATTTCATCATGCTCCAGCGCAATCTCCTCTACACGGCCCTCACCCGCGGAAGAAAGAAAGTCTTCCTCGTCGGCGACCCCGATGCCTATTCCATGGCCGTCCGCCGTGCCGAAGCCGCCGCCCGAAAAACGGACTTGGAGCGGAAACTGAAGGAGTAAGAACAGGGCCATCGGCGTCGTCGCATCCGAGTAGCAAAAAAGTCCCGCAGGGACGAAAGAAGGTAACCCACCTTTTTAAAGGTGGGCAGGTGACCGGAGGTTTTTTGAGTCCCGGCAGGGACGAAAGAATGCTGGTTTTCTCTCCGATCTGCGGGACTTATCCTCCCACCATCGCCGCGAAAAACCAGAACCCTCCGAATAAATTCATCACTAAACTGATGCTAAAGAGAATCACGATTCCCGGATACAGCAGCCCGCCGGGGATGATCATCTTCGCCGCCAAGCGGTTGATTCCAAAAAAAACGGCCGCCCAAAGTACAGGATTTAGCAAATCGAACAAATCGAAGAAGGGGTTGAATCCACGGGGGCTTTCCGAACTGAGATAACCAATTTTCCCTTCAAGAGTCGGCAACGGCCAGCCGAATTGAAAATGTGTCCCGGTTAAGCCAGTAAACTCCTCCCTGGGCACCACCAGAAACCCCGCCACCGCGAATGCCAACAGCCAAAAATACGGGCGGTGAATCCGGTCGGAGATTTCGAGTTTCATCAGGTTTGGCAGGAATTGTTTTTCGGTTCTGCATTCTACATTCTAACTTCTGCCTTCCCCTCTCACCCCAAAATAATCGCCGCCAAAAACGACGCTCCACCGGAGATGCACACCGTCAGACTCAGGCAAAAGGTCATTACCACGCCCAAAAAAAGCGTCCGGTCGGACACCCGGAATTTTTCCACCACATATTGCAGCCCGAACAGCACCGCCAGCCACAACCCGATATTCACCAGCGCGACCAGCACCGCGGTCACGCTCATATTGGTGTGCAACCCCGCCGGATTCGCGTGACTGATGACCCCGAGGTGGAGCACCATGGTTGGCAGCGGCCAGCCAATCTGAAAACTCCGCCGGGCCATTTCCCCGTCCACGCTGCTCGGCACAAAAATAAACCCCAGCACCGCCAGAAACAACAGCCAGAAGTAAGGCCGGAAATTGCGCGATGGCGTGTCGAGATTCATGGGTGGTGGTTGTTCTACTTCCATAATCTATCCCCGCCCGACCGCTTTTGCACCCGATCCAACAGACTTTTTGCTTCCCCGAACCGGGATCTACGTAGCGCGGTGCTTTAGCCCGCGCTTCCGGCTTCCTCTTCGGCGGGGGAATCGCCTGCTTTGGCTACCTTTCCCATCGCCGGCCATCCGCGAAAGTTTCACGAACACCTCACTTCCCCGCTTCCCGCTGCCGCCATGCCTCCACGATTTCTTGGACCGTCTGCCGCAGGGCTTTGGTGATCCCCCATTCAGGAAAGTGTGCCTGAATCTTGCGCAAATCGCTATAGTAACAAATATGGTCACCCGCTCGCGCCTGGTCGAGATAGGTGCATTTTTGCGCTTGCCCCGTAAATTCCTGCGCGAGGGCAAAAGCTTCGAGCAGCGAGCACGAGTTTCCTTTCCCGCCACCCAGGTTGTATACCTCCCCGGCGCGCGGCGCGGCGATAAATGCCTCGATGAACCGCGCCACATCTTTCGCATGGATATTATCCCGCACCTGCTTCCCCTTGTAGCCAAAAATGCGGTATTCCTTCTGCTCCACATTGCATTTCACCAAATAGCTGAGAAAGCCGTGCAACTCGACTCCGCTGTGGTTGGGCCCGGTCAGACATCCGCCGCGCAAGCAGCACGTTGGCAGTCCGAAATATCGCCCATATTCCTGAACCATCAGGTCTGCAGCGAGTTTCGATGCGCCAAAGAGCGAATGCAGCGACTGGTCCACCGAAAAATCTTCCGCAATGCCCTGCGCATACGCCGGGTCGTCATAATCCCACCGCGTCGCCAGTTCTTTTAATTTAATCGTATTCGGCCGGTCGCCGTACACCTTGTTCGTCGAAAGGTACACGAACGGCGACTCCGGGCAATGCCCGCGCGCGGCGACGAGCAAATTCAAGGTGCCCCCCGCGTTGACGTCGAAGTCGTCGAAGGGAATTTCCGCGGCCCGGTCATGCGAGGGTTGCGCCGCGGCGTGGACGATCGCGGTCGGTCGCAACTCCGCCAGCAGCCGGTCCACCCCGCCACGGTCGCGGATGTCGAGTTCGTGGTGGCGGAATCCCGGAAGCGATTGCTCCAGGCGGCGCTGATTCCAACGCGTGTCGCCGGCGGGCCCAAAGAAGACCGCGCGCTGATTATTATCCACCCCATGGATTTCCCACCCCAATGGCGCAAAATGCCCGCAAACTTCCGAGCCAATCAATCCGGAAGAACCGGTGACAAGGAGTACCTGTTTGGTCTTCATGGGAATTGGATGCCGACGATACGATGTTTTTCCACCGCCAAAAACTCTTCGCGGTGTCAGTAGGGGGATAGCAAGCAGGTTGGCCTTTGGCAAGCGATAGCAGAAATGCCAGTTCGTTTTGCTCGAAGGCCTTGGACGCTATTTCGCCCCAACGACTTTGGTTGTGTTTTCGCCCCAATGGGACTGGAACTTTTTTCGCTGCGAAACACCTGAACCCCATTTCGCCCCAACGGGGCGAAGGAGCCAACCCTGGGTGCAGGACCTGGAAACAAACTTCCGCCCTGAACGGGCGGAGGAGGCCCCCTTTCCGCTCTGTCCGCGCATAAATTGACTTTGCCCGGCCCTCTGGCTAAATTGGCATATGGCATTGGAGACCAAGCCGGAGCCGGTCACCACCCCGCAAGTACTTTCACGCGGTCTGCGCCGGCGTTGCCCCAATTGCGGCGGGCCCCTCGTTTTCGGGCGGGGCATGCGTATTGCCGAGAACTGTCCGCAGTGCGGCATGCGCTGGTGGCGCGATGGCTTTTACCTCGGCGCCCTCGTCGTCAATTATTCCGCCACGGTGTTCGGGCTCCTGTTGCTCGTGGTGCTGGCCACCTTGCACGGCTGGATCGCGCCGCCGGTCGCCATCGTGTTGAGCCTGGGCATCGCCGTCGTCTTCCCCTGGGTCTTTTATAAATGGTCCTGGAGCTTCTGGCTGGCCTCGTATTACGGCGTTCTGCCCGGCGAATTGCCCGCCAATCTTGGTCACAACGAACCCGAATTGCGCGAATGAAGAGTAAAGCCGCCAAATTTCCCTTCGCGACCGGCGTAATTGACGCCCACACCCATGCCTATCCGCCGGAAATTCACGCGGACCCTGCGGGTTGGGCGCGCTCCCGGGGTGAGCACCATTGGGCGGAACTGGTTGGCCCGCGCGCCGACGGCAAACGCTCCCTTCAGGGTTTTGCCGGCCGCAAGAAAATGCTGAAAGCCATGGACGCCGCCGGCGTCGAGCGCTGCATCCTGCTCGGCTGGTATTGGGAATTGCACGAGACCTGTGTCTGGCACAACGCCGAAATGTCCCATTGGCTCCGCGCGCATCCCGACCGCTTCAGCGCCTTTGCCAGTGTCCAGCCTGTGCAACTCATGCCGACGATCGAGGATCTTAATCGTGCGCGGGATGCTGGTTTTTGCGGAATTGGGGAGGTTTTCCCAGCTGCGCAAGGTTTCGCAATGGACGACGGGCGGTGGGAGACTGTGCTCGGGTGGGCGGCGCAGGAAAAATGGCCCGTAAATCTCCACGTGCCAGAACCTGCCGGACGCGAATATCCGGGTTATATCGCGGCGCCCCTCCGAGATTACTTGCACATCGCGCGCAAATGCCCATTCGTCACATTTATCTTCGCCCACTGGGGTGGCCTGCTGCCATTGCTTGCCCTGAATCCGGCCGTGCGCGCCGATTTGAAGAATGTCTTTTTCGATTCTTCGGCCAGCCCGCTGCTGTACGACTCAAGCGTGTACCGGAAGGTGGCTGACGCCGTGGGCGCAGAGAAAATTTTATTCGGCAGCGATTACCCCCTCCGCACATTCCCCCGCGACCAAAAAGAACCGGATTTCACCCGGCCCATCGCCGAAGCTCAAAAATCCGGTTTGACGAAAAAGGAGTTGGCACTCGTGCTGGGCGGAAATGCGCGAAAGATGCTGGATCGTTGAAGGCTTGCCAGAAGGGGAGAAATCTGTTTGCCTGTAGAGCATGAGTACGGTGCAGGAGATCATCGAAGCGATTCCCAAGCTCACTCTCGAGGAGCGATCCGAGGTGGCACGGTGCCTTCATGGCTGGGAAGACGACGATTGGGATAAACAAATGAAGTATGACTTTTCCGAGGGAAAATTGCGCAAGTTGGTCGCAAAAGTTGATGACGACATTGCGGCGGGCAATCTTTTGGACTCGCCGTGATTTCCAAAACAAACGTTGAGTTTTGGGCCTTCTTTGGCAAGTTGCCGGTTAACCTACAGGAACTAGCCCGGGAGAAATTTCGGCTTTGGCAAGAGGACGCATTCAGTCCAGGGTTGCAATTCAAGCCCTTATTCAAGGACCTCTGGTCAGTGCGCATCAATCAGCAATACCGAGCCGTTGGGAGACGGCGGGAAAATCTGATTATCTGGTTTTGGATCGGCAGTCATTCGGAGTATGACCAGCTATTGAATCGGTTATAACCCCACTGCCGCCCGCCATTTATCCAGCGCCCGCGCCTGATTAAGCGAATCCTCCCACATCATGGCCGGCGCCGGGGCCTGCCGCGTGGCAAGGTGTTGGGCCACGAGTTCGACCTCAAACGAATAAAGGTCAGCTTTGGGCTCTGGATTGGGAAATATGTGCGGTTTCTGGACCCCGGGCTTCCACAGGTGAACTTCACCCTTGCAGAAGAACGGATCGGGAATTTCCAAAAATCCCTCTGTGCCGAAGAGCCGCGCGGTCTGCCCGCGCTCCAAATGCACCCCGCAGCACAGTTCCGCGATAATATCGTTCGGAAATTTCACCAGCGCCGACGCATATTCATCCACCCCCGTCGGCCCAATAAATCCTTCACCGTGGAGCGACAGTGGCTCGGCCGTCGGCTGACCCAGAGCTGTGCCCGCCGCCAGCCGCGCCAGCGACATTGGATAGCCGCCGACATCGAGAATTCCTCCGCCGCCGACTCCCTTGTTAAACAACCGATTCTTCGGGTCAAACGGCGCGCGAAAGGAGAAACTCGATTGAATCGCCTTCAATTCACCTATCGCGCCCTCCCGCAGCAGCTTGACCCAGACTGCCGTTTGCGGATGACAACGGTACATGAAAGCCTCGAGCAGAAACACGTCGTACGCCCGCGCGGCGGCAATCACCCGCTCCGTGTCGGCGGCATTCATGGTCATCGGCTTCTCGCAAAGTAAGTGCTTGCCGGCCTCGGCGGCCCGAATCGCCCATTCCGCATGCCAGGGGTGGGGCGTGGCAATGTAAACAACCTCCACCTCCGGATTGGCCAGCAATTCCGCATAGGACCCATGCGCGTGTGGCACCCGGAATTCCGCGGCGAATGCTTGCGCGCCTTCCTTGGTGCGGCTCCCGGCGGCAACGACGGTGCCCGTCTGCGAGCCCCCAATCGCCCGTGCCAATTTGCGCGCAATCTTCCCGCACCCCAGAATGCCCCAGCGAAGTTTTTTCATGCGAACAAGGTAGGGGAAACGGAAGAAATGTCCAGCCACACCCTCAAAGTGGAATGATGGCCAGTCGTAGCGCTGAGCTTTAGCCAGCGCTTTTTGAAAGTCTCAGATCCTGAAGCGCTGGCTAAAACTCAGCGCCACGATGACGGGATAATGGCCGCCATTAGCCGCCGGACAAACCACCGCGCCAAGCTTGCCAATCCTGAACTTTCAGTATATATTGAAAGTATAGTTCAGACTGACATTGCAACCCTTGACCCACCGCCACCATGAATCCCACCGTCGCCTGCTACCTGCTCTACCTGCCGTTGAGCGTTGCCCTGACCATCTGGGTCGCCGCCACCCTGCACAAAAACGGGAGGGTCTTCCTCGTCGAAGCCTTTCACGGCAACGGGGAAATGGCGGATTCCGTCAACCACCTCCTCGTCGTTGGCTTTTATCTCATCAACATCGGCTACATTGCCCTGGCCCTCCGCTACGGCGACAAGCCGACCAACCTCCAGGAAGCCTTTGAATTCCTCAGCACCAAGCTCGGCCTCGTGCTGATTGTCCTCGGCGCGATGCACTTCTTTAACATGTTCAATTTCGACAAAATGCGCCGCAAGGCCCGCCGCGCCAATCCCGAACCGCCTCCTGTGACCGATCTCGCCGCCCGCTGGCGCTAACTTCGCCCCCCCCACCGTCTGCCCTCCTCCTCTATGAGCACACCCGACCCAACCACCGTCACCGAATTGCGCGCCGCGCGCGACCGCTTCATCTCCCAATGGGGCGTCATCAGCGCCGCTTGGGGCATCAACCGCACCATGGCTCAAATCCATGCGCTGTTGTTGACGAGCCCCGCGCCGCTGGCCACCGATGAAATCATGGAAGCCCTGCAAATCAGTCGCGGTAACGTCAACACCAACCTCCGCGAACTGGTCGGGTGGGGACTCCTGCGGATGGTTCTCCGCAAGGGCGAGCGCAAGGAGTATTTCGAGGCCGAAAAGGAAGTCTGGAAAATCTTCTGCACCATCGCCCGCGAGCGCCAGCGCCGCGAAATTGACCCAGCTCTCGCCGTCCTCAAGGAATGCTCCGAACGCACCGCCAAGCTCAAGGGCGCTGAAGCCGAGGAATTTCACGCCACCATGCGCAACCTCCGCGACTTCGTCGGCCAGGCCTCCTCCGTGATGGACCGCGTCGCCCGCAGCGAACGCAGCAAAATCATGCCCGTCCTTTTCAAGATGCTCAGATAGCAAATTTAACCATTCTCCTCCATGCACCCGCCAACCCATCATGCCGAAACTGTTGCCGGGGCTCACCACAAGCGCCGGCTCGAGGCCGCTTTCGACGGCTTCGGCGGCCAACTGGATTGGTTCGAACGCCTGCTCTTATTTGCGGTCCGATTCCAAGTGGCTCCGCGGACCGCAACTCCTGCGGATATTTGGGTTCCATCCCGGAGCAGCGTCGCACCCCGGGTGGCGCGGATTGTCCGCCCCCACCACCTTTTTGGCCAATAATTCAAATTTTCGAACCCATTCATCGCCATGACTATTCAAAGTCTTCTTGTACTTGGTCTGCGCCTGACCGGCGTCGGCCAGCTCTTCATCGCCGGCCTGACGTTTTGGCTGCGCGGGGTAATCGGCTGGAAAGCTGATCTGGCTAAACTGCGTCCATTCAACCGGTGCATAGTTTACACTTACAGTTATTATATTCAGGCCATCAACGCGATTTTCGGGCTGATTTGCCTGCTGCAACCCCGCGACCTTTTAGGTAACACCCCGCTGGCGGCGGACGTGACATTACTCATGGCGACCTACTGGATTGTGCGGCTGATTCTGGGTTTTGTATATTATCCCACGGACGAATATACGAAACAGCGCCCGTTATATTTTTGGGGAAATTGGGCGTTTGTATTCCTCTTTTCCGCCCAGATTGTGGCCTTGACGGGCGCGTTCTTGTGGAATTTGGGAGCGCTCGGCGCGTAGCAGACGCCGTCACAATCCTACCCGGCAAAATTCCAGTTGGTGCCTGGGTTCAGTATCCGCATCACGCCAGCGACCAAACTTGCGCTTTTAAAAGTCTACGTCTTTCAAACCACCGCCTGCCGCCATGAACATCCATGATTTGCTTCTCCTGGGTCTTCGCCTGGCGGGCGTGGGCCAACTCATCTTCGCCCTCCGCCGGAGGTATTTTTATCAGACTTTGGCTCTGAACGCCCTGTTTATCGCCCAGACTATTGCCCTGATGGGGGCATTGGCCTGGGATTTGGGGATTTTCCGCCGCTTCATTTTATCAACGGAAAACTTTCAACCATGAATTTCTTTCGACGCATCCTGCTGATGACGGTTGTGCCACTGATTGTGGGGGCATTGGCGTATTTTTGCATTTTTGCCGCTGTGGCAATGACCGGCAAGGAGGCTATTTGGCTGGTGTTATTCTATCTCCCGGTTTTCCTGCTCTTTTTTATTCGCTATGGGTTCAATACCCCGAAGCTTGCTTCGGCTTAGCGGGATGGGATGATGGGGAATGGAAAGTCGCTACAT
>Ga0265319_1002393_pt1 | contig 10299 bp, 7 predicted proteins | sample 4824metaG_FD_192443 | JGI IMG/M metagenome (GOLD analysis project Ga0265319, IMG submission 192443) | Rhizosphere microbial communities from Carex aquatilis grown in University of Washington, Seatle, WA, United States - 4-8-24 metaG | ecosystem: Host-associated > Plants > Roots > Rhizosphere >... | reverse complement strand
CAGATGAAAGTTGACGGACCATTCCTTCGCCCCGGTTCTTTTCAGGGAAAATGAGACTTGGGATTTTCCGACGAGAAGCCTCTGGGCCGAGAATATTTTCAAATCCTCCGGCAGGTGGGGCGAAAACACAACCCGGTTGTTTCCGGCGTCCGGGGAGAAGCCCGTGATAAATTCCAAAAGCGACTCCGTATTTAAACCGCCTTCCCAGGGCCTCACCCTCCCGCTGGTACCAAGTCCCCAAGCAGGCGTATTCCAGGGGTGACATTGACCGTCGTACATCTCGGCGAATTCGCCCGAAGGCGTGGCGGTTTTGAGAACCGCGCGGTAGGCCTTTTCGGCCCAGGGCAGCCGGGCTTTCGAAAACGAGTAAAGCAATTGGCCGGGATTCATTCCCACGAAAAAATCAACCGTCGGCGTTGTTTTCCAAAAACCATCTTCCCTTCCGAGAATGGGATAAGCATTACGCAAGGCGGCAACCGCATGGCCCGAACTGGAAGGCGTTTCGCCTAAGGGGTCTAAGTCGTTCCTGGCGTAACCGCACCAAAAGGGATTGATCAGGACATTGGCCTGGGGCGCGTTGACCAGGGGGCCCAACAGGGATTGGGCCGGCGCCCAATAGCCGGCTTTTTCGTTCCAATAGGTGGCCTCGGCCTTGTCGCGGACCTTGCGGGCCAGGCTGGTCATTTCCGAAACATCCTTATCCATCTCAATATATTTTCCCAAGTAGGCCAAGCGGTCCGCGGCCGCGACGAGGTCGAAGCTGGAATCCGCCGCGAAGGCGTAAGTGGATAGGTCGTAATTGGGACAGGGGCATTGGTCAAAGCACCTGGATTCGAGGCACCAAAGATAGGTCTCGTCCCGGTGGAAAAAATACTTGTCCTCCACCCGGACCTGTCCCTCGACGCATCGTTTTAAATAGCCCCACCTGGCCCGGATCAGGTCGATGTCGCCGGTCGTCAGGTAATACCACCAATGCTGCAGCACAATCCAATTGGGAGTCTCCGCGTGCTCCACTTGGATGTCCGAAAGGTCTTTTTTCCGGAAATTCAGGGGGAAATCCACCCGGACGCTGTTGGGAAGGGATCCCATGCTCGAGGCGATCCCGTAAAAAAAATCCATGGCTCCCTTCGCTTCCCGGGGATGGCCTGTTTTCAAAAACCAGCGGATGGGGCCGTTGTTGTCACGGATCCAAGTGTAGGAATAACCGATGAGCGGCGAGAAGCCTCCGGAGTGGGATTGCTGGCTCTTAAAAATCATCGATTCAATCTCGAAAAGATCCGTGATTTTGGGATCCCCGGCGAATTCCGTTCCCTGCCGGAACCAATCGGTGAAATAAACGCGGGTCTGATCCAAAAGGGAGAGGGCTCCTTTTTTGCGGAGGCCGGCGCTGTCCGCGGCGCTTTCCCGGGAAGTATCGGAGGAGAGAAGAAAGAAAGCGGCCCATGTTTCCCCGCCTGGCGGCAAGCTTGGAAAGCGGTAGCGGAGGTTGCCTTCGGATATGCTGGCGTTGCCCTGTTGGAAAGCCCCCAGCCTCCATACCGTTCGCTTTTTCGCCTTCGCGGCTTTTTGAACCAACACCAAATCATGGCCGATGTTTTTCTTCGGGGCTGTCACGTTCCAGGCTGCTTGGATTTTCAACTCAAGATTCAGGTCGGATTCGGTTTTTGTTCCCGAGTTGGTGAGGTGGACCATCCGGATGATAACGGGCGTGTTGTTCCAAACGGCATCATCCTCGGAAGTCACTGGGGCGAAATCATAACTCTCGACGGACAAACCGCTCCCCTGGGCTTCCACCTTCACCAAGCCGGACCTTTTCACCCAGCCGATTTTTTGCCCGGGAAGCCAGACGGGGCTGCCGCCCCTGGTCAGGGCCATGTGGAGGGAGCCCAAGTCCGGCTCTTGATAGGAATCCCCGTAGATGTTCGACCAATTCCAAAGGGGGCTGGAAAGCCCGACCAGGGCGAAGGCCCGCCCGTTTCCGACGCAATAGGCTCCGGTTAGGTTGGCCTTGACCTCTTGGGAGGATAAATCAAAAGTTTCGTTCCAGGAATAAAGGTCGCGGAGCCAGGGACGCTCCTCCAGAACCCTTCTCCCGGCTTTTTCCAAAGCCCTATCCGCTCCAGTCGTGGAACGGCCCGGGGGACCTTGGTCGCTTTGGCCCAACCAAGCCGGTTCCGGCAATCCCCAAAGCACCGGCAGGATCAGCAGGATTATCCAGGGGCGCCTTTCGTTCATGTTTTTTTCCCGAGTTTTTTTCCGCCTTTGGTTCCCGGAACCGGTTCTTTGGACGGCGGCGCGGCTGGGATGGGTGTGGGGATAGGCTTACTCATGGAATAAAAATAGGTTTTGCCGTGGTAAGGGACAGGCTTGAGAAGATATTGGCCCAGGAACTGGGATAGGCGGTCGGGCGGAAGGTTCATCAACCGGATAAATTTCAGGTTCCACTCGTCATTTTTGTTCACGACTTCGGACAGAACCCAGACTTTGTGGTGGCGCTTCCAGGTATGGTCCAACAGAAGGGACAGGTCCTCCCAAGGATCCTGGTCTCGACCCTGGGAGTGGTTGGCTGGAGGTTTATCTTTTTTGACCTCGTATTTCCTTAAAAAAGAGTGAAGGCTTAAATAATGTCTTTTTTGGTAGCGGTCAATGTAGAAAGGAACGGTGTTGATTCCCGTCAGCATTAAAAGGTCCTCCGCCCCGACTTTCCAATCGATTGCCTCAAGGAGGGGTTTCGCGCTGTGGGTCACGGCGGTTTTCTTGATCGAGGATTGGAAGTTATAGAGGTACAAGAGCGCCACCAACCCCGTCCATAACAGGATCACGATTCCCCGGTTGGCGAAATGAAGGACGGGGTTGGTCCAACGCTGGGAGATGGCGGAGACGGTCACCCCCATCAAGATCCAGCAAGGCACGGTGGAAGAAACCCAAAACTCGATATTCCAGGGCTCCCACCATAAAAAAAAGGGGACAAAAACACCGATCCAGAGGACCCCGACCCAAAGAGTTTGCCGGTAACTTTCCCAAAAGAGCCTGAAACGGACGAGGAGAAAACCCAGGCAGATGAAAATGGCGTATTGGAAGAGGGTTTTGACAAACTCGAGGGTGATGGGCTGGTTGGGGCCTGGATCCGGATTGGTTTTGGCGAGAAAAGCCTTCAACATCGCCAATTTTCCCTGTTCAAAACCAGCGGCGGGAAGATAGCCGCCCCATCCTTGGACATGGAAATATGCGAAAACCCAATAAATCCAGGAAGCGTAAGTCTTGTGGAAATAAATAAACCTTCCCACAAAGGCGTAAAAGGAAAGCACGCCCAAGGTGAGGGACGACAGGTAATAGATACAAAACCAAAACCTTTCTCCGGCGCTTTTCTCCCGGACGCAGCAGATTCCGCCCAAAAACGCCGGGATCAGCATCAAATTGGTCTGGTGTCCCAGAACCGCCAACCCGTGGGAAAGGCCCAACAGGACGCCGAAGGCCGGCCCCCGCTCCTTCAAAAAAGTCAGCAGGTACCAGGTCAAGAGGGGTGTGACCGTGGCGAAAATTCGGACGCCAGGGGATGTGGAAAAATACCAGTAGCTGAAAGTAAAGGACATGCCCAGTGCCGTCAGGAACGATACGAAGGGGTCCTTGGTTTTTCGGACGAGAAGGTGGAAGGCGATCAGCACCCCCAGGATCCCGATCAAGATATCGAAAAATTGGAGGGCCACCATGCCGTCCCAGGCGGCCCCGTGATCCCTACCCCATAAATAAAAAAGGCGGCCCAAAAATGCGTAAATCAGGTGGTGGGGATGAAAAAACTTATAAAGCGGCGTGTCCGAGTTTTCGACCCTCTCGGCGAACACCATGCCGTCGTAGGTGAAATTGACGGGCAACTTGGAAAGGTACACGAAAAGGCATAAAGCGAATAAACCCAGGCTCAAAAGAAAGGTAACGGCCGGTTTGGTCCAATCACGCATGAGGTGAACCCTTTATCATTCCGCGGATGGGCTATTTAATGATAATTGGGTGGCCTATGCAAGGGGGCTCAAGGGCAGGTTCAAGGCGCCTGGTTCCACGGAAATCATCCAAAAACGACCGTTGTCGGCGGTTATGTGTTTTTAACTTGGACCTGGAACCGGTTGTTTTACTTTTTTTTCGCTTCATCCGCCTTGAGCTCGATGGAGGCTGAATTGATGCAATAGCGCAATCCCCCCGGTTTGGGGCCGTCCTCGAACACGTGGCCCAAGTGTCCGCCGCAGCGGGGGCAGAGAACTTCCGTTCGGTTCATGAAATGGGAATGGTCCTCCTGGGTCGCCACGCCGCCCTCGCTGATGGGTTTGGAAAAGCTGGGCCAGCCGCAGCCGGAGTCAAACTTGTCGTCGGAAACGAAAAGCTTATAACCGCAGGCGGCGCAGACATAGGTTCCCTTGTCGTGGGAATTCCAATATTTTCCCGTGAAGGCCTGTTCCGTCCCCTTTTGCCGGAGAACCGCGTATTGCTCCGGGGTTAAAGTCTTTTTCCATTCGGCGTCCGATTTCACCACTTTTTCCTGCATGACGGCCCCCTTTTTGTTTTTGGCTTTATCCTTGGCTTCGCTGGAAAAGAAAGCGCCAGCCGCTAGAAACGAAAATGCCCAAATCATGATCGTCTTTTTTTTCATTGGTTCCCCCATAGGGATTCGGCTTTCGGTAATAAGTAAGTCTCCGGGATGGAAATGGTTACAGGGTACAAAGATTTAAGGGGATTTATCAATCACCCTCCCCTCAAGGGAGAGGGAAACCCTTGAGACTGGTACTGCTCCCAGGTGGGGCGATCCTCTGTGGCCGCTCCTAGATCACCCATAATGGTTTAATTGAAGATAAAATTACGCCAGTCCCTGTTGGATTCTCTCGCCTAATACCGAATAGGGCCTGTGGGTTCCGCTCTTTCCCTTGATCCGGACCGGCTCCAAGGCCTCCATCCGAAATTGATTTCCCACCACCATGGCCAGATCCTGGTTGATCAGGCATTGCCCGTCCTCCGCGATCGAGCAGAGCCGGGAGGCCATGTTGACCGTGTCCCCGATGAGGGTGAATTCCATGCGCCTGGCCGAACCAATATTGCCGATGACCACATCGCCGCCGCACATGCCGACCCCGAGTCCCGTATGGACCGTTTCGCTGTAATTTTCCCGGAAAGTTCCCTGGATTTTGTGGAAGGAGTCCTGTATCCGCAAGGCGGCCAACAGGGCTTTCTTGGCGAAGGATTCCTCGGACTCGGCTGGCAGGGGGAAAAAGGCCATGATGGCGTCCCCCATGTATTTGTTTATCTCGCCGCCGGAAAAAGCGATGATTTCCTCGAACTCGGTGAACATTCGGTTCAGGTACCTGACGGTTTCCTGGGGGCGCAATTTTTCGGACATGGAGGTGAAGCCCCGGACGTCGGAAAAAAGCACCACCGCCCTGGTTAACTCCCCTTCCCAAACGGCCTGGATCCCCTTTTGGGTCGCGAACTGGGAAGCCTTGGTGCCGACGAACTTATCCAGGACATGCCTGGTCTCGCTGAGTTTTTTCTCGCTCTGCTGGAATCGCTGGGAGGCCGAGTCCATCAGTTGCTGTTTGGTTTGATCGATATCCATGGGGGAAACTTTTCGGATGATTTTGTAGTCATCCGGCAGTATTTTACTGCGCAGTAGGAATATCTGGAGCTCGACGAAGAATCCCTCCTGTAATTTCCACCAAATGGCGCGCCAGGAGAGGAACAGGACGGGAATGGCCGCGATGCCCACCGCTATACTCGCTTTCCAATCTTGGAAAAAATACCAGCAGGATCCGGCGGTGAGGAAAAGCGACGCCAGACTCCAGCCGAGGGCGAAGGAGGAGGTGGGGCGGAAGGTTGTTTTTGTTTCAGGCGCGTCGGCCATGATCGGATATGTCCTCGGTGAAATGAACCGGGAGCATCATACCGTAAGGCCGACGGGGGTTCCATTGGGAGGGTGCCAGAAGATTTTATTCGACAACAAGTTAGCGGGGGTTTTGGCGGATATATTGGAACAAAGCCTCGGCGGATTGGTCGACGGATAAATCAGAATGATCCATCACAATGGATTCGGGTGTTTTACGGAGACCGCCCACGGCCCTCTTATAATCCCGGTCATCCCTGGCCTGAACCTCGGCCATGACTTGCTCGAGAGTGGCTTTTGATCCAGCCTTTTCCAAGTCCATCAGTCTCCGCTTAGCCCTCGTCTCCACGGAAGCGTCCAAAAAAAATTTATATTGGGCGTCTGGAAAAACGTCCGTGCCGATGTCCCGCCCCTCCAACACCGATCCCCCGTAGGTAGCGCTGTCAACCCGGCCCATTTGCTGCTGCCGGGCGACTAGGATTTTACGGACCGGTACGGAGTTGGCGATATGGGCGGAGGCGTGGGTCACTTCCGGCGTGCGGATTTCGGAACTAACATCTTCCCCATTAAGGAACACCTTGTTGTCAGGCTCGCCGGGTTTTAACTCTACTTTAGATTCTTGGGCGATCTTTTCCAACTCCGAGTCGTTTTTCAAATCCGCTTTTTTCCGAAGGGCGGATAGGGTCACCGACCGGTACATGGCGCCAGTGTCAATGTGAAGGAACCCTAGTTTCTTGGCCAATTGTTTCGCGACGGTGCTCTTCCCCGCCCCAGCCGGCCCGTCGATCGCGACGATAATGACTTTGTTCATGTTAACCCCGAATGATGAATTGGAAAAGCCGAAGGCGCATACAAGAAACGGTAAAAGATAAAACCTATTGACCACAGATGAACAGGGATTTACACAGAAGTAAAATTATTTTTATGTAAACCTTTTTTCAATCGGTGTAAATCCATGTCCATCAATGGTTAATTTCATTTTCCTAACCGCGGCTGATTCGCTTCAGCATGGTTTCGAAGCCGGGGAATGAGGTATTGATGTTTTCGGTGTCCAGAATCGTCGTGGGCCCCTCCGCGATCAAAGCCGCGACGGCGAGGGACATCGCGATTCGGTGGTCCCCTCCCGAAGAAAGCACGCAACCTTTTAACGGAGTGGGCCCCTTGATCACCCATCCATCCTGGGTGGGCGTGATATCGGCGCCCATTTTTTTCAAAGTCACCGCCATCAGGCTGATCCTGTCGGATTCCTTGACCTTCATTTCGCCGGCATTCCGGACGATGGTCGTTCCCCTGGCCTGGGTCGCAGCCACGGCGAAAACCGGAAACTCATCGATCATCCGGGGAACCAGGTCGCCTCCCGCGGCAACGGCCTTTAATGGGGAGGACGACACCATGAGGTCCGCGCTTGGCTCCTCCCCCTTTCCCGATTTTCGGGGCATCACCTTGATTTTAGCGCCCATTTTTTTGAGAACATCGAGGATTCCGGTGCGGGTGGGATTCATTCCGACATTTTTTAAAGTCACTAAGGACTTGGGAACAATAAGACCGGCAACGATAAAAAAAGCGGCCGAGGAAATATCGCCTGGGACGGTAATTTTCCTCGCTTTGAATGGATCGACCGGGCCCGTTACCGAAATTTCCTTGTTCTTTTTGCGGAAGGGGATGGAAAAGGCGCTGAACATTCTTTCCGTATGATCCCTTGTGGGCGTCGGCTCGACGACGGTGGTTTTCCCATCCGCGAAAAGACCTGCCAACAACAGGGCGCTTTTGACCTGTGCGCTGGCCACCGGCAAGGCATAGGTGATTCCCGTTAATCCGCTTGGTTGCAGCGTTAAGGGAAGCAGGGCTGCATTCCCGGGGCCCGAGATCCGCGCTCCCATTTGGGCCAGCGGCGCGACTACCCGTTTCATCGGGCGCTTCCGGAGATACTTGTCTCCGGTTATGGAACAGGCAAAGGGCTGGCCTGCCAAAAGCCCCAAAATAATCCTGGCGGTCGTTCCCGAGTTCCCCGCGTCAAGAATTCCTTTGGGCATCCTCAAGGAATTGAGCCCTTTACCATGGATCACGATTTCCCCGGCCTTTTGTTCGATTCGGACGCCCATCTTCCTGAAAATTCCGATGGTGGAACGGCAATCGGCCGAGTTTAGAAAATGGCGGACACGCGTTTTTCCAAGCGCGAGGGACCCCAGCATGACGGAACGGTGGGAAATGGATTTGTCGCCGGGAACCTCCAGGGTCCCTTTCAGGCTCGCCGCGGGATGGACCGTTATTTTTTTCATCATAATTTTTCCCGCAGGGCGCGGGCCTTCTCGAAATAGTCGAACCAAAACCGGGAATTCCCTTTTTTGAGTTTCTTTTCCAGCGCGGCCAGGGTCCTTCGGTATTGGAGCAGGCAGGATTTGATTTCCACCGCGTTCATTTCCAGGATATCGCTCCACATGGCGGGATTTCCCCCCGCGATCCGGGTAAAGTCGCGGAAACCCGATCCCACGGCCGTCCGGAGGGAGGAAGACCGGCGGAGCTGACGCCCATATTGGCTGGTGAGGACCGCCGCCAAGAGGTGGGGCAGGTGGCTGGAGAGGGCCACGTTGCGGTCGTGGGTCGCCGCGTCCATCACAACCGGTCTGGCCCCGGTTTCTTTCCAAAAGTCGACCGACCTCCGGACAAGCCCCGCGGGTGTTTTCGGAAGGGGCGTGATGAAGACAAACTTTCCTTTATACAAGTCCGGGTCCGCGAAAGCGGGGCCGGATTTTTCCTTTCCCGCCATGGGGTGGCAGGGGACGAAATGAAGGTTCATCCCCGGCAGGCGGGACGCGGCCTTCACCACTTCCCCCTTCACGCTGGACACATCCAAAATAAGGGTTCGTGGTTGGAGCAGGGGGGTCAATTCCCTCAAAACGGGAGCGATGGATCCGGAGTGGGCGCACAATACGATGACATCGGCTCCCAGCACGGCCTTTTCGAAAGTCGCGGCGACCGGCAAAAGTTTCGCGGCTTTTTTTCGGGAGGCGGCCCTGTGATTCCAGCCGACGAGGTCATATTTTCGTTTTTTTTTCAAAACCAAAGCAAGGGATCCGCCCAAGAGGCCGACCCCAATGATCGCGACTTTGGAATGGGAGGTACTCATTTGGGATGGGCTCCCTTTGCCTTGAGGACCCCTTCGAAAACCCCAAGGAAATTTCGCGTTTCTTCCTCCGTCCCCGTGGTGACCCTCAGAGCGTTGGGCCCCATGGGACGGATGATGACTCCCTTTTCCAGAAGCCCTTGGTAGAGCTCAAGGGCGCCGGGAATGTTGAAATAAACAAAGTTCGCCTGGGTTGGCGCCGGCTTTAATCCCAGTTTGACGAGGCCGTCCAAAAGAAGGCCGCGCATGGAACTGTTGAGCGCCGTGACTTTTTTCATGTGGGAGATGTCCGTCAAGGCCGCTTCCGCGGCGGTCATGGCCAGGCTGTTGACGTTAAAAGGCTGTCGGGTTTTTTGGTAAATTTCGGCGAAATCCTCGTGGGCGATGCCGTAACCGACGCGGAGGCCGGCCAGTCCGAAGGCCTTGGAGAAGGTCCGAAGCACGATGAGATTGGGGTATTTGTCCAGGATGCGCAGGGATTCGAAATAGGTTTTTTCTTCCACGTACTCGTAATAGGCCTCGTCCAAGACCACCAGGACGCTGGGAGGACAAACCTTTAAGAAAGCCTCCACCGCCAATAGGGAAACCATGGATCCCGTCGGGTTGTTGGGGTTACAAATGTAAACCAACTTGGTTTTGGGGGTCAGGGCCTTGGAGAAGGCCTGCAGGTCATGGGCGAAATCTTTCAGGGGAATGGCCCTGGGAACCGCCTCAAAAAGTTGGGCCACCAGGGGGTAAATAATGAAGCCTGGCTCCGCGAAAACAACCTCGTCGCCGGGATTTAAAACCATTTGGCCCAAAAGGACCAAGAGCTCATTGGAGCCGTTTCCCAATAAAACCTGTTTGGGATTCACCCCCAAGTGGCGCGAAAGGGCGTGGGAAAGATTATGGGCGCCGCCATCGGGATAGCGGCTTATTTTGGACAGGGCCTTTTCCAGGGCTTGAAGCACCTTGGGCGAGGGCCCCAGGGGATTTTCGTTGGAAGCGATCTTGGACGCGTTTTGGATGCCCAGTTCCCTTTCCAGCTCCTCAATGGGTTTGCCGGGAATGTAGGGCTTGATCCCCAATAAGTTTTTTCGAAGCGGCACTTGGAATGACATTTTAAAACCTCAAAGTGGTTCCGGGGCCAAGGCGCCAGGTACCAGTTGGAACCTGGAACCTAGTTCCTGGTTTTCAATTTTCGCTTCTCGGGTAGGACCCAAGAACCTTGACGGTCAAGGAGGCCTTCTCGATTTCCGCAAGGGCTTTCTGCGCCTTGGGATCCGCCACATGGCCCAAGAAATCAATGAAGAAGTAATAGTCCCATGCTTTTTTC
>Ga0265319_1002392_pt1 | contig 10301 bp, 20 predicted proteins | sample 4824metaG_FD_192443 | JGI IMG/M metagenome (GOLD analysis project Ga0265319, IMG submission 192443) | Rhizosphere microbial communities from Carex aquatilis grown in University of Washington, Seatle, WA, United States - 4-8-24 metaG | ecosystem: Host-associated > Plants > Roots > Rhizosphere >... | reverse complement strand
ATATACGAAAATAATAATTATAATGTTACAAAATATTATATCATTTATTATAATGTCTTACCTCAAGCAATAATTCATTTACAAATTCTTTATTTATATCATCTGGTAAATTTGAATTTTTATATAAATCATTTAATAACAATATATCTTTTTCAGCTTGATCAATAATTTCAAGTAAAGGTACTTCACCTCTTTTAATCTTTAGAAGATAATCAGCGTTTGGACGTTTAACCTTTATTGTACCTTCATTAGCTATTTCCATTGCCATATCAAGTAAACGTCTACAATGAAGAAGATTTTTCGAATCTACCTTCTGATTATGATTTACATTATCAACATAACGATTAATATTTCTGTTTTGCAACCAGTTTTCATATTCACGATACTTTTTACAGTGGCTAGAAAATCCTTCAATGTTGCAATATAATATACCGCAGGGTTCAATACCTTTAGGTATTGAAGTTAATTTAACATCATTTGACTTAATTGAATCTGAAACAATACCTGCACTAAATATTTTACTTGTCGGAAATAAATAAAATGTTCTATTTGATGAAAATAAATCATATAAATTATATGTATTTTTTACATGATTGATTGCAGTAAGCCCAAAATCTGCTTGTGTTCTTTCATATTCAATAGTGTTAATATTTTTGATTGGAGGAATAAAAATAGTATTATTATAATCAACTAACCATTCTTTAAATGATTTAGATCCACCATTTGGTAATATTAAATAGCAAAAATCAAGAACAGTTTTTCTTATCATACTTTCTTTCTCCCAATTCATCTTCTTATCAAGTCCATTGGCTTTCTTAATTTGAGCAGCAGCATAACCGCCAAAAGATTCTAAACATTTCTTTGTTAAAAATTTATCCCTGTATTGAAGTATTATATCAAATTCAGGTTTTTTAATAAGTATACATTCTTCAGGCATATATAACAATTCAAGCATAGTAGGATTAGCCACCTGAAGTAATTCTAAAAATCTACGTATTTCATGATATGTTTCATCTTTAGTTATATTTATTTGAGGCTCATACTTAAAACTTAATATATCGTCATGAGATTGAATATATATTCCTTTAAGATCAATATCTGATGTAGGAGTAGACGTACCATATGATTGAGAACCTACAATTGCTTTAAATATAATATTATGATTCATCATTTATTTTATTATATGTTACGAATGTTATATTAATTTTGTTACAAATATACTAATTTTTTAAAACTTTTTAGTATTTATATTAAATATCATATAGAATAGTTATAATGTTATACGATAAATAATTTAAAATATTAATAAACAATTATTTAGTTTGAAATTAGTTGAACAACATATTATAAAAAAATCTAATCCTAATTGGAAACAAATAGATTATCTTTGTTTTTTATCTAAGAATTTATTTAATTATACTTTATACCATATTAATAAACATTATACAGAAACTGGTAAATTTATAAGATACAATAACTTACAAAGAGAATTTTATAATATTAAACAACCAGATTTTCATAGTCTACCAACTGACACCTCTAAACAAATATTGATGTTAATGGATATTAATTTTACTTGCTTCTTTAAGTTAATTTCTAAATGGAAGAAAAACAAAAAGTCATTAAATGGTTGCCCTCGACCTCCAAAATATAAAGATAAGATTAAAGGAAGAAATATTGTTATATTTACATATCCTAATCAAATAGCAATACATGATAGATATATTCATTTTCCTAAGAAAGTTAATCTTCAGCCCATTAAAACAAATATTAATCTTAAAGATAATAAAATTAAGCAGGTAAGATTAATTCCAATGTCATCTTGTTATAAAATAGATGTCATATATGAAGAATTAGTTAATAATCGAATACAAATAGTGCCTAATAATAATTATTTAAGTATAGACTTAGGTTTAAATAATTTAATGGCTTGCTTTAATAGCAAAAGTAATGAAAGTTTTATTATTAATGGTAAATCACTCAAATCTATAAATCAATATTATAATAAACAGAAAGGAATAATACAATCACAATTAAAAAAGAATCATAATAAATATTGTTCACATAAGTTAGATAAACTAATTTTAAAACGCAATAATAAAATAAAAGATTATCTCCATAAGTCATCAAGGTTTATAATCAATTATTGCATAAGTAATAACATATCTAATATCGTTATTGGCTATAATAAAGAATGGAAACAGGATATTAATATTGGTAAACGTAATAACCAGAATTTTGTTAATATACCATATTATACATTATTGGAAATGATTAAATATAAATCATTAATGTATAATATCAATGTTGTTCTTAATGAAGAAAACTATACTTCTAAGTGTTCAGCGTTAGATCTTGAACCACTATGTCATAAAGATAATTATTATGGTAAAAGAGTAAAGAGAGGAATGTATAAATCAGCAAATAATATCAGGATTAATGCTGATATTAATGGAAGTATAAATATACTTCGGAAAGTAACTGGAGATAAGGTTATTGAACAATATGTTCAAGAGCAGACTCAATCCAGTAGAGGTCAAGTAACTTGGTCATTAAAGGTTAATCCTTTAAAAACAAATGCCAGAAATGATGTTTGATGTTATAATAAGTTTCATCCTTAATTTATATTAAGTTCTTAATTTATATTAAGTTCTTATCTTATTTAATTGTTTTAAAAACCATAATGATCTTTCATATGCTATTTCATATGTATTCCACTTTATCTCATTATAATATTTAACATCAAGGTTTTTTATTTTTGCATAATAATGACTGCCTTCAGGCCATTTTGTTATTTTTATATCTTTTTCAGTATACTCAAATGGGAATTCTTCAGCTTCCTTTTTTTCAATAACTACAAAATTATAATTAATTGGAAAATAACCATGATTATGATTTATTACAATTGCACCGTATTTTAAAATAGCTTTTGTTTGATCACTGATTATTTGACCAGATAAATCTAAAAACCCTTTTATTTCTCCTTGACCAGTTAATTCACAATATGAATGAAACTCACCACCAATTGTAGTATTACAATGTCCAAGATAATTTCTTGAACTACTTTCAATCAAATCTCGTAAAGTTATTGTTAACATTCCTTTCAACACTGTTTCATGATAATATTCTAAATCTATTAAATTATCAATATAGTACATCCAGTCATGTTCAAAGTCAGTTTTAACATCTTTTATACGAGCAAAAGTATACATATATATTATAGTATTATTTTCCGGTTTTTATTGGTTTTAAACAATTCATACAAAACAAATCATCACTTAATAGACACTTCTCTACTTTTGGATATTTACAAGTACATGATGATAAAGCATTATTAATCTTCTTTGAATACTTTTTAACTTTTGTTTTCATGTGTAATATTATTTAATATTATGTGGACAATTATCACAATTATTTTCTGAATTACGCATATAACAAGTTTCGTTTGGTAATTTTCCTACTTCACAAAACATTGATGTTTCGTTTATATTATTATTTAATAAATTACAAATTAATTTCATATTTGAATTTCGCCATTTTATGCTTTTTTTATCCTCATAAGTAATAAATTCACAAACAATTCTATTGTTAGAATCTTTTATTGTTAATCCATCAATAATATATTTTTTCATAATTTAATTTGATTTTTTGTGTTTAATATTGAATCTTCGTCTATAATTTCAATATCTAAACCTAATTTTAGTGTTTCAGTTTTAGCATTCTCATTACACAATAATATTGTTTGCTCACATGCATCTCTCATCGCATCAAGTATAAAATTAATTTGTTTCTCTGAAAAATAACACTTCCATTGATGATAATATGGGAATTGTTCTTCCAATATTCTTTCGAGATTAATTTCTTTATCATTCATAATATTATAATTCATACTTAATATTTTTTCTTTACATTTAGGACATCTATTAATAAGATCATTAATAGATATATCTATATTAACAACAGCGTTTCTTTCATTATCTTTTAAATATGATAAATCTGGTTGTTCATAAGGCGAATTATATTTTTTGTTAAATCTTTTTTCCATTTCTATTGTTAGTATATCATGTCTTGTCTTCATAGAATTAGGTTCAATTTGAACAATTGGCGATATTCTACCTGAAATAGAATGTTTCTTTACAAAGTTATGTCTATGCTTATGTATCTCGAAATGCTCCCCAAGTAAATGAGTATCACATAGTTGCTCAGGATTTATCATCCACATTCTCATAATTCGATATATTAAAATTTATATATTAATTATTAACCTAAATCATAATTTCTTATTCCAAAATGATGATTGAATTCTATTAAAATATCTTCTATTACTTTCTTTTTTTCATTGGTCATAACATTTCTTCCATCATTACAAAAAATAGTTGAAATGTAATAAGAATCACTCATCAGATAATGAATTAACTTATATCTAAAATCAATAATATCTTGATTAATTATTTGTTTTTTCATAATATAATATATTATTTAAGTATGATACGATAATAAAAGTATTTTTGTTACAAATATTATGATATTTATTTTGTAAACACTTCAGTTTTTACCATATTTAGTATGTCATCCATAAGTCTAAGATCATGTGAGAATTTAGATTCAAATTTCATTTTAAAATTATCTTCAAACTGTTTCCATTTTTTATTGACTGGCTTACTTGGACAGCATTTATTACAAGTAAATGAATTTTTATTTGTTGATTGAAATTGTTCTTGACATTGACAACAAATACATGTATATGATTCTGATTTAATAGTTTTCATATTATAATATTATTATCTCTCTACTTATAATTGTATATTCATTATTGTTACACCATGAATATAAATAATTATGTTCTATTAATAATCCTACCAGTCCATTATCTTCAAGTTCTTCAATAGTTGTGGTAAAAACAATTATTTCATCTTTATATTTACCAACATTAATTTTTATTTTATAATCTATTTTTGCATTTTCCATAGTATGTGATATTAATTATTTATAATATTTTTTAAATAATTTAAATCTATTTATAATTTCTGGTACAAAATTTATAGTTTCTATACCACAACAATAGCCATTTCTAACATAAGCGGTATCCTTATAATTTTCTGGAAGACTTTTACTTAATAATGATTTTTCAACATTATTGAACCATTTATGAGAATTTAAATTTTGTTTAATTGCTAATCTTTGAGCATCGAATATATGCCCAAATCCAATATTATATGATGCTAATATAAATTTTATTCGTTCATCACGATTATTAATATTATTTTTAAACATAATATTTAAAAATTTAATGTATTTTACACCTGCTTCGATTTGTGACTCTGGTGATACTGTTATATCAATTCCAAAAAACTTTTGTGTTGATGGCATCATTTGCATTAGTCCATATGCACCTGCTTCTGATCTTGCATTAGCATTAAATCTTGATTCTTGATATATTAATGATGCTAATAGCCTCCAATCCCAATCAATACTTTTAGCATGAATTTTAATTATTGAATCATATATTGATATTTGATTATTAAGGCCAATGGTATTACTTATTGATTTTAAATAAATATTAAATTCTTTAGCAATTTTATTATTGTCATTAATATAATGAACATTATTAGTTACAAAATTTTTATCAACAATAATCTTTTTTTCTAATGTTTTAGTATTGTTATTGATTCCAATACCTTTAATATCTGTATAATTTTTATTGGGGTTAAAAAATAGCATACATAATATTAATGTTAAAATAATTTTTAGCATAGTTTTAATTTTTGGTTTAAAATGAAAAGCAAAAATATGAATAATAATTAATATATCCAAATTTTTGTTAAACTATTTTATAATAAAATATATAAAATATTGTATATTATATAATTACTTATTATTTTTTAAAAAGTTAATCTTAGAAATAAATTTTTATTTATTTCAGCATATATTATTTTTATAAGCTCCCAATATTTCCAAGATTTGGATGATAAGAACCAAAATTTTCATTAAATTCGGATTGTGTTAATTTAGTTAATGTGGTTTCTATTGTTTCTGGTAGTATTGCATATGCTAAAACATTGATTTTATTATCGGTATACCAATGTAACCAACCATTACCAACATCTGGATCGGTATAATCATTGTATTATTATAAATCTTCAAAAAATTTTAGTTTAATAGCTTCATCAAACATTTCCAATAGTTCTCCCAAATATATATGGTCTAATTTATGTTCATTACTATTATACCATTTATCAAATTCTGAGTAATCATCACTGAGAACACATTCTTTTATTATAGGATAAAATTCGTTTAATAACCAAGAACTAGAATCAGCAATAAGATATGCAATTTTTAAATTATTACTATCACATGGATATTCTTCAAATGAAGGCATTTGAAATTTATTATTTATTATTAATGCAGATAATTTATATCTACCGTCATCTGTTGATATTGTGTATGTTTTGATCATAATATTTTTCCTATTTATTTTATTATCATAAATCTATTAAATTCAAAATCGGGATCTGTAATAGATTCATAACATATAAGTTTCCATGTAGGGTTTACCTTATGATGCTCAATTAATTCATTCTGATCTTTAAAACATCTATTATGCATTTCTTCATCCCATGAATTTGAAAATTTTCCTGTTTCGATATTAAGCCAGACATATTTTTTCATTGAATATATAATTTAATTATTGTTTAAATCTACCGCCTATTACTTTCTCTAATGCCTTTAACTCTTCTTCCTCAAGTTTTATAAATTTACCATCTTGCTCAATAACAATAAAACATTCGGTTAATTTACATAATTGACCAGTTTCATTCATTTTATCCCATAATTTTGTTATGGTTGTTGTTTCAGTTTTTTCTTGTTTCATATTATTTTTTATGTTATATACGAAAATAATGGGGGTAAAGGTTACATAAATCTTAAATATAATAATACTATTCCTCCAATATAAAATAATATTCTAAATATATCAAACATTAGTGTAATTATTTTATAAAATTTAAGAGTTTTAATTTTATTATGTAAATAGTTACAAAATTCATCCCAAAGATCTGTTTTGCCTATTCCTGTTTGACCACTATATTTATCATATATTATATTAAATATGGATAATCTAAATAAAATATATACTAATAAAGTATATGTAAGATTTAATGGTATATAATATAACTCCAACGCATATACTAAATTATTAGAAACAAATGCACAACTTAATTTATAACCAAACCAAAAACCGAACATAAATATTATTAAGAATAATACTAATTGTAATATATGATAATATTTACCATAATATTTAACTAATGGCTTTGTCCATGATTTATATACAAATGCATCAACCAGTGCTTCTAATATTAATATTAGATGTAATGAAACTAAAATAACTAAAAAATTTTTCATAGTTAAATATTATTATTTATTTTCATTATAATCGACTTACATGTTTATCAATATCTTTATTTAAAACATTCTTTATATATTCCCATGATTGCATTATATCTCTGTCAATACATGTTTCTTTGCTTTTAGAGTTTAATACACGAGCAACCAATCTAAACGTATCCTCTATTTGCTTTGCTTGAAATTCATAAATTTTTAATTCATCCATTTTTTATTTATTATTTATTTTTCCCATAATTTATTGGACAACAGAATGTACTCATAGTATCATATGTTTTAATAATAATTACTTTTCATTACTTTAATAAATATCTCATTCAATTTTTTTTGAGAAATAAATTTATTTGACCAGTCATGCAATACTGCTGTTTGCCAAGCATCTTTAACTGATTCAAAGCCATCCCAATCAATATTTTCACAACCATTAATATATTCATTTACTGTTACATCATATGGCCTAAGTGCTTCTAGATCAGAAAGCATTTGAGACACATCTATGTTTTTATTTAAAAAATCTGGACTGAAATCCTCAAATACTGCATAGCATCCATTAGTAATCTTACTCCAAATACCGAAATCGTCTATAGGAACATCAACAATACCATAATTACATTCAATGATTGCAATAGTTGGGTTTTTATCGTATTCCCTATCATCAGATAGTACATTGTATACTCCTGGAATTAATATGCTACCATCAAATAACTTATACTCATAATTGATATAAATTTTGTAGTCCATATTTATAGTATTAATATTTAACATAATTTAATTTTTATTTAATTCAAATATTTGTTCAATTACTTTATCCTTTATCAATTGCTTTTCATTATCTAATACAATATTACAGTTATTATAAATATAATCATATATTACCTGAGGAGGACATTCAAATGATATATTTTTAAGGTTTAATATCATTTCAGCAATTTTATTAGCCCTTTCTTCACAAATACCATATTTATTTAAATTATTTAATGATACCATAATATTATTTGTTATTATTAAATTAATAAAATTTGCCAGTTTTTAAAAATAACCCAATTCTCCAACATAACCATATACATACTGTTAATATTGTTATGCCAATAATGATTATTATATTTTTCATATTATACCGTTTGAAATATTACTTGACCATTACTATTAAGTACTTCACAGAAATCAACCACCATATAATCATTGAAATAGTATAATTTTGAATCATCAAATGATGTTATATACTCATTAAAATTATCATCACTTAGATAATAACCATCAGATATTCCAGGTGCTGAAGTTAGCCCAAAACCTGAATCACCAAGATCTTCATGATAAATAAATTCAGAATTACATTGAATATCTTCAAAATAATCACAAAAATTAAAATAATATAAACCATCCTCATTAACTTTTTCTTTACCTTCATCGGTTAATGAAATAATTAAACTATTATTTAATTCTTCAATAGATAAGTATCTGTAATTTCTATTCATAATATGATAATTTTATTTATATTTTATATATAATACGAAAATAATAAGTTTTTTGTTACAAAATTTATTTAATTATTTTTTTATGTAAACATAAATCTATCATTTTCCTTGACAATAGTGGTGGTAAAAGGAAAGTCATCTTTTGATATTTGATTAATTACTTCAATTAATCCTTTTGCTGAAGTAAATATAATTCGTTTTTCATTGTTAAATAATATTTGTAATTGTAGGCATTTATTATTTTCTTTATCTTTAAATATTTTAGAATCCCCTAATTTAAAATCATATATTATAATCTCATGATCAATTACTTTACTTATTTTAATTTTTTCTCCTACAAATCCTTTACTCTTTATTTTAATATTAAATTGGCTAAACTTATTCATCTAATAATTTCTTTAATAAATTTTTACTATTGCAATGTATTGCCCATCCTTTATATGATGCAATTGATTTTTTATTTTTATTCTTTTTAACAGCCTTTTTAAAATTTTGTTTTATGCTTTTTCTCAGCAATACGTGAGTGTGATAAAATACATATCCAACAAAATCAATACCTCTTTTACTAACTGGAAATATTTGATAGTTATCTTTTATTTTAAGTTTTAAATTAATATTTAAATATTGTTTAATATCAAATAATAATTGATGTAAATATTGTTTATTTTTCGATAATATAATAAGATCATCACAATACCTGAAATAATATTTTACTTCTTTATTTTCTTTTATCCAATGGTCAAAATATGTTAAATAAAAATTAGCTAAATGTTGACTAAGATAGTTGCCGATAGGGACGCCATCCGTAGATTCAATGATTTCATCTAACAAGTATAATAAATTATTGTCTTTAAATTTCTTTCGTAATAATAATTTTAAAATATCATGATTTATACTAGGGTAAAATTTTGTGATATCAAGTTTTAAACAATATGTTGTATTATTAATGTCTTTTAAAGCATGTTTAACAGCATTTGCTGCTGAATGTATACCGCGACCTTTAATACAACTATATGTATTATTAATAAATGTAGATACAAATATAGGTTCTAATATATTCATTATCGCATGATGTACTATACGATCAGGATAATATGGTAATTTAAATATTAATCTTTCTTTTGGTTCAAATATTGTAAATGTAGTATAATTAGATGTTCTAAATGTTTTATTCACGATTTAAATCATGACTAATTACACCAAGTTGTTTTAATTTACCCTTTCTAGCAATAGAATCAGCTAATTTAAGATTTTCAATATCACATATTTTTTCATATAAATTACCAATTCTTTTCAAAAGCCTTTGTTTTTAATAAGATCATCTTCATCATAAAATTACCAATGCTCTTTTTAATTTAGTTATTTTTTGCTATGTTAGCAAGGTTTATATTGCAAATATTAACATATGCGGACGCTGACGTT
>Ga0265319_1002391_pt1 | contig 10302 bp, 7 predicted proteins | sample 4824metaG_FD_192443 | JGI IMG/M metagenome (GOLD analysis project Ga0265319, IMG submission 192443) | Rhizosphere microbial communities from Carex aquatilis grown in University of Washington, Seatle, WA, United States - 4-8-24 metaG | ecosystem: Host-associated > Plants > Roots > Rhizosphere >... | reverse complement strand
GTGCGGGCGAATTCGTCGAAGCCATCGCTCCAGCAGCATTGCCACGCGCGGCGCGACCTCCGCCCCGGCCGCCCGGATCGGGTGGAAGATCAAAACCCGCCGGCAACGGTTCGGGATGTTTCGGGTCGAAATTGCCGAAGTCGTCCACGATGAATTTAGCGAGCGGCAGATTCGCCTGCTGGATTCCAAGCACGATGCACTTCGATTGGAGATAGCTGCCATACTCGACGTGGTGCGTCTGGTCGTTGAATTGTTTTGGGCCATCCGCGCCGAGCGCGGCGTTGATGTCCACGCCCATCGAATTCAAATCAATGGACGGCACGCCGATTTCCTTCGCCGCAGCCATCGCCGCGACCGCGTAATCGCCCAAGGTGGTCGGCTTCGCCACGTCCTGTCGCCGAGCCGAGGGCGACACGATGATGGGGAACGCGCTTTTTTTCTGCACGTCCGCCGCGAACCGTTTGAGCAATTCCTTGTAGGTGATGTCGGCGTCAACGTAGGTCTCGGAAAAATCCTGGCCGGGATAAATGTTCTGCGGGCCGCGCTGCTTGGAATCGTTGCAGCCGAACTCGACGATGACGTAATCGCCGGGCCGGACGGAATCCAGCACCTTGTCCCAACGCCGCTCCTTGAGAAAGCCCTTGAGCGTTTCGCCGGACTCGGCGTGATTGGCGACCACGACCTCCGGCTTGAACCAGCGTGTGACCATCTGCCCCCAACTGCTTCCCGGCCAGCCGGGCTGATCCGTGACGGTGGAATCGCCGGTGATGAACAACGTGATGGCATCGTCCACTTTCTGGATTTCAATCGCAGCCAGCGCCGGATGCGAATCGCTGAACTCCAGAGTGAGCTTGTCGTCCCAATCGCGTGAAATCGCCTCATGCGTGGTGAGATTCATCTCGCGGCTGTCGAGATTGACTTCGCCGCCGCTGGAAATCTTCGGGCTGCGGACATTGACCATGAAGGTGCGCGTCTCAAATTTTCCCGCCGCAGTGCGGATGCGCTCCAGCATCAGCCGCCGCGTTTCTGCCTTAACTGTGGTGACCGCGTCCGCAGTGGGATCGCCGAGGGTGACGGTCACGCGATAATTGCCTTCCGGCACGGCGACCGAGAAAAAGAACGGCTGGGAACTGGTGACCGCGCCGCGGTGCAACGCGTCGCCCGCCTCCTGATTTGCGTTTGTTACATTCGCGCCCGGCTCGAAGCCGTAGCCGGTCTCCTTCGAATACTGGAGAGTCGGCAGAACCAGTGTATAACCGGAAGCAGCCTTTTCCGCGCCGAATTGAAATTTGAAATCCGTAGACGGCCCGGCGGCTTGGAGCGACGCACCCACAAACAGGGCGAGCATCGCGACAAGCGGATGCCGGAAATGGAAATGAGTTTTCATTGGTGGTTAATACTTTTTCAACACGATGAAGCGAGCCTCGTAATTCGTGAGCGTCAGCGGCAAGATCAAGTGGTCCACCCCATCGGTCACACCTTTCGGCGGTTGAGTTGTTCCGTGGTCACCAACGGCATGCCATCCGACCAATACTTGCTTCGCCCCTTCCAACGGACTCATCGTCCCACTGGCTGCGTCCCAAACCTGAACCTGTCCCAAGCCGGTGAGCGCCGCGGCGCGCGATTGCGTATCGTTGGATTCGTTGAAGAAGAAATACACGTCGCCGTCCTTCAGAACACGATGGATGTATTTGATGGACGGACAAGGCGCATCGAGTTTCACGTCCGGCGCGGGCAGCGCCGCGATGACGCGGTCGGTGATTTCCGGCGTCGGTTCGATTGTGGCGAAGCTCAAATCCGGCGCGCCGGCCTCGGGATGCAGGAAGGTCCTGTCCACCACCATCGTCGGTGTGCGCCCAACAAAGATGACCTTGCCGCCGGCGGCGGCGAAAGCCCGTAACCGCTCCAGCACGTCCTTTCGAATCACGGTGGAAGTCGGCACGATGACGGCGCGATAGGTTTGCCCGCTCAAGTTTTTCAATCCGTCCTTTTTGAGAGTGACGACCGAGACCAGATCGTCCGCGTCGATGTGGTCAAAGTCTATCTGGTGCTCCAGCAATCCGGTCACCAGCTTGAGGGTGTCGTCGTCGGCCTCCTTGTCGCCCAGCCACATGCTGTCGGTCGGATGGAGCAGCGCGATTTGCGCCGCCGGCCGGCCGATCGCCAGCAGGTGTTGCGCGCGGCTGACATACCAGCCGATCGCCGCGCCGTTGCTGTTGTTGATGCCGCGGATGTTCATGTAATTGATGCCGCGCACGAGCTGGTAATCCACGATGAACTTTCCGTTCGGGCCCGTGCCGCCGCCTTCCTCCTCCCAGACCAGCGGACGCCCGGTCACGTGCGCCGCCGACGCCGCCAGCTTGGGAAAATCCGCCACGATGCCCGGCCCGATCTGGTTGAGATTATCCACCCCCGGCACGCCGACGTAGCGCATGTCGCGCCAGAAAGAGCCTTCGTTTTTGATCATGTCCCCGCCCCGGCTCATCATCAGCTCCTCGTGGTTCAGATGGACCATGAATTCCATGTGGCGCGCCGTGCACCAATCCTCCATCCGCCGGTAAAAATTGTCCCGGAACATCCCGCTCCAAACGTCCCAGTAATCCGCCTTGGCGCGCTGCGCCTCGGGCGACAGGCTGATGCCGCCGAAAATCTGCGCGATGAAGGGTTTGAAGTCGTAACCTTTTTCCTTCTGAAATGTTTCGAGCAACTTCGGCGTCCAGGGATTGACGCCTGTGAAATCCGTCTCGTCGCCGCGAAAGCCGAGGACGGTCTTGCCGAATTCATCGCCGACCGCCTTCTCGTAGGTTTCGTAAATGACCTTGAGATAAGTATCCGTCGCCGCTGGATCCAGAAAATCAATCAGCGTGTAGAGCGTGTCCTTGGTGACGCCACCATCCTCGCCATTGTCGTTGCGCGTGGGCGAGGTGCGGTAAGCGTGCCGGATGAATGCAACCTCCCAAGACCCCGAGCCGGCGGGCGCCGTCCATTTGAGATGACCGTCAGCGGGCAACGGCACCACCGTGCTCGCCGGCGCATCCTCACCCGCGCCGGCGCCGCCGCGACCGCCCAATCTGCGAATGCCGCCTGCGACAAGCACGATGCCTTTCGTATCAGGCGGCACTTGAATGGCGAACGGTTCGCCCACCGTCAGATTGTAACGCACATCGGCGTTGGGCAATTGAACAGTCAATTCCCCTTCCCCTCCCCGTGGCACCGTGTATTTGAAAATTCCGTCAGCCGGCAGCGGGAACTGTCTGCTCGCCAGCGTGTCCGCCGCAGACTCCGCCGCAGGGCGCGGATGGGCCACGATACCCAGCGTGTCTGGCGGCAGAGGAATATCGAGCGTCTGCCCGGCGGCGACGGTGCAGTGCGCGTCTCCGACGATGCCCTGCATGCCCAACTGCGGATAGTTTTTGCTGATCAGGCCGCCGGCGAATCCGTCGGGATAACCGCAGTCGCCTTCAATCCAGACTTTCATGCCGCGCTTCTTACACTCCTCGACGACGAACTTCACCAAATCCATATACTCGGGCGAAAGATACTTGGGCTGCACGTTGCGCGAATTGTTGATCATGAAGACGCCGCCGCCGTTGGTATAAACCTGCTCGATGTTCGCCAGGATGCGCTCCTTGGTCTGCGGCCCGCCCCAAATCGCCCAGTAAATGGCGCTATACTCCATCGGCGGCCGGGCAAACGAGGCGGCGGCATCGGCGACCGTCGGTATGGTGACCTCGCGCCACGGTTGCGCGGCGTGAAGCGGCAGGGACAAACAAACCAGCAGGACGAATTGCAAACAGCCCACCCGAAATCCGTGATTCGCAATTCGCAATTCGCAATTCGCGGTTCTCCGCGTTCCATTTGGGGAATTCATGCCGGGACTTTGCATTCAACTATTTCCGGTGTCAACCAGAACTCACTCATCATCCGGTGAAAACCACAGGCCGGATGAGGTCATCGGAGAAAATCGTCATCCGGCGCGATAAGGCGCGGGTTTCTCATGGAGAACACCGGAATCCGTTTCAGGCTGGCCGGATTGCCGAATGGCAAGTTCCCGTTCGCGCAGGGCGTCGAGCATGGCCAGTTTCTCCGCGATGGGCCGCGCGGCGAGTTGCCGCCGGAATTCGCGTTTGCCCTCCAGAATTCTGGTCAGATCAAAGGTCATGGCTGGTCACAAGGCTAAGGGATAAACGCCAAATGCTAAAGTGATTTTCAGGCCAACGGTCAATTAATGAAACCCGGAGCGCGTCCGATGCGTCTTGTCCGGTAAATTGTGAACCCCAAAAACTCCAATCCAATCTGTATTGCCCGGCTCATGCCGGCCATGGCTTTGACCGGACTGCTCCTGACCTTCGCGCTGGCAGGTTCGCGGGCCTTCGCCTTGGACACGTCCAGCACCAACACCCCTGCTCCCGCCGGGCCGCCAACCAGTTGGGTTGACCCCGACACCGGCCATCGCATCATCCGGCTCACGCGCGAGCTAGGCTCCGACAGCTTTTATTTCAACGTCAACGGCTACACGCCCGACGGCAAAAGGATGGCCTACTCCACGCCCAACGGCATTTCGGTGCTGAATCTTGACACCCTGGAGTCGAAGCAGCTTGTCACCGGGCCGGCCAGGGCGATCGTCGTGGCCCACAAGACGCCCACTCTCTACTACACCCGCGCGACGACCAATCGGTTTTTCTCCCAGCTTTGGTGCGTCAACATCGACACCGGGGAGAACCGCAAGATTGCCGACCTCCCGCGCCGTGCCGGCGTGTCCGCCATCAACTCCGACGAAACCCTCGGCGCCGGCACGTTCATCGAGGGCGACGCCAATGCCGGCGGCGCGTATGACGGCACCGTGCCCCTGAGAAAGATGACCGACGTCAACCTCGGCGAGCCGGTCAACAAGGGCGAGATGATGGCCAAGCGCCTTGCGGCAGGACTGCCGGTGACAATGTTCACCATCAATCTGCAGACGGGAAAAATAAAGACGCTGTTGCAGCACAACACCAATTGGTTGAACCACCTGCAGTTTTCGCCCGCGGACCCGACGCTGCTGATGTATTGCCACGAAGGTTCCTGGCAACAGGTTGACCGCATCTGGACCATCCGCACCGACGGCTCGCACAATCAGTTGATCCACAAGCGCACGATGGAGAACGAAATCGCCGGCCACGAATGGTGGGGTGCCGATGGCCAGACGGTGTTCTACCAGCTCCATTTTCCCCGCGGTGGGCACGTCTCGTTCATCGCCAGCTACAACGTCAAAACCAAGGAGCGGGTCTGGCTGCAATACAACCCCGATCAATCATCCATCCATGACAACTCGTCGCCCGACGGCACGCTCTACTGCGGTGATGGCGACAACCGCTCGCCGTGGATTTTCCTGTTCCGCCCCGTGGTCCTCAACAACCAGCGCACGCTCGGCAAAAATCTGATCAAGGGCGGTTACCTGCAATCGGAGAAGCTGGTCAACATGTCCAGGCAAAACTATCGCCTCGAACCGAACCCTAGCTTCACGCCGGACATGAAATACATCGTTTTCCGTTCGAACATGTTCGGGCCGGATTACGCCTTTGCCGTCGAAGTTGCCAAGGCGAATCCATCGCCGTGAACCCTTGACAGAAATCCGGTCTGGCCATCTCCACAAGCCACGCGGCGATGCGACCTGAAGCCGCTGTGAAATCATTTGTCCTAACCGCCCGGATTTTCCAAACTCTGCCGCAACATGAAATCAATCTTTCGCTCCCTTTCCACCATTGTCGCGCTCGCGGCCATTTTTATCCCGTCGCTTCGCGCGCAAACATCGTCCAATCAGATGACGACCGCGCAATTGGCGGATACGTCGCGCCGCACGCCGCCAAATTATCCCGTCCCTTACGGGCTGGCGACCGTCGAGTCCGTGACCGAAGTGCTCAATCGCATCCACGCCTATCTTGATGCGAACACCCCGGCGCGCATCATCAACAGCCAGACCCGCGCGGAGATCACGGATTTTTCCACGCCCGATCCCAAGGCCATCGTCGAGCGCGGCGCTTTCCCGATCATCGCCTACGAATGGGGCGTCACTTACTCCGGCATGCTGCACGCGTCGGAAGCCACCGGCGACCCGCGCTTCAAGGATTACGTCGCCAAACGGCTTGGATTTGTCGCGGACCGGACACCGTATTTTCGCGCGCTGGATGCAGGCGGCCTGACTGGCAATGCCAATCCTTTCCGTTCGGTGCTGCATCCGGCCGCGCTCGATGATTCCGGCTCCATGTGCGCCGCGATAATCAAGGCGCAGCGCGCCGGACTCGTCCAGGCGCAGCCGCTCATTGACAACTACATCAATTACATCAGCACGAAACAGTATCGCCTCGCCGACGGCACGCTCGCCCGCAAACGGCCCATGATGGATTCGCTGTGGCTCGACGACCTTTACATGAGCGTGCCCGCGCTCGCGCAGATGGGCAGGCTGACCGGCGACAAAAAATATTACGACGACGCCGTGAAACAGGTCACGCAATTCTCCGGGCGCATGTTCAACAAGGACGCCGGCCTTTACATGCACGGCTGGATTGCGGGCATGGAGGTGCATCCTGAATTTCGCTGGGCGCGCGCCAACGGCTGGGCGCTCCTCGCCATGACGGAACTGCTCGACGTGCTGCCGCAAGACCATCCCGGCCGGCCCGCCGTGCTGGCACTTTACCGCGCGCACGTCCGCGGGCTGGCGGCGCTGCAAGCCTCGAACGGCATGTGGCACCAGCTCCTCGACCACAATGATTCCTACCTCGAAACTTCCGCCACCGCCATCTACACCTATTGCATCGCGCACGGCATCAACCAGGGCTGGATTGACCCGCTCGCCTACGGCCCGGTGGCGCAACTCGGGTGGAACGCCGTCACCACCAAGGTCAACGCGCAGGGCCAGGTCGAAGGCACCTGCGTGGGAACGGGGATGGCCTTTGATCCCGCGTTTTATTATTACCGCCCCACGAGCGCCTTCGCCGCGCACGGTTACGGCCCGGTTTTGCTCGCCGGCGCGGAGATGATCCTGATTGATAAAAGCGGCCGGCCCGGGATCACCGAGGGCGCGGTGCAATTCGGCAGGCTGCCCGCCGGCGCGCAATCCCCCTAGGTGATTCACAGCCTTCACCGGTTTCGCTCCAATTTTTGGTCCGCCCGCTGGCAGCAAGTCCTGGCCGCACCCGACCGCGCGCCTTTGGCCTTTTCAAAAAGTTGACGCTGGCGGATTCCGGTTTGATGCTGCCGGCTTTCAGGCGCAAACCTACACAGTTTGCAATTGCCAAAACAGATTTCCGGCTTACGATGCCCCAGCGATGACCGCCGCACAAAAGAAAGCCAGTCGCAATCCATTCCGCAAGTATGGCTCTTACGTTTTGGAATTGAAAAATTTAGCGCAGAAATCGCGCAAAGCGGCTCATTGGAATTCTGAGGTTGTCGCGGCTTTGAACGGTCAGGCGAATGTTGAGTTGCGCCGTGTCGCAACGTTAAAGGCGCGGCGCAAAGTTGGAGCTTTCTTCACAAGCACCGACCTCGGCTCACAACTGATCGCCTGCGCCTCGTTTGATAAAACGGGCATTTACTGCGATGCCTCATGCGGCATGGGCGACTTGCTGCTGGCTGCAGCCAAGAAACTCCCCTTGGGAAAAACACTACCAGAAACACTACGCCAGTGGGGAAAACAACTTACAGGAACCGACCTTCACCATGAATTTGTGGAAGGTGCAAGAACGCGCCTCGTCCTACTGGCACGACAACGGCACAAATGCAAAACCGCCTTAATCTTGTCCGCCAAGCCTTGAATGCGGAGCCGGTTCTTTGTTTGCTGCCTGAATGGTGGAATCTGTAGTTCGAAAGACGAGAACAAGGACGAGGATGTAAATGGTCCGGTTAGAACTGATAATTGCTGAACACGGACGGATTGTTGGTGAACGGCGCCGGCTGATTGGGGACGGGTTGTCCAGGTTGCGACGGGAGAGGTTGCGGTGATGGGACGGGCTGCGACGGCACGGGTTGCGGCGTCGGGCCGGGTTCCGGCGTTGGCGCAGGTTGTGGTGACGGTCCAGGTTGCGGCGACGGCACGGGTTGTGAGGGAGGAGGCTGTGGCGACGGCGCGGGTTGCGAAGGGACGGGCTGTGACGGTTGCACGGAGGTTTGTCCCGAAATATTCAAAACGCCAATCATGCCCATGACCGTCAGAGACAGCAGTGTCCGCATATTTTTACTTTTCATAAATCATTCCATCCGCTTGTTTGTGTCCGGCCGCTATCAACGACTTCCGGCGTCAAGCGATTTCACTCAAGCTACGGGTCGGGCCGCTCATTTGCCATGGGGTGTAACCCTAGCATGGATGCTTTCCGGCGCGCACCCCGGGCGGGTCTGAATCCAAGGGTTTTCCCAGTGGCGGCAAGGAATGCCCTAGTCGCAGCCGGACCTGACAAGATGCAGGGTGATTCATGCAGACAATCTTTGAACAAACAATCGGCCGGATTAACGGAGCCTTGACTTGGCCAGCGCGAATGATCGCAAAGCTAAGGAAGACAATGGATGTTCCAATCGGTTATCAGGATGAAACTGGTTACCACTTTGGCGTTAAACCCGTCCTCCAGAAAATCGAATCCATCACCCCACCCTCCCCATCCGATTTAGCCAGATTGCGGCGTGCCAAACTGGAGCGGTGAATCGCCTGCCGTCCCTTTGAAAATCCGGGCGGCTGGATTGTTTCGTCCCAAATAATCGGGAAACGATGCCTGCGGGATAAAAAAGGAGAGAGCCGGACACTACTCCAGCTCTCAATGAGAATCGGCCGCACAAAAAGATGGAAGCCGGACACTACTCCGGCTCCCAATGAGAATCGGCCACATAATTTTTGGCCTCTTAATTCAACACACTCATATCATGGGTTTATCAACGTAAACCACAATGAGGTGTTCTACCCATCTGCATTTTCATGAATCCAGCCGCAATAAGACGCATCGGAATTTTGATGAGATCCAGTAGGGTTTCACCCCATGGCGATGAGTGGGGTCATGCCATAGCTTCAACGGAAATATGAAATCAATCATTCCACTATTGGTGATTCCAGTCCTGGCCGCGTTCGCGCTGGTGGGCTGCAATCAAAACACCCCGGTCAATTCAACCGACACGCAATCCACCAATTCGAGCGTGAGCGATGCGGGCGGCGCATCGAGTGGAATCATCAATGCACCCGCAACCAACAGTTTGCCGATTGTGAACACGAACACGCCGGCATCCATCAATGCGCCGACTATGGGCACAAACGCGCCGGCCGGCACCAATCAATAATTGCCGGTCTCTGTGATCAACACAGAACGAAAAACAAACAGGCAGGCAAACCAACACCAACCAGGCAATCACTTATGAACATCACTGCAGAACCAGAACGCGCGGTCAAACAGGACATTTCGCGGTTTCCCAAATGCATCACCAGTCCGACAACCAGAGTGGGCATGGCCCTGATGGCGTTGGGGTTTCTTCTGGCGATTCCATGCGCCAAGGCTCAAACGGCCATCTCCACGACCGACACAAACTTCATCCTGGCGGCTGCCCAAGGCGGCATGACCGAGGTGAAGCTCGGCGAGATGGCTGCCCAAAAAGGGCTGCGCGAAGATGTGAAGGAATTCGGCCAGATGATGGTAAAGGACCACATGGCCATCAATGACGACTTGAAAACTATGGCGGCGCAAAAGGGCGTGACATTGCCCAACAGCCTCGATGCGGAACATCAGGATATTGTGGACAAAATGGCGGCTCTGACGGGCACTGGATTCGACGATGCTTATATCAACGGCATGATCCAAACCCACCAAATGGATGCCAAGACATTCAGAGCCGAATCTGCCGCAACGGAAGACGCAGGCGTCAAATACTTTGTCAACACATCCATTCCAGTTGTGGAATCACATCTGCAACGGATCACCGCCCTGAAGAATCTGAAACAAGCCGCGGCCCTGAAGAAATAAAAGTCTCCAGCACGATCACACCCAAATAATAATAAATTAAAACATGAACACACCCATCCTTGACCGAAACCTCACCATACAAGCCCCGCACAGCCCGCGCGCACGCATCGCCGGATTCGCCATTGCCGACCGCGCCACCGATAAATGCCGCGCCAGCATCGCCGGAACGCTGGGCGATTATCATTACGATTGCCCGCTCGACAACATGCTCTTCAGTTTCAAGGGCATCACTAGCGAACAATTCAAGACCGCCGTTCAAGCCGCGAAAAATTATGAAGACATCGGCGTCTGGTTGCTGGCCAACGGCACAAAGAAAACTCCGGCTGAA
>Ga0265319_1002390_pt1 | contig 10305 bp, 10 predicted proteins | sample 4824metaG_FD_192443 | JGI IMG/M metagenome (GOLD analysis project Ga0265319, IMG submission 192443) | Rhizosphere microbial communities from Carex aquatilis grown in University of Washington, Seatle, WA, United States - 4-8-24 metaG | ecosystem: Host-associated > Plants > Roots > Rhizosphere >... | reverse complement strand
CACCGTGTCGGCCGCGTCCCCGCCCTTGTGCACGTAGTCGCCGACGGGCTCGCCCGGGCACCGATAGCCGACGCTCCCGTCGTCCCGCCGGTACAGCTCACGCAGGTAGCCGATGTCGCAGATCCTCTTTCTCGCCGCACAGACGCCGGTCTCGGACGCCGAGCCGGGAAGCCCGACCACCTTGAACGGAAACCCCGTCGGCGACGCTCTTGGATCCGTGAAGACCCGCGCGCGGCCGCCACGGCTTGCGCGGATCAGCTCACGTTTCAACGCTGTGTCGACACCCGATTCCGCGCAGAACGCGAAGGCAGTTCCAACCTGGATGCCCGCGGCGCCGAGGCGCAACGCCTCCTCCAGCCTCTCCGGGCGCGCATACGATCCCGCCAGCCAGAACGGCAGGCCAAGCTCCCTGATCCTCAGGAGATCGGGAACGTCGCGCGACCCGTAGATGGGCTGGCCGCTGACATCGAGCTGCATGGGCCCGCGCGGCGGCGCATTGTGGCCGCCGGCCAGCTCACCTTCGACAACGAAGCCGTCGACGCGGCCGTTGGATTTCTTTGCCAGCGTCATCGCCAGGGTCGCGGACGAGACGATCGCCAGGAAGAGCGGCCTCCGAAGCGCGGGCGGCTGCCCGGAATGAAACGACCGGGGATCAAACCTTGAGGTGAAGTCGTCTCCGGGCATCGCCCCCGCGACGTCGATCTTGAGCTCCGCGGCCTCCCCGCGCGCCAGGCTATCAAGCGCCCCGGGGATGGAGCGAGGGATGCCGGCCCCCATCAGCACGTAGTCGACGCCCGCCAGCATGGCGCCGTACAGCGAGGGCAGCGTCGGAAGCTGAATCTTTTCGAGCAGGTTGATGCCCACGACTCCCTCGTGCCCCTGTTTCGCCAGGAACACCTCGGCAAAGTTGGCGGCAACCGTCAGTTCGGTCGAAGCCGCGGTGGGTCGCAGCGTCGGCATCGGCGTCAGCGCAAATGGCGCGCCCGGCGCCCGGCCTCCGGGCACGTAGTACTCGGCGATCACCCGCTGGGCAACCCCTGGGACGGGGAAATGCTCCAGGGCCCGGCGCATCTCGCCCGAAAGATCACCCTCCTGGAGACGGCGCGCCAGGATGACGGCCAGGGCCGTGCCCGAAACCACCCCCAGCTCGCCCAGCAGCGAGACGGAGCGCGCCAGCCTCCAGTTGGAGACCGCCACTCCCATGCCGCCTTGGATGATCAACGGATTTCGCATAAACACAGGCGGCGCCCACTATGCGCCGGCCCGCCGGCCAGCGGAAGCCAGATGCTCGGCTGTCGGCAGGTATTAGCGCGAAAGGGGCGCCGGACGACCATTGCGCCGATCTAATGCCGGGCAAATAATGCGGCAGCCGGCCCGGGAATGCCCGCGCACCTCGTCCCTTTTCACGCATGTCGAATTTGACCGGCCGCCAAAAAGCGGCAATCAGGAGGCAACCCCATGACAAACAAGGAAGGCCAGAGGCACCGCACGGCATTGCAGGAGATAGCCCGCCGCGCGATGATCGAGAGGGGCCTCGACCCGGACTTCCCGCCGGCGGCCGTCGTGGAGCTGGCCGCGATCCGGGGACCGGCCGTTGAGTCCGATCCGCCGGCCCGCGACATGCGGGACCGCCTCTGGTGCTCGATCGACAACGACGACTCCCTCGACCTGGACCAGCTTTCCGTCGCGGAGGCGCTTCCCGGCGGGGCCGTGAAGCTCATGGTCGCCGTGGCGGACGTCGGCGCCCTGGTGCGCCAGGGCTCGGCGATCGACGGCCACGCCCGGGAGAACACGACGTCGGTCTACACCGCGGGCGGCATATTCCCGATGCTGCCGGAAAGGCTCTCGACCGACCTCACCTCCCTCCGCCTGGGAGAGGACCGGGTCGCGGTCGTGATCGAGATGTCGTTCGACGGCGGCGGCGCGCCGAAGAGTTCGGACATCTACGAGGCGGTCGTGAGGAACAGGGCGAAGCTCGCCTACAACGGCGTCGCGGCTTGGCTGGAGGGCACCGGGCCCATGCCCGGGGCCGTCGGAGCCGTCGCGGGCCTTGCCGAGAACATCCGGCTCCAGCACCAGGCCGCCGAACGTCTGCGGGAGCGCAGGCACATGCGGGGAGCCCTCTCGCTCCAGACGCTCCAGGCGCGCCCGGTCTTTGACGGGGACATTCTCCGGGACCTGCTGCCCGACCAGAGCAATGTGGCCAAGAGCCTCATTGAGGAGCTGATGGTCGCGGCCAACGGAGTCACGGCCCGGTACCTCTCCTCCAGGAGATTCCCGTCCGTGCGCCGCGTGGTGCGCACTCCCAGCAAGTGGGATCGGATTGTCGAGCTGGCGGCCGAGAGGGGGTCGTCGCTGCCCGGCCAGCCGGACGGGAGGGCGCTGGAGCAGTTCCTCTTGTCGGAGAGGAAGGCGGACCCTGACTATTTCCCGGACCTGTCGCTCTGCGTCATCAAGCTGCTCGGAAGGGGCGAGTATGTCGTCGAGTTCCCGGGCGGCGCGGTGGAGGGCCACTTCGGCCTGGCGGTCGCCGACTATGCCCACTCCACCGCCCCGAACCGGAGGTTTCCCGACCTGCTGATCCAGCGGCTTATCAAGGCGGCCCTGTCGGGCTCAAGGCCCCCGTATCAGAACGGCGAGCTGACGGAGCTCGCCCGGCACTGCACCGAGCAGGAGGACGCGGCCAAGAAGGTCGAGCGCCAGGTCGTGAAATCGGCCGGCGCCATGCTTCTGTCCGCAAGGATCGGCGAAACATTCGACGCGACGGTCACCGGGTCGTCCGAGAAGGGCACCTGGGTCCGCATCGTCCGGCCCCCTGTTGAGGGAAGGCTGACACGGGGGTTCGAGGGCCGGAAGGTCGGCGACCGGCTACGGGTTCAGCTCGCCTTCACGGACGTGGGCCGAGGCTACATCGACTTTGTCAGCTCGGGATAGGCCACTCAGCAGGCCGGCCGAGGACGCCGGGCCGCCCGCCGGCACGGCCCGTCGTCCCTTCGGTCCCGGTGCACCCGGGTGGGGCAAGCCGGTCCCGTCAGAAGTGGTAGCTCACGCCCGCGCGCAGGCCCCAGTCCCTCTCGCTGTGCTGGTCCAGATCGACGCCCACCGACGCGCTCCAGTCCCGGGTGATCCGGCAGGTCGCCTTCACTCCATAGACCAGGAGATGGTCCGGCAGGCTAGCCGCAGGCGAACCTTGGCCGCGGAGACGAGGCTCCGCCTGGTATTCCACGAAGGGCGTCAGCGCCAGGTTCCTGAGAAGCTGGAACTCGACGCCCCCGGTCATGGTGTAGGCGAATCCCCTCCGGGACACGCCCCCGGTGTTCTGCCACGCCATCCCGGCGTCCGCCGTGACGAACGGCTTGCCCCACGCCTCCCTCAGGAAGCCCGTGAGGCCCAGCTGCGCCTCGTTGCGGCTGGCGCCCAGGCCGTTGGCATGGCCGTCCAGGTAGTCGTAGACGAAGTTTGCATCGACGCCCAGGGTGTCGTTCCTGAAAACGCTTCCGTTCGAGGTGAACCCATAGTCCCGGAGGTCCCTCGGCGCCCCCGTTTGCCTCTGGTACGCGAAACTCAGTTCCGAGTAGCTGGTCCCCACGAGCCCGGGTCCTGGGTCGGCGGCCGCTGGGGCCGGCTGCGTGGCCCCGGGATCCTGCATCGTCTGCGCGGATGCGGAAAGGGCCAGGCCGAGAGCAAGCGCGGCGAGGAGTCTGCTTTGTTTGATGGTTGTCTTGTTCATTGTATTACTTTTGTGGATATAAACGGGCCGGTCTCCCGACCGTCCCGGTCCACTGTTTGACCCCGTGCGCGGAAAAAGTTCCGGCACCCGCGCCGGGGTGCCGCTGTCGGATTCGGATGGAACTTTTCTCGCGCCAGCGCGCTCAAAGTACCGAGGGGCACGCGGGAGCCGGCGCTTGCGAAAGCCTGCGCCGGTGGTATTGTGCACGAACGCGGGAACGGCCCGCGCAGATTCCCGGAACAGCGCCCTCGTGAAGGCTGTCATGGGATGCCGGCAGACTTGGGCCTCAAGGAAACAAACACCATGAACTCAAAAACCCGAATCGCCCTCGCAGGGGCAGCATGCGTCCTGGGGTGTGCCTTCGCTTCGGCGGCAACACAGGTCTCGGTTCCCGCGTATCCCGCCGCGGCCGCCGATGGCGGAATTGCCGGGCCGTCGCCCTCGCCGGCCCATGTATGGATGTCGGGCCACTGGAATTCGGTGGACGGCCAGTGGAGGTGGGTCGCGGCCCACTGGGAGCTGCCACCGTCGAGAAGCGCCATCTGGGTGGGCGGGCACTGGATCTCGCAGGGGGGAACATGGGCATGGTCGAACGGCGCCTGGAACGTGGCCGATTCGCCGCAGTCCCAGGCCGAGCCGCCGCAGCCTCCGGGCCAGGTGGCGGCGCAGGGCTTGTCGACTGGAGGCCAGGCCGCGCCGATGCCCTCCACGCCGGCGCCCTATGTCTACGGCGAGTACGCGCCGGGCGGAGTGGTCCGTGCCATCGACCAGCCGCCTGAGACCACCGACTACGGCCCCATTTCCTACGGCACCGCGTATCCGGGCTACGCGTGGACCTACGACCCGTGGTACTGGGGCCTTTACCCGTGGGCTCTCATCGGCTGGGGCGGCGGCTATTGGGGAGGCGGCTACGGGCACGGCGGCTATGGGCACGGTGGCCACGGAGGCTACCATGGGCGGGCCGGGAGCCACGGATGGTTCTCAGGGCACGGCGCCGGAGGACACGGCGGCGGCGGGCATTTCCACTGACCGGGCTCCTATTTCTCGGGGACGACGCCCAGCGATTTCGGCTCGCCGATCTCAACGCGTCCCTCGGGCAGGGGCTTGCGAAGCAGGCCGTAGGTCTCCTGGCCGAAGAACTTCCCGGCATATCCCACCATCGAGGGAAGAATCTTGGCGAAATCGCCCCCGCGCTCGCGGACGCTCATCCGCGTCACCCATATCAGCCGGTGCTTCTTCTGCTTCCAGAGGGACTGGAAGTCGTAGGCCATCAGGACGACGAAATAGCGGTTCTCCTCGATCTCCGCCTTCAGGTCATCGCGCCGGAGCTTGAAGGTCGAGATCTCCGTCCTGCCGGTCTGGGCCAGCTCCGAATCGTAGCCGAGAAGCTGGGCGTTGCGCATGTCGGACTGCTCGCGCTGCTCCTCCATGGCGGCGACCGTCGCCATCTCCCCGGTCACGCTGTCCGGCTGGGACCTCAGGATCACCGAGGCGGCCCCCCCGCCGCCGACCGGGCCCCCGTGGCTGCCCATGGATGGGGGAGGAGGAGGAGGCGCCTGGACGGACGAGGGCTGGCTCGCCTGGAGGTTCTCGTACGCGGCCGAGCCTGACGTGCCCTCGGTCCCGGTTGTCGTGCCCCAGTAGACCATGATCAGGAAATCGGTCTTGGTCGGGTCGTGGTCGGTCTGCGGGACGTATTTCTGCTTCTCAAGCGGATCCACGATGGCCTTCGCCACATCCTCAAATGTCAGCTTGTCGATCGTGTCGTCGCGCGACGGGCCCGGTAAACGGCCGCCGTTGCCGAAGGTGTAGGTCTCAGTCTGGAACGTGCCGTCGGCCAGCTTGACGCGGACATAGTCATCGCTCGTCCGCGCGGAAACGGCCGTGATCTGGCTCTCCTCCGCCAACAGTGCGGCCGGGCACAGCCGCAGCGCGGCGGCGCCCGCCAGGAGGCAGACCGCCGCCCGGATCGGTTGCGAGGCACTCAGACCGTTCGCGCGCGCAGTCATCGGTGAACTGGGTTATGCCGGGCTTAACACCGCAAGTCGTGAATTCCCTTCGCCTTTTGCAGGGCGGCCGCCCAGGCTGGGCGAATGACCAAGCTCTGCATCTTCACCGGCATGACCGTCGGGGGATATGTCGCGGGATACCTGTCCTCGAGCCTCGGATTGATGACGGAAATCATCGTGAGCGGACTTGGCAGCATGGTGGGTGTCTACTTGGGCTGGAAGCTTGCCAGGAGAATCGAGCGCTGACTCGCGGGGCCGCCCTGGGGATCCCTCAGGAGGGCTCGACGTGCACCGAAACATCGCTCACCCGGAGCCGTGACGCAAGCAGGGTGTCCTTGACGGCGTGGGCTATGTCGTGGCCCTCCCGGACGGTCATGTCGCCCGGCACCCGTATCTGTATGTCGACCAGGTAGCTCAGCCCGCTCTTGCGGACGCGGCACTTGTGCAGGTTCGCAACCCCCGGAACGCGGGCCGCGATCGCCCGCACGGCATTCTCCGTCTTGGCGGGCACAGCGATGTCCATGATCTCGTTGAGCGCCTTCCTGAATATCTTGATGCCGTTGTAGGCGATGACGGCCGACGCGACAAGGGCCGCCCATCCGTCGGCCGACGCATACCGGTTCCCTCCAACCACGGCGATCGATATTCCCACGAACGCCGCAGCCGACGCCAGCGCGTCGGAGAGATGGTGCCACGCCTCGGCGCCGAGCGCCGTGCTCTCCGTGTCGCGCCCGACCTGCTCTAGGCGGCGGGAAAGCCAGACCTTTGTCCCGGCAGCCCCGGCCAGGATCAGGAGCGTCCACCACTGCGGCAGGCGCTGCGGATTTCGGATCTCGGTCACGGCGTGCCAACCGATCCCGGCGCTGGCTCCGAGGACCACGAGCGCGGTCAGGAGCCCGGACACGGCATCCGCCTTGCCGTGGCCGTACGGATGGTCCTCGTCCGGCGGGAGGGCCGCCCATTGGAATCCGGCCCAGATGAGGATCGAGATCGCGATGTCGCTCAGCGACTCGACGCCGTCGGCCACGAGGGCGTAGGCGTGCCCAAGGATCCCCCCGACCACCTTGACCAAGCCCAGGGCGGCGTTCAGCGCCATGCCGCGCGCTATCAGCCGGGCGCCCCTGCGGGCGCGGTCAGCAATCGCTGCCTGATGTGCTGGAAGGTCGTGTGGCATCGCCGTCGGGACGCTTGGGCGGCGCGCCGAAAATCTCAACACCTCGCCGTTGACCCAGGCAGACCGCGCTCCATGATTCCGGCACGCCATGGCAGCTCGAACAAGCTCAATGCCGCACGATCCCGTGAAGCAGTTTTCGGTGTTCGCCGAGAACCGGGTCGGCCGCCTTTATGACCTTACGTCTCTGCTAAAGGACAACAATGTGCACATCATGGCCATCACGGTCCTCGACACGACGGACAGCTCGATCATCCGGCTCGTGGTGGACGATCCGGCAAGGGCGCGTGAGTTGATGGTGAACAACGATTTCCCATACGGGGAGTCCAACATCCTCGTCGTTGAGATAGGCGATGAATCGGAGCTGCGCAGCGTTCTGGCCGCCCTCCTTGAGGCGGAGATCAACATCCATTACGTCTACAGCTTCATCAAGCGCCCCGCGGAGCGCTCAGCCATTGCATTCAGCGCGGAGGATCCCGAAACCGCGGCGCAGGCCCTGGGCCGGCGCGGTTTCAAGGTTCTCGAGCAAAGCGATATCTCCAGATAGGCGCGGGCCTATTCCGCGATCTGCCCGGGACCCTCGGCATCGAGCTGGTAGATTCCCGTCATGTACCCGCTTTCAAACGTGGCGCTGACCTTGAACGTACCGCGGAACGATATGGGGACATCCTGGGTGATGGGGACGCCCTTCGGGGTCCTGACAATCACCCAGTCGTTCATGTTGGGCACGGTGCCGTAGCAGCACGCCATCTGGTTGGCCATCAGCAAGAATTCGACGGCCTTGCCGTTCTCGAGCTTCGTGGGGAGCATGAATCCGGTGACGATCGCCTTCTGGTTACTCCAACCCTTGACAACCGCCGGAATCTGCTCCTCCCCGGTCGGGGGTGCTCCCTTCGGATTGGCGAGCGGGTCGTATTCCGGGGCGATGAACTTGTAGCCCGAGAGCCGGTCAAATCCCAGCTTGAGGTAGCCGTTGTCCACCTCCGGCGCCGGGACCTGGAGCTGCGCGGGCGCGCCGGCCAGAACAACCGGGAGGGCGGCAAACGCTAGGAGGAAAAGTCTCACCGCCCCAGCCTACCACAACGCCATGATTCGTCAAAGGGACGAATGGCCGCTCCTGCTCCCGGGCCCAGCGGCTACGAGAGCGGAGCCAGATTTTCCGCAACGGGTAGCCGGTAGGCCTTGGCGGCCGGGACCATCCCGCCGAGGGCGCAGAGAATGATCAGGCCGGCCGGCGCGAGGGCAAGGACCGGGTGCAGCTCGGAAAGCGAAAGCACGACACCGGTCTGCGCGCGGATTATCCGCGCGACGACAGCAAAGAGGACGACGTAGACCCCGTACCCAGCCACCGCGCCGAGCGCCCCGATGCAGGCCGACTCCGCGACCACCGCCCCGAAGACCAGGCGGCGCCTTGCGCCGAGCGACCTGAGGATCGCGATGTCGCGTTTGCGGGCATTCATGGAATTGTAGATGCTCGCCAGCACGGACGCGGCCGCAACAAGCGCCACGATGTAGGCGACCAGCGCCAGCACCCGGTCGAACCAGCTGATCTTGCTGAAGAGGTCCGCGAGTATGGCTCCGATGGGATACGCCAGGGTCAGCCGGTTGCCCTGCTTGTTGATCATGATGTCCAGCATGAATCCGGCCGTGGGCGAGCGGAGCTTGATCAGCACGGCGCTGATGTCGGTCGCCGCCCTGGGATCGTGGCCGCTCATCGTCTGGACGCCCTTGATCGGTATCAGGATCACCCGGTCGAGGGGGGTGTTCGTCGCTCCGAGGATTCCCACGACGGTGTAGGTCTCGGCGTGCTGGGCGCTGGGATCGTAGGCAAGCCCGTGGAAGGGATGAAAGGTGTCGCCGACCCTCAGCCCGAGCCTGGCCGCGGCAAAGCTGCCCACGACCGCCTCCCTGGCTTCCTCGGAGAACAGGCGGCCGCCGGGCGCGACGTCGTACCTCTTCCCTGGAACGTACTCCACCTCGCTGAAGAGGCCGGGGATCGTCCCGACAATCCGGTATCCCCTGAGGTTGTCGCCGACCGCGATCGGTATGGCGACTTTCACCGCCGGCTGGCGCCGGATGAACTCGTAGTCCTGCCAGGCGAGGTTCCCGGGCGACGCCTCGAGGTGGAAGATCGCGTTGAGGACCAGCTGGAGCTTCGAGCCGCGCGCCCCGAGGACGGCATCGAAGGCCGTGGTCGTCTGGAGGAACGACTTCTGTGCCTGGGCCTTCACCATCCATACGGTCATGAGAAGCCCGCCGGCAAGCGCCAGGCTGCCCGCCGTGACAAGGGTGGAGAGCGCGTGCTGCCTCAGGCTGCGGTAGACAATGAGCAGGAGGGTCACGGCGCTCCCTCCGCGGCGGCGACGTTGAGGGACGCGAAGTCCTGGACGTGGCCGAACTCCCTGAGGACGTCCTCGTCATGGCTCACAAGGAGAAGCGCCGCGCCGTTCTCGCGGCAGGCCTCCCGGATGAGCGCCAGCGCCTCGCGCGAGTTGCGCCGGTCGAGGTTGCCCGTCGGCTCGTCGGCCAGCACGAGCGCGGGCCGGTTCGCCAGGGCGCGAGCGACAGCGACCCGCTGCTGCTGCCCGGTTGAAAGCTGCCGCGGGAAATGCTCGAGCCTGTGGCCGAGGCCCACCCGCCCCAGCAGCTCCCGCGCGTGGCCGAAGTCCGCCCCCGCCGGGGAGAAGCTCATCCCGAGGACGACGTTCTCAAGGACCGTGTAGCCCTGCAGGAGGTTGAAGGTCTGGAAAATGTACCCGAGTTTCGCCGCCCGGAGCCTGTCGCGGGCGGGCTCCGGGAGCGATACCATGTCCGTCCCGTCTATCCCGATCGTCCCCGAGTCGGCCGCGAGGATTCCGGCCACCAGGTTGAGGAAGGTCGTCTTCCCGCAGCCGCTCTCGCCCCGGAGCGCGCGCTCCTCGCCCACGGCGAGCGAGAATCGCGGGATGCGGACAACCTCCACCCTCGCGCCCTCGGGTCCGGTGAACGACTTGCGGAGATCTCTCACATCGAGCATGGCTGCTTCAACATGCAATGACGCACGCGGATGCCAATTGTTTTGCGCACAGGCCTCGATTTTGGGGAGGGATTGCATCGGCGCGCGGAACTCACAATATCATGCCCATCCCATGCCGAATGCCGCGAACGAGTTGCTGATCCTTGGGCTGCTCATCGTGGCGAACGGGGTCCTGACGGCGGCCGAGACGGCCGTCGTGTCCGCGCGAAAGGCCAGGCTGCGGCGGATGGCCGAGGCGGGAGGCGAGGGAGCGAGGGCTGCGCTGGCGATCGCGGAGCACCCGGGGCGATTCCTCGGGCTTGTCCAGTTCTGGCTCACGGTGACCTCCGTGATCGCGGGCGTCGCGCTGGTCGCATCGGCCGCCCAGGGGTTCTCGTCC
>Ga0265319_1002387_pt1 | contig 10311 bp, 12 predicted proteins | sample 4824metaG_FD_192443 | JGI IMG/M metagenome (GOLD analysis project Ga0265319, IMG submission 192443) | Rhizosphere microbial communities from Carex aquatilis grown in University of Washington, Seatle, WA, United States - 4-8-24 metaG | ecosystem: Host-associated > Plants > Roots > Rhizosphere >... | reverse complement strand
GCTCGACGACCTCGCCGCGCGCACCGGCGACGCCGAGCTGGTCGCGCAGCTCGCCTCGCAGGTGACGCGCGCCGCGCTGCCGGACTTCTACTTCCACCAGCGGGGCGGCTGAGCGCGCATGGCGCAGCGCGGGCCGATCGTCGTCTACGGGGCGACGGGGTACACGGGCGCGCTCGTCGCGCACGAGCTGCGCCGCCGCGGCCTCGACACGGTGCTTGCCGGCCGCAGCGCGGAGAAGCTCGCGCGGCTCGCCGACGAGCTGGGCGGCGAGGTCGCCACGCGCGCGGTCGCGCTCGAGGACACCGCCGACCTGCGCGACCTGCTGGCCGACGCCGCCGCCGTGATCGCCTGCGCCGGCCCGTTCGTGCGCTACGGCGAGCCGATCGTGCGCGCGGCCGTCGAGACCGGCACCCACTACGTCGACACGACGGGCGAGCAGCCGTTCATGCAGCTCGTGCGCGACCGCTACGACGACGCCGCGCGCGCGGCCGGCGCCGCGCTCGTGCCGGCGATGGGCTTCGACTACGTCCCCGGCGACCTGCTCGCGCACCTGACCGCGCAGGGGATCGAGCCGCTGCGCGAGCTGGTGCTCGCCTACGCCCCGCGCAACCTGCAGCCGACGCGCGGCACGCTGCGCAGCGCGCTCGGGATGCTGGCCGCGCCGAGCGTCGTCTACGCCGACGGCGGCTGGCGCCCCGCGCCGCGGCGGCCGGCGCACGGCCGCTTCGACTTCCCCGCGCCGGTCGGCAGCCAGCCGGTGATGGGCTACCCGTCGGGCGAGCTGCTGACGGTCCCGCGCCACGTGCACACGCGCGCGGTTCGCAGCCTCATCACGGTCGAGACGTTCGCCGGCACGCCGAAGGCGGCGCCGCTCGTGCCGCTGCTGACGCCGGGGATCGCGCTCGCGCTGCGCTCCCCGCTGCGGGCGGCGCTCGAGCCGCTGCTCTCGCGCTTCCCCGAGGGCCCGTCGGGGGCCTCCCGCGCGCGCGTCAGATTCACCGTCGTCGCGCTGGCGCACGGCGAGGACGGCTCCACGCGCCGCGGCGTCGCGACCGGCGGCGACGTCTACGCGCTTACCGCCGCGACCGCCGTCCACGGCGCGGCGCTGATGGCGCAGGACGGCTACGACCGCGCCGGCGCGCTGAGTCCGGCGACGGCGTACGACGCGGCCGCGTTCCTCGCCGCGCTCGCCGAGCACGGCGTCGCGTACGAGATCGCCTGACGCAGCGGCCAACCGAGCGGTCGGCGATGCGCCGCCATGTCCCTGGCCGAATGGTCAGGGAGCGACGAGCATGGGTAGACCGACGCCACGAAGTCCCGGAGCCGGGGAGGAGCCGCGTTGTCAGAGGTGCAGGCCGAAGAGCGAGGTGCCCCCGCGCCCGCGGTGTCCGCGAGCGGGTTGCGCAAGGCCTACGGCGACGTCGTCGCGCTCGAGCGCCTCAGCCTCGACGTGTGGCCGGGCGAGTTCTTCACGATGCTCGGCCCGTCCGGCTCGGGCAAGACGACGACGCTGCGGCTGATCGCCGGCTTCGAGCGCCCCGACGCCGGCACGGTCGCGCTCGACGGCGTCGACGTCACCGGCCGTCCGCCGTACCAGCGCGACGTCAACACCGTCTTCCAGGACTACGCGCTGTTCCCGCACATGACGATCGCGGAGAACGTCGCCTACGGGCTGATGGTGCAGGGCGTCGGGCGCAAGCAGCGCGCCGCGCGCGCGGCCGAGGCGCTGCGGCTCGTGCAGCTCGCCGAGCTCGGCGCGCGCAAGCCGGTCCAGCTGTCGGGCGGCCAGCGCCAGCGCGTGGCGCTCGCGCGCGCGCTCGTGAACCGGCCGCGCGTGCTGCTGCTCGACGAGCCGCTCGGCGCGCTCGACCTGAAGCTGCGCCAGGACATGCAGCTCGAGCTCAAGCGCATCCAGCGCGAGCTGAGCGAGAACGTCACGTTCATCTACGTCACGCACGACCAGGACGAGGCGCTGACGATGAGCGACCGCATCGCCGTCTTCTCGACCGGCCGCGTCGAGCAGGTCGGCACGCCGCGCGAGGTCTACGAGCGCCCCGCGAACGAGTTCGTCGCCGGCTTCGTCGGAACCTCGAACATCGTCGAGCGCGACGGGCGCCGCTGGACGGTGCGCCCGGAGAAGGTCCGCCTGCTCGCCGAGCACGCGCCCGTGCCCGAGGGCGAGCTGTCGGAGGCCGGCGCCGTGCGCGAGGTCGTCTACCTCGGCGCGACGACCCGCTACGTCGTCGCGCTCGACGGCGGCGGGACGCTCGTGGCGATGCGTCAGAACGACGAGTCGGGCGACGAAGCCGCGTCGGAGGAGCGCGGCCGCCGCGTCCGGCTCGCATGGAGGCCGCAGCACATGACCGCCGTGGGTCCCACGGCGGAGCCGCAGCGAGAGCACGAGGAGGTGCCGCAATGAGGAACGACACGAGGAACCTGCTCGTCGTCGCCGCGTTGACGCTCTGCATGATGGGCGTCGTGGCGTGCGGGGGCGGCAGCGGCAGCTCGACCAGCGCCAAGCTGCCGACGACCGTCGGCAGAGGCGAGGGCCAAGTCAACCTGATCGCCTGGGAGGGCTACACCCAGCCGCAGTGGGTCAAGCCGTTCGAGCAGGCGACGGGCTGCCAGGTCAACGCGAAGTACGCCGGCTCGTCGGACGAGATGGTCACGCTCATGCGCCAGGGCGGCGGCACGCAGTACGACATGGTGTCCGCCTCCGGCGACGCCTCGCTGCGGCTGATCAAGGGCGGCGACGTGCAGCCCGTGAACGTCGCGCTCGTGCCCGGCTGGAAGGACTTCATCCCGCAGCTGCAGTCGCCGCCGCACAACACGGTCGACGGGAAGCACTACGGCGTCTCGCTGCAATGGGGTCCGAACACGCTGCTCTACAACACGAGATCGGTGACGCCGGCGCCGACGAGCTGGTCGGCGATCTACGACCCCGCGTACAAGGGCAGGGTCACCGTCCCGGACAACCCGATCCAGATCGCCGACGCCGCGCTCTACCTCTCGCACACCAGACCCGAGCTGGGCATCAGAGACCCGTACGAGCTGACGATGACGCAATTGAACGCGGCGGTCTCGCTGCTGAGATCGCAGCGGCCGCTGATCAAGAAGTACTGGTCGCTCGCCTCCGACGAGATCGACCTGTTCAAGAACGGCGACGCGGTCGTCGGCGCCTCGTGGCCCTACCAGACGATCACGCTGCAGGACAGCGGCGCGCCGGTGAAGGACCTGATCCCGCGCGCGGGCGCGACCGGCTGGGCCGACACCTGGATGCTGTCGGCGCACGCGCAGCACCCCAACTGCGCGTACAAGTGGATGGCCTGGGTCTCGACGCCGAGCGTGCAGGCGCAGCAGGCGATCTCGTTCGGCGAGACGCCCGCGAACACGAAGGCGTGCCCGTACATGGACAAGATCCAGGCGGGCGCGTGCACGAAGTACCACGCGAACGCGCCGGCGTCCTACTTCGACTCGATCCACTTCTGGAGAACACCGGTCAGAGACTGTGGGAACGGCAGCCAGGACTGCACGGACTACACGACCTGGCAGCAGAAGTGGACGGAGATGAAGGGGTAGGACGGTGAGCGCCGCCTCGCAGGTCGAGGTCGCGGCGGGCGGATCGGGCTTCCGGTCCGCCCGCCGGCGCGCGTCGGCGGCGCTGTTCCGCCGCGGCTGGCTGCGCGCGACGCTGCTGCTGAGCGCGCCCGGCGCGTGGTTCGTGCTGATCTACCTGGCGGCGCTCGCGATCCTGTTCGTCTCGGCGTTCTGGACCGTCGACTCGTTCACCGGCAAGATCGTCCACAGCTGGACGCTCGACAACTTCAAGACGATCGTCGACTCGCCCGCGTACCGGGCGATCGCCTTCCGCACGATCGGGATCGCGGCGGCCGTCACCGTGACGGACGCGCTGCTCGCGATCCCGTTCGCCTACTTCGCCGCGCGGCTGGCGCCGAAGCGGCTGCAGACGGTGCTGTTCGTGATCGTGCTCGTGCCGCTGTGGACGTCGTATCTCGTGCGGGTGTACGCGTGGCGGCTGATCCTCGCGCAGGACGGGATCCTCAACTGGACGCTGCACCAGCTCGGCTTCGGGAGCGTGAACATCGCCTACTCGAACTGGGCGATGTGGATCGTCTTCAGCTACCTGTGGCTGCCGTTCATGATCCTGCCGGTGTGGGTCGCGTTCGAGCGCGTGCCGGCGTCGTTCCTCGAGGCGAGCGCCGACCTCGGCGCGCGCGGCTTCACGACCTTCCGCCGCGTGCTGCTGCCGATGGTGCTGCCGGGCGTCGTCGCCGGCTCGATCTTCACCTTCTCGCTGACGATGGGCGACTTCATCACGCCGACGCTCGTCGGCGGCGCCAGCTCGGACTTCATCGGCAACGTCGTCTACAGCAGCGTGGGGATCGCGAACAACGTGCCGTTCGCGGCGGCGTTCGCGACGATCCCGCTGCTGGTGATGGGCGTCTACCTGCTCGTCGCCCGCCGCCTGGGCGCGTTCGAGGCGCTGTGAGCATGCGCGGCGACGGCACGACCCGCCTCGCGCGCGCCGCGCTCGCGGTGTGGACGGCGCTGATCGTGCTGTTCCTGCTGTTCCCGATCTTCCTGATCGCGCTGTACGCGTTCAACGCCTCGAACGTGCAGAGCTGGCCGCTTCAGGGCCTCTCGACGAAGTGGTTCCCGTCCGCGTTCCACGACCAGGCGATGCGCGAGGCGCTGTGGCTGAGCGTGCGCGCCGCGCTGATCGCGACGACGATCGCGCTCGCGCTCGGCTCGATGGCGGCGTTCGCGGTGCACCGCTTCCGCTTCTTCGGGCGCGAGACGGTCTCGTTCCTGCTCGTGCTGCCGCTCGCGCTGCCGGGGATCATCACCGGAATGGCGCTCAACTCGTTCTTCGCGTGGGGCGGCGTGAACTTCTCGCTGACGACGATCGTGATCGGCCACGCGACCTTCTGCATCGTGACGATCTACAACAACGTGCTCGCGCGCCTGCGGCGCACGCAGACGTCGCTGACCGAGGCGTCGATGGACCTCGGCGCCGACGGCTGGCAGACGTTCCGCCACGTGACGCTGCCGATGGTCGCGACCGCCTTGGTCGCCGGCGGCCTGCTCGCCTTCGCGCTGTCGTTCGACGAGGTGGTCGTGACGACGTTCACGGCGGGAGCGCAGAACACGCTGCCGCTGTGGATCTTCGGCAACATCCGCCTCGGCCAGCAGCTGCCGCAGGTCAACGTCGTCGTGCTGATGGTGATCGTCGTGACGATCGTGCCGGTGACGCTCGCGCAGCGGCTCACGCGCGACACGGGCGTGCTGCGGCCGGGGACCGGCACTCGGACGCGCACGGCCGTGGCTGCCGAGCCGGCGCCTTGAGTGGGTACCATCCATCCCATGGAGGGCTTCGGAGGACTGTTCGGCGACCCCGACGAGCTGCAGCGCCGCATGGCGGAGCTGGCCGAGAGCATGCAGGGCCAGCAGAGACTCGCGTGGGCCGACAACGCCATCAAGCTCGCGGTCGACCTGACGATGGCGGCGATCAACCGCGTCAACGTCCAGGGCACGACCGAGGAGCAGGCGCAGCAGATCCGCAGCGTCATGGCGGTCGTCTTCCCCGAGGCCGTCACGCTCGTGCGCGAGGCGCGCGAGGGATTGCAGTAGCTGACGGTTCGCGCCGCACCTGATACCGTCCCCACCACTCAAGCCGGGATCGTCCCGGTACATCAGTGTCAGCGCTCGTAGTCGTTGCATCCAAGCATCCTCCGCGTTCGCAGCACAGAACCCCCAGGAGGACATGCAATGGCAACCGGAACCGTGAAGTGGTTCAGCGACGACAAGGGCTTCGGCTTCATCACGCCGGACGACCAGTCGAAGGACCTCTTCGTCCACCACACGGCGATCATCGGCGACGGCTACCGCTCGCTCGCCGAGGGCGCGAAGGTGTCGTACGACTCGGAGCCCGGGCCGAAGGGCCCGAAGGCGATCAACGTCCAGTCGCTCTAGTCGTACCGCCTCATCCGTTTGACGCCGAGGGCCGCCATCTGGCGGCCCTCGTTGCGTCTGGGGTGCGGAGCCCGGAGCCCGGCTAGAAGCCGAGCCGCCAGAGGCGCCGCAGGTCGTGCCGCGCGACCGTCTTGCCGACCTGCACCGCGGTCTCGTCGGAGAAGCGGAAGTGGACGCCCTCCCACACGCGGCCGTCGACCGTCTCCTGCGTGAGCGTCGACCACGCCGTGTACGTGCGCGTCGCGCCCGGATCCGTCGAGCTGGTGACGGCGATCGGCTGCGCCGGCCGCAGCCCGACGAGCGCGCTCAGCAGCACCTGCGCGGTGCCGGCGTAGCCGGCATGGCCGCTCGGGTACTCGGGATGGAGCGGCGTCGCGATCAGCGGCGTCCAGGTCGGGTCGGGGTCGATCGAGCCGGTGCGGATCGCCGTCACCGGCCGCCAGCGCACGTAGGTGTACTTCGCCTCGAAGATGGAGATCTGCTGGTCGATCTCGATCGCGTTGAAGGCTGCCACGAGCCGCGCCTGCCACACGAGCGGACGGTAGGCGTCGGCGATCGCCGCGCGCACGACCTGCACGTAGGCGTCGATCGAGGGCTGCGCGATGAAGTTCGCGACGTCCGTCTGCTCCGGGGTGCGCGCACTGCCGGTCGCGCCGCCGTATCTGTGCACCTCGGCCAGCGAGCTGAGGTAGCGGCTCGACGTCAGGCTCGGCGGCGGCGGGGCGCGGAACTCGTCGTTGGAGCGCAGCAGGAAGCTGCGCGCTCTCGGCAGGCCGGCGCGGATCACGGGACCGAACGTCGGCGGCGTCGGCTGGTAGATGCCGGGCGCCGGGGCCGGGGAGTCCACGGCGCGTCGACCGAGGCGGTGTCGAGCCCGTCGCCGGCGCGCGCCGCGAGCTCCTGCGCCGCGGCGTGCTGCCCGGCCGCGATCCCGGCCGTCTTCGCAGCGCCGCTCGGGACGCTCGCGAGCGTCGTCGCGAGCGCGGCATCGAGCTGCGGCGCCTGGACCGGGACCAGCGCGACGAGCGCGTCGTGCAGCGCGCTCGCGAACGCGGCGGTCTGGAAGGCCGGGTCGCGGCGCTGCTCGACGGCGCGGGCCGCGGCGATCCAGCTGACCGCCCACACGCGGTTCTGCGTCACCTGCTCCGGCAGCGCCGCGGCGGCGACGGCCGCTCTCGTGAGGTCGTACCACTGCAGGCCGAGCGCGGTCTGGTCCGGCAGCGAGACCGCATGGCCGCGCGGCGCGCCGTCGCGGTGCCGGTGCGTGTGCCCGTGCGCGAACGCGGGGCCGCGGTGGGCGCGCGCGTCGGGGACGAACAGGAGCGCGGCGACCGCCGCGAGGACGAGCACCGCGCGGGCGGCGAGCACGACTCCTCGGCGCCGCTCGGGGCGCCGAGGCGCCCCGAGCAGGGAAGACTCGTTGACGTACATGGGAATGCTCCGATCGTGTGCGGCCGGCCGCCGTGTGGCGGGGCTCCGGCCTGGAGAGGTCGTCGACTGGTGGGCGCCGCTCAGGCGCTGCGGCTACATCGGCGGGCGTGCATCCCGGCCATTCTATACTAAGTTGGTAGGAAATACATGCTTTATCTGGGTAGGGCCCGGCGGCCGCCACCTAGAATGCGGAGCGTGGGAGACGAGGGGCTGTCGGCGGAGCAGCTGGGCCACCGCTTCATCGACGCGTTCAACCGGCGCGACGCCGACGCGCTCGTCCTGCTCACGCACCCCGAGGTCGAGTTCCTGCCCACGATGCTCGTCGGGCAGCGCGCCGTCTACCGCGGCCACGAGGGACTGCGGCGCTGGGTCGCCGACCTCGTCGCCTCCGGCGCGATGCACCAGGTGCGCGTGCGCGCGGTGCGGCGCCTGGGCCCCGAGCGCTTCGTCGTGCTGACCGAGGTGCTGATCGAGGACGAGCTGACGTCCCCCTCGGCGATGGTCGCCGCGCTGAGGGACGGCCTGATCGTGCACGCGAAGGCCTATCTCAGCGACGAGCAGACGCTGATCCGCGTCGGCGTGCTGCCGCCGCGCGACGACGCCTGAGAGCGTCCTCCAGAGAGCGAGCGCGGGGCCCGTGCCACGGCACGTGGTTGCCCGCGCGGGCACATCTCGATATTCTCCACAAACTCGGTAGGATTAATACAGATTTCGACGGAAAGGAACCGATGGCACAACGAACGAGGGCGATCCTCGGTGGGCTCGCACTGCTCGCCGTGCTGATCGTCGCACCGGCCACCGCGCAGGCGGCGACCGTCTTCGGCTCGGGCTCGAGCGCGATGCAGCCGTACTTCGACGCGCTCGCGGCCGGCTACAAGAAGGTCGACTCGCACACGAGCTTCGTCTACAACCCGGACGGCGGCAACGCCGGCGCGAAGGACGTGCAGAACGGCAAGAGCGCCTTCGCGTTCCAGACGCGGCCGCCGCTGCCCTCCGACTCTGGCCTCAGCTACTCGAAGCTGTTCCTCGACGGGCTCTGCGTCGCCGTGAACCCGGCGAACGTCCTCAACAACCTGGCGATCGGCCAGGTCGCGGACGTGTTCCTCGGCAACGTCACCGAGTGGCAGCAGGTCGGCTCGAACCTGCGCTCGCCGATCTCGGCGTTCGGGCGCAACTCGACCGCCGGCCTGTACACGTTCTTCCAGAGCGCGGTGCTCAACGGCGCGACGCAGGCGACGAACGTGGCGCAGCTCGACACCGACGGCGAGGTCGCGGTCGCGGTCTCGAGAAACCAGGCGGGCATCGGCTACGTCGGCCTCGCCAACTCGGGTCCGGGCAGCGGCGTCAAGCGGCTCAAGCTCGCGGGCCAGCCGTGCCAGGCGAGCGCGATCAAGACGCTGAAGTACCCGCTCTCGCGCTACGGCTGGGTCGTGCTGCCGGCGACGAAGCCGAACCAGACCGCGACGAGATTCGCCGACTGGATCCGCACCAGCTACGCCGCGGGCCAGATCATCTCGAAGGCCGGCGCGGTGCCCGCCTTCAACGCGAAGACGCCGCCGAAGAAGGTCGTCAAGAAGAAGCCCAAGAAGAAGGCGAAGAAGAAGTAGCCGTGGCCCGATGGCGCTAGCGACTCGTCCACATCGAGCGTCAGGCGGGCTCTTGCCCGACCAGCGCGCCGAGCTGATGCTCGGCGCGCTGGTCTGCGCTGTGCTGCTGTTCGTCCTCGCGCTCGTCGTGTTCGTCTTCCGCGAGGCGTGGCCGTCGTTCTCACACAACGGCCTGCACTGGTTCGGCGTGGGCGGCAACCCGGACCAGCAGATCCAGGCGATCTTCACCTCCACCGACCTGCAGAGAAGGCCGGTCTACACGTTCCACGCGTGGCCGATCGTGTGGGGCACGCTGCTGTGCACCGTCGGCGCCGTGTGCCTCAGCTTCTTCGCCGCGCTGTTCGTCGCGGTCTTCGTCGTCGAGTTCGCGCCGGAGTGGATCCGCCGCATCCTCGAGCCGGTCGTGCGGCTGCTCGCGAGCGTCCCGTCGGTGATCTTCGGCCTGCTCGGCGTGCTCGTGCTCGTGCCGTTCATCGGCCACCACGTGATCACCGACGGCAACCGCCGCTCGGTCGCCTACCTCGTCTCGCTGAGCGGCTACAGCCTGCTCGCAGGCGTGCTGATCCTCAGCCTGATGATCGCGCCGCTGATGATCGCCGTCTTCTCCGACGGCCTGCGCTCGGTTCCGCGCGGCTGGCTGGAGGGCTCGCTCGGGCTCGGCATCAACCGCTGGCGCACGTTCTGGAAGATCGGCGTGCGCACCGCGCGCCCGGCGCTCGTCGCCGGCACGGTGCTCGCGACCGCGCGCGCCCTCGGCGAGACGGTGATGCTCGCGATGGTGACCGGCGGCGTCGCGTTCGCGCCGAACCCGTCCGACGGCCTGATCTTCTTCGTCGAGCCGACGCGGCCGCTGGCGGCGACGATCCTGCAGACGGCGGAGGAGCTGAGCTCGCCGCCGATGAGACACACGATCTTCGCGATGGCGGCGGTGCTGCTGTTCAGCGCCGCCATGCTGTCGCTCGTCGGCTGGGCGGCGAAGCAGCCGATGAAGAAGTACGGGGTGCGGGCATGAGCGGCCGTGACGTCGACCGCAGGTCGCCGCTTGCGGTGACCGGAGGGCGAAACCCCGTTCTCCCTCCGGCACCCACGCCCCGCCGCTCGGCGCGCGACTCCTCCGCCTCCTGGCGCTGGACCGACCGCCTCGGGCTCGCGTTCGCGTGGGCGCTCGGGCTGCTGTTCCTCACCGTCACGGCGGCGATCGTGCTCTACATGTTCGTGCAGGGGATCCGCTATGTGCGGCCGGAGCTGTTCGTCACGCATCCGGCCGCCGGGGTCTCGG
>Ga0265319_1002383_pt1 | contig 10319 bp, 10 predicted proteins | sample 4824metaG_FD_192443 | JGI IMG/M metagenome (GOLD analysis project Ga0265319, IMG submission 192443) | Rhizosphere microbial communities from Carex aquatilis grown in University of Washington, Seatle, WA, United States - 4-8-24 metaG | ecosystem: Host-associated > Plants > Roots > Rhizosphere >... | reverse complement strand
GGACAAGGCCACGCGCGACCAGCTGACGCGTGGCGAGAAGACGTCAGAGGTGCTCAAGCAGCCGCAGTACGAACCACTGCCGGTTGAGAAGCAGGTCGCGATCCTGTGGGTCGTCACCAACGGCTACCTCGACGACGTTCCCACACCGCGCATCCGCGATTTCGAGCAGCGCTTCTATCGCTTCCTCGAGACCGAGCGTGCAGACCTGCTCAAGACGCTCGGCGCCAAGCCGGAGCTGAGCGACGAGATCGTCAGTGGCCTCAAGGACGCGACCGAGACGTTCAAGCAGACATTCCTCGTTTGATCCTGGAGCACAACTAGCGCAATGCCCAGCCAGCGCGAGATCCGGCGCCGCATCTCATCTGTCCGCAACATCAAGCAGATCACGCGGGCGATGCAGTTCGTGGCAGCCTCGAAGCTCAAGCGCGCCCAGGACGCGACCCTCGCCGCACGGCCGTATGCCGACAAGATCGATGAGGTTCTGGCCGACGTCGCGTCAGTGCTCGGCGCGGACGACCACCCGCTGCTTGCCAAGCGCGAGGGTGGCACGCGTCTGATCGTGCTGCTGAGCAGCGATCGCGGCCTGTCCGGCTCGCTCAACACCAACGTCATCCGCCGCGCGTCCGAGGAGATCACCTCGGGCAGTGGCGAGATGCGCGTCGTGACCGTCGGCCGCAAGGGTCACGCCGCGATGCGCCGCGCGCGCGTGCCGATCGCGGCCACCTTCGACGGGTTCGGCGAGCGACCCGATTTCGCCTCGATCATCCCGATCGCCCGGCTGCTCACCGACGACTACGTGGCCGGCACCTACTCGGAGATCGACCTCGTCTATCCGCGCTTCATCTCGACGCTCGTGCAGCGCCCGGTCGTCGAGCGGCTGCTGCCGATCGAGGCGACTGACGACGTCAGGGATGGTATCCCCGGCCGCCAGTTCATCTTCGAGCCGAACCCGGACGCCGTGCTCCGCCAGCTCCTGCCGCGCTACGTCGCGACACGCGTGTTCCAGGCCGCGCTGGAGCTGACGGCCAGCTTCTACTCCGCCCAGATGGTGGCGATGAAGAACGCGACCGAAAACGCCCAGGACCTGATCGAGGACCTGACGCTCACCTACAACAAGGTTCGCCAGGCGAACATCACCCGCGAAATGATCGAAATCGCGACGGGCGCCGAAGCGCTCTGAGCGACCAAGGAGGATTGACGACGAAATGGCTGTAGCCGCACTGGCGACCGGACGAGTGATTGCGATCACCGGTCCGGTGGTCGACATCGAGTTCCCCGCCGGACAGCTGCCTTCCATCTTCAACGCCGTCGAGATCGAGCGCGAGGGTCAGTCCGATTCACTCGTGTGCGAGGTCCAGCAGCACCTTGGCAACAACTGGGTGCGCGCGGTGGCCATGACGACGACCGACGGTCTCGCACGCGGGGCCGCGGCGCACGACACCGGCGCGCCGATCACCGTCCCGGTTGGCGCGCCCACGCTGGGTCGCGTCTTCGACGTCCTCGGTCGCCCGATCGACGAGAAGGGTCCCGTCAACGCGACCGAGTTCTATCCGATCCACCGCGACGCGCCCTCCTTCGAGGACCAGGCGACGGCGACGGAGGTCTTCGAGACCGGCCTCAAGGTCATCGACCTGATCGCGCCGTTCGCCAAGGGCGGCAAGGTCGGCGTCTTCGGCGGCGCCGGCGTGGGCAAGACGGTCATCATCCAGGAGCTCATCCGCAACGTCGCCGAGGAGCACGGCGGCTACTCGGTCTTCGCCGGCGTCGGCGAGCGCTCGCGCGAAGGCAACGACCTGCTCCACGAGATGACCGAATCGGGCGTGCTGGCCAAGACCGTCATGGCCTTCGGCCAGATGAACGAGCCACCCGGCGCGCGCCTGCGCGTCGGCCTGACCGGCCTGACCTTCGCCGAGTACTTCCGCGATGAGGGCCGCGACGTCCTCCTGTTCATCGACAACATCTTCCGTTTCACGCAGGCCGGCTCGGAGGTTTCCGCCCTGCTCGGCCGGATGCCTTCTGCGGTCGGTTATCAACCCAACCTGGCGACCGAGATGGCCGGCCTGCAGGAGCGCATCACCTCGACCAAGAAGGGCTCGATCACCTCGCTCCAGGCGATCTTCGTACCCGCCGACGACTACACCGACCCGGCACCGGCGACGACTTTTGCCCACCTCGATTCGTCGATCCGGCTGGAGCGCTACCTGACGGAGCTGGGCATCTACCCATCGGTCGACCCACTGACGTCGACGTCGCGCGTGCTCGATCCGAACATCGTCGGTCAGGAGCACTACGAGGTCGCGCGCGAGACCCAGCGCGTGCTGCAGAGCTATCGCGACCTGCAGGACATCATCGCCATCCTGGGCATTGACGAGCTGTCGGAGGAGCAGAAGGTGACCGTCGCCCGGGCGCGCCGCCTGCAGCGCTTCATGAGCCAGCCGATGTTCGTAGCCGAGGTCTTCACCGGCCGGCCGGGCAAGTACGTGGCCATCAAGGACACGGTCCAGTCGTTCAAGGAAATCCTCGACGGCAAGGCCGATGACCTGCCCGAGCAGGCATTCTTCCTCGCCGGCACACTCGACGACGTTCGCGACAACGCGAAGCGCCTGAATGCCTAGTCTGGACGTGGGCACCGCCCTCGCCTCGGCGCCGCCACGTCTCGCTTGTGCCGTCCGTCCCAATTCGGTGGGAGGGTCATAGGGTGCCGCTACTGCTCGAGATCGTGACGCCGGAGCGGCAGCTGTTTGCCGACGAGGTCGATTCGGTTGTCTGCCCGGGCGTCGAAGGCGAGCTGGGTGTCCTGCCGCACCACGCGCCGCTGTTGACCACGCTGGGAGTCGGTGAGCTGCGCATCCGGCGCCATGGCGAAGAGGAGTATTTCGCCATCGCCGGTGGCTTCCTGCAGGTTCGGCCGGACAAGGTCGTGGTCATGGCCGAGACGGCTGACATTGCTTCCGAGATCGATCTCGAACTGGCCATGGAAGCGCGTCGGGAGGCAGAGCGCGCGCTGTCGGAGGGCTTCGAGGAGCCAGCGGACATGGCTCGCGCGCGAGCGGCATTGCAGAAGGCGCTGCTGCGCATCAGGGTCGCCGAGCGGCATCGCAGGGAGGGTCCGCGCTCGCGCGGCTGATCGTGGCTGATCGCAGGTTCCACTGGGAATACCAGGACCTACCCGTCGAGCGGCAGGCGTTCCGGGTTACCGGCGGCCGGCCGTTGCGTGGCCGCGTTCAGATCAGCGGCTCGAAGAACGCCGCGCTCAAGATGCTCGCGGCAGCGACGCTGACGGGCGAGCGTTGCCGTTTCACGAACGTGCCCGAGATCGAGGATGTGCGCGTCATGGTCGGCGTCCTGCGCGACATAGGCGTCGTCGTCGATCATCCGGCACCCAACACATACGAGGTCGCCGCGGGCGACGTCGAGTGGCTCTTCGTGCCGCTCGAGGCGGCGGCCAAGATGCGTGCCAGCTTCATCCTGCTCGGGCCGCTCCTGGCGCGTTTCGGCCGCGTGATCATGAGCAACCCGGGCGGCGACCGGATCGGTCGCCGCCCGGTCAACCTGCACGTTGACGCGATGCGCGCGATGGACGCGGACATCGAGTACCGCAACGGCTACTACTTCGCGCGCTCGCCGGGCCGGCTGCGCGGCACGGAGATCAGCTTTCCCCAGGTCACCGTGATGGGCACCGAGAACGTGATCCTCGCGGCGTCGCTGGCCGAGGGACGGACGGTGATCAAGCCCGCCGCGCGCGAGCCTGAGGTCGACGACCTGATCCTGCTCCTGCAGAAGATGGGCGCCGAGGTCGAGCGGACCGATCCCGACACGATCGTGGTTGAGGGCCAGCGCCGACTGCGCGGCGCCGAGCATCGCGTCATGGCCGACCGTATCGAGGCCGGCACATTCGTCGTCGCCGCGGCCGTCACGGGCGGCGACATGACCATCGAGTCGGCGCCGTGCGAGCACCTGGGCAGCTTCCTCGATGTCGTCAGTGACATCGGCGTGCCGGTCGCATGCGGGCGCGATACGATCGAGGTCCATTGCGACCCTGATATCCGCGATGCCTTCCGCGCCAGGGACATCCAGACGGCGCCCTACCCGGGGCTGGCGACGGACCTGCAGTCGCCCACGTCCGTGCTGCTCAGCCAGGCGAAGGGCAAGAGCCAGCTGTACGAGACGATCTTCGAGGATCGCCTCGAGTGGCTGTCCGAGCTGCGCAAGCTGGGCGCGCACGTCGAGCTGCTCGATACTCATCACGCGTCGATCGAAGGCCCATCGCAACTGCGCGGAGCGGAGGTCGAAATGGGCGATCTGCGGGCCGGCGCGTCGCTCATGCTGGGCGCGCTGGCAGCTGAAGGCACGAGCCTGATTCATGGTGCGCATCACGTTCGGCGGGGGTATGAGAACATCGAAGGCAAGTTCCTCGATCTCGGTGCGCAGATCGAGCGTGTCTCGGAAGGGGCTGGCGTTACCGGCAGATGAAAATCGGCATTGATCTCGGCACGGCCAACATCCTTGTCTATGTCAAGGGCAAGGGCATCGTCACTCGCGAGCCGAGCGTGGTCGCGGTCAGCGACGACAACCACATCGTCGCCGTCGGCGAGGAGGCGCGCGAGATGATCGGGCGCACGCCGGGCAACATCACCGCGATCCGGCCGATGAAGGACGGCGTCATCGCCGACTACGTCATAACCGAGGCGATGCTGCGCTACTTCATCAAGAAGGCCGGCCGCTCGTTCACCAAACCGGACGTGATGATCAGCGTGCCCTCGGGCGTGACGAGCGTCGAGAAGCGCGCCGTGCGCGACGCCGCGCTCAAGGCCGGTGCGCGCGAGGCGTACCTGATCGAGGAGCCGCTCGCGGCGGCGATCGGGGCCAACGTGCCCATCTCCGGGCCGTCGGGCAACCTGATCATCGACATTGGCGGCGGCACGAGCGAGATCGCGGTCATCTCCCTCGGCGGCATCGTCGTCTCGCGCTCCGTGCGCGTCGGCGGCAATCGCTTCGACGAGGCGATCGCCAACTACGTGCGCAAGAAGTACAACGTGATGATCGGCGATCGCACGGCTGAAGAGGTCAAGATCGAGATCGGGACGGCACTGCCGCTCGAGCGTGAGCTGCACATGGAGGTCCGTGGCCGCGACCTGATCGCGGGCCTGCCGCGAACCGTGCCCGTCTCGAGCTCGGAGGTCATGGAGGCACTCGAGGCGCCGCTTCAGCAGATCGTCGGAGCGGTCCGCGGCGTGCTCGAGGAGACGCCGCCTGAGCTGTCGAGCGACATCATCGACAAGGGCATGGTCATGTCCGGTGGTGGCTCTCTCCTGCGCAACATCGACAAGCTCCTCACCCAGGTCACGGGCGTGCCCTGCCATGTCGCCGAGAACGCACTCAACTGCGTCGCGCTGGGCACCGGATTGGCGCTCGAGCACTTCGAGTTCTTCCGGAAATCGCTCGTCCAGAAGATCTGAGCAGCAGCGAGTTGAGCGGTCCCGGCCGCTCGCTGGCCGATCTTCACTGCCATACGTCCGCGTCGTTCGATTCGCTGGCCAAGCCAGAGCACGTCGCGCGCGCCGCGGCTGAGCGCGGGTTGACCCACCTGGCGATCACCGACCATGATCGGATCGATGGTGCGCTGCGCGCGCGCGACAGCGCTCCGGACGAGTTGAGCATCATCGTCGGCCAGGAGGTGCGCACGACGACCGGCGACCTGATCGCGCTTTTTGTCGAGCGGCCGATCCCGCCCGGCATGGCGCCCTATGAAGCGGCGCAGGCCATCCACGAGCAGGGCGGCATCGTCGGCTTGGCGCACCCGTTTGACCGCTTCCGACAGGGCGCCGGTCGGAAGGGCCGGGAGGATGAGCTCGAGCGCGTCGTTCCGGCTCTCGACTATGTCGAGGTCTGGAACGCGCGGCTGATGGTCGGCGATGGCAACCGCCGGGCGGCCGAGTTCGCGAGGCTGAAAGACCTGCCCGGCGTCGCGGCATCCGACGCGCACACGGTGATGGAGGTCGGCGTCGCGTACACGATCCTCGATGGACCGATCGACAGCGCCGAGCAGCTCCGAGCGGCGCTCGGTGCCGGCCCGCGTCTCGTCACTGCCCATGGCTCGCGGCTCATCCGCCTGACGATGCCATTCATCAAGGTCGTCCAGATGGCGCGCGGCAACCGCCGTGTGAGCGCTGCATGAGCGACGCGAACAACGGCAGCGAGCTCGTTCCCGACTACCCGGGCGTCCACGAGGAGTCGGCTCCCCCGCCGCCGCTCTCGCGCCGCCTGCGCAATCCGCGCACGATCATCTCGATCGCCCTGCCCATCTTCATCATCGTCCTCGTCCTGACCGCCCTGCCCGGCTTCCATCTCGACCAGCTGCCGTCCCTGATCGCCAACGCCAACCCCTGGCTGCTGCTGACGGCCTTCGTCATCTACTACCTGGGCTTTCCGCTGCGCGGCTATCGCTGGACGCTGTTATTGCGTGGCGCCGGGACGGATGTAGGTGTCCGCGATTCGACTGAGATCGTTTTCCTCAGTTGGCTGGTCAACTGTCTCGTGCCGGCCAAGCTGGGCGATGTTTACCGCGCTTATCTGCTCAGGGTCAACAAGAACACCTCGATCAGCAGGACCTTCGGGACGATCTTCATCGAAAGGGTTTTCGATCTTTTCGCGATCGTCCTGCTCGGTCTTGCGGCAGGCTTCTGGAGCTTTCGCGCCGGCATGTCGCCGGAGGTCCAGATCGTCTTCGCGATCGGCATCATCGTCGTCGCGGTGCTCGCGGTAGGTCTCCTCCTGGTCCGCAACTTCGGCAGCAGGATCGTGCGCCGGATGCCGCTGCCGGCACGCATCGTCGAGTTCTACGACCGCTTCGAGGAGGGCCTCTTCTCGATCAACGCCCGGCGCGTGCCACTCCTGGCGGCGCTCACCGTTCTGATCTGGAGCACGGAGGCTCTGCGCCTCTACTTCGTCGTCCTGGCAATGGGCTTCAACCTACCGCTCGGCCTTTCGGGCGGCCTCTTCGTCGCCCTGATCGCGTCGCTCCTGACGGCGATCCCGTTCACGCCGGCCGGCCTCGGCGCGGTCGAGGGCGCGGTCGTCTTCATCCTTACCTCGCTCTACGGCGCGACCACGACCCAGGCAGTCGCCATCACCCTCGTCGATCGTGCCATCAGCGTCATCTCGATCATCATCCTGGGCGGCATCTTCTACGTCCTGTCCGACAAGACCAAGGGTCCCCGACCAGCGGCGGCGCTCGAGACGCAGGCCGGCTGAGGGCTGCACCCGCCCGACAAACGACGATGCCGGTCTTTCGACCGGCATCGGCAGGGACTGAACGGGACGCCGGGAGGAGGACCGGCGCCGAGTCGTCTTGATCTAGTTGCGGTTGGGCATCCTTGCCACGAGGGCAGGCCCGGGATGTGCCTGGCCGGGGCGCGTTGGCTGACCGTTCTGGCGCGCGGCGGCGAGTCGACGCATGCGCAGCGCCAGGTAGTACTCCATCACCTGGCGAACCTGCGGCTCGCTCAACAGGTCGTCCGAACGGAGCGCGTATTCGACGCGTGCCGTGGGATGGCTTGTGGACGACTGCACGAGGCCAAAGTAGTGGGGCGTCTCAGTCTCGTCGCGCAACTCTCGCAGACCGCGTGCAAGCTTCGTGGCGGTCCCAAGCGACGGTGTGCGGTCGCCACGGACGAGCCGCGAAATGGTCGAATGGTCGACGCCCGACTGCTGCGCCAATTGGCGCTGGGACATCTTCTTCGCCTTGAGCTGGGTCCGCAGCCATTCATTGAAGGCCCGACCATTTTGAACGCTCATCGGATGCTCGATTTCTCTCCCTGGCCGAGTGACGCACTCCCTCGAATCGGCCGCTGTAAGTGGGCGACACAGGCATGATCCGGTGCCCACCCGTTGCCTGATATAGGCCCTTGGTACGGCCCCGTCGAGCACGACCGGGTCACGCCTAAGGCGATGGTCACGTCAGCCGCTGGGTGGTGCGGTTCGGGACCTTGAGCTGCGCACCTCGAACGCCTCAGGAGGCAGCGTCGGCGGTGTTTCCCCATCGATCAACATCCGTGCCCGCTCAAGGTTGACGCGGTCATAGCCGAGGTCCATGCCCGGCGTTTCGAGAAACGCGGGCAACGTCGCCAGCCACGGCTGGGTGAGCAGCTCGCGCATCCCGTCAGGCCCGACCTGTCCGGCCGCAATGTGCTCGTGGCGGTCGAGCATCGAGCCCATGACCGTGCGCGAATCGTTGAGATGGAGCATCACCACGCGCTCGTGGCCGATCAGGCGCTCGATCCGCGAGACAAGCATTTCGATGCCTGCCTCATTCGCGACGTCGTAGCCAGCGCCCCACAGATGTGCCGTGTCGAGGCAGATCCCCAGCCGCTCGAGCGGCAATCCGGCCGCGGCCGCGGCGTCGACGATGTCGGCCAGATCCTCGATCGTCGCACCGATGCCGTCGCCCGTTCCGGCCGAGTTCTCGAGCACCAGCCGCGGCATCGCCGAGCCGTCCGCCGGCGCACCGTCGTCGGCCGTTTCGGCGAGCACGGCGCGCAGCCCGGCCGTCAGCCGTGCGATGCCTGCAGCACGACCGGTGCCGCGGTGTGAGCCGATGTGCATGACGACGAAGTCCGCGCCGTACAGGCGCGCCACGCGCAGCTCGTTGCTCATCGTCGCCACCGACTTGTGCCAGAAATCCTCGTTCTCCCCGGCGAGGTTGACGAGATACGGGGCGTGGACCGCGATGGTGCGCACGCCGCCGGCGCGGAGAAGGCCACGAAACTCCGCCAGCGCCTCGGGCTGCTCGTGGCGACGACGCCACGCGGTGGGGTTGTCGGTCCAGATCTGGACCGCCGTGGCGCCGATCTCGGCAGCGCGCGCAGCGGCTTTGAGCAGGCCGCTGCCGAGTGGGAGATGAGGACCGATGAGACGCTCGCCCTCGAGCGCCGCGACTGAAGTCACGCAAGCATCGTAGTCACCGTCGAGGAACCTGGCATTTGAGGTCCTTGCTTTGACGGCTGTCAAACCAACGACTACAGTTGACGGGTGATCGATCCCGAGCTTCTGCTCGCGCTGAAGGCACTCTCTGACGCTTCCCGGCTGCGCATCGTTGGCCTCCTCGCGGCAGGCAAGCCGATGAGCGTCGAAGACCTTTCACGGACCCTGTCGCTCAGCCCAGGCACCGTCGTCCACCATCTCAACCGGCTACGCGCCGCCGGCCTGGTCGAGTCGAAGCCGCGCCACCCGTACATGGACTATTCGCTGCGTCTGGGGCGGCTGGCGGAGATCGGCGCCGGGCTTGGCCAGATGGCGCATACGCAGTCCGGTGCCGAGCCGGACCGTGCTGCGCCTGGGTGGGCGACGCCCGATGAGGCCAAGGTCCTGCGCTCGTTCTTCGAAGGGGAATTGCTGACTAGCATTCCAGCCCAGCGCTCGAAGCGGCTCATCGTCCTGCGCGAGCTCGCCGAAACCGTCTTCGAGCGCAAGCGCAAGTACCCTGAAAAAGAGGTCAACCAGCGCCTTGGCGCGGTCCACCCGGATCCGGCCTCGCTGCGCCGCCACCTGGTCGACGAGGGCTTCATGGCGCGCAAGTCGGGCGTCTACCGCCTCCGTCCGCGCTCAGACTGGCCGCTGCGCGGCGCCGCTGCCGAAACGAACGAGGCGTCAGCGTCCGCGCCGCAGGCGGCTGAGAGCTGATCAGCGCTCGCGCGCCAGCGCGAGCGCTGAAACCGCGTCAGCGCCTGCCTCGTACAGGACGCGGGCACAGCCTGCGAACGTCGATCCAGTCGTCGTCAGATCGTCAATCAGGACAGGCCACGCTCCGCGGACCCGGGCCACGCTCTCCGGGTTGATGGCGAACGCGTGTCCGACGTTGGCGGCGCGCGCGCGGCGTCCGAGCTCGTGCTGGGCCGTGGTCCGTGACGCTCGTCGAACGGCGAGCGCGACCGGTAAGTTCAGGATCGCGCCGACGCCGCGCGCCAGAAGCTCGGCCTGGTCGAAGCCGCGCTGCCGTTTGCGCGCTGCGTGAACGGGTACCGGCACGAGCATGTCACCGCCGAGGCCGGCGCTGGCCCAGCGCTCTGCCATCAGCTCGGCTAACGGCCTGACCAGACGCCGCTCGCCGTCGTACTTGAGGGCATGCAGGCAGGCGCGTGCCGGCCCGGCGTATGAAGCACACCACTCGAGCTGGACGATGCCCGCAGGCTGCCTGCTGGGCAGTCCCAGGGGCACGCCGGCCGGCTCTGACAGCCGTCGAGTGAGGTAGCGGCGACACGCGCCGCAGATGATCCTGTCCTCGGCGCCGCAGCCCGGACAGTTGGGCGGCAGGAGAACGT
>Ga0265319_1002382_pt1 | contig 10324 bp, 8 predicted proteins | sample 4824metaG_FD_192443 | JGI IMG/M metagenome (GOLD analysis project Ga0265319, IMG submission 192443) | Rhizosphere microbial communities from Carex aquatilis grown in University of Washington, Seatle, WA, United States - 4-8-24 metaG | ecosystem: Host-associated > Plants > Roots > Rhizosphere >... | reverse complement strand
GATCCTCCGTCCTCTGGTTGCTCGGTCCCTTGGCGCTTCGGCGAGTGTGGGGTGTAAGCCCTCTCTTTCTCGATCGTCCCGGTCGGCCGCTTCTGGCTGCCCGGGAATCTATTCCAAGTTACGTTCAAGTTGAGACTAACCGCTTGCCGCAGGATCGACGCTGTAGGGGGCGCCGCTTGTCGGCGCCTGCGGGCGTCGGCAAGCGGCGCCCCTACAAAAACCGGCTTATCTCGAAAGCGAATTGGAACTAGTCATCTAATGGATTACAACCTGGCTTGGGCTGCTCACGGGTTCGACGGTTTCGGCCTGAGCGTCGCAGGGAAGTCCATTTCTTTCTCGGGCACTTCGGGTGCGGGCGCGAGATCGAGCATCTGCGCGAAGTCGACGATGGTGGTCTCGGGCGCAGCGAGGCGCGACTTCAGTTCAATTTTTAGCGCCGCGAGTTTCCTCGCCAGCTCGAATTAAAACCGGAGTCTGATCGACAAGATCACACCTCCCGCGTCGGGCGGATCGCGACAGCCTCCGGTGGCAACAGCGGCCCGAGAGGCTCCCAGGATTCTGGACTGGCGCCACTCCGATTCGCAATTAAAGCATCCTCATGGCCAATCGCCCCCCCACGCCACCTCGTGCGCCGGCAGCCAATCCAACTCCGACCAAATCACCCTCCCCGGCCGGCCGGCCCGGACCGGGGTCGGTTGCGTCCGGCAGCCGCGAGACTCTGTGGGCGGACCTGGCCTTGATTGGGCTCATATTGCTGACGTACTACCCGGCGTTGTCGGGCGGTTTCATTTGGGATGACGACTCCCATCTGACGGCCAACCCCTGTGTCGTCGGTCCGCTGGGCCTGAAGGACATCTGGACCAGCGCCCATGTGCGGATCTGTCCGCTAGTACAGACGACCTTTTGGCTGGAGTACCGCCTGTGGGGACTCCATCCCATGCCTTATCATTTGGTCAACATCCTGTGCCACGCGGGTGCGGCCTTGGCGCTCTGGCGGGTGTTGCGCGCACTCCGGGTGCCGGGCGCCTGGTTCGGGGCGGCATTGTGGGCGGTGCATCCCGTCCAAGTGGAGTCTGTGGCATGGATCACCGAGTTGAAGAACACGCAGTCGGGATTGTTTTTCCTGCTCGCCGTACTCTGCTTTTGCCGATCAAGACAGGAGAAATCGGCTTCGGAGCCGCAGCGCCTCTTCGACGGTTATTATCGCCTGACGCTGGTCTTTGCCGGGCTCGCTCTGACGAGCAAATCTTCCACCGTGGTGCTGCCCCTGATCCTGGCACTTTGTGCCTGGTGGATGGACCGGCGCTGGCATTGGCGGCGCAATGTCCTCCAGCTGGCGCCCCTGGTGTTGCTGTCCGCCATGAGCGGGGTGGTGACCCTCTGGACGCAAAAGCTCGAGGGCGCCTTCGACCCGCAATTCGCGCTGGGTTACGCCGAGCGCGCGGCGGTGGCAGGGAAGGTGGTCTGGTTCTATGCGGGCAAGTTGCTCTGGCCACATCCGTTGATTTTCATCTATCCGCGCTGGCGGATCGATCCGGCGAGTTTCGCCGCCTACCTGCCGACGCTGGCGATCGTGGCCTTGCTGATCGTGCTGTGGTGGCAACGCGATCGGTGGGCGCGGATTCCCTTTTTCACCCTGGCCTATTTTGTGGCTGCATTGCTGCCGGTCCTGGGCCTGATCGACACGTTTTTTTGGCGGTATTCATTCGTGGGTGACCATTTTCAGTACCTGGCCGGCATGGGGCCACTCGCCCTGGCCGGAGCCGGTCTTACGACGGGTCTGGGAGCCCTCGGGCAACCCTCGCGGTGGCTCAGACCGGGAATTTGCGGGGCGCTCTTGCTGACCCTCTGCCTCCTCGCTTCGCGTCAATGTGCCACGTATAAAAACGATGAGATCCTCTGGACCGCGACGCTCGCCCGCAATCCCGCGAGTTGGATGTCCCACAATAATCTTGGCATCATTCTGGACGACCTGCCCGGGCGGCAGGCCGAGGCCATCTTCCACTACCAGGAGGCGCTGCGACTGGGCCCGGAAAATGCCAAGGCGCACAGCAATTTGGCCGGGGACCTGGGAAAAATTCCCGGCCGGGAGGCTGAAGCCATCGCCCATGCGGAGGCAGCCCTGCGGATCGACCCCCACCTGGGTTGGGCCCATTATCATCTGGCGGAGCTCCTGGCCGCCCAGCCCGGGCGGCAAGCGGAGGCCATCGCCCACTATGAACAGGCGCTGCGTTTGATGCCGAATTCCGCGGAAATCCACTGCAAGCTCGCATTCGAACTCGCGCGAGTGCCCGGCCGCGAGACGGAAGGCATTGCCCATTTCCGGGAGGCCCTGCGCCTGCGCCCCGATTTCGCGGAAGCCCATAATGATCTCGCGCTTTTGCTCGTGAACCAGCCGGGCGGCGCGGATGAAGCGGCCGCCCAGTTCGAAGCGGCCTTGCGCCTGCGGCCGGACTGGGACGAAGCCCACAATAATTATGCGGGCCTGCTTTCCACTCTTCCCGGGCGGCTGCCGGAGGCGATTGCGCACTACGAAACAGCGCTGCGTCTGCGTCCCGACAACCCCTCGGTGCATTTCAACCTCGCCGGGGCTTACTATCGCGGCGGCCGGCTGGCCGACGCGATCAGCCAGCTGGAGATCGTCCTCCGCCTTGACCCCCACAACGAGGATGCCCGCCACAATCTCGCCGCCCTCCGGCCACAGCTGCCCCCCTGAGCCGACCCTCGCCGTGCCGATCGTCAGCCTAACCCTAGCGCCGAAAGAACCACGGACGAGGCCAGCCGGGCATTCGCTCGGCTGGCGAATGCTGACGGGCCGCAGAACCCGGTGGTCTTCACTCCGCGCTCTCCGCGTCCTCCGCGTTTCAAGTGCGCTTGGTCGGTTGGTCCCGACTGCGCCTCTGCGCACCAAAACGAGCCATTCGCTGATTCCGCCCGCGGCATTCTCCCTCCCGATTCGGTTTCAGTCCGGCGGCGTTTTGCTCGCGCCTGCCACTTAGCTTCCGACTGCAGGGACACGGCTTAGCGGAGAATCTCCCCCTTCGTCGCGTCACCCGCCACGTCGAGTAGCTGGATCTGATTGACCGTTTTGAAGTGGGCGTGATCGGAAAACTCCCAGACGACCTTTTTGTCCGAGGTCAGTTCAAAGAAGTGCGGCTGTTCGCCGAGATGGCCATGACCGAGATAATTGCAAAAAATCGTGTCTCCGTTCGGTAAACGCTGCAGGCCCGCCATGAGGCGCAGCGGATTGCCGGGAATTTCATTCTCATTCACCTCCCACACGATCTTTTCATTTTCATCGAGCTCGATGAGCTTGTGGCCGTCGCCACAGGAGATGAGCAGGTGCTTGTCGGGCAGCAGTACCACCTCGTGGACGTCGCCGGGCACCGGAATGGAGCGCAGCACGCGGCCCTCTCCGTCCAATTCATCGACGCGGTGCTCACCTTTGCGGCATACGAGATAGTGGCCCTCGCGGGTCTTGCGCACTCCGCGATACTGGTCGTGCAGACTCACCGACGCCGGCGGAGGCGGCAGCTTGATCTCCTTGGCAATTTTTCCGTCCCGCCCGATTTCGAGCAAACGGCTCGGCCCACACTCCACCACCAGCACGCGGCCGTCGGGCAGCGGCTGGCAGGCATGCACCTCGGCTTTTTCCGAAGCTTTATATTCCCAGACGATCTGCTTGGCGGGCGACATCTCGATCGCACCATGGGCATGACAAAAAAGATAGTTTCCGTTGGGGAGCGCCCAGCAGTCCTGAGGATGTTGGCAGGCATACTCCCATTCGATGGAACCATCCGCCGAGACGACCGCCACTTTCCCGCCATAGGAATCTGTGCAAAGAAAACGATGGGCGGCCAAGGCGGTCGACGAAATCAACCCAAACGCAAGCAACAGGCGCAATAGTCTCATAAGAATTCAGGGATAGGCGGGATGGATGTGCGGAACGACTTCACAGTGGTTAAAACCCAGGCTGCGTCAATTTCCCCCGTCCGGCAATTCGGCGGACTTTGCCGGGTGTCATTTTCCACGTTGCCACGCATCGCCCGGGTTTCGACTTGCGCGGGTTGGCCGCTTCATCCGCTTTTGATTGAAAGCCCCCGGCGTTGACCTATTTTCCGAACTACGTATGCAAACTTTTCTTGGATCCATGCTGCTGGCCTGCTTCGTCATCAGCGGCATCACGGTGCGCGGCGATTCATTGTCCGACCCGAATGTTCTCCCGTTGGACTATTCCGCCATTCGCGGCGCAAACTACTGCACAGCCGGCGGGCATCACCTCGAACATTGGCTCAACTACGACCCGAAGGAAACCGAGCGCGATTTGGATTATGCCAAAAGAATCGGCATCAATCAGGTCCGGGTTTTTCTCAGTTATTCCGCCTATCTCAAAAACAAGGAATCGTTCCGGGAGCACCTCGTCCACCTCGCCCGTGCGTGCCAGGCCCGCAGCATCGGCCTGATGCCGGTGGTGAGTTACAAGTCGGAAATGTTCCATGAAGCTGCGCCGTATCCACTCTCGCGCGCATGGGCCAGGGAACTGCTCGACACCGTCGGGAATGAGCCGGCACTGGCGTTCTGGGATGTCTTCAACGAACCCGATTATCCGCCGACCGACGCCGACCGGGCCGCCCACCTCGCGTACGCGCGCGTGCTGGCCGGGATTTTCCGCGAACTCGATCCGCGCCGGCCGCGAACGCCCGTGACCATCGGCTTTGCGTTCGAAAAGTCCATGGAGGAAAACGCCGACGTGGTGGACGTGCTTTCCTTCCACGATTATCTCCCCACGCGCGCCGAGATCCGCGACAACATCGCCGCGGCGGTCACCTTTGCCGCGAAGGTCAACAAGCCCCTCATCAACACCGAAATCGGCTGCACCGGCCGGGCGAATCCTTACGACATGATCATCGAGGAATACTCGAAGGCGCGCGTCGGTTTCTACGTGTGGGAACTGATGATCACGAAATATTGGGGCGATGTGCACGGCATCTTTTATGCCGACGGAACGATTCGCGACCCCTCGATTCCCGCCGCGATGCTCGGGCTCTATCGCAATCGCACCCCCAGTGCGGTGGAGGAATTTCCCGACCGGGAAGGCTGGGTTACACGCACCGTGACGGAAGGCCGGCAATGGCTGAGCACCGCGTACGCACCCTATGCCGACGGATTGAGGCTCGCCGAAATCGCCGCGAACCTGCTTGAAGCCAATGAGCTTGTGCCCATGCGTGACCTGCCCGCGCGCCGCGTCGCCCTCCTGCGCGGAGGCGTTCCCGATCCGTCCGCGCTGCGCGAATTGCTGACGGATCTGCTGAACAAACTTGAACCGTACAAACACGAAGCGAAGGTGAAGTGAGTGGGGGCCACGTGTGAGCGATCCCAAGGACGACCCTCGTGATTGTTGACGGGCACAAGATTTTACGGGGCCCGCGTCGTTCCGTAGTCCATTCCGACGGATTATAACAATTGCAACCTGACCCTCTCGCGTCGCCTGACCCTCTCGCGTCGCCCCGACAGTCCGTCGCCCCCGCAGCCACCAGATCAGGCCAACTCGCCCGTTGAATCCCGAAGAACTGGGCGCGCCAACAGGGTGGCGCCTCTCAACCGTTGAGGACATACTACATTTTCGGGGGCCAGCGTTCTTCCGTAAGGGATAGTCGAGAAGTGCCATCGAGATTGCGGCCCACGGTTTCGCTGGCTGATAAAAACGAAACAGTGAACGGAGGAGGGCCGCCCTCGGCCGGCGCAGTGGCCGCGCCTGGAAAACCCTGCCTGAGCTCTTTTTGCCTGCGCTCCACCCGGGGCAATGTCACGTAATACGTGACAACGGCTCGGTGCGGGCGGAAATTGCGGCCGCGCTTCTGTACCAGCAAGGCGTTAAGAGTGAGGATGCGGAAACGGTCTCGCGTGGGGAAGGTCCGGCTCCAGCATGGCTAGGTTTGTGAATACACGACCTCGCACGGCTGGTCCTGTTGCTGGCTTTCGGCGGAACGTCTCAGGTTTGCTCTCGCTCTGTAAGATAAGCCGACGGCGAAATGGATTTCTTTACAGTAATAATGCGGCCAGCTGAACGAAGGTATGCGACGCCGCTTTATTAATGCGGTAACTGATTAGAATGCAACATGGCGCCTCTCGCCATCGGTTGCGGGGTACATATTTTGCTGCTGCGGGTGGCGCGCTCCCTTGCCGATCCCAACTAAAATGAAACCCCATCGTTTATCTTCATGTATTGCCGCCGCTGTCTGCGCTGTGTTTGTTGCCATTACCTCTGGTTCCGCAACCCTCGTTGGCCCCGGAGATAACTTTAAGGTCAGTTTCGATCTCACCGGCCGTGGTCCGGCCGCATCCTACGACAACGTGGGTTTTGTGCTCGATTTCACCTCTTTGGATTACCTCGATCAAAATGAGGGATTTAGTTTTCAGGTATTTGACAATTCAGGCGCCACGAATTCCAGCGTCACCAATTTCCTCTACACCCTTCCGGTATCCACCCCCAATTTGGGGGGCCAAGCGCAAGTATTTACTCCGATGAATGGCTCTGGATATTTTTTGTTTACCAATATCATCGGTACTTTCGACATCGGCGGACCCAATTTATACGGATTCGGTACGATGCAAACGGCATATGGATTTGATAGCGTTACTTCCGGGTTTACCGGTGTGTTCCCGGCGACTTTCGGGAAAATCGGGTCGGTTCCGGATTTTCTTAATACCGGATTACTGCTGGCGTTTTCTTTTTTTCTTTTGCTTGGCGCCTGCGCTCTAAAGGCTGGGAACGGCGTGCATTCCCTCCTCGCGCTGTCGAGGATCGAGGACTGAAGTTCGACCTCCTGCGGGCGCTTCTTCATGAGAGTGGCGGCCCGGGGAGTGACGATGCAGAAAGAGCCCAGGGGTAATTTGCGGTCCGAGCCCGGCCACCTTCGCGTGACCGGAATTCTCGACGCCGCCCGCGAACCGGCATGGACTCACCGCGCGGTTTCGCTGACAAAAAAACGGGACAGTGACCGGAAAAGGGCCGCCCGCGGCCAGCGAAATAGCCGCGCCCGTAAACCACGGCCCGAGTCCTTTTGCGTGTGCGCCCTCGCGGCGATGTCACGTAGTAGATGACAAGTGCCCTGTGGATTGCGTCCGATCCGAACCCGGCCTGTCAGAGTTCAACATGTAGCCCGGCCGGCGCTACTTAATGCAGTCTATAGTTGACGGGAGTCGAGAGAATCGCCCGGCGGATATCGAGTTTGCGGGCGGCTTCAAGCAACGGAGTCGCTCTCGGCAGCAACGTGTCTGCATTGGCAAGTATTGCCAGCGCGGGTTCTTCTTTCTTGGCACACCAAACGGGGAGAAGCTGCGTGGATTCTTCGACGGTGTAGACGGTGCCGTCGGGCCAGAGGACACCGCCGTCGGTTTGCATGGTTAGAATCAAAACCTGGGCGGAGTTGCGGCAGCCCAACGCGGCGTATACTTGGACAGGAACACTGGGCGGTGCGTCCAGCGCGCTCACCGCGCACCAGACGGCGGTAATCCCGACCAGTCCGTAGAGCGCGAGACTCACCCAACGCGCACCACGCGGCTGCGCACTGTCCGGCGGCGGGTCGGGGGAGTAAAGGCTCATGGCGGCAATTGATCGGGCCTTGGGAGCCAGTCATGAGATGACGGGCTGCCCGTCCAGTCAAATGTCTTAACGGCCTGGTGTAGTTCGGTCTGAGCCAGCTAACCTGGTTGGTATTCATTGCATGACCCCATCCTGCTCCCTCGCGGCAATGTCACGTAATACGTGACAAGTGCTCGGTCGCTGCCGCCGGGGTTGGTGGGCAGGGGCCGGCTGAGCCCGACCGGGCTTGTCACTGTTCAACACCAGGACCTTTCGGGTCGCCTTGTCATCTCGCCTATCTTAAAGTCTCGAAACACGCGGGGTGATGACATAGTGAAAACGGAAACCAGGTCCCGTTCGATTTTCGTATTCGCCATGAAAAAACATTTACCCCTCGTCCAGAAAATCACGACCTTGCTCATCGCCGCCATCCTGGCGGGCGTGGCTGCGCGTTTTGGAGGAGCCGACAAATGGACGCTGAGCATCCTGGCCTTGGTGACCGGCATCGTCGTGGACAGCATTTTCAACTTCATCCGAACCGAGCATGCGTTGAAGCGGATGGACGAAACCATCGCGGCGCTGGCGCACACGATGGCGAAGGAGGAGAGGCAGCGTCTGGCCGAGCTGGAGGCCCTGGCCATTTCCGCGCACGACATCCCGGATGAAAAAATGCCGTCGGTTTGGAAACAGTTGAACTGGGCGGTCACCGAATCCTACTGCGCCACCAACTACATCGACCCGGCGGACATCTACGGCCCACAACAGGCGAAGGACGTTTTCAAAATCCAGGAGGCGAAGGCGAAAGCGGACCAGATCCCGGTCAAGAAGGTGCTGATCGTCAACAGCGAGACGGAACTCGAAAGCGCGATCAATCGCGAGCTGGTGGCCCATCATCTCGCCGGCGGCATCCAGTTGCATTGGATCAAGCGCGACCGGATCGAGGCGTGTGCGGAACTCCGGAAATTCCCCGCCGAGCTCAGGGACTTCGCGATCATCGACAGCCGGATCGTTTTGATCTGGAAACTTTCCAAGGTCCGCAAGGTGACCGGCGGCGAAATCCGGGTGGGCGCGAAGGCGTGCCGGCCGTTTGTGGATTTCTTCAAGGCCCTGCACAACGAAGCGAGTGCCGATTTCTCCGCTGTGCCGGCCGCAAAAACCCCGTGACGGCCTCGCCCATCGAACTGGCTCCGCTCACCGCCGCAGAGGTGGCCGAGATCGCGCGATGGCCCCGCTACCCGGCGCCGGTGGAGGCCTTGGATTACGCGCTGCGTCCGGGAGGCTGGCTCGACACGTTTCCCGAGTCGCCGGCCAACCGGCGGTTTGCAGTCCACGCCGGCCACCGTCTGGTTGGGTTCACGCTTCTGGTGGATATCCGTCCGGATGACGCGGAATTCTACATCGCGATTCATCCGGAAATGTTGGGCGAGGGTTTTGGCCGCGCGGCGACCCAGGCCACCGCCGAGGTCGCCTTCCGCGATCTGGGGCTGCCCCGGATTCATCTCAAGGTCCGCGTGTGGCATGAGGGCGCCATTCACGTCTACCGCAGCATCGGGTTTAAAACGATCGGCGAGCAAGTTCAGGAAATCCAAGGCCGCCCCACGGCCTTTGTTCTCATGGAGCTGACCCGTCCGGCGGGTCAAAGTGGCGGGCAGGCTTAGCTGACCGCGGTCTTCACGCGTGTCCTGCGCCAAAGTTTGGTTTGCGCGCCCGCAATCACCTCAAACAGTTGGCAAAAATCATCGCTACCGTGGGCCGCGTCGCGTTGCCACTTACGCCAGTTGCTTTGTCTTCAGCACGCGGATGCGCCCCCGGTGCGTCTCGATCCATCCTGCCTTGCCCAACCGCCCCAGCTTCCGCGACACCACCTCGCGCGCGGTCCCCAACGACAGGGCGATCTGCTCGTGCGTCGCTTCAACTTCACCCTGGGCATCGACCCGGCGGGCCAGATATCCCTTCAGCCGGTCCTCGATCGAGCGCAGGCTGCGTTCCTCCAGCGCGGCGAGCAGGTCGAACACCCGCCCCGAGAGCTCCGTCACCGTGAAGTCCCGCACCGCCGCCTCATCGCGGTAGAGCGTCCGCCATGCCGGGGCCGGAATGCAGAAGATTTTGACCGCCTCCGTCTCGACCTCGACCGCCGCCGGAAAGCACATCTCCGCGAACAGCGCGCTCGTAGACAACAGGCAGGACTCCCCGCGCTTCACGGTGTAGAGCGTGGTCTCCTCGCCCGCTTCGGTGAGCATGAAGACCCGCACGCGCCCGGACACGATGAGGAACATTCCGCCGACCCGTTCGCCCTTGCGGATCACGGCCTCCCCGCGTTTGAACCCCCGCAAGATCCCCTGCGCCTCGACCAGGTTGCGCGAGCGCGGCGAGATTTTTCCGAGAAACGGATACGAGACGAAGAGCTGGGAGGTGATCACGGCAGACCCGATGCTGGCGTCCGGGCGCCCCGCCGCCAACGAAGAAAAATGTCGTTTTGTGTGACCACAGTCACAGAAACCTCGCGCCACCGGTGCTATCGTCCGCCCCTGTTGCGGCAGCCATTTTCGGCCGGCCGCACGCCCGAACCACAAAAACAAGCCACCCACCATGACCCTCAAAACCAGCATGACGGCAAAGAACCGCATTCACGACGGCGTCGTCGGCGCCCTCGTCCTCACCGGCATCCTCCTCGGCCTGACGCAGGGCCCGATCTGGCTCTACGCGACCGGTGCGCTCGCCGGCCTGATGATCCAAAGC
>Ga0265319_1002380_pt1 | contig 10329 bp, 6 predicted proteins | sample 4824metaG_FD_192443 | JGI IMG/M metagenome (GOLD analysis project Ga0265319, IMG submission 192443) | Rhizosphere microbial communities from Carex aquatilis grown in University of Washington, Seatle, WA, United States - 4-8-24 metaG | ecosystem: Host-associated > Plants > Roots > Rhizosphere >... | reverse complement strand
GTCGACGCCGCGCGCCTGCTGCGGCCGGGCGGGCGGCTGCTGGTCGCCGACTTCGCGCCACACGAGCTCGAGCTGCTGCGCCAGCAGTTCGGCCATCGCCACCTCGGCATCGCGGACGCTCAGATGCGCGCCTGGGCCGCGCAATGCGGCCTGGAGATCGAGACCGATCTGACGCTGGCGCCGCCGCAGGCGGGGCAGCTCAGCGTTCGCCTGTGGCTCCTGCGCGCTGAGGCCCGTTCCCAAACGGCAAGGGCGGCGGTCGCGTGAGCGGTTCGGTGTCGTTTGAGTTCTTCCCGCCGCGGACTCCCGAGGCGCAGGAGCGCTTCAGCGCGACACTCGAGCGCCTCGCGCCGCTGGAGCCCTCGTTCGTATCGGTCACCTACGGCGCCGGCGGAAGCACGCGCGAGTCGACGCTGGACACGCTGCGCGAGATCGGCGAGCGCACGCCGATCCCGCGGGCCGGGCACCTGACCTGTGTCGGCTGCCCCCGCCACGAGGTCGACGCGACGATCCGCGACTACTGGGAGGCCGGCATCTCCCACATCGTCGCGCTGCGCGGCGACATGCCGGAGCTCGGGTCGGCGTTCGAGCCGCACCCCGACGGCTACCAGGGCTCGGTCGAGCTGGTCGAGGCGATCCGAGCGATCGCGCCGTTCGAGGTTTCGGTATCGGCCTACCCTGAGCCCCACCCCGACTCACGCTCGCACGCCAAGGACCTCGACCTCCTGGCGCGCAAGGCCGCGGCCGGCGCGACCCGTGCGATCACCCAGTTCTGCCTCCTCAACGAACAGATCGTGGCGCTGCGCGAGCGCGTCGACCGCGCCGGGATAGGCATCCCTATCGTTCCCGGGATCATGTTCTCGCCCAATCTCGAGGGACTGACGCGGATGGCCGAACGCTGCGGCACCACGATCCCGCCCTCCTACGCCGAACGCTTCGAGGGTCTCGACGACGACCCGGCCACGCGGCGGCTGGTCGCCGGCATGCTCGCGGTCCAGCAGATCGAGGCGCTGCGCCGCGAGGGATTCCAGGAGTTCCATCTGTACACGCTGAACCAGGCCGAGGTCATCGTCGCGGCATGCCGGATCGCCGACCTGACGCCACAGGCGCGGGAGCGCCAGCCGGCATGAGCATCGACGGCGAGCGCACCGCGCGGATTGCCGCGCTGCACGAGGCCGCGGCCGCGCGGATCCTCGTGCTCGACGGTTCCTGGGGCGCCAAGATCCAGGAGCTGTCACTGACCGAGGAGGATTTTCGCGGCGAGCGCTTCGCCGCTCACCCGTCCTCGCTGCGAGGCGACACCGACCTGCTGTGCCTGACTGCGCCGGACATCGTCAGCGGCCTGGCCGACGAGTACGTGGCAGCCGGCGCCGACATCCTCACCACCAACACCTTCACCGCGACCTCGATCGCCCAGTCCGACTACGACATGCAGGAACACGTGATCGAGATGAACGTCGCCGGGGCTCGGCTCTCGCGCGAGGTTGCCGACCGCTGGGCGGCGGCCGACCCCAGTCGTCCGCGCTGGGTCGCCGGCTCGATCGGCCCGACCAACCGCACGCTTTCGATCTCGCCCGACGTCGAGGACCCGGGCGCCCGCGCAGTCGACTTCGACGAGGTCTATGACGCCTACCGGGAGCAGGCGCTCGCCCTGCACGAGGGGGGCGCCGACATCTTCCTGGTCGAGACGATCTTCGACACGCTGAACGCCAAGGCGGCGCTGAAGGCAATCCTCGACCTGCGGGACGAGGGCCTCGCCGATCTCCCGATCTGGATCTCGGGCACGATCACCGACCTGTCCGGGAGAACGCTTTCGGGCCAGACCGTCGAAGCTTTCTGGAACTCGGTCCGCCACGCCGAGCCGTTCGCGGTCGGCCTGAACTGCGCGCTCGGCGCCGAGCTGATGCGGCCCTACGTGGCGGAGCTGGCTGCGGTCGCCGACACGCTCGTCTCCGCCTATCCCAACGCGGGACTGCCGAACGAGTTCGGCGGCTACGACGAGGGCCCGCAGGAGACCTGCGGACATCTCGCCGAGTGGGCGCGCAGCGGTCTTGTCAACATCGTCGGCGGCTGCTGCGGCACCACTCCGGCGCACATCGCTGCGATCGCGCAGGCCGTGCGCGACCTGCCGCCGCGTGCCGTGCCTGCGCTCGCCCCGGCGCTGCGGCTGTCCGGCCTCGAGCCGTTCGTGGCCGCGTGAGCGGCGCGCCGGCCGTCGGCGGCCGCACGGCGACGTTCATCAACATTGGCGAGCGCACCAACGTCACCGGGTCGGCGCACTTCAAGCGCCTCGTGCTCGCCGGCGACTACCCGGCGGCGCTCGAGGTGGCCCGCCAGCAGATCGCCGGCGGCGCCCAGATCATCGACGTGAACATGGACGACGGCCTGCTCGACGGTGAGCAGGCGATGACGACGTTCCTGCGCCTGATCGCCTCCGAGCCCGACATCGCCCGCGTGCCGATCATGATCGACTCCTCCAGGTGGAGCGTGATCGAGGCCGGACTGAAGTGCGTGCAGGGCAAGGCGATCGTGAACTCGATCAGCCTGAAGGAGGGCGAGGAGCCGTTCCTCGCCCAGGCCCGCGCCGTTCGCCGCTACGGAGCCGCCGTCGTGGTGATGGCCTTCGACGAACAGGGACAGGCGGACACTGTCGAGCGCAAGGTCTCGATCTGTGAGCGCGCGCACGCGCTGCTGACCGAGCAGGCCGGCTTCGACCCCAGCGACCTGATCTTCGACCCCAACATCTTTGCGATCGCAACCGGCATGTCCGAGCACGACGACTACGCCAACGCGTTCATCGAGGCGACCCGCCAGATCAAGGCGCGCCTGCCCGGAGTGCACATCTCCGGCGGCCTCTCGAACGTGTCGTTCGCGTTCCGCGGCAACGAGCCGGTCCGTCAGGCGATGCACTCGGTGTTCCTCTACCACGCGATCGCCGCCGGGCTCGACATGGCGATCGTCAACGCCGGCCAGCTCGCGATCTATGAGCAGATCGAGCCGGAGCTGCGAGAGCGCGTCGAGGACGTGATCCTCAACCGGCGCCCCGACGCGACCGAGCGCCTGCTCGAGCTGGCCGAGCGCTACCGCGGCGAGGCCGGCGCGGCGCGCGCGCAGCCGGACCTGCAATGGCGAGCGAAGCCCGTCCACGACCGGCTCGTGCACGCCCTGGTCAACGGCATCAACGAATTCATCGTCGAGGACACCGAGGAGGCGCGACTGAGCGCGGGGGCGCCGCTCGAGATCATCGAGGGCCCGCTGATGGAGGGGATGAACGTCGTCGGCGACCTGTTCGGCTCCGGCAAGATGTTCCTGCCCCAGGTCGTCAAGTCGGCGCGCGTGATGAAGCAGGCCGTGGCGCACCTCGAGCCCTACATGGAGGCCGGCCGGCGCGAGTCCCGCGGCGCCGGGCGCATCGTCATGGCAACCGTCAAGGGCGACGTGCACGACATCGGCAAGAACATCGTCGGCGTCGTGCTGGCCTGCAACGGCTTCGACGTCATCGACCTCGGCGTGATGGTGCCGGCGCACAAGATCCTCGACACCGCCGTCGAGCGCGATGCCGACCTGGTCGGGCTGTCCGGCCTGATCACGCCGTCGCTGGATGAGATGTGCAACGTGGCGGCCGAGATGGAGCGCCGCGGGATGAGCCTGCCGCTGCTGATCGGCGGCGCCACGACCAGCAAGGCGCACACGGCGGTCAAGATCGACCCGGCCTACAACCTCGGCCAGGCCGTCTACGTTCCCGATGCCTCCCGCGCCGTCGGCGTCGCCAGCGCGCTGCTCAGCGACGAGCAGCGCCCGGCGCTTCTGGCCGAGGTGGCCGCGGAGTACCGGGCGATCTCCGAGCGCCGTGCCTCCGAGCGGCGATCGTCGCGTCGCTCGACTCTCGCGCAGGCGCGCGACAACCGCCTGCGGATCGACTGGGGCGCCTACGCCCCGACCGTGCCGCCCCTGCCGGGGGTCCACACGCTGGCCGACTACGAGCTGGGCGAGCTGGTCGACTATGTCGACTGGACGCCGCTGTTTCGCACCTGGGAGCTGAAGGGCACCTTCCCCAAGATCCTCGACGACCCCGATGTCGGCGAGGTGGCGCGCAACCTGCACCGCGACGCCGAGGCGATGCTCGCCCGGATCGTGGCCGAACGCTGGGTGCGGGCCGATGCCGCCGTCGGGTTGTGGCCCGCGAACTCGCTCGGCGACGACATCGTCGTCTACGCCGACGAGGGACGGACCCAGCAGCTCGCCACCCTCCACACGCTGCGCCAGCAGCTGGTGCGCGACGCCGACCACCCCAACCTCGCGCTGGCGGACTTCGTGGCGCCCGCAGACAGCGGCGTCGCCGACCACGTCGGCGCCTTCGCCGTCACGACCGGCCATCGCGAGCGGGAGCGAAGCAGCGAGTTCGAGCGCGACAACGACGACTACAACGCGATCCTCTTCAAGGCGCTCTGCGACCGCCTGGCCGAGGCGTTCGCGGAGCGCGTGCATGCCTGGGTGCGGCGCGAGGCCTGGGCCTACGCGCCGGACGAGTCGCTTTCGCGCGAGGAGCTGATCGCCGAGCGCTACCGCGGAATCCGACCCGCGCCGGGCTACGGCTGTCAACCGGATCACACCGAGAAGGGCACCCTGTTCGCGCTGCTCGACGCCCCCGAGCGCGCCGGGATCACGCTGACCGACAGCTTTGCGATGAGCCCGGGCTCATCGGTGTCCGGAATGCTTCTGGCTCACCCGCAGGCTCGCTACTTCGGCGTCGGCCACATCGGCTCCGACCAGCTCGAGGACTACGCCGCGCGCAAGGGCTGGAGCGTCGAGGAGGCGCGCCGCTGGCTCGCGCCGATCCTCGACGGCGACGAACTGCCGGTCGCCGCCTGAGCGCTGCGGCGGCGCGCAGCCGCGCCGGCGATCGGCGGGCCACGCGTGCGGCCAGCTATCCTCGGTGGCGGCGATCGGTGATGAGCGGTGGATCTCTGGACGCACGCCGTTTGAGTCGCCTGCTCGAGGCGGGGCGTGTGCTCGTATCCGAGCTCGACCCGCCGGCGGTTCTCGACCGCATCCTCGCCGCCGCGCGCGAGGTCACCGGTGCTCGTTACGCGGCGGTCGGAATTCTCGACGAGCGGCGGGCGTCGCTCGGTCAGTTCGTCACAGCCGGCATGGAGGAATCGGCCCGCACGGCGATCGGCGACCTGCCGCGGGGGCGGGGTGTGCTCGGCGCGCTGATCAGGGACCCGCGGCCGCTGCGCCTGAACGACGTGAGCGAGCATCCGCAGAGCTACGGCTTCCCCGAGGGGCACCCGGAGATGCGCACCTTCCTGGGCGTTCCGATCCTGATCCGCGGAGCCGTGTGGGGCAACCTGTACCTGACGGAGAAGGATGGGGGCGACTTCACCGCCGAGGACGAGGAGGCGGCGACGATCCTGGCCGATTGGGCCGCGACGGCGATCGAGAACGCCCGCCTGTACGAGATCTCGGAGCGGCGGCGCGCCGAACAGGAGCAGGCGGTCCGCGCACTGGAGGCCGCACGAGCGATCTCGATCGCGGTCGGCAGCGAGACCGGCCTCGACCGGGTGCTCGAGCTGATCGTCAAGCGCGGGCGCGCGCTGATCGACGCGCGCAGCGTGGTGATCATGCTCTGCGACGGCCCCGACCTGGTTGTGACCGCGAGCGCCGGAGAGGCGGCCGATGTGCGCGGACACCGCGTGCCGGTGTCCGCATCCACATCCGGAGAGGTGCTCGAGCGCGGCCGGCCCGAGCGAATCGCCGACGTCCGCGCGCGGCTGCGGATAGCGCCCAGCGAGCTGGGCGTCCCCGAGGCGCACACGGCGCTGCTCGTGCCGATGCTCGCGCGGGGTGGCGCGATCGGCGTGCTCGCGGCCTTCGACCGTGCAGACGACGACGCCTTCAGCGACGAGGACGAGCTGCTCCTGACCGCGTTCGCCGCGAGCGCGGCCAACGCGGTGGCGATGCGGCGAAGCGTCGAGAACGACCGGCTGCGCAGTTCGATGGCCGCCGCCGACGCCGAGCGCACGCACTGGGCGCGAGAGCTTCACGACGAGACGCTGCAGGGGCTCGGCGCGCTGCGGCTGCTGCTGTCGTCCGCGCGGCGCAACGGAGATGCGAAGCAGGCCGCGCTCGTGGTCGACGAGGCGATCGCCCAGATCGAGCGCGAGATCGAGAACCTCCACGGGATCATCACCGACCTGCGGCCGGCGTCGCTAGATGCGCTGGGGCTGAGCCCCGCGCTCGAGGCGCTGCTGGATCGCCGCCGTGAGCTGGCCGGCCTCGCGATCACCGCCGATCTGGAGCTGCCCGGCGCAGGCGACCCCGGCGACCTGCGACTCCCATCCGAGATCGAATCGACGGTGTACCGCCTCGTTCAGGAGGCCCTGACGAACGTGGTCAAGCACGCCCACGCGCACAGCGCGCATGTCTCGGTCAGCGCGACGCCCACACGTGTCGTGCTCGAGGTGCGCGACGACGGGGTTGGCTTCAGCCCCGAAGCCAAGACTTCGGGCTTTGGGCTCGAGGGCATGCGCGAGCGCGTCTACCTCCTCGGCGGGACGCTCACGTTCGACTCGGGTGAGCTGGGCACGCTCGTCCGGGCCGAACTTCCGTTGGCGGGCGCCGAGCGCGGCGCGGCGGCGGAGTTGGCCGCGTCCTGAGCCGGCCCGAGAGGCCGCGGCCAGCTCCTCGTGAGCGGCCCGAGGGCCCGCGGGCAGCTCCTCGTGGGCCGGCCTGAGTGGCCCGACCAGCCTCAGTGGGGGTGTTGCGCGTCGCCGGTGGCCTCGCGGCGGGCCCAGAGGCGCGCGGCGACACGGGGACTCACGAACTCCCGGCGAGCGGCGGCGCGCCGCACGGCCTCCGGCAGCTCGGTGTCGGCCGTGTCCTTCAGGACGAAGCCGATCGCGCCGGCGTCGATCGCCTGCTGCGCGTAGGCGGCGTTGTCCTCCATCTTCAGCACGACGATCTCGGTGGCCGGTACGCCATCGCGCAGGCGCCGGATCGCCTCGATGCTCGATCCACTGCGCATGCTCAGGTCGAGCACGAGCACGTTCGGCCGCTTCGCCTGCACACAGCGCATCACAGTCGCGAGGTCGTCGCCCTCGGCGATCACGTCGATGCCCTTCTCGGCCTCGAGCACACGCCGCAGGCTGCGGCGCATCACCTCGTGGTCATCTGCGAGCACGACGCGGATCGCGTCCGTCACCCGTGAATCCGGCGCGAGCTGAAGGTGTGCCGGCATCCGATCAAGCTAACCGAGGCGGCCCGTGTCGCCCACCGCTTAAACGCGTCGATCGACCGCGGCAAAGCACCGATCGCGGCTCCGTGACGCCCGGCGCGCCATCCGGGAACGCGCCCACGTCAAAGCAGCGAGCGCCACGGCCGTGCCGGCGCCGTCAGGTGCGCAGCGCCGAGAGCGCTGGCGTCGGCGCCGGCGCCTGGAGGCGCACGCGCGCATCGACCACGACCGCGCCTTCGGCGCCGGCCACGAGCGGGTCCAGATCGAGCTCGGCCACCTCCGAATGCGCCTCGACGAGCGCGCTCAGCCGCGCCAGCACGTCCTCGATCGCCTCGATGTCGCACGGCTCGGAACCGCGGTAGCCGACGAGCAGCGGGAACATGCGCAGGCTGCGCAGCATCTCGTGTGCGTCCACGTCGGTCAGCGGCGTGATCCGCGCCGCCACGTCAGCGGTCAGCTCCGCCGTCGGCCCGCCCGGCCCGCAGACGATGACGGGCCCGAAGCTCGGGTCGTGCGCAACGCCCACGACCAATTCCACGCCCGGGGCCGCCATCGGCGCGACCACGAAGCCGTCGAGCCGATGACCGGCCGCAACGACCGCCGCGCGGATCTCGCCGGCAGCGCGTCTGACCTCGGCGCCATTGTTCAACCCGAGCCGCACGCCCCCCACGTCGGCCCGGTGTACGAGACCACCGACCAGCGCCTTGAGCGCGACCGGACCCTCGATTGCGGCCGCCGCCTGCACCGCCTGCGCCGCTGTGCGCACGACGCTGTTCGTGAGCAGCGGCAGCCCGTAGCAGTCAAGCAGCGCCGCGACGGCGGAGGGTCCAAGCCACTGCTCGTCCGCCGCGAGCGCCCGGGCGATGAGCGCGGCCGCTTCGTCGGGACGCGAGCCGGCCGGCTCGAGCACGACTCCCGGCGCCCGCTCGCGCCAGCCGCCGTAGCGCACCGCGTGGGCGAGCGCGCGTGCGGCGTCCTCCGGGAAGCCGAACCGCGGGACACCGGCGGCTTCGCCCGAACGTTTAGCCACAACCTCGTCGGAGCCCATGAACACGGACGCCACGGTGACGCCGGCGGCCGCGGCGGCCCCGGCCTCGATCTCGCGGACGATGTCCGCTGCAAGCGAGCGCAGCGGCGCCACGCAGACCGTCAGGATCGCGTCACAGGCACCGGCGGAGGTCAGCGTCTCGATCGTCGCGCGGTAGTCGTCGCCGGACGCGCTCGCCAGCATGTCGATCGGGTTCGTCAGCGATGCGTCGGCCGGCAACAGCGCGCGCAACCGGCGGCGAACCTCAGCGGACAGCTCGACGACGTCAAGGCCGTCCGCGCGGCACGCGTCGGCGCAGAGGATCGCCGGGCCGCCGGCGTTGGACACGATCACGACGCGGCGGCCCCGCGGCACCGGCTGTGCCGACAGCAGCGCGGCGACGTCGAACAGTTCGTGGATCGTGTCGGCGCGGATCACACCGGCCTGCTCGAACAGCGCGTCGACCGTCACATCCGACGACGCGAGCAGCCTGGCCGATTGCGACCTGGTGGACGGCGCACCGGCCGCCGAGCGTCCGCCCTTGACCGCGACGATCGGCTTCGTGCGTCCCACGCGACGCGCGATGCGCGCGAAGCGCCGCGGGTTGCCGAACGACTCGAGGTAGAGCAGCACGACTCCGGTTGCGGGATCCTCCTCCCAGTACTGCAGCAGGTCGTTGCCGGAGATGTCCGCCTTGTTGCCGACCGAGATGAACGACGAGAGCCCAAGGCCCAGCCGACCGGCGAGCTCGAGCATCGCGATGCCGAGCGCCCCGCTCTGGGACAGGAAGCCGACGTTGCCGCTCGGCGGCATCGGGCCGGCGAACGTTGCGTGCAGACGGACCTCCGGCGCGGCGTTCAGAACTCCCAGGCAGTCGGGTCCAACCAGCCGCATCCCCGTCTCGCGACAGATCGCGAGCAGCTCGCGCTGGCGTCGAGCGCCCTCCGGGCCGGCGTCGGCAAACCCCGGCGAGAGGACCACCAGCGCGCGCACGCCGGCCGCCCCGCATTCCGTCGCGACGGCGGCCACGCCCGCGGCGGACACCGCGACGATCGCCAGCTCGACGCTCTGCGGCACCTCGGCGATCGAGGGGTAGGCCCGCACCCCGGCGACGCTCGACGCGCGGAGATTGACTGGAAACACCGGCCCGCTGAAACCGGCGCTGAGCAGGTTGTGCAACAGCTGCGCCCCCATCGTGCCGCTCCGGCGCGATGCTCCGATCACCGCCACCGACTCAGGCGCGAGGAAGCTGCGCATCGCCGCAACCGCCGCGGTGCGTTCGCGCGCCTCGAAGCGCGCAAGCGCGTCCTCCGACAGCGAGGTCGGGAACTGGACCTCGAGCACGTCGCCGCGGACGTGCAGTTCGACGGGGAATCCGCTGTTGCGAAACACGTCGATCATGCGGTGGTTGCGCGGCAGCACCTCGGCGGTGAAGACGCTGATGCCGTGCTCCTGCGCCGCCGACGCCAACTGGCCCAGCATGATCGTGGCGATGCCGTAGCCCTGCCACTCGTCGGCGACGACGAACGCCACCTCCGCCTGGTCGTCGTCGATCCGTATGTAGGCGCCGTGCCCGACAATCGCCTGCGCGGGACCGGTCGTGGCCACCAGCGCGTGGCGGTCCGCAGCGTCCATGTCAACGGCCCATTTCGTGATCCAATCCACGCTCGGGGCGCCGAAGAAGCGCAGCCCCATCGACTCCAGCGAGAGCGTTTCGAAGAAGCGCCGCATCGCCGGCGCGTCGCCGGATGCGACGGGCCGAACGCGAAGCGTCGAACCGTCCCGCAGAGCTACGTCGACCGCACCGTCCGGCGCATTCTCGGTGGCGGGCACGAAGCTCATTGTGCCCAATGCGACCGCGCTCAGCGGTGCGCGCGGCGCGGCGGCGCGACCCCGGCGCGGTGGCGGTCGCGACAAACCGCGGGAAACTACGTACCGACCGCCAGTGTGCCGCGCTGATGGCGGGGCGCGAGCGGGCTCATAGCCTCCCCGAATCGTGTCTCTGGCAGCAATCGTGAACCTGAATCACCCCGCCAGTTACGTGCACTGGGGCTTCTTTCAGATG
>Ga0265319_1002378_pt1 | contig 10331 bp, 7 predicted proteins | sample 4824metaG_FD_192443 | JGI IMG/M metagenome (GOLD analysis project Ga0265319, IMG submission 192443) | Rhizosphere microbial communities from Carex aquatilis grown in University of Washington, Seatle, WA, United States - 4-8-24 metaG | ecosystem: Host-associated > Plants > Roots > Rhizosphere >... | reverse complement strand
CAACTGTTGCGCACCGGTGCTGCAACAGTTGCAGAACGGCCCGCATTGTTCGCTGCCAGATGATCGGCCACGGCCGATGGCTCCTGGGCCCGGGAAAGACCGCTCTTAATCGCGGCAGCGATGATTACAATGATGGCCACCGTCACGAGGGTTTTAGTCGTTATGCTCATATAAAATGCCTTTAAAAGAAACCCGCCAAGACCGGAAGATCCCACAGCCGCCAGTGATTTCGCCGTAACCCGCGACACCAGACCGGCGGGTGCCGCGTTACTGGATCGGGCCGAAAGAACTGCCGCCACGGCGACGGCGGCGACGGTCACGCCCTTCCGGGCGAAGTGCGCCCGCATTTTTTCCAAGGAGCGGCTGACGCGCATTTGGGCGGCGTCTTCGCTGGTGCCGAGGGCCGCACCGGTTTCCCGCAATGACTTGCCTTCAAAAAAGCGCAGCAGCACCGCATTTTGTTCGGCCCGATTAAGCTGCTGCATCGCCTCGTCAAGCAGCGGCGCAAGTTGATCCCAGGACGCATCATCACGGGTGGCGGGTTCGGCAAGTTTCATGGCTTCGGTTTCCCGCTGGCGGCGGCGTTGCTCGCCACGGATGGCGTCCAAGGCGATACGATATGTGGTGCGATAGAGCCAGCCGATGAGGGCGTTGCCGTCGCGCACGGCCCAAGCCTTCCGCGCAAGGAGAATAAAGACGGTTTGCACCACGTCTTGCGCGGCCTGGGTCTCGCCAACAATGCGGAGGGCGGTCGCATAGACGAGATTGACGTGGCGTGCCACCAGTTCGGCAAAGGCCGTGTCCGATTGGCGCTCCACATACTCTCGCAGCAATTCGCGGTCATCCATGGCAGGGTTTATAAATAAGACGCCACCAACGCGAAAATCCAACAAACAAACTGAAAATTCGAATTTTGAATTACAAATTACGAAACAGCGGCGGGCGGCTGGTTGCCAAAATGGTCCAGGGCATGGCCCGTTTCAAAATTCGTAATTTAAAATTTAAAACTTTCGCGTTCAGTCCTTGTCCCAGGGCAATTTCACTTTCACATGCGGGTATTTCCAGACGGACACGGGGTCGAAAATTTGGCCGGGGTGAAGGATGCCGCGGGGGTCGAGGGCTTTTTTGATGGCGAGCATGGCGCCGATTTCCGCTGCTGAATGCTGGAGGCGGAGAAAAGGGGTTTTTGCGAGGCCAATACCGTGTTCACCGGTGACGGCGCCGCCGAGGGCGATGACCTTTTTCATGAGCGCGGCGACGCCTTTTTCCGCCCTGCGACATTCGCGCGGGTTGGCGCGGTGATACATCAGGTGGACGTGAAAATTGCCGTCCATGACGTGTCCGTAGGTGGGCGTGGCGAGGCCGGTGGAACGGGCGAGTTCGCGGGTGTATTTTAGGAGCGGGAGATAGGCGCGCGGCGGCACGACGACGTCCTCATTGAGCTTGGCGTCGCCCATCTGGAACATGGCCTGGGAGCAGGTACGGCGCACCTGCCAGAGCTTTTCCGCCTCAACCGGATCGCCGGTGTCACGTAAAGCTTTCGCGCCCCCGGAACGCAAGAGCTTGATCAAGGCGCCCCGTTGGGCTGCGACTTCGGTGACCGACCCATCCACTTCCAGCAGAAGCAGCGACGCGCCGGGCATTTTGGTAAAAACTGGCCGGCCCCATTTGCGCTCGGTGCAAAGGACAGTCGGGCGGTCCAAAAACTCACAGATCGAAGGCACCAGCCGCGCGCGCATGATGGCCAGCACCGCTCGCAGCGCGGCTGTTTCGCTCACAAATGCCGCCAGCAGGGTGTGCCGGGCGGCCGGACGGGGAACGAGCCGGAGCGTTGCGCCCGTGATGACGCCGAGCGTGCCGCCGCCGCCAATCCACAGGTCGCGCAGGTTGTAACCGGAGGCAAACTTGCGCAACGGAGCGCCCCAGCGGACTTTTTCGCCGGTGGGCAAAAAACCTTCGAGGGCCAAGACATAATCGCGCGTCACGCCGTATTTCGCGCCGCGCAGGCCGCCAGCGTTAAGGGCGAGATTTCCGCCGATCGTGCAATAATGGAGCGACGACGGGTCCGGCGGATAAAAAAGACCATCCTTCGCGGCGGCGGCATCAATCGCGGCGGTTACCGCACCGGCGCCGACATGCGCCAGGCCCGCCAGGGAATCAATGTGTATCTTGTTCCAGCGCGACATATCGAGCACCCAGCCACCGCGCACCGGGCAGGCCGAGCCGGTGGTTGAACTTCCGGCGCCGCGCGGAGTCACGGGTACGCGATGGTCATTGGCCAGGCGCAGGACCGTGGCGATGGCCGCATCGTCCTTGGGAAAAATCACCGCAGTCGGCAGGAACGAAAGCCGCAGATTGTCGAGCGAAGCCACCTGACGAGCGGCGACGTCCGTGCGCACCTGGGCGGAACCGAGCGCCCGGGCCAGGGCGCGGGTGGCCGGGGCAAATGGGGAGGGCGAAACAACCATGATGGTCCGGCTACTAGATAATCAGATGCCCTTTATGACGAGCGTATAAATCACGGTCTTCACGATTACGAAGACGGCCATCAGCGCAAGATACTTGAAGCGTTCCCGCCATTCCGAGGAGAAAAAGAAGAGAAAAAACAAAAACGGTTCGACGACCAGCATGGCGATGCCAAACGGCGCGCCCCACGAGGCGGAAAAAGCCAATTCGAAATCCAACAGGCCGCCGTAGAGCGGGCCAAAGACGACGGCCGCAGCGATCGCGTGAGTGTCCAAACCTACGGTATCCCTAAAGATCAGGGACAAAACCGAACTTACGACGGCGAGGAGAACCCCGTAGCCAAACCAATAAGTGAAAACCGAAAAGACATATCCCTCCGCCGCAAGGGAAAAACCGCGCAGGGGCGAGGCCCAGTCCGGATCGCGGACGACTTGCACCCGGCTTTTGCTGCCTGTGGGGTCGTCCACCGTGGCACCGGTGATGCTGGTTTCATTGGCGCAGAAGCGCTCGGCCGGTTTGTACTGGTTTAACGAGCCAATGGGCGAAGGGAGGGCGCCGCCGGCAGTTGACACGGGCGATACGTTGCCGTGCAACGTGTCCGGGGCGGCTGGCGGAATGGAATCCGTACTATCCATGTTGATTTGCCACAGTCTTCGCCAGCGCGGCGAATTCCGGCCTTAATATAGGATACAATGCGCGAAAATGCGAATAATAATTGCGATAAACCGCAGCGGCCGGGCTGGGCCGCAGGCGGTTGGTCGCTTTGATCGTTGCAGCGCAGGCGGCCTCAACGGTGGTCCAGACGCCCGCGCCGACACCGGCGAGGAGGGCCGCGCCATAGGCCGAGCCTTCGGTGGCGCTTACGGTTGCGATGGGTGCGCCAAAATTGTCCGCCAACATTTGCCGCCAGAAGGGGCTGCGCGCCCCGCCGCCGGAAGCAATGACTTCCGTTGGCGTGATACTGAGACCGCGCATAAGTTCCACCGCATCACGCAGGCCATAGGTGACGCCCTCGAGCACGGCCCGGGCCAAGTGCGGCTTGCCGTGGCGCAAGGTGAGCCCAATGAAGGCACCCCGGGCATTCGGATCCGGATGGGGGGTGCGCTCGCCCATGAGATAGGGCAGGAATATCAAGCCTTCGCACCCGGCGGGGGCGGTGGCTGCGGCCGCGGTTAGAGCATCGTAGGCATTCGGGCCGCCAGCCCGTTCGCGGGCCATTTCCTCGCCGCCAAAATTACTTTTGAACCATTGAAACGAACCCGCACTGGATAGCTGCACACCCATGAGATGCCACTTGCCTGGCACGGCATGGCAAAACGCATGCAGGCGGCCCTGCGGCTCCGGCGAATATTTGTCGGCATGGGCAAAGACGACGCCGGAAGTGCCGAGGGTGCAGGAAATTACCCCGGTTTTCACAATCCCGCAGCCCACGGCGCCTGCGGCCTGATCGCCGGCGCCCGCGACGATGGGCGTACCTTCGCGCAATCCCGTCAATTTCGCCGCTGCTGCGGAAATTTTAGTTGAGGCCACCGGCGACTCGGTGACCTCGGCCAGCCACGAGTGCGGCACTTTGCAGGCGCGCAACATTTCGTCCGACCAGCGGCGCCGGGCCACGTCAAGGAGCGACATGCCGGAGGCATCGGAAACATCGGTGAAGAATTCACCGGAGAGCTTGTAACGCAGATAATCCTTGGGCAGGAGAACTTTGGCGACCCGCCGGTAGATTTCCGGCTCATTTTGGGCGACCCACAAAATTTTCGGGGCGGTGAATCCCGGCAAAATCGGATTACCGGTAAGGCGCAAGACCCGCGCGCGGCCGACCTTTTTGGTCAAAGTGGCGCACTGCCGCGCGGTGCGCTGGTCGTTCCACATGATGCAAGGGCGCAAAACGTCGCCCTGCGCACCGAGCAATACCAAGCCATGCATTTGCCCGGTGAGACCGACGCCGGCGATATCGCCGGGCTTAACCCCGGATTTGGCGAACAGTTCCTTAATCGCGGCGATGGACGCTTGCCACCAATCCGCCGGGTCGGACTCCGCCCATAATGGCTGGGGGGTGCGAAACTCGTAGGCGGGCGCGGAGGTAAAAACCACGCGTCCCCGTTCATCCATCAACACGGTCTTGGCAGACGAAGTGCCGACGTCAATTCCAAGGAGGTAGGTCATGGGGGAAAGGCGACTGAAGTGATTGAGACGACAAAGGGGAGAATCGACCCGTGGGCTGAAGGGCATTAGTCGCCTCAGTCGCTTCAGGAACCGCAGTCGCCTTGGGTCTCTAAATAAACTCGTTGAAGATGTTTTCGAGCATTTCCTGGCGGGCGGAGGCGAGCACCGGATCCTTGGTTTGCAGCGCGTAGGCGTTTAACTCGGCGAGTGTAATTTGGCCGCGTTCGATTTTGCGGCCAACCCCGCGGTCCCAGCTCGCGTAGCGTTCGCGCACGAACCGCGCCAGCCGGCCATCGGCCCGGATGGCGACGGCAGCCTTCAGGCCGCGGGCAAAGGCGTCCATACCCCCGATGTGGGCCAGAAACAGATCCGCGGGTTCGTGGGATTCCCGGCGGCGTTTGGCGTCAAAATTGAGTCCGCCGGTGGAAAAACCACCCATGCCGAGCACCGCGAGCATAATTTCGGTGGTCAAATAGACGTCGGTGGGAAACTGGTCGGTGTCCCAGCCAACGAGTTCATCCCCCCGGTTGGCATCAACCGAGCCGAGCGCATTGGCAGAAGCGGCCACGCACAGTTCATGCAGCATCGTGTGCTGGGCGAGGGTGGCATGGTTCGTCTCAATGTTGAGCTTGAAGTCATTCAGCAGGCCATATTCGCGCAAAAAGTTTAGGCAGGCGGCGGCGTCCGAATCATATTGGTGCGTCGTGGGCTCGCGCGGTTTGGGCTCGATGTAGAACTGGCCCTTGAAACCGATGCTTTTCTTGTATTCCACGGCGAGGTGCAGCAGGCGCGCCAGGTTGTCCAATTCCCGCCGCATATCGGTGTTGAGCAGCGTGGCGTAACCCTCGCGACCGCCCCAAAACACGTAGCCGAGGCCGCCGAGTTCGTGGGTGGCATCAATCGCGGCTTTGACCTGCGCGGCCGCATAGGCAAAGACATCGGCGTTGGGCGAGGTCGCGGCACCCTGCGCGTAGCGCGGGTGCGCAAACAAACACGCGGTGCCCCACAATAGTTTTTTCTTCGTGCGTTTTTGCTCCGCCTTCAAGGTTTTGACGATTTCCTCGAGATGGCGGTGCGAATCGGCGAGGGTTGCGCCCTCCGGGGCGACATCGCGGTCGTGGAAGCAGTAAAAGTCGATGCCGATTTTTTCCAAAAATTCGAAAAACACGCCGACCCGCCGGCGCGCATTGTCCAGCGAGTTGGTGCCATCATCCCAGGGCATGAGGGCAGTGGGTGCGCCAAAGGGGTCGCTCAAGCCATTGCGCATGCAATGCCAGTAGGCGGCGGCAAAGCGGAGGTGCTCACGCATCGACTTGCCCGCAACCTTCTCCGCGGCGTGGTAATGCTTGAACGCAAAGGGGTTTTTGGACTTCGGGCCTTCGTAGCTGATGACCGGAATTTTGGGGAATGCGGACATGGGGGAGTGCGGCGTAGATTCTCGCCAGTTAGTGGTTCGGTAGCGCCAGGCCGAAATAATTGCGCGCGTTGCGAAAACAAACATCACGGACCAGATTGGCCAGCAATTCGTGGTCGTGGGGCAGGGCGCCACTTTCGACGTCCTCGCCGATCATGCCGCAGAGCAGGCGGCGGAAATATTCATGGCGCGGGTAGGACAGGAACGAACGCGAGTCCGTTATCATGCCCACGAAGCGCGAGAGCAGACCGTTGTTCGACAGGGCGTTGATTTGCCACCGCATGCCCTCAATCTGATCGAGGAACCACCAGCCCGAGCCAAATTGAATCTTCCCCGGAATGCCGCCGCCCTGGAAATTGCCGGCCATGGTGGCGAACACGTAATTATCGGCGGGATTGACGTTGTAGAGTATGGTTTTGGGCAGGCGCTCCTCCTGGGCGAGCGCGCCGAGATAGGTGGACAGCGCGCGGGCCTGCGGGAAATCGCCGATGGAATCGCTGCCCGTATCCGGGCCGAGAAGGTCCATCAGGTAAAGGTTGTTGTTGCGAATGGCCCCGAGGTGGAGCTGTTTGGTCCAACCGCGCTGGTGGTCGAGCCGGCCAAGGAACAGCATCAGGCAAAAACCAAAAGCCTGGGCGTGGGCAATGGAAGCTGGACGGCCGGAACGGGCGGCATCGTAAATCATCGCGGCCTGAATCTCCGAGCATGGTCCGGAATACATGGCTTCGAGGCCATGGTCGGAGAGGCGGCAGCCGAAGCTGTGAAAGAAAGCGTGGCGATGGTCGAGGGCGGCGAGAAAGCCGGCAAACTTGGAGCAGTCCATTCCGCTGGTCTGCTCGAGTTTGGTGATCCAGGCGTTGAAGGCCGCAGGTTGGTCCACGGCAAACGCCTTGTCGGGACGAAAGGCGGGGAAGACGCGGGTGGTACAGTTCTGGCTCACCAGGGATTTGTGGTATTCGAGCGAGTCCACCGGATCGTCGGTGGTGCACACGGCTGCCACGTTAAACTTCCTTAATATGCCCTGGGTGGACAATTCGGGAGACTGGAGCTTTTCGTTGGCTTCGTCCCAAATTTGCCGGGCGGATTGCTCGTTGAGAATCTTCTCAATGCCGAAATAGCGGCGGAGCTCAATATGCGTCCAATGGTATAGCGGATTGCGGAGGGTGTGCGGGACGGTTTTCGCCCAGCAGAGAAATTTCTCCCACGGATCGATTTTACCGGTAATATACTCCTCGGGAACACCGTTGGCGCGCATGGCCCGCCATTTATAGTGGTCGCCCTCGAGCCAGGCCTCGAATAAATTATTAAATTTCCGGTTCTGCGCGATGTCCTTGGGCGGCAGGTGGCAATGGTAGTCGAGAATCGGCGAGGGCTCCGCGTATTTGTGGTAAAGGGTGCGCGCCAGCTCATTGGACAGCAGAAAATTGTCGTGCAGGAAGCTCATGGAGAAGGGGGAATTTTCCGTTGGCGTTTAGATGGCCATGCAGTTGAAGCCTCCGTCCACGATCATCTCAATGCCGGTGATAAAGCGCCCGGCGTCGGATGCGAGGAGCAGCGAAGCGCCCACGAGTTCGGAGGCTTCGCCAAATCGTTTCATGGGGGTGTGGCCCATGATCTGCGCCACCCGCTCGGGGGTGAGCACTTTTTTATTCTGCTCGGCGGGGAAAAACCCGGGGACGAGGGTGTTTACGCGCACGCCTTTGGCGGCCCATTCGCGGGCGAGGTTGGCGGACAGATTATGCACGGCGGCCTTGGTGGCCGAGTAGGTGAAGACGCGCGAAAGGGGTTTGAGGCCCGCCATCGAACCGATGTTGATAATGCTGCCGGCACGCCCGCTTTCGATGAAATAGCGTCCAAAGACCTGACAGGCCAGAAAGACGGCCTTCATGTTGGTGTTCACAATGCGGTCGTATTCCTCCTCGGTCACTTCAAGGAAAGGCGTGGGCGAATTCACGCCGGCGCCGTTGACGACAATATCCACGCCACCACACTTGGCCACGATGCGGTCAAGCAATTCGGTCAACGCCTTCTTCGACCCTACGTCGCAGGCCTCGAACCAGGCGCGGCCGTGGTGGGCGTGGTGAATTTTCGCGAGGCGGGCCGTCGCCTTGTCCGGATTGCGCCCGACAAGGATGACGGAGGCGCCGGCGCCGGCAAAGCCTTCTGCCATGGCGCCGCACAATTCGCCAGTGCCGCCAATGACGACGGCGGTTTTACCCTGCAGGGTGAATAAAGTATCGAGGTAGGACATAAAATTTTTCAACGCAAAGAATCGAAGGACGCTAAGGGATTTTGTGTTTGTGAACAACTCGTTTTATGCCGTTTCTGAGCAAGGGGACATTTCGCTTCTTTGCGTTGAAAATATCACCGCACCACCCGCGCGCCGCCGCCGCCGATGACTTTTTCGACTTCATCAAGTGAGGCCATGGAGGTGTCGCCGGGGGTGGTCATGGCGAGCGCGCCGTGGGCCGCGCCGTATTGCACGGCCTTGGCGGCGTCGTTGTGCTTCAGAAAACCGTAGGCGAGGCCCGAGGCAAAACTGTCGCCGCCGCCGACGCGGTCGAGAATCTCCAACTCGGGATACTGGTTGGATTCGAAGAATTTGCCGTCGTGCCAGCAAATGGCGCTCCAGTCGTTGACGGTGGCACTCTTGACGTTGCGCAAGGTGGTGGCGGCGACCTTGAAATTGGGGAACTCCTTCACGGCATTGTTAATCATCCCTTTAAACGCATCAATTTCGATGTGCGAAATTTTGTCATCCAAGCCCTTGACCTCGAGGCCGAGGCAGGCGGTGAAATCCTCTTCGTTGCCAATCATCACGTCCACGTAGCGCGCGATGCGGCGGTTAACCTCCTGGGCCTTGGCCTTGCCGCCGATGGATTTCCAAAGCGACGGGCGGTAATTCAAATCGTAGGAAACGATGACGCCGTGTTTCTTGGCGGCCACGACGGCCTCCTCGACGAGCGCAGGAGTGGTTTCCGAAAGGGCGGCGAAAATCCCGCCGGTGTGCAGCCAGCGCACGCCGAGCTTCCCGAAAATATTATCCCAGTCAATTTGCCCGGGCTTCATCTGCGAAGCGGCGGAATTGCCGCGGTCAGGTATTCCCACCGCACCGCGCAGACCGAAACCGCGCTCGGTGAAGTTCAGTCCATTCCGGACGGTGCGCCCCACCCCGTCATACGGCACCCATTTGATGAAGCGCGTGTCCACTCCGCCCTGCAAAATGAAATCCTCGAGCAACCGGCCGACATCATTGTCGGCAAAAGCCGTAACCACGGCGGTGCGAAGGTTAAAGCAGCGCCGGAGCCCGCGGGCCACGTTATACTCGCCGCCGCCCTCCCAGACCTTGAATTCGCGGGCGGTGCGCACGCGGCCCTCGCCGGGGTCGAGGCGGAGCATGATTTCGCCGAGGGCGATCATGTCGAAGGTGCAGTCAGCAGCAGGTTTGATGGTCAGGCTCATAAAGGGGAGAATTGGGGCAAGAAGCGGAAGATGGGAAAATTGCAGGCAAATGGCAAATCCATTTCCCGGGGTGTGAAAGGTTCGACTTTGGTCAGGAATCGGTCCAATTTGGAACCAGCCCATTTAAACTTTGCCGGATTGAGATTCTGCAGATAAACCAGAGGCCCATACCGCCGCTGAGTCGGCCACTGCTTTGATCGATGAACATCCCGTTTTTTGAAGAGTTGGCGAAATCCCAAACTGTGCTGCTGGCCGGCGCAGGTGGTGGCCTCGATATTTTTACCGGCCTGCCAATTTACTCCTGGTTGCGCAAGACCGGAAAGACTGTCCACTTGGTCAATTTGTCTTTCACCGACTTGGATGCCTGCAATGGAGCCCGACTAACCCCGGCGCTGGTTCGGGTTGAGGCCGACACCTCGGGACCAACTCAATACTTTCCCGAGTTGCATCTGGCAAACTGGCTGTCACGCCAGTACGGCGATACGCCAGTTTATGCAATTGAGCGGACCGGCGTCCGGCCAATCAAGGAAGCCTATGAATATTTGGTGAAGACGCTGCATCCAGATACCCTCGTCCTGGTGGACGGCGGAACCGACAGCTTGATGCGCGGCGACGAAATTGGTCTGGGCACACCCCAGGAAGACATCGCGAGCCTGCTCGCGGCGGATTCGGTGGCGGGCGTTTCGCGCAAATTTCTGGTCGCGGTCGGATTTGGCATCGATGCATTTCACGGAGTCTGCCATGCGCAATTCCTCGAAAACGTGTCTGCCCTTATATCGGAAAATGCATTTCTCGGAACCTGGAGCTTACTTCGCGAATCGGA
>Ga0265319_1002376_pt1 | contig 10333 bp, 9 predicted proteins | sample 4824metaG_FD_192443 | JGI IMG/M metagenome (GOLD analysis project Ga0265319, IMG submission 192443) | Rhizosphere microbial communities from Carex aquatilis grown in University of Washington, Seatle, WA, United States - 4-8-24 metaG | ecosystem: Host-associated > Plants > Roots > Rhizosphere >... | reverse complement strand
CTGTGGCTGAAGCTGGCCGCCGCCGAGGTGGAGGAGGCCGCCGACCTGATGGAGGCGGACCGGCTCGCGCCGGCGCTGCGCCTGTTGCGCCGGGCGGTCCTCGCGCTCGACTACGTGACGGGCTCGCTCGGCATGCTCGAGCAGATGTCGCCCTGGGAGTACCAGGAGATCCGGGTCGTGCTCGGTCACGGCAGCGGCTTTGACTCGCCGGGGTTCCGAGCGGTCGCGGCGGCCACACGGCGTGCCGGTCGCGCGTTCTATGCGCTGGTCGACGCGGCCGGGCTCGACCTCGTCGAGCTGTACGTTCGCGGGCGTGAGTTCGAGGAGCTCTACCAGGCAGCCGAGGCGCTCAGCGACTGGGACGAGCGGATCTGGGTGTGGCGCTTTCGCCACTACGCCACGGTCGTGCGCAGCATCGGCGAGGACACCCAGGGCACGCAGGGGACGCCGGTGGCGGTGCTCGGCAAGCTGATCGCCCAGCGCCAGCTGCCGGAGCTCTGGAAGGCGCGGATCGCGCTCGTCGAGCGCTTCGACGCGCGGGAGGTCGATCCGAAGCCTTGAGAACGACGACGCGACACACCTACACACGAGCAACGCCGGCGCGCAGTTCGAGCGCGGTTCGCTCGCCCGATCACGAGGAGACCGATGGCCGCCCTGACGCTTGACCCGACCGCCGTGCGCGCCCGTTTCAGCTCGCTGCAGAGCGGCTTTGCCTTCCTTGACGCTCCCGGCGGCAGCCAGGTGCCCGACTGCGTCGGCGACGCGATCGCACGCTGCCTGCGGGAGGCGAGCGCGAACATGGGCGCGAGCTACGAGACCAGCCGCCGCGTCGCCGCGATCGTCGCCGAGGCGGAGTCGAAGGCCGCCGGGTTCCTGGGTTGCGACCCGAGCGAGATCATCTTCGGGCCGAACATGACCTCGCTCGACTTCACCCTCTCGCGCACCGCGGGACGCGAGTTCGCGCCCGGCGATGAGATCCTCGTCTCCTCGCTCGACCATGACGGAGGCGTCGCTCCGTGGCTGGAGCTGGCCCACGACCGCGACCTGCGTGTCCAGCACATCGAGCTGCGCCCCGACACCACGCTTGACTTCGAGGACCTCGCCGCGAAGCTGACCGATCGCACCCGTGTCGTCGCGTTCGCCTGGGCGTCGAACGCGATCGGAACGATCACCGACGCCGCGAGGGTCTGCGAGCTTGCGCACAGCGTGGGCGCGCTGGCGTGGGTCGACGCCGTCCACTACGCGGCGCACGAGCCGATCGACGTCGGGGCGATCGGCGCCGACGTGCTGCTCTGCTCGCCCTACAAGTTCTGCGGCCCGCACCTCGGCATCGCCTACGGGCGCACCGAGCTGCTGGAGTCCTGGCGCCCGTACAAGGCGCGCCCCGCCCCGACGAGCCCGCTCGGCCGTCGCTTCGAGACCGGCACGCTGCCCTACGAGCTGCTCGCCGGCTTCAACGCGACGATCGACTACCTGGAGGAGATCGGCGGCATGGCCGCGATCGTCCCCTACGAGCGTGCGCTCGGCGAACGCTTTCTGGCGTCGCTCCCCGACAGCGTGGAGGTGTACGGGCTGCCGACCCTCGAGGGGCGTGTGCCGACGTTCCTGGTCAACGTCGCCGGCGCACCGGCGGCCGAGGTCGCGACGCGGCTGGGTGAGCGGGGCGTCGGCGTCTGGGCACACAACACCTGGTATTCGCTGAACCTCTACCAGCGTCTCGGCTATGACGCAGACGCGATCAGGATCGGCTTCATCCACTACAACACCGCGGAGGAGGTCGACCGGCTCGTCAGCGAGCTGGCGGCCTGCGCGGCGTAAGCCGTCCCGGCGCGAGCGACAGGAGACACGGACATGGCAATCAGGATCATTCGCACCGCGCAGGCCAGCTGGAGCGGCACCGTGCCGGAAGGCGGCGGGCGCCTGGCGCTTGGCAGCGGCGCCTTCGAGGGGCCTTTCACCGAGCGCGCGCGGATCGAGGACGGCGTGCGGGGAGCGAACCCCGAGGAGCTGATCGGCCTGGCGAGCGCGGCCTGCTACACGATGTCGCTCGCCGGCCTGCTGAGCGAGGCGGGACATCCGCCGGCGGACCTCTCGACCGACGCGCGCGTCCACCTCGAGCCAACCGGCGCGGGCTGGTCGATCACACGCATCGAGCTGCACACGGTGGGGAGCGTGGATGTCGACGCCGCCACCTTCGAGCGGCTCGCGGAGCAGGCAAAGGCAACCTGTCCGGTGTCGCGGGCGCTCGCCGGGACCGAGATCACACTCGCGGTCGAGCTGGCGGACAACCAGCGCGAAGGCTCATGAAACGCGATACGGTCGCCAAGACTTGAGGAGGCATTCGGTGGTCCAGTGGTGTTCGGGCGTTTGCGTGTTCACGCGGTCACACGACCGTGGGCGCTCCCGGCTGTGCGCGTTCGCAACAGCCACAGACACGGGTACCGTGACGCCGTGAGCGGACTCGTTCGCCACGCGTCGAAGGCGCCAGAGCGGCGAACCGGCAACGACGCCGCCGCGGTGCGCGACGTGATCGACTCGAGCGACGGCTGTGAGCTGTTCACCCTGCGGCTGCTGCGCACCGTTGCCGGGCGCAGCTTCGAACGGGCGACCGGTGAGGCCGACGAGCTGCTTTTCGTGGTGGCCGGGTCCGGCCGGCTGATCGCGGGCGAGCACGAGCACGAACTCGAGCCGGAGGCGGGCGCGCTGGTGCGCAGCGGTGAGCGTTTCGAGCTCGACAACGACGGGCCCGAGGATCTCGTGATCGTCGCGGTGTCGCTGCACGAGCCGCTGGCGCGTGCCGGCGAGACCGCCGGCCCACGTTTTTCGCGGCTCGCCGATCAGGCTGCGCAGGCCGCGACCGCCGAGCGCGAGTTCAGGATCGTGTTCGACCCCGACAACGGCTGCGCCTCGGCAACCCAGTTCGTCGGCTACATCCCGGTCGGGGCCGCCCCGGCCCACTACCACCTCTACGACGAGGTGATCTACGTGCTAGAGGGAGACGGCGTGATGCACATGAACGCATCCCAGACGCCGCTGCGACCGGGCTCCTGCATCCACCTTCCGGCGCGAAAGCTGCACACGCTCGCCAACAGCGGTCCCGGCGTGATGCGCGTGCTGGGGGTGTTCCGCCCCGCCGGCTCGCCCGCGGAGGCCTACTACCCGGACGGCACGCCGGCGACCTACGTCGCCGACGGCCGCAGGACTGCCTCACTTTCCACATGACGCGTTCTTTCACACAACCAGGAGGACTCACATGCATCTACGTCGCATTTTTGCCGGCGCGCTTGGGGTGATGGCGCTCGCATCGGTGACGGTGCTCGGAGCCACCGGCTCCGCGCACGTCGCCAAGATCGCCAAGGCATCCTGCTCGACGAGCATCGCCGTCGAGGCGCCGTTCGCCACAGGCCCCGCCACGCAGCTCGGTCTCGAGCAGCTCCATTTCGCTCAGCTGGCCCTCGCGATGGCCAACAAGGCCAACGGCACCCACATCACGGTGGGCAAGGACGACACCGGCCTGAACCCGTCGCTCGCGACAACACGGACGAACTCGATCATCGCGTCGAAGGCTGTCGCGGCGGTCGGTCCGGCAGGCAGCCAGGAGGTCGAGGCCGTCGGCCCGCTGTTCGCGAAGGCCGGCATGGCGTTCATCTCCGGCTCGGCGACGCTTCCCGCGCTCGCCACCAGCGGAGCGAACACGACGTTCTTCCGGGTCGTCCCGGATGACAACATCCAGGGCCCCAACGACGCCAACTACATCATCAAGCACAAGCTGGCTCCGGCCGGCTCGACGATCCTGATCGTGGACGATCAGGAGGCCTATTCACAGGGCCTCGTCGCCGTGATGACGCCGATCCTGACGGCGGCCGGTTACACGGTCAACCATCAGAGCTACAACGGCACCGACACGGGCGCCACGCTGCAGAGCGACTTCTCGTCGCTTGCCACATCGCAGGTCAGCGCGACCACGCATCTGGTGATCGTGCCGTGGCAGAGCGCCGGTAACGCGCAGCAGTTCGGTCAGACCCTGCAGCAGCAGGGCAAGACCGTGACGCTGTTCGGCACCGACGGCACCGACTCACCGGGGCAGTTCGTGATCCCGGGCACGTATGTGTCGAACTTCGGTCCGGACATCTCGACCAGCAAGAGCCCGGTCGACAAGGCGATCGTCAAGGGCATCAAGAAGTACGGTGCCTACGGCGCGTTCGGCGTGCCGACCTGGGAGGCGACGACGGTCGTGGCGAACGCGATCTCGTCCGTCTGCAAGGCCGGTAAGACGCCGAGCCGTGCAAACGTGCTCGCCGCGGTCCGCAAGACGAACATCTCCGCCGCCAACAGCGCGATGGGTGTGCCGATCAAGTTCCAGGCGAACGGCGACCTCGTGGCCAAGGCCGGATACCTGTTCCACATCGACAGCAAGGGCAACTACGTCGAGGTTCCCGACAAGTAGTTCGCCGCTGCAGCGCTAGGCGCCAGACCCGCCGCCCACCTTCCCGGTGGGCGGCGGGGGCGCCTTTTCCGTAGCCTGCGCCACGCAGATGCAGATCTTCATCCAGACGCTGGTCACCGGGATCGTCACCGGCTGCCTGTACGCGTTGATCGCGCTCGGCTACTCGATGGTCTACGGCGTCCTGAAGCTGCTGAACTTCGCCCACGGCGACCTCTACATGGTCGGCGCCTTCGTCGGCTACTTCGCGATCCAATGGTTCGGCGGCGCGACCGCGCTGATCATCCCGGTGCCGCTTTTGATCATCTTCATGATGGTCGTGGCCGGCCTCGGCGTCGGCGCGCTCGGCGTGGCGATCGAGCGCTTCGCCTACCGCCCGCTGCGCAACGCGCCGCGGATCGCGCCACTGATCACGGCGCTCGGAATCTCGTTCATCCTCGAGGACTCCGTGCTGCTGTTGTTCGGCGGCTTCACGCGGAACTACAACGCGCCGGCCTTCCTGCCCTTCAGGCAGTCGATCCACATCGACGGCGTCAACATCTGGTCGGTTCAGATCATCATCGTCGTGGTGAGCGTCGCGATGATGTTCGGCCTGCGCGAACTGGTCAACCGCACCCTCTTCGGCAAGTCGATGCGCGCCGTCGCCTCCGACCGCGAGGCGGCTGAGATGCTCGGCATCAACGTCGACCGCACGATCGCGATGACCTTCTTCGTCGGCTCCGCGATGGCCGGGGTGGCGGGCGTGATGTCCGGCCTCGCCTTCGGCCAGATCTCCAACATCATCGGCTTTCTCGCCGGCCTCAAGGCTTTCACCGCCGCCGTTGTGGGTGGCATCGGCTCGATCCCCGGCGCGATGATCGGCGGCCTGGTGATCGGGCTGTGCGAATCGTTCTCGAGCAGCTACGTCTCCTCGCAGTATTCGGATCTGATCGTGTTTGCCATCCTGATCGCGACGATGCTCGTGCGCCCGCAGGGCGTGTTCGGGCAGCCGCCGCTGCAGAAGGTCTGAGATGTCACCAATCGGCGTCGACGAGTGGGTCGCGCAGTCCGGCGATCGTCGCGAGCAGCACTCGGGTCTGCGCGGCGTCCTGTCGCGGCTGGACTCGCGGCTGGGCTGGTGGCCGCGCCTGCTGCTGGTGGGACTGCTGGCGCTCCTGTACGGAAAGGTCCTCGTCGGCAGCAACGTCAACTACGCGCAGACCGGCTTCAACGTCGTGCTCTACGCGATCCTCGCACTCGGCCTCAACATCGCCGTCGGCTGGGCCGGCCTGCTCGACCTCGGCTACATCGCCTTCTTCGGCGCCGGCGCCTACATCTATGCGCTGTTCTCCTCACACGCGTTCGGAAGCCTCCCGCTCGCCACGGGTGGAGTGATCCTGCCGGCGGTGGCCTCGATCCCGATCGCCGTCGTCGGCGTGGGGCTGCTCGGGCTGCTGATCGGGCTGGTGGCGCTGCGATTGTCGGGCGACTACCTGGCGATCGTGACGCTGTTCGTCGGTCAGGCGTTCGCCGAGGCGGCCAACAACGTCGCTCCGGGCACACTCGGCGGCGCCAACGGCCTGTTCGGGCTGAAGGGCTTCCACGTCGGCAGCGCGGTGATCGGCTCGACGATCGGCTACTACTGGTTCGCGGTGATCGTGCTGCTCGTCCTGATGGCGCTGCTTCACCTGCTGGACACCTCACGAACCGGACGCGCGTGGCGGGCTTTGCGCGACGACCCGCTTGCCGCCGAGGTGATGACGATCCCCGTCAACAAGGTCAAGGTGATGGCGTTCACCTTCGGCGCGGTCGTTGCCGGGCTGGCCGGAACGATCTTCGCGGCCCAGCAGAGCAGCGTGTTCGCGACCAACTTCAGCGCCCAGACGCTGATCCTGATCTACGCCTGCCTGGTGCTCGGCGGCGCCGGAAGCATCGCCGGCGCGGTGATCGGCGGCGTCGTGGTGACCGTCGCCCAGCAACTGCTGTCAAGCCCGATCGACTCCGCCTACCTCTTCTACGGCATCCTGCTGATCGTGCTGGTCGCGCGCGTGCGACCGTGGCGGCACCTGGCCGCTGTGATCGCGGCGATCGTCGGCTTCGGCTTCGCCGCCCACGCGATCGTCGGCGCGATCTCCCACCGTGCGACCGCCGGTTTGCCCAGCAGCGCCGGGTGGTTCTCCGGCGCGCTGCGCCACTTCGTGATCGTGCCCGCGGGCTCGCCGCTGACCTACGGCAACCTGCTGTACGTCGCGATGATCGTGATGATCATCGGCGTCGTGCAGCTGAAGGGAATCCGGCGGCTGATGGCCGTTGTGCCCACGGTCTACGTGGCGATCTGCTGCTGGGAGGCGCGCCTGACGCTCGACCCCGGGATCACGGCGCAGATCATGATCGGGGCGATCCTGATCGTGATGATGGCGGCGAGGCCGGAGGGTCTGCTCGGCAGCCGCCGCGTCGAGGTCATCTGATGGCGCCGCTGCTCGAGCTCGACCAGGTCTCGCTCGCGTTCGGCGGCCTGCGTGCCCTGCACAGTCTCGACCTGCACGTGGACGAGAGCGAGATCGTCAGCGTGATCGGACCCAACGGCGCAGGCAAGACGACGCTGTTCAACGTGATCACGGGCATCTACAAGCCGGCCGGTGACATCCGCTTCGACGGAACGAGCCTGATCGGCCGCTCGCCGCACCGCATCACGCGGATGGGGATCGCCCGCACCTTCCAGAGCCTGCGCCTGTTCCTGAACATGACCGTCAAGGAGAACGTCAAGGCGGCAACCTACGGCGGCACGCACGCGACTCCGATCGAATCGATGCTGCGGCTGCCGCGCGCACGTCGCGAGGAGCGCGAGGTAGAGGCCCGCGCCAAGGACGTGCTCGGCTTCTTCGGGCAGCGCCTGCAGGGCTACCGTCACGACCAGCCCGCCTATGTGCTCTCGTACGCCAACCGTCGGCGGCTGGAGATCGCCCGCGCGATGGCGACCGGCGCCCGGCTGCTGCTGCTGGACGAGCCGGCCGCCGGGATGAACCCCAACGAGACGCACGAGATCACCGAGCTGATCGCGCGGCTGCGCAACGAGCGCGGCTACACGATCCTCGTGATCGAGCACGACATGCACGTCGTCGAGGGCATCTCCGACCGTGTCGTCGCGCTCGACCACGGCGAGAAGCTGACGGAGGGCACCTTCCACGAGGTCGCGAACCATCCGCAGGTCATCGAGGCCTACCTCGGGCGCAACCCGGAGGCGCTGCAGAAATGACGGTCGCGGCGACCAACGGAACGCCGCTGCTGGCGCTCGAGAACGTGACGACCTACTACGGCCAGATGCGGATCCTCGAGGGCATCTCGCTCGAGGTCCGCGCCGGCGAGCTGGTCTGCCTGCTCGGCGGCAACGCGTCGGGGAAGTCGACCACGCTGAAGACGATCCTCGGCATCGTCCGTCCCCGCAGCGGCCGCGTGCTGTTCGACGGCGAGGAGGTCAACAACGTCGGCGTGCCGGCCCGGATCGCCCGCGGTCTCGCGATCGTGCCCGAGAACCGCAGACTGTTCGGCCAGCTGTCGGTGCTCGAGAACCTCGAGCTGGGAGCGACGCTGCGCAAGGGGCAGGATCTGAAGGAGGACTTCGAGCGGGTCTACTCGCTCTTCCCGCGTGTCCATGAGCGTCTCAAGCAGCTCGCCGGCACCCTTTCGGGCGGCGAGCAGCAGATGGTGGCGATCGGGCGCGCGCTGATGTCGCGACCGCGGCTGCTGTTGATGGACGAACCGTCGATGGGGCTCTCCCCCGCGCTCGTCCAGCAGAACTTCGAGATCCTCAAGCAGGTCAACGAGACCGGCGTCGCGATGCTGATGGTCGAGCAGAACGCGAACATGGCGCTCTCGATCGCCGACCGCGGCTACGTCCTCGCAACCGGCGAGCTGGTCCTCGCGGACACCGCCGCCAACCTGCTCGCGAGCGAGGATCTCAAGCGCGCCTACCTCGGGCGCTGACGTACAATCGAGCACCTCCGGGCGCGTAGCTCAGCGGGAGAGCGCTCGCTTCACACGCGAGAGGTCGCTGGTTCGAAACCAGCCGTGCCCATGGGAAAGGCCTGGAAATGGGCTATGTTTGCCAGATGCTACTCCGGTTTCGTCTGGTAGTCTATTCCGGTTTGATCGGCTAGTTTACTCCGGATTGGTCGGGATGGTGCTGTAAGCTGACTGTATGGCGCTGATCCCGCGAGGCATCGAGCCGGAGCTGCGGGACATCCTGAGCGTCAGCCGGGCCGCGGCGATCACCGGACCCCGGCAGGCCGGGAAGAGCACGCTCGCCCGGCAGCTTCAGACGGCGGGCGTCGTCCCCAACTACTTCACACTCGATGACGAGGCGACGCGTAACGCCGCCAGGGACGATCCCGACGGGTTCGCGCTCTCGTTGCCGCGTCCGGCGGTGATCGATGAGGTTCAACGCGTGCCGAGCCTGATGCTCGCGGTCAAGCAGATCCTCGACAACGATCCCGCGCCCGGCCAGTTCCTGCTCACGGGGTCCGCCGACCTGCTCACCGCCCGCGTCGTTGCCGACGCACTCCCCGGCCGGGTCGAATACCTGAACCTCTGGCCGCTCGCGCGGGCCGAGATCGAAGGCAAACGTGATTCGGTCATCGACGCGCTGCTCGATGGCACACCGCCACGCGTGAGCGGTGCGCCCAAGGGTCGCGCCGCGAGCGCCGAGCTCGTCGTCGCCGGCGGCTTCCCAGATGCGCTGAACCGCAACCCGCGCCAGCGTGCGCGCTACCTCCGCTCCTATGTCCAGGCGACCCTCTCGCGCGATTTGCCGGAGATCGGCGGCGTTCGCGGCGACCCAGCCAAACTCGAGCAGCTGCTACGGCTACTCGCCGCCCGCACCAGCACCCTCGTCAACTACGCCGCCCTCGGCCGAGCGCTCGCGCTCGACGAGAAGACCGTCAAGGCGCACATCGAACTGCTCTCTCAGCTCTTCCTTCTCCACAGCCTGCGGCCGTGGTCGGCGAACCTCGGCGCGCGGCAGGTCAAGACACCCAAGCTGCTGCTCACCGACACAGGGCTCGCGGCCGCGCTCGTAGGCGTCGACGCGGCCCGCTACTCCGCACCCGACCAAGGAGCGCTGGCGGGCGGCCTGTTCGAGACCTTCGTCGTGATGGAGCTCATCAAGCAAGCCGGCTGGAGCACCACCCCCGTCGAGCTGTACTTCTACCGCGACAGCGACAAACGCGAAGTCGACCTCGTCGTCGAATCCGCCTCCGGCGACGTCGTAGCGATCGAAGCGAAAGCCGCAGCAGCCACGACAGCGTCCGACCTGCGCGGGCTACGCGTACTCCGCGACAAGCTCGGTGAGCGCTTCAAGACCGGCATCGTGGTCTACTCAGGCGAGCACACGCTCCCGATCGACGACCGCATCTGGGCCGTACCCATCTCCGGGCTTTGGAAGTAAAGGGCGCGACTGTCTCTCGCGGCCGACGGCGTGAACGCTCCGGCAACGCCACGCGGAAGCGAGCGTGAGCAGACACTCGCGCCACACGCCTGGAAATCGTCCAGAGGGGGAGCGGGATCGCTCGTTGCTGACGCTCCGCGTCGATCCGGGAAGCGAGCGTCTCGTCGGCGCTGCGGCAGTGATGCTGACCTGCGGCTTGAGACGCGAAGGCGGGTTGTGCGGGCGTGCGACAATTACGCTGTGAACGCGATTCTGACCGATCTGCGTTGCATGCCATTGCTCCAGCGATGCGCGACGGTCGGCACGGTCTCGGGAGGTCTGGTCGGTGCGATCGCGGGGCTGATCATCGGCCTGTCGACTCATGCCGCGACCGCTTGGTTCGCCCTGTTCGAGCTCGGCATTCCTGCCGGCGTGGTCGGCGGGCTCGCTGGCCTTATTGCCGCCCTGATCGTGATGGGAGGCCGTCG
>Ga0265319_1002374_pt1 | contig 10341 bp, 6 predicted proteins | sample 4824metaG_FD_192443 | JGI IMG/M metagenome (GOLD analysis project Ga0265319, IMG submission 192443) | Rhizosphere microbial communities from Carex aquatilis grown in University of Washington, Seatle, WA, United States - 4-8-24 metaG | ecosystem: Host-associated > Plants > Roots > Rhizosphere >... | reverse complement strand
TTAAAACCAGCGGCAGGGTTTACGCGGGTTATGACTTGAAGGTGAAGGACGAGGCCGGCGGGGTCGTCAACCAGGCCCTCCAGTGGGGCCTTCAATGGAAATGGAAAAAAGAAAGCCGTCCGGCGGTCCGATTGGCGTTTTTGTATTACAACGGCAACAGTGAATTCGGCCAATTTTACCGTGAGAAGGATGAGCACTGGGGCTTCGGAATTTATTTCGATCCTTAAGAGATATAGAATGCATCAGGCCATTGATTATGGATGGAGGGTTTTATCCTTAAAATTATCTTATCCATTTTTTTATTTTGCTTCGTTATCGAGAGGCTTTTCCCGGGATGGAAGATGCCTTCGGTTAAAACTTGGCCACTCCGGGTAGTTGCCATTAACATGGTCCAACTCGCGGTGATTCTTTTAGCGGGAGTTACTTGGGAAAAGTGGTTATCGTCTTGGTCCGTTTTTTCGGTTTCTTCCGCCCTCGGACCTCTTGCGGGCGGGCTATTTGCCTACTTCATCGCAACTTTCATTTTTTACTGGTGGCACCGTTGGCGCCATAAAAGTAATTTTCTTTGGCGTGCCTTCCATCAAATTCACCATAGCCCTCAGCGGATAGAAGTTATCACCTCGTTTTATAAACATCCGGGCGAAATGATTCTTAATTCGATTATTGGCAGTCTTCTTGTTTATACCCTGTTGGGATTATCTCTTGAAGCAGGGGGTGTTTATACGGCTTGTACTGCCCTTGGTGAATTTTTTTATCACACGAGTATTAGGACGCCTCGGTGGCTGGGATATTTTTTTCAACGGCCCGAAATGCATCGCATTCATCACCGTTATAAAAAACATAGGAATAATTATGGGGATATCGTTTGGTGGGATATGTTTTTTGGCACCTATGAAAATCCTGAAAACTTTGATTACACCTGCGGCTTCGACGATGAAAAGGAACAAAGGTTGTTCTCGATGCTTGCTTATAAAGATGTCCATAAAAATATTTGAACGCTGATAAATTGTTTTTGGCGAGTGAGGAGGGAACAATAAATTCTTGACTTCCGTCCTACAGGTTGTATAGTTCGAAGGAGTTATCCCCAAGCCCTTACCAAGCCCTATAAACCGTTGATGGAGGCAGAATGACGCCTGTGAGTTCCCCTCCAACGGAACCAGAAGCTTCCACTTCCCCCTTTTATGGGCTGATCCAGCAAATACCCCTCCAATGTTTTGAGCAGGAAAGATTTCTCCAGTCGGAAATCTTAGGCGTCCAAGTCTACCCCGAGAAATCCATCCTGGTCCTGCGGTTGAAAATGACCGCCCCCGTTCCCCCTGAGACCTACGCCAGCGTCAGCCAATACTTAAAGGAAAGCCTGCCCGATGTGGGCCGGGTGGTGCTGGACGTGCACTATGGACCTTCCGTCATCACCCCCGCCGACTATATCGCCGCCCACGAGAAGGACCTGATTTTTTGCCTGATTGAGGAGGCGGATATCGCCGAGGGCTGGTTTTCCCATTACCGTTTTGAGGCGAAGGACCTCAACCTATCCTTCCAGGTTCCCCATGAGCTGGCCCGACAACAGCTGGACCGCAAACAATGCGTGAAATTCCTCGAGGAAATCCTCAAAAAACGCTGCGGCGCTGACGTCAAGGTCCAATTGGGAATCAACGCCGCGCTCATGCCGGAAATCCCCACGGTCCAAGCCGCGGAAACGCCCGCCGATTTCAAACCGGCGGGTCTCCAGCCGGTTCTGGTCTTCGGGCGTAAAATTTCAGAAGAACCCCAGTCCATGAACGTCAATGACGAGCAAAACGGCTTCGTGGCCCAAGGCGAAGTCATCATGTACGAGGCTTTTCAAACCCGCAGCGGCCGGTTCCTGGTGAAGATGACCATCACCGATTACAACGATTCGCTGGACGTTATTTTTTTCCACGAGAACGACGGGAAGTACAAGAACGGGGTGAAGGAAAGGGATTGGGTCAGGGTCCGGGGCGATTTGCGGTTCAATAAATACTCCGCCGAGGACCTGGTCTTGAATGTGCGCGACATCATGAAGATCCCCCCTCCCGAGTCCCGCATGGACCGGGCCGCCGAGAAGCGGGTGGAGCTCCACTGCCATACCCAGATGAGCCGGATGGACGGCCTCTCCAAGATTGAGCGCCTCATTGAAAGGGCCGCCAAGTGGGGCCACTCGGCGATCGCCATCACGGACCATGGGGTGGTTCAGGCCTATCCGGAAGCCAAGGCCGCCGCTAAAAAGAACGGGATCAAGCTGATTTTGGGCATGGAAGGCTACCTGGTGGATGAGTTTAAAAAGGAACGCGGCATGCCCATCTACCACATCATCCTTTTGGTGAAGAACAAGGTGGGCCTCAAAAACCTCTATAAGCTGGTTTCCGAAAGCCACATGAAATATTTCTATAAACGGCCCCTGATTCCACGGGCCCTTCTGGAGCAATATCGGGAAGGCTTGGTCGTGGGCTCCGCCTGCGAACAGGGCGAAATTTGGCAGCACTTGCTGCACAAGGACAAGCCGCTGGAGGAGGTCGTTCCCTTTTACGATTACGTGGAAATCCAACCCTGCGCCAACAACGAGTTCATGATCCAGGACGGCACGGTCAAGAGCATGGAAGAGCTTCAAAGCCTGACCAAGGTCCTTTATGACACCGGTAAAAAAATGGGGAAAATGGTCCTGGCCACGGGGGACTCCCACTTCATCGAGCCCCAGGACGAGGTTTACCGGAGAATCCTCCAGTCGGGCATGGGTTACGGCTTGGAGCGCCAGGCCCCGCTCTATTTCAAGACCACGGATGAGCTGAAAAAGGATTTCGACTATTTTGACGAGGCCACCGTCCACGAGCTGGTGGTGACCAACCCCCGCAAGGTCTCGGAGATGATCGAGGATGTGGAGCCCCTGCCGACCCAGACCCTTTCGCCCATGTGGGAGGGGGCGGATCAGGAGCTGCGCGACATCGCCACCGCCCGGGCCCACCAGCTTTACGGCGAAACTCTCCCGGATTTCATCGAGAAGCGGTTGAACAAAGAGCTGGACGCCATCATCAATAATAAATTCGCCACCCTGTATGTCATCGCCATGAAGCTGGTGAAAAAGTCCCTCTCCGACGGATATATCGTTGGAAGCCGGGGGAGCGTGGGAAGTTCTTTTGTGGCGTTCCTCAGCGGCATCACCGAGGTCAACCCCCTGCCGCCCCATTGGATCTGCCAGCAAGGCCATTACCACGAGTTCCCGGAGAACGCCTCTTCCGCCGCGGGAGTGGACATGCCGTCGAAGAACTGCCCGAAGTGCGGCAAGGAGATGGCCCGGGACGGATTTTCCATCGCCTTCGAGGTCTTCATGGGATTTAAGGGCGACAAGATGCCGGATATCGACCTGAACTTTTCCGGGGAGTACCAGCACATCGCGCATAAATACGTGGAGGAGCTTTTCGGCAAGGACCATTGTTTCCGCGCCGGCACCATTTCGGCGGTCCAGGACCGGATCGCCTTCGGGTTCGTGAAAAAATTCATGGAAGAGGCCGGCCGCAAGGCGCGCAACGCCGAGCTGAACCGCATGGTCAAGGGCTGTTCGGGCGTCTCCAAAACCACGGGACAGCATCCGGGGGGGATCGTGATCCTCCCCAAGGAAATGGAAATCACCGACGTCTGCCCCGTGCAGTTCCCGGCGGACAATAAGGACGGGGACGTCATCACCACGCATTTCGATTACAACAGCATGCATGACTGCCTGGTGAAGCTCGACATCCTGGGCCATGACAATCCCACCAGCCTTAAAAGGCTGGAGAGCATGACGGGCGTCTCCCCGGTGGGGATCGCCTTGAATGACGCCCCCACGATGAGCCTCTTTTCGGGGGTCAAGGCTTTGAACCTGAAGGAAAAAATCGACAAGGATCTTGGCACCCTGGGCGTGCCGGAATTCGGGACCAATTTCGCCATGGACATGCTGAAGGACACGAAGCCCACGAAGTTCGAGCATCTGGTCCGGCTCTCCGGTTTGGCCCACGGTACGGACGTTTGGCTCGGCAACGCGCAGGAGCTGATCAAAAAGGGGACCGCGACCCTCTCCACGGTTATTTCCACCAGGGACGACATGCTCAACGACCTCGTCGCCAAGAAAATGGACGAGGCCCAAGCCTTCAAGATCATGGAGGACGTGCGCAAGGGAAAGGGCCTGAAACCCGAATATGAGCAGGCCATGGCGGCGGCTAAGACACCCTCTTGGTACATCGAAAGCTGCCGCAAGATCAAATATATTTTCCCCAAGGCCCACGCCGTGGCCTATTGCATCATGAGTTTCCGCATCGCCTACTTCAAGGTCCACCATCCCCAGGCCTTTTACGCGGATTATTTCACCAACAAGGTGTCGGGCTTTGACGCGACGGTGGCCTGCGACGGATTGGGCAGGGTGAGGGACCGCATCAAGTTGATTCGCTCCATTGAAAAGCCGACAGCCAAAGAACAGGACGAGGCGTCGGTGTTGGAGGTGGCGGAGGAAATGTACGCGAGGGGGTTCAAGTTCCTGCCGGTGGACCTCTTCAAATCGATCGCCCACCAGTTTCAACTGGAAGAGGGGGCGATCCGGCCGCCCCTGATTGGTTTGCCGGGCCTAGGGGAAACCGCCGCCGAGGCGATCGTGGAGGAGCGCAAAAAGGGCCCCTTTAGCTCCATTGAGGATTTGGTGGAAAGGTGCGGGGTGAATAAGAACGTGGTCGAGATCCTTAAAACCCACGGCTGTCTGAAGGATATTCCCGACTCCAAGCAAGTTTCCCTCTTTTAACCGGGGCTTTTCCAAAAAAACCTTTCATTTTCAGCCATTTAGGGTCTTGCCCCTTGCCATCCCCAAACCTTTCTGATAAAACAGACGTGAATTTAAGGCAGTCCCAAGAAGTGGGCCCTTTCCAGGCCTACTTTTTTTTTCTCATTTTTTAGCCTTCGATGGGCCGGTAACAAGTTCGCGGGATTCATGAACGGCCGAAAGGCCGTTTGTCGTTTAAGGGGAAAGGCGTCATGGGTCAGTTGGATGGACCGAAGGTTTCCCAGCTTCAGGAAATCGCCGAAGCTGTGGTGAAGGACAATTTTTTAGAGCTCTTTGAGCTTAAAAACAGGCCCCAGGGGGGCAAGCTCGTGGTGACGGTGGTGATTGATAAAAGGACCGGTCCAATCACGGTGGAAGATTGTTCCGTCGTCAGCAGGGACCTGGAAAAGCGGCTCGATGAGCTGGACTTGATCGAGACGGCTTATTTGCTGGAAGTGTCATCGCCGGGGTTGGACCGCCCCTTAAGGCATTTGGAAGATTGTGAAAGATTCAAGGGCCGGACGGCCCAGTTTGTGTTTCACGAGCTGATGGAGGGTCAAATGACCCTGCAGGGAAAGCTCGGGGAAGTCGTTGAGGGGAAAGTGGAAGTCAGGCTGGATAAGAACCGGAATATTTTGGTTCCTTTCGCGGCGGTAAAATCCGCCCGGCTGGTAGTGGAACTGTAGTAACAACGCCAACAAGAACAAGGGGATGTCATGGGTAACGAATTAGCCTTGGTCATGAGCCAACTCGAGCACACCAAGCGTATCGACAAGAAAAAACTTGTCGAGGCGATCCAAGCCGCTTTGTCCACCGCCGCCAAGAAAATCTACGGCATGGGCCAGGAAGTGGACGTGGAGTTCGACGACGTTAACTATGAGTTCAAGGCCTTCTACCTCAAGGAAGCCGTGGAAACGGTCACCGACCCCGGCATACAAATGACGCTGGCCGAAGCCCGCAAGTTCAGCCCCGGAGCCCAGTTGGGCGAGGTCATCAAGGTCCGCATCCCCGCGGAGCAGTTCGGGCGCATCGCGGCCCAAACGGCCAAACAAGTCATTGTCCAGAGGGTTCAGGACGCCGAGCGCCAGAGCGTTTACGACCAATTCAAGGAAAAAGAGGGGGACCTCATCACCGGCAGCGTGCTTCGCTATGAGGGGCGCAACGTCATCGTCTCCCTCGGCGACGCCGAGGCCCTCATGCCGGCCAAGGAACAGGTTCCGCGCGAGCGCTACTCCACGGGCGAGCGCATGAAGTTCCTCGTCCTGGAAGTGCGAAAGACGGTCAAGGGACCCGCCATTATCGTCACCCGGGCCCATCCCAATTTAGTCCGGAAGCTTTTCGAGTTGGAAGTGCCGGAGATATACGAAGGCGCGGTCAAAATCGAGAGCGTCGCCAGGGAGGCGGGGGCCCGAACCAAGATATCCGTGCGCGCCATGGGGGATGACCGCATTGACGCGGTCGGGGCCTGCGTGGGCGTCAAGGGCATCCGCGTGCAAAATATCGTGGACGAGATCCGCGGCGAAAAAGTCGACATCGTCCGCTGGGACGAGGAGCCCCACAGCTACCTCGCCAACTCCCTCTCGCCGGCCAAAATCTCCCGGATCGTCTTTCACCCCGAGATTCCTTCGGCGGAAGTGATCGTTCCCAACGACCAATTGAGCCTGGCCATCGGCAAAAAAGGCCAGAACGCCCGCTTGGCGGCCCGGTTGACCGGGATCAAAATCGACATCAAGAACGAGGAACAGCACGCGGGCGAGGAGAGGGCCAGAATGGACGCCCACTTCCAGGAAATTCAACAGGAGGTGCCGGCCGATTTAGCCGACGCCAACATTGAAGCCCCCTCCTCGGAGGCGGCCGCAGGGCTCACCGAGGAGACCCGGAAAGACGCGCCTCCGGATGAAATCGACGAGGGCGCGGTGAAGGGGGAAGTTCCCCTGGCGCCGGAATTGAATAAGGATACGGAAGGCATCCCGACCATACCGCCTTCGCCGGAGCTTTCTTCGGTTTCGCCGGATGAATCTCAAGCGGAGGAAAATTAATCTCTCATGGGTAAACGACTTTTTGAATTCGCCAAAGAACTGGGACTTCCCAGCAAGGATATTCTGGACCGCTGCAAGAAACTGGGCTTCGCCGTTCCCAGCCAACTGACGGTGGTGGACGAGAAAATCCAGTCGGACATCCGCAGGGACCTGGGATTGGCGGATCTTGTTTCCGCCGCGGCCAGCGTGGCCGCTTCCGGAACCGCCGCGCCCCCGGCGGCTAAGCCCTCGGGAATCCGGACGCCCGCTACGACGGCCTCGACTCCCGCCCCCGCGCCCTTGAAGACCATCTTAAAACCCAACTCCCTGTCTTCACCCACGGCGACCTATCCGGCGCCCAAGACGATGGCCCCCAGGCCCAAACCAGCAATGACGCCCCGTAAACCGGGCGGAACCAAGTCCCTGCCTCCCCGCACGGGCGGCCATGGATTGGCGGCTGGCAGGCCCAAAAGCGTCGTCTCCGTCGCGAAAAAGGACGCCTCCGAGGAAAAAAACACCGCGGGAGAATTGAACGCCGATGGAACCCCGGTTGAACCTAAGGTCCTGACCCTCGTCAAAATCACCGAGGGCATCACGGTCGCCGAACTGGCCCAAAAGCTCAATGTCAAGGCGGGAGTCCTGATCAAGGAGATGTTGGACCTGAAAATCCTCGCCACGATCAACCAACGATTGGACATGACGGTCGCCGAAACCCTGGCCTCGGCCCATGACGCCCAAGTGGAAGTGGTTCCGCTTTACGGTTCGGAGATGTTTGAGGAAGCTCCGGATGATCCGAAAGATTTAAAACCCAGGTCCCCGGTGGTGACCATCATGGGCCACGTCGACCATGGGAAGACCCTGCTCCTGGACGCGATCCGCAAGACCAAAGTGGCGGAAGGGGAGGCGGGCGGCATTACCCAGCACATCGGCGCCTACCAAGTCCAGCACGAAAAAGGGACGATCACCTTCCTCGACACGCCGGGCCATGAGGCCTTTACCTTGATGAGGGCCAGGGGCGCCAAGGCCACGGACATCGTCGTGTTGGTGGTGGCGGCGGACGACGGGGTGATGCCCCAGACGCTGGAAGCCATCGACCACGCCAAGGAAGCGAAGGTTCCCATCATCGTGGCCATCAACAAAATCGACAAACCGGAGGCCAATCCGGACCGGGTGAAAACCCAGGTGGCGGAGCGGGGGCTGGTTCCCGAGGAGTGGGGCGGCACGACGATTTACGTGGAAGTGTCGGCCAAGAAGCGCCTGAACCTGGAAAAACTTCTGGAAATGATCCTGCTGCAGGCCGAGGTTTTGGAACTCAAGGCCAATCCCAACCGGGCCGCCAAGGGAGTCGTGTTGGAAGCCAGGCTGGACAAGGGCCGGGGGCCGGTGGCGACGCTGCTGGTGGAAAAGGGAACGCTCCGGGTGGGCGAAAACGTCCTGGCCGGAAGCACCTACGGAAGGGTGAAGGCCATGCATGACGACCTGGGCCGGATCGTGAAAGAGGCGGGCCCCGCCACCCCCGTGGAAGTTTTGGGATTAAGCGACGTGCCGCAGGCCGGGGACACCTTCTACATGATGGAGGACGCCAAGGCCGCCCGCGAGATTTCCGGGCGCCGGACCGAGGCCTTGAAGGACAACCGCCTGGTAGGCGCGATGAAGCACATTACCCTGGACAATCTTTTCGAGCAAATCAAGGAAGGGCAGATCAAGGAACTCAAGGTCATCGTGAAGGGCGACGTTCAGGGCTCGGTGGAGGCTTTGGCCTCGTCCCTGGAAAAGCTCTCGGCCGAGAAAGTGGCCTTGCGGGTCATTCATAAGGGAACGGGCAATATCGTCAACTCCGACATCCTGTTAGCCTCCGCCTCCAACGCCATCGTGGTGGGATTCAACGTCAAGATGGATTCCAACGGAAAGGCGACCGCCGAAAAAGAGGACGTGGACGTCCGCGTCTATAAAATCATCTACGACGCCGTGGAAGACGTGCGCAAGGCGATGGAAGGCCTGCTGGAGCCCACTTACCGCCAGGTTCCCATCGGAAAAGCCGAGGTTCGGCAGCTGTTTAACACGCCCAAGGGAGTCATCGCCGGCTGCATGGTGCTTTCCGGCAAGATCACCAGCAAGGCCAAGGTCAAGGTCATGAGGGGCGACGCGATGGTTCACGAGGGCGCCCTTTCTTCCCTCCGCCGTTTCAAGGATGACGTGAAGGAAGTCGCCAGTAATTACGAATGCGGTATCGGCGTCGATCATTTCGACGAGATCCAAATCGGGGACCAGTTGGAAGCCTATGTGCTGGAAGCGGTCGCTCAAAAACTAGTGGATTAAAGGAAATTTTAAATTTTGAATGTTTCATTTTAAGTTTTGGTTATTTTCGCCCGGCGAAAATTTCAATCATTTAAAATTCAAAGTTCAGAATTCAAAATTCCAGGGGATGATATGGGTTTCAAGCGGGCGGACAAGGTATCGGAAGCCATCAAACGGGAAATCAGCGTGATGCTGACCCAGGATGTCAAGGATCCGGGCATTCACTTCGTGACGGTGACCCTGGTCGAAATCGCCGACGACCTTCGCCACGCCAGGATTTTCGTTTCCGTGTTGGGCGACGAGGCGACCCGCATGGAAACCATGAAGGGCTTGGACCGGGCCAAGGGTTTTTTACGGGGTGAATTGGGCCGACGCCTTCAGCTGCGCTACACTCCCGACATCCACTTCCATTTGGACAAGTCCTTGGACCACGCGATGAAAATCAAGGGTATCCTGAACGAACTCAAGGCGGGGGAAAAGCCTCAAGATGAAACTCAAGCATAAACCCGCCGCCAAAACCCCGCGCACCGCCAGCGGCAAAAGCTCTTACTTTTCCCCGGATAAATTTTCCGCCGTGATCCGCCTCATCCAATCCAAAAAATCATTCCTCTTGACGACCCACGTCAATCCGGACGGCGACGGGCTGGGCGCCGAATCCGCGCTTTACCTGGCCCTGAAGAAGCTCGGTAAAAAGGTCCAGGTGGTGAATCACGACCGGCTGCCCAAACGGTTCGAGTATTTGGGCTTCACAGGCGCCTACCGGGCTTCCGACCGAATTCCCCCCCACGATGTTTGCTTCGTGCTGGACGCCGGCAATTTCGGCAGGATCCGGGACGACGTGAAAAGGTCCGAGTTCGGGACGCTGGTTAATATCGACCATCATTTTTCCAACGACCTTTACGGGGACCTGAATCTTGTCCTGCCGAAGGCGGCCGCCACGGGCGAGATTGTGTATTACCTGATCAAGGCCTTGAAACTGGAAATCACCAAGGAAATCGCCGAGAGCGTCTATACCTCCCTGGTGACCGACACGGGGGGGTTCCGCTATTCGAACACCACTCCCGAGGTCTTAAGGCTGGCGGCCGAGTTGGTGGACAAGGGCGCGGACGCGCAAAAGGTCAGCGACCGGATTTTCGCTGGTATCAGCAAGGAAGCCATGGAGCTGGTGCGGGTCTCCTTGGGCACGATCCGGGTTTATGGCGACGGCCGGATCGCTTCCATGACCTT
>Ga0265319_1002371_pt1 | contig 10347 bp, 9 predicted proteins | sample 4824metaG_FD_192443 | JGI IMG/M metagenome (GOLD analysis project Ga0265319, IMG submission 192443) | Rhizosphere microbial communities from Carex aquatilis grown in University of Washington, Seatle, WA, United States - 4-8-24 metaG | ecosystem: Host-associated > Plants > Roots > Rhizosphere >... | reverse complement strand
CGCCGCGCCGCGGTCCGGTCGCGCCGTCGAAGATGCTTTCGATGATCGCGGCGTTCTCATTCGCGTCCCCGCCGCGCAGCTCCGCGCTCCGCGCCGACACGAGCCCGAGAACCGCACTGTCGACGCGCCGTCGCCGGACGCCCATACGCGACACGTCATAGGCGATGCCGCTGCCGTCGAGTGGCAGCTCGTCCACGCCGTCGCCGTGGACGACGAGCGCCCGCTCGGTGCCCAGCCTGTGCAGCACCTGCGCGACCTTGGCCGCGGCGGCCGGGTCGGCCACCCCGATCACCTGGCGGCGCACGCCGGCCGGATTGGTCATCGGGCCGAGCAGGTTGAACGCGGTCGGCACGCCAAGCTCCCGGCGCACCGGTCCCGCGTGGCGCATCGCCGGGTGGTAGCTCGGTGCGAAGAGGAACGCGAAGCCGTCAGTGGCCAGCGCGTCGGAGGCCTCCGCGGGCGCGTGGTCGATCGGAATGCCGAGCGCCTCGAGGACGTCGGCCGATCCCGTCGCAGAGCTCATCGCCCGGTTGCCGTGCTTGGCGACGGGCACGCCCGCGGCCGCGACGACGAGCGCGGCCGCGGTCGAGATGTTGAACGTGCGCGAACCATCACCGCCCGTACCGCACGTGTCGATGGCACCGACCGGGGCCAGGACCGCGAGCACCCGCTCGCGCATTGCCATGGCAAAGCCGGTCAGCTCGTCGACCGTCTCACCGCGCATGCGCAGGGCGAGCAGCATGCCGCCGAGCTGCGCCGCTGTCGCTTCGCCGTCCATGACCTGGGCCATCGCCGAGTGCGCTTCGTGCGTGCTCAGCTCGCCGCCGCGCATCACGTGCGCGATGGCTGACCTGACGTGCTCGCTCATGCGGCGGCCCCCGCGACGCCCTTGAAGCAGAAGTCGCGCCGCGACTCGAGGATCTCCGGCTCGCCTTCGCCGCAGCGGCGCAGGAAGCGGGCGAGGATGCGCGGACCGTCGGGCGTGAGCACCGATTCGGGATGGAACTGGACGCCTTCGATCGGCAGCGTGCGATGGCGGATGCCCATCACCACGCCGTCGTCGGCGAGCGCACTGACGACCATCTGTGGCGGGAGCGTGCTGGCGTCGACGCACAGCGAGTGGTAACGCGCGGCAGGGAAAGGCAAGGGCATGCTCGCGAGGTAGCCCTTTGCGTCGTGGCGGATGCTCGACGCTTCGCCGTGGACGAGGGTTGGCGCCTGCCGGATGGTGGCGCCGAACGCTGCGGCGATCGCCTGCATGCCGAGGCACACGCCGAGCAGTGGCAGCTCATGCCGTCGCGCGAGCTCGATAGCGGCCATCGAGATGCCCGAATCTTCGGGGCCTCCCGGCCCGGGCGAGATCAGGATGCCGCGCAACGGCGCCTCCTGATCTGCCGCCATCGCCGCGAGCTCGTCGGGCGTGATCTCGTCGTTGCGCACGACCCGGACGTCCGCGTGCGCGGCCTCGAGCGCCTGGACGAGGTTGTATGTGAACGAGTCGTAGTTATCGATGACGAGGATCATCTCGACCTCCCGGCGACCAGCTTGTCGCCGTCGTCGGTGAGAACCGTCGCGTGATCGTCGGGCGCCGGGCTCGTGGCCCTCGTGGCGTTGGTCATGCCGGCCATCTGGATGGCGCGCCTGATGGCAGCCGACTTGTGCTCGGTCTCCTTGAACTCCTTCTCGGGCACGCTGCCCGCGACGATACCGGCGCCGCTGTGGACGTGGATCCGGCCAGCGGAGAGGACCGCGCTGCGGATCGCGATCGCTGTGTCGAGCGAGCCGTCGTAGCCCAGGTAGCCGACCGCCCCGCCGTACACGCCGCGACGCTCCTGCTCGAGCTGCGCGATGAGCTGCATCGCGCGGACCTTTGGCGCGCCGCTCAGCGTTCCCGCCGGGAAGACTGCCCGCAGCGCATCGAGCGCGTCGCAACCAGGGCGCAGCTCCGCCTCCACGTGGCTGACCAGGTGCTGGACGTGGCTGAAGCGCTCGACCTGCATGTAGCGCGAGACGGTGACGCTGCCGGGCCTCGCGACGCGGCCCAGATCGTTGCGTGCCAAATCCACCAGCATGACGTGCTCGGCGCGTTCCTTGCGATCGGCGAGAAGTTCGCGAGAGAGCTCATCGTCGGCCGCGGCCGTGGCGCCACGCGGCCGCGTGCCGGCGATGGGATGGGTCAGGAGGTGGTCCGTTTCGACCCGGAGGAGGAGTTCAGGGCTGGCGCCGACCACCTCGAAATCTGGCATGCGAACGAAGAACAGGTATGGACTTGGGCTGACCCGACGCAGCGCGCGGTAGAGATCCAGGCCGCTGGTGCCACCGGCGACCACCGACTGCCGGCGGGCGAGCACGACCTGGACGATCTCGCCTGCGACGATCTGCTGCTGGGCGAATTCGACCGCGCCGATGTACTCGTCACGCGAGAGGTTTGTGTCCATGTCGGCGCTCGGCCGAGTCGCGCTCACACGCCGGTTCGACGGGCCGCCTGCCGCCGTGCGATCGAGGGCGTCGAAAACTCCTCGCTCTGCGATTCGGTAGCGGGCGTCGAAATCGGGCGCATCCGAGTGCAGCGCGGCGATGGCCGACAGCGTGTGCGTCAGGTGGTCAAAGACGATGACGAGGTCCGTCTCCATGAATGCCGCGACGGGCACGCCAACCGGATCGTTGCCCGGCAGTGACACGGTGCGTTCGAAGGCGTGGACCGCGTCGTAGGCGAGCGTGCCCACGGCACCGCCAGTGAAGCGCGGCATGTCCGGCAGCGGCGCCACCTTTCGCCGTGGCATGAAGCGACGCAGCGCCTCGAGCGGGTCAGGCGCGGGCGTGACCTCGGCGGCCAGCTCGGTCGCGTGTTCGACGCCGACTGGTCGGCTGCGCGTAACGGCCTTGCCATCGCGGACTTCGAGGAGGCGGCGAGGCAGGATGCCCAGGAAGGAATACCGGCCGAGGCGCTCGCCGCCTTCCACCGACTCGAGCAGGTAGGCGGGCGAGCCGTCGTCGAGCGCGAGGAAGGCGCCGATCGGTGTCTCGAGGTCCGCGTCGCGCGTGGCGCGCAGCAGCACCGTGTCGTAGTCGGCAGCGAGGCGCTTGGCCTCGGTCAGCGATATCGGCTGCTCGGTGAGTGTGGCCACTTGATTGCTCCCGGAAATCAAAACGACCCTTCGTCCCTGGGACGAAAGGTCGTGCCTTCCGCGGTGCCACCCTCATTCGGCTGTGCCGCACTCTTTGACCGGCGGAGCGGCTCTCATGTCGCTCGACTGGCGCTGCCCTGTATCGCTGGCGCTCTGCGCCGGAGCCTACTCGGTCGCGCTTCGTTGCTTCCTTTCGGTCCGGAGGCTCCTGGGTCCATTCACCGTCTGTGCCAGCCCGGCTCGCACCAACCGCCGGGTCTCTGTGCTGGCAGACCGTCGATTACTCGTCCCGATCACAGCCCACGTATTCGTGATGTGCCGGCAGTCTGGTCGGGATTCTCCGAACCGTCAAGCGGCCGTGCACGATTGACCGGACCTTGACAATCTTGGTCGTGAACGTGCCGTACCTTCTCTCGACAGCCATCGCGTTCGGTCTGATCGCCTACTTCTGGCCCCACTGCGCAGTCCCCTGCATGGTCTTCCATCGGGTCAGGCGTCCGGGCTACGTAGTCGCGCAGGTGCTCACAGTCGCGACCCTTATCGGGCTCGCCGTCGCATTTGCTATCAATGTGGCTGGTATGGACAAAGGCGCGCTTCACCTCGTTGTCTGGCTTGGGTCGGTCCTCCTTGGCGGCATCTGGGTCGCGCTGGTTGGCGCAATGCTGTGGCCACGCTATTCGATCTTGGTGAGTGCGTTCGGTCGGTGACCGTGCGACTCAGTTTGAAAGCGGTGGGGTGACCGGCTGAGGGAGACGTGGTCACGCTTCGCTCGTGCACCAGCGATCAGGTGTGGACCTGCGCGGAAATCGCGGCGCTAATCGGCCGTCGGCTAACCGGACCGCTCTTACGACCATCGTGGCTGTCGGAGCTTGGTTCTCCCACTACCATCCCGAGGGCAGTAGCGTGAAGGCGTCGGCGTGGCGCGGCCGGACGATCGAGAAGTGGCGCCGGTCGAGCGTGTAGATCGTGCGCGCTCCCAGTCGCTCCGCAACGGTGATGACTGCCGCATCAACAAAACCAAGGTTCGCGTCCTGGTACGTCCGCAACAGTTCGGCAACGCGTCCGAAGTCGGCGGAGACGAGTGGTTCGAGCGTCCATCCAGCAGATGGCAACGCGGCGAAGAACGTGGCCTCGGCGTGGCTGCCCAGGCGCGACGACAGCAACCAACCGAGCTCCGGCAGGATGGCCTGAGGTGCAACAAGCGATTCGCGTTCGCTCGCCAGTGCTTTCTTGCACGCCGAATGGGCCGGGTCACGCGTATTGGTCAGGGCAAGCACAAAGCCGGTATCGAGGATTGCCGGCAATCAGTTGTCCTTAGCCGAGCGGACGTCGATCGCGTCCGGCCAGCTCTTCTCGATGATCTCTTCGGCACTTTCACCAGCAGGATCACCATCCCAGACGAACATGCCAACGATGGCCGGCAGCTCCTGGTCCTCGTCCTGCCCCTCGGCAACGTAGCGCTCGAGAGCCTCGCGGACGGCGTGGCTCGTGCTTACTCCCCGGCGTCGGGCGAGAGCGCCCACTTCCGCGAGAAGTCGTTCGTCAGCCAGGATCGTCGTCCGCTTCATATGCATATGTAAGCATACATCGTCGGGCGACGCTCAACCTCGGCGGTCTTCCTCGATTCTGTTGACCGTCAGCTGGAATTTGGCGAGCTGCTCTCGGAGTTCGGATACGTCCTGATCCTCCGCCTCTCGCGCCTTCAGCATCGCCTCACTCAGTTCGACTATCCGCTGGCCGACATTGAGCAGCCGAGACTTCGCCAGGTCGGGATTTAGCAGCTCCTCAACGTGCCGCTTCGTCGCCTCGTCTCCGCGCGCCGCGAAGGCAACCAATGCTTCACGAGCGGAGCGCCGGCCGTCCTCGTCGGCGTAGTGGGCGAGCCAGTTGACGCTCCACGCCAGTCCTCTGCCGCCTCGAACGCCTGGATGCTGGTCGAGCTCGCGAACCAGTTCGTTCAGAAGACTGTGATCACGTGAGTACGCCAATGCTCGCGATGCGGTCTCTCGGAGATCTTCGTCGCCACTGTGGAGGAGCTCGACGAAGATCTTTCTCTGGGCCGGAGAGTCCGGGGCTGTTAGAAGTTGCCTTGCGCCCCAACGCCTGTCTTCGATCCGCTCACTGGCGAGCAACTGAAGGGCTGAAACCGGTATTCCCGAATCGTCGACTGACCAATTGCCGAGGTCCCGTCCCGCAAGCGCATACAACCGGTCGACGGTCTGCTGGGTCGCATGGTCCGTGCCGATCCATACGCTGCCGATTGCCTCCCGCAAGCGGGGATTGTGCGCAGCTTCCCTTTCGACGCGGTCGATCAATTCGTCGCCGGCGCGCCAAAGTAAGTCTTCGAGCGCGCCCGCGCCGATCAACCCAAGAGTCAGTGGATCGGGTGCCGCGGCGACCAGATCGAGGACCAGTGACCACGCATCGTTCACGACGCCGTCTTGGATGGCATCGTTGACGACCTCCCACGCCCAGAACAGGGTCTGATTTCCGCCGGCAGCGCGGTCGTTCGCGAAGTACGTGGCGATCAGCTGGTCGCGGGAGTAGTCGGTCGGCCGACTGTACTTGTCCCGCCATCTTATGGGTGCCGGCAGTTCCCGCTGGCTCACATGACGAGTCTAGGACGCGCTTGTTTGACAGTGGCTGGAAAACCGCTACGCTGCGCGGCCACATGACCCAGCACAACTGGTATTACGCCTAGCGGGTACGAGGCCGCCGAGCATCGCTCGGTAGCAAGGTGACTCGTGCCCGCCGACGCAGGTGCCGCAAGGCCCCTGCGTTTTTGTTTACCCAGAAGAACGCAATCGGGTTGAAGGGGCAGTCGGAATGATCGTGGTGATGAAGGCGGGAGCGCCCAAGGCGGAGATCGATGCCGTCTGCGCGCTCATCCGCTCGGAGGGCCTGGAGGCCTTCGTGAGCGAGGGCCAGGAGCGGACCATCATCGGTGTCGTCGGCATCGACATCGACCGCGTCGCGCACGTGGGCACGATGCCCGGCGTCGAGCAGGCGATCCGGGTCACGTCGCCGCACAAGCTGGCGAGCCTCGAGCACCAGCGCGACCGGACGCGAATCACGATCGGCGGCAAAACAGGAATACCCATCGGCGCAGGCGCGCCGCTGGTGGTCATGGCCGGCCCGTGCTCGGTCGAGTCGCCCGAGATGCTGATCGAGACGGCGACGCTCGTGAAGCGCGAGGGTGCTCATGTCCTAAGGGGCGGCGCGTACAAGCCGCGGACTTCGCCGTACGCGTTCCAGGGACTCGGCGAGGACGGGCTCAAGCTGCTCGCCACCGCGCGCGACGCGACCGGCCTGCCGATCGTGAGCGAGATGACCGACGCCAGCCAGATGGAGCTGTTCGAGCAATACGTCGACATCATCCAGATCGGCTCGCGCAACATGCACAACTTCACGCTGCTGCGCGCCGCCGGCCAGGGCCGGACGCCCGTGCTGCTCAAGCGCGGCTTTGGCGCAACGATCGATGAGTGGCTGATGGCAGCTGAGTACGTCCTCTCGGCCGGCAATGCCAACGTGATCCTGTGCGAGCGCGGCATCCGCACGTTCGAGCACGCCACGCGCAACACGCTCGACCTTTCCGCGGTGCCCGTGCTGCGCGAGATGACCCACCTGCCGGTCGTGGTCGACCCGTCGCACGGCACTGGCAAGCGCTCGCTGGTCGGTGCGATGAGCCTTGGAGCTGCTGCGGTGGGCGCCGACGGATTGATCATCGAGGTCCACCCCGATCCCCCGCACGCGCGCTCCGACGGCGACCAATCGCTCTCCTTCCCCGAGTTCGGTGCGCTGATGGACGAGCTGCGCCGGCTCGAATACCTGAAGCGTGGGTCGGAGCGTGCTCCGCGGATGGCCACGGTTCCCGCCAGCGTCGACGATATGCGTGAGCGCATCGACGACATCGATGAGACATTGCTCGGTTTAGTTGATGAGCGCGCGCAGCTGGCCTTGGCGATCAGCGACGCCAAGGGCAGCGACGGCAACGGCCACGACCCGCGGCGCGAGCACGCCCTTCTCGATCGGGCACGGGCGATGGCAGGCGGCGCGCTCGACGGCGAGGAGCTCGAGCAGGTCATGTCAGCCGTGCTGCGCGCCTCGCGTCAGATGCAGCGTCGCCACACCGCAGCGAAGCGCGACGACGTCCGCGCGCCGGCATGAGCCTCGCCCCGATCCGTCGGCTGCGGCCCGCGTCTTCGCTGGAAGGCTCGATCCGCGTGCCCTCTGACAAGTCGATCGCGCACCGGGCGCTGATCTGCGCCGCGCTGGCCAGCGGTCGGTCCGAGATCACGCTGCGCGGGCCCGGCGCCGACCTGATGTCGACAATCGCTGCGCTCCAGTCGCTCGGCGCGTCGATCAAAGTGCAACAGGGCGGCGACCTCACAATCGTGAGCGTTGAAGGGCTGGGCGACGAGTCGTCGCTCGGCGCTCTATCCGCGGGCGTTGGCGACTGCGGCAACTCGGGCACGTCGATGCGCCTGCTGGCCGGCGCGGTCGCGTCAGGGTCGGGAGTCGCGACGCTCGTCGGCGACGCGTCGCTCAGCCGCCGGCCGATGGAGCGCGTCGCAGATCCGCTGCGCGCGATGGGAGCGGAGATCGAGCTCAACGAAGGCCACGCGCCGCTGATCGTGCGCGGCCGGCGGCCGCTACAGGCCACGGAACACACGCTTTCCGTGGCGAGCGCGCAAGTGCTCGGCGCGATCTCGTTCGCCGCGCTTGCCGCCGAGGGCACGACCGCCGTCCACGTCCCCGGCCGTGTCCGCGATCACACCGAGCGGATGCTTTCCGCCCTGGGCGCCGACATCCAGCGGACAGCCAATCAGACGGGAACGACGATCACGATCCGCGGACCCGGTGGGCTGCAGCGCTTCGAGATGCTCGTACCCGGTGACTTTTCCTCTGCCTCGGCGTGGATCGTGGCCGGGGCACTCCACGCCGACGCCAACATTCGCCTGACGGACGTCGGACTGAACCCGACACGTACCGCACTCCTCGACGTCCTGCGCAGGATGGGCGCGGACATCGAGCTGCTGCCCGGCAGGGCCGACGCCGGCGAGCCGGACGGCGACATCGTCGTGCGCGGCGGCCAGCGCCTGCACGCCATCTCGCTCGGCGCGGACGACGTCGCGCCCCTGATCGACGAGCTGCCCCTGCTGGCCGTGGCGATGGCCGCGGCGGAAGGGATCAGTGAGGTCCGTGGTGCGCGCGAGCTGCGCATCAAGGAGTCGGACCGGATTGCCGCCATCGGCGCGGCGTTGAGCACGGCGGGCGTCGAGTTCGATGAACTCGACGATGGTTGGCGCATCCGGGCTGACCGGCCGCGCGATGCGCACGTCGTGACGCACGGCGATCACCGCATCGCGATGGCCATGGCCGTCGCAGCGTGGATCGGCGTCGCGACGAGCGTCGAGCTCGACGATCCGCAATGCGTCGCAGTCTCGTATCCGTCGTTCTGGAGCGACGCGCGGTCAATCGGAGCCTTCGGGTGAGGAGGCTGCGCATGCTCACGGCGGGCGAGTCGCACGGCCCGGCCGTGTCGGGCGTGCTTGAAGGGCTGCCATACGGACTGCGCGTTTCGACGGCCAACGTGAACCGCGACCTGCGCCGGCGGCAACACGGCTACGGCAGCGGCCGGCGCATGCTCATCGAGCACGACCAGGTCGTCTGGATGGGCGGCCTGCGTTTCGGTCGGACGCTTGGCGCGCCGCTCGCGTTCCGAATCGAGAACCGCGATTTCGCCAACTGGGCTGACCGCATGACCCCGGAGGCGCCGCCCGCCCGCGGTCGACCGAAAGCGGTCACCCTCGCCCGACCGGGCCACGCCGACCTGCCCGGTGCGATCAAGTACGGCACCAACGACGTGCGTGACGTCCTGGAAAGGGCCTCGGCACGCTCGACGGCCGTGCGGGTGCTCGCCGGTTCGGTCTGCCGCCAGCTGCTGGCCACGGCTGGCGTGCGCATCTGGAGCTACGTCGAGCAGGTCGGGACGATTCGCGCTTTCCCCGACGCCGAGGATTCGCTCGAGTGCGTCCCCGATTCCTGGCCCGACGCTGACCTCGCTGCGCCGACGCCGCTGCGCTGCCCCGACCCGGACGCGGAGGCGCTGATGATGCGCGAGATCGACCGCGCGGCGGAGGAGGGCGACTCGATCGGCGGCGCGTTCGTCGTCGTGGCATCTGGTTTGCCGATTGGCCTGGGTTCTGCCGCCGAGTGGGACACGCGGCTCGACGGGGCGCTCGCCGGCGCGATGATGGCAATTCCGGCGGTCAAGGCCGTGGGCATCGGCGCTGGATTCGACGTTGCGGGGCGGCGCGGCAGCGTGACCCACGATGCGGTTCTGCCTGCTGGCGCGGGCTGGCTGCGGGGCACGAATCGTGCCGGCGGGATCGAGGGCGGCATGAGTAATGGGATGCCGATCGTGCTCCGTGCCGCGGTCAAACCGGTGCCGACGATGCGCAAGCCGCTCGATTCCGTGGACATCGTCACGGGTGAGAGCGGACGGGCACACATCGAGCGATCGGACGTGGCGATCATGCCGCGCGCCGCGATCGTGGGCGAGGCGATGACCGCGCTCGTGCTGGCCGACGCGCTGCTGACCAGCTTCGGCGGCGACACGATGTCCGACCTGCGCGCCGCCGTCGCGCGGCGACGGCGGCGCGAGCAACGGCCGCGCTGACGATGGCTACGGTCCGCTTGCTTGGCGAGCACATCAGCCACTCCGCGTCGCCGGCCATGCACATGGCCGCGTTCGCTGCGCTGGGCTTCGACCATCGCTACGAGCTGGCCGACATCACGGCCGCGGACCTGCCGCGGGCCATTGCTGCGCTACGCGACGCTGACGTCCTTGGCGCGAACGTGACCGTGCCGCACAAGGCGGCCGTGATGCCGCTGCTCGACGAGGTCGAGCCTCTCGCCCGGCGCGCCGGAGCCGTCAACACGATCGTCAATCGCGACGGCCGCTTGATCGGCTCGAACACGGACATACCGGCCATCGCCGGCGAGATCCGGCGACTGACGAGCGCACCGCGCAACTCCGTGATCCTGGGCGCCGGGGGCGCGGCGCGCGCCGTCGCGATCGCGTTGACTGAGATCGATGCCCGCGAAGCCGTGATGATCTCGCGCACAAATTGGTCGGATCTGCCCAGACTCCTGGCGACGGCGGACCTGCTGGCAAATGCCACACCCGTCGGCACGAACAGCACCGAGTCGCCGG
>Ga0265319_1002368_pt1 | contig 10361 bp, 8 predicted proteins | sample 4824metaG_FD_192443 | JGI IMG/M metagenome (GOLD analysis project Ga0265319, IMG submission 192443) | Rhizosphere microbial communities from Carex aquatilis grown in University of Washington, Seatle, WA, United States - 4-8-24 metaG | ecosystem: Host-associated > Plants > Roots > Rhizosphere >... | reverse complement strand
ACCCTGCGGCAGATGGAGCGGGAAGGCCTGGTGAGGCGGACGATCCATCCGGTGGTTCCGCCCCGGGTGGAATACAAGCTGACGAAACTCGGCCTGAGCCTGGGGGCGGCGTTCTGCGGCGTCTGGCTGTGGGCGGAGGAGCACCTGGAGGAGATCGAGCAAGCCCGCCGCGCCTTCGACCTCAAGACGGCGAAGCCGGCCCCCGCCGTCCGCCGGCCCTAAGCATCCCGGGGTCCGAGCCAAAGGGTCGGGCTGAGGTTGCCCCAATTGAAGCGGGAATATTAGAATCTGAACAGCGAAGTGAAAGGGCACGGGATTTCATGGCGTGCCTTTGCTTGTCTCCCATCGTTCCGTTAGTACCTGCGAAAGACGATCCAAACTTGGGTATATGGTGAATGCGTTAATATTCAAACGATGCAGCTCATCCCGAATTTTGGCCTTCTTCTTACCAGCGACGGCTAAAGTAATTAGCGACTCATTTTTGACAGGATTCGCACGATGCATGTGGAGAGTGAAGCATGAACTTTGCTGGGTAACTCGACCGGGAATGAATTCGGGTCGAATTGGCAGCACATGAGGGTTGGTGCCCGGTGGCAACTCCTGCCAGAAGGATTGGTGGATAGCTTGGTTCACGAAGGAGTTTCGCATGGTCATTACTCCGGGATACAACTTGTGCTTTGCATCCTTCATTGCGAGAGAGGGGATTACTTTTCGCGCATCCATCGCATATACCATTCCATCTAGATCGTCTTTGTTTTCACAGGCGAAAAACAACGCAGCCAAGGGATTGGTTGACCAATCGAGCAAGCGCGTCGGCATGCCATGGTGCTGGGCCATAAAATAGATTTCCGTTAAGCTTTCTCGGTTTAAGTGCGACGCACCAGCTACGCGAAACTGGGAGAGCATTTCCCGTTCAAGGCGTAAGCGTTTCTCTTCGGTATCTCCCTTTGTGGTAAGGCGGCCTGCCCGTTTCGTGAATAGATCACGGTAAACCCCCGGACTTTCGTTCGGGAAACGTTGGTTTACGCCACGATACCAAAATTGCCCCAAGAAGCCTTCGTCTTCGGTCGATTGCGATTTCAGCCATTTTTTGTTCGCGTCAAGAAAGCCAGAAAGGCTGGTCAACAGCTTCCGGGGAGGCGGAGGGGTGACAATGTACGCCATAGTCGTTTTAGCTCTCTTTGAAAATGGCCATGGAATGACCGTTACGCAGGTGAAACACCTGCCCCAACCGGCAAAATCCTGCCGTGGCCAAGTACCCTGCCAAATGCGTGTCGCGCCCAGTAATTGGCACTCTCAATCTTGGAAGCATTGCTTGAAAATTCTGTCGCCTAGTTCACGCCAATGACTTGATTTGAATTTAAATCCACTCGGTTTAAAATCCTGAGTCATCTTCGGAAATGCTTTCTTGTATTCGTCGACGGTTGTGATCTTACCATTTTCCACAAGCCGGCGGATGCAAAATATTACTCCATTGACACCAGTAGTGGTGAGAGCGCGACTCTTCTTCCGATCAACGGTCCACATGTCATGACCGACTGCCGTCCTATAGCCAACAAGGACATCGTTGATTTTGCGTGCGCAAAAATCGATGTAGTCTATCAATGCCGTTTTCGAAGGAGTTTTGAATTTCTTCCTGCCTTTCGAAGCCGCATCAACTGCTTCCGCTAAAGCGTCCTTCTCGGAATGCTTCCAAAGCGTAAACAGTGTATCGAGACCTTCAACTTTTACGACGTGCTTTAGGCCATAGCTCACGATCGAGGAAGACTTGAGTTTTCCTCGGTCGAATTGATGCTCCTCCAGTATTCCACATAGCGGACCATTCGCGCTAATCCGATTGATTACCGCTTTAGCGATGGCAATCACGGAGTAAGGATTGACGATCGCTTCAATTGCTTGACGAAGATCTGGCCGTGTTTTGGTTTGCTTGTCATTTATTTCCAAGAAAAGCCGTGCTTCAAATTCGCGCTGTTGATCATCTGTAATCCCAGGAGGATAGACCACACCTGTAACTAACAATTGTTGCTTTAGTCGCTTAGCAGCAATGTTCGCCTCGAATGAGTCGTTCCCTTCGTGATACGCAAAAAGGCGGTGCTGGCCGTCGATAATTCCTATGGTGTCGAATTCGATTGGTATTTCGACCAAGATCGAACTGGTCTTCGTAACTGATTTGATCTCTATCTGCCTTTTGGTGTCCGGATCCAAAATCTTCGTACTGGGTGGAAGCGAGACAATGGCATTGTTGATGAAGACTCGTTCGTCTTGGGAGAGATACTCGCACGATCTCAGGCAAGAGCTTTTGGTGCAGAGCAACAAAGTCTTCTATCCGATCTTTGCCGTCGTACTCCCTGCGCATACAGTATGGCGGCGAAGTAATCGTTAATTGGACCGAGTTGCTGGGAAGTTTCCGCAACAAATCATGGCAATTGCCGAGGTACAGTATGATTTTTCGTTTACCGGAATACTGGCGATGGACCTTCATGGCTAGAGCCGTAAGTTCAGGGGGTGGATGCTAACACGTCCTACTTTGAGGGGTTCTTCACTAGGGATGTCAATAATGAGCGGCCTTTTACTCTATTTAGCGCGGAGATGATTGGGAGGCCTAGTCGAACCTCAGGGGAGAACGAAGAGGGTCGGGCTTTGTAGTTTGTAGTTACCGGCAGGGCCGGACAGGTCCGAGCAAGGGAATCTCAGCCGCGGAGAGATTTCAGCTGCGCGGCCTGTTCGCGGAGTAGGCGGGCGAACGTCTCGGCGTGGGGGTTCGGGCGGACGGCGGGGAGGCCGAGCTGGACCGAGCCCTCGGACAGGGCCGGGGAAAACGGCCGCGCGACGAGCGTCCGCGGCATGATGCTCGCGACGCCGTCGGCGAGAATCGCGGCGGCGTGGTTGGCCTCCAGGGCCGGGAACAACGTCGAGAGACCGTCGGCGGCGCGCCCGGCGGTCACGCCCTACCTGTACGAGCAGGCAAGGATGCCTGCGCTACGCGAAATCCTGACGTCGCGCCCGGGGCCTGTCGAAAGGGACTGACCGTCAAATCAGGGCAACCCTAGGCTGACCTCTTTGGTCGGCCCGTGTGCAAAAAAACGCCTACCGATGAAGGTAGGCGTTTGAACGAGCCGGCCATCAGCTCGATTTGATCGATAGCATGGGCTGTTCTGGCAGCACCGCGTACCGGCTGGGCGTCATGGAGTAATCGGCTCGTCCTTTGGAAAGGGAGCGGATGTCCATGGCGTAGCCGAAGAGGTTCTGGAGGGGAACCTCAGCCTCGATTACGCAGGTAAATCCATCGGAGTTGACGCGGCGGATTTCTCCGCGGCGGCGGCTCAGGTCGCCCAGGATGTCGCCTTGGTATTCGGACGGCGTGGTGACCTCGACCGCCATGATGGGCTCAAGCAAAACCGGGCCCGCTTCCCGCATCGCGTTTTGGAACGCGATCCGGCCGGCGGTCTGGAAGGCAGGTTCCGACGAATCCGTGGCATGGAAGGCGCCGTCGACAATGCGGCAGCGCACGTCCGTGACGGGGCTTCCATCGAGCACACCCTCGCGGAGAGCGCCCTCGATGCCCTGAATTGTGGGTCGAATGAATTGCCGAGGAATGACGCCGCCCACGATCTCGTTGATGACTTCATTGCCCCGACCGGGGTTGGGTTCCACGATGACGACAACGTCGCCGTATTGGCCCTTGCCCCCGTTCTGGCGTTTGAATTCACCTTCGGCTTGAGCCATGCGCGTGATAGTTTCCCGGTAGGCGATTTGTGGCCGGCCGGCTTCGGTTTCGACGCGAAACTCCTGCACCAGGCGTGCGCGAATGATGTCCAGATGCAATTCTCCCATACCGGACAGGAGAACCTGGCCGGTGTCGGGATCGGTGTGAAATCGCAAGGTGGGATCTTCCGCGACGAGTTGCTGCAAGGCTGCACCCATTCGTTCCTGATCCTCATTGGTGCATGGCTCAATGGCCAGGGACACCACGGGTTCCGGGAAGGTAGGGCGCTCAAGGAAGAGATCCAAGTCGGCCGACAGCGTATCGCCCGTGACAACGTTCCTGAGACCGAGCACGGCACAGATGTCGCCGGCTTCGGCCTGCGGAATATTCTCCTGGGCATTGGCGCGCATGCGGACGAGCCGGGTGATGCGTTCACGTCGGCGGGTGCGCGGATTGTAGACCGCCTGACCCGGCCTGAGGGTGCCTTGATAGACCCGCACGAAGACGAGCAGGCCGTTGGGAGTGGCGCTCAGCTTGAAGGCGAGTGCCAGCAACGGCGCGGTTGCCTCGGCGCGGAGCGGATGAGCCTGCTGCTGCTCGTCGAGGGCATGCGGGTACATGTCCAGCGGGCTGGGCAGATAGTCGACCACGGCGTCGAGAATGCGCTGCACTCCCTTTTCCTTGTACGCCGAACCGGGGATCACGCCGAAGAATCTTTGCGCGATCGTGGCGCGGCGGACCGCCGCCTGGAGATCCAAGGCGGAGATGCTGTGATTGTGGAGATAAAGTTCAGCCAGAGGCGGGTCGACGTCCACGAGGCACTCGATGAGCGTCTCGCGGGCGCGTGCGGCCACGGCCGCGAGGGATGCAGGAATCTCCTCCCATGCGGGCGTCAGGCCGCGCGGGTCCGATTCCGTCGTTCCGAAACGGGTGCTCTTTTGCTGAATGACATCGATCAAGCCGACGAAGTTCTCTTCCGCCCCAATGGGCAGATAAAGCGGATGGCTATGAGCGCGCAGGCGCTGCTGAATCTGTCCAACCACACGGGCAAAGTTCGCACCCGTGCGATCCATCTTGTTGATGAAAACAAGTCGGGGGACTTTATATTTGGTGGCTTGGCGCCAAACCGTTTCCGATTGGGGCTGCACGCCGTCAACGGCGCTGAATACGATGACCGCGCCATCGAGCACGCGCAGCGAACGCTCGACCTCGGCGGTGAAGTCGACGTGGCCGGGTGTATCGATCACGTTGATGGTGTGAGGTTGGTGCGCACGGGTACCCTGATGGGTCGTCCAGGCGCAGGAGATGGCGGCCGCGGTAATGGTTATACCGCGTTGTTTCTCCAACTCCATATGGTCGGTGACCGTATTCCCGTCGTGGACGTCGCCCATTTTGTGGATTTCGCCCGAGTAGAAGAGAATGCGTTCAGTGGTGGTCGTCTTGCCGGCGTCGATGTGAGCGGCAATGCCGATGTTGCGAATAAGATGAGTGTTCATGGATGTCTCCTTGAGGTGAGATGTGCCTTGCTTGTGACAATACAGGTGGGAATGCCCAAAAAAATGGGCATGAAAAAACCGCCGTGCCCAGGCACCGGCGGTTCCAGCAGCAGGTCAGAAGTTGCTTAGCACACGACAACGACGAACCAGCCACGGGCACCGACGGTGCCGTGCAGGCTGAAATTCGACAGAAGGATACGTGTTAGCATTGCGCGATCAACGTGTGGTTCTTGACCGCCCTGTCAAGATGAACAAATCGGGAGCCCATTGAGCAGCGAATCTCAACCGCGGAGGGATTTCAGCTGCGCGGCCTGTTCGCGGAGGAGGCGGGCGAAGGTTTCGGCGTGGGGGTTCGGGCGGACGGCAGGGAGGCCGAGCTGGACCGAGCCCTCGGAGAGGGCCGGGGAAAACGGCCGCACGACCAGCGTCCTGGGCATGATGCTTGCGACGCCGTCGGCGAGAATCGCGGCAGCGTGATTGGCCTCCAGCGCCGGGAACAACGTCGAGACCCCGTCGTTGATCAGGGCGATGAACCGCGGAGCGATCCCGAACGGTTTGAGGATCGTCCGCACGTAACGCACATAGTCCGGATAATTCTCGCGGGCCAGGCCGATCAGCGCCAGATCGCGCAACCGCGCTGGCGGAATCTTCTTCAACTTCGCGAGGGGATGCGTCGCGGGCATGACCAGTACCGGCGTCACCCGCCGGAGCTCGGTCCAGTGAAATCCCGGCACGGCCTCCGCCGAGGGCTCGGGCGTGATCAAAAGATCCAGCTGCCCGGCCTTCGCGAGTTCATTCATCTCCCGCGAGGAAAGATCGGAGAGTTCAATCCGCACCCCCGGAGTCGCCGCCTGAAATCTTTCCAGCGCCCCCGGCATGATGCCCGCCGTCACCGAGGGGGCGTAGCCGACGCGCAAGACCTCGTTGCGGCCTTCGCCGCGCACGCGCTGCACGGCCCGATCCGCGCGCGCGAGCAGATCGCGGGCTTCCTCGTAGAACAGCTCGCCCGCGTCCGTCAACGTGACCGCATTTTTTCCGCGCACGAGAAGCGGCACCCCCAGCTCATCCTCGAGATCCTTCACCTGCCGGCTGAGCGCGGGCTGCGTGAGGTGGAGACTTTGCGCCGCGGCGTTGAAGCTGCCGTGCGCCGCGACAGCGGCGAAATAGCGGAGATGGCGAAGTTCCACCCAAATAAGCCTGCTCATACCCAAAGTATGAGCGAGCCCAAAAACACGGCATTGGGCAGCACGCCGGCTTTCGGATATTCTAAGGGAGTCAACCGCCACCATGAAAACCACGACCGCCACTCTCACCACGATCCTGCCCGCTGCCGTGACGCGTTATCTCGAAGCCGCGAACCGCTCCGACGCCCTCGCGGCGGCCGATTGTTTCACCGCCGATGCCTCGGTTCACGACGAGGACCGCGACTGCGCGGGCCGGGACGCCATTCGCGCCTGGGTCGCAGAAACCAGCGGGAAATACCGTCCTGCGTTCACCGTGCTGCGGACTTCGGTGAACGGAGACGACATCAACCTTTCGGTCGCCGTGTCCGGGAAGTTTCCCGGCAGCCCGGTGACCCTCGACTACCAACTCCGGCTCCGTGCCGGCAAAATCGTCACCCTCACCATCGAGTGAGCCCACACCCATGATCACCACAACACTCGTTCTCATCGGCCTCGTCATCGTCACGGGCCTCGACAGCGCGGAACCCAGCCACCGCGAATAACGCTTGGCCTAAATTCCGCAGAAGGAATGGCCACTACCGAGCCGAAGGCGACATCAGACAAAGGCACAAAAGGCACAAAAATAGTCACGAGAGCCACGGACGAGATCGGACGGCCGGAATCCCAGGTTTCTCACTCTGCGCTCTCCGCGTCCTCCGCGTTTCAACTGCACTTTCCAGGATTACTTTAACCCAACCTCATCATGAAAACATTAGTTCTTATCTCCCGCAATCTGCTCGGCCTCATCTTCGTTGTGTTCGGCCTGAATGGATTTTTGCACTTCATCCCCGCGCCCATGCCCACCGGCATCGCCGGACAATATGTCGGCGCGTTGTTCGTCTCGCATTACCTGTCCGTCGTCTTTGCGCTCGAACTTGGCGCCGGCCTCCTGCTGCTCGCCAACCGGTTCATCGTCCTGGCGATCGCGATTCTGGCCCCGATCCTCGTCAACATCGCGCTCTTTCACGCGTGCATGGCACCGACGGGTTTTGCCCCGGCGGTGCTCGCCGTGGCGCTTTGGGCGGTCCTGTTCTATCGGGAGCGCGCCGCGTTCTCCGGGCTGGTAACCGCGAGGAGCGCGTCATGATCCAGCTTGGCGTCGACAGTTTCGCGACCGTGCTGGCGCCCTCCGCGGGAGCCGCCACGACGGCGCCGGCCGAACGGCTGCAAAATCTGCTCGCCGAGATCGAGCTCGCGGATCAGGTCGGCATCGACTTCTTCGGCGTCGGCGAGCATCACCGCGCCGAGTTCGTCGATTCGGCCCCCACGGTGATCCTCGGCGCCGCCGCGGCGCGCACCAAACGGATCCGCCTCACCAGCGCGGTGACGGTTTTGAGCGCCGCCGATCCGGTGCGCGTGTTCGAGGAATTTGCGACGTTGGATCTCATTTCCGGAGGTCGCGCGGAAATCACGGTGGGTCGCGGTTCGTCGATCGAAGCGTTCCCCCTGTTCGGATTCGACCTCAACGACTACGATTCACTCTTCGCGGAAAAACTCGGTCTGCTGCTCAAGCTGCGCGAAAACTCGCACGTGCACTGGTCCGGCCAACACCGGCCCCCGCTGACCGGACAGGGAGTTTTCCCGCGACCGCTGCAGAATCCGCTGCCGATCTGGTTGGGGGTGGGCGGCACGCCGCAGTCGTTTGTTCGCGCGGGCACCTTGGGGCTGCCTTTGATGATCGCGATCATCGGCGGGGAGCCGGACCATTTCCGGCCGCTCGTGGAGCTTTACCGCGAGGCCGGTCGCCGCGCGGGATTTGCGCCCGGGCAACTGAAGGTGGGCGTCCACGCCATCGGATATCTGGCCGACACGAACGAGCGGGCCGCGGAAGAATTTTTTCCGGGGTGGGCGAGGGCGTTCACGGAGATCGGACGCGAGCGCGGCTGGCCGCCGGCGACGCGCGCCCAGTTCGATGCCGCCCGCGGGCCGGCGGGTGCCTATCTCATCGGCGATGCCGCGACGGTCGCGGAAAAGATCGCTCGACTGAGCGCCACGCTGGGGGGAGTCGCTCGGGTCAGTTTTCAAATGAGCGTGGCCAGGCTGACTGCGAAAAGACTCATGCGCTCCATCGAGTTGCTAGGTACTGAAGTGGCGCCGATGATACAGCGTGAAGTCGCGGCGAAGGCGTGAGGACGGCGCGCCCGGCGGTCACGCCCTACCTTTCCGATGGAGTCCGAGCGCCCTGGTAGGTGGCGGGGCTGGTCCCGCCACTTTTATTGCGCGGCAAGCGCGCAAACTACCTCCCGGGTAGGTGGAGCCCGATCTCCGAGCGGGCTGGTGCGGTCGCGCAGGCAAACCGGCCCGGAGGTCCGGTTCCACCTCGGATCAATGGATGATCACGGTAGTCCTGACGGCGCGCCCGGCGGTCACGCCCTACCTGGACGATTGCGCTGAGAACTTGCTCGGCTAACGCCGCGCTCGCGGCGCACCGGGCCGGTGCGCCCTACCTGTTCGATGGAGCCCGAGGGTTTTAAGGATGCTCAGTAGCGGACGATGTCGTCCCAGGTCGTGTGATTCACGCCGGTCTTGGCATACTTGGGGAACTGGCTTTCGAGAAAGCGACAGATCTCATCCGGGGACACGTCGTGCGCCGTGCCGATCCGATAGGAGATCGACCAGAGTGTTTCACTGGCCCCCGTCGCCCCCGCTGCCGCCCACGCATCACTCGGCGACAATAGTTTTCCCTGGCGGGCGAGCGTCATGACCTCTCGTTTCGCCTCGAGATAGAACGTAGAAGCATGTTCACGTTCGCCATGACGCATCTGGTGAAGTGAGTCGGAGAGACGCATGGCGGTTTGTCGCGGCGAACAGGATCAGGTTGGGCTGGTCCCGATTCCCTGGCCAGTAGATTAGGCGTGATTCGGTGGATTGGGATTCAAAAATTACTCCGCGGCGGGCGGCAGAAGCGGGGAAGTGCGCGGCGTCCGCGGCGCGATTTTCGGGTTCAGCGCGATGCGATTGGACGCGCGGGATGGTTGAGATACACTGGCGAGCGCGAATGATGCACGACCCCAATCGCCCGCCGCCAGCGCCCGCCGCCGACAATGGTTCAACCCGTCGCGACGACCGGTGGCTGCTGCTTTGGGCCGCGTTGATCGGTCTCATCGGCGCTTTGGCCACGGTCGTATTTCATGAAGGAATGACGATGACCGAGCGGATCGCCACAGGCCATCCCGGGAGCCTGGTGGCGGCGGCGGATGCGCTGGCCCCATGGCGTCGTGCGGTCACGCCCGCCATCGGCGGAATCGTCGCGGGCGCCTTCCTGTGGTGGGCGAAACGAATCGCCAAGGGACGGAAACAGAGCGACTACATCGAGGCCATTGCGACCGGGGATGGCCGCCAGGACGTGCGGGGAACGTTTCTGCGCAGTGCTTCGTCGCTCGTCACCATTGCCTCCGGTGGTTCGATCGGCCGGGAGGGGGCGATGGTCCAACTGGCCGCCGCGACCGGCTCGTGGATTGGCCAGTTGGCCCGCTTTGGCGGCGACGACCTGCGGCTGCTGCTGGCCTGCGGTGCGGCGGCGGGCTTTGCCTCCGCGTACGATGCCGCTCTTTCCGGCGCGATTTTCATCGCCGAAATTGTCTATGGTACGCTGGCGATCCGCCGCCTGGGTCCCTTGATGGTGGCGTCTGTGACGGCCAATGTCACCGTCCATCAGCTCTTGGGGTACCAGCCGGTTTATGATATTCCGCCGCTCCACGTGGCGTCACTTTGGGAGCTGCCGATCTTCCTCCTGCTGGGATTGCTCCTGGGAGCCGTGGCGCCGCTTTTCATGGGCATCCTTGATGGAGCGCAGGAACTGGCTACCCATCTCCGGCTCGCGTTGCCCTTGAAGCTCGCCTTGGGCGGAATGATCGTAGGTGTCATCTCGGCCTGGTATCCGCAGGTATGGGGCAACGGGTACAGCGTGGTCAACGATGTGCTGCATTCGCCCTG